>Ga0335085_10000850_pt1 | contig 75827 bp, 66 predicted proteins | sample Lox_Sample_45_FD_206712 | JGI IMG/M metagenome (GOLD analysis project Ga0335085, IMG submission 206712) | Soil microbial communities from Loxahatchee National Wildlife Refuge, Florida, United States - Lox_Sample_4.5 | ecosystem: Environmental > Terrestrial > Soil > Wetlands | place: USA... | reverse complement strand
TCTTAATTCATCTGAGAAAGTAGGTTCAATCGTTGGAATCACTCCTTCATAAACGAATCCTGTTCCCCCGTCAATCGTGATCCAGTCACCTTCATGCAATGTTTTTGTTCCGACTACCGCCTGCCGCAATTTCACATCCACAGAAATTCCTTCTGCTCCCGCTACACACGGTTTGCCCATTCCCCGCGCAACGACCGCAGCGTGGGAAGTCTTTCCTCCGCGGCTCGTGAGAATTCCTTGTGAAGCGAAGAAGCCATGAATGTCTTCGGGCTTCGTTTCTTCCCGAACCAAAATCACTTTGTGTCCGCCGCGTCCCATTTCTTCAGCGCGATCAGCATCAAATACACATTGACCGGACGCTGCGCCGGGTGACGCTGCGAGACCTTGCGCCAATGGTTTTTGTTTATGCAACGAATCCAAACGAGGATGCAACAGTTGCTCGAGCATATCCGGTTTGATACGCAGCAATGCTTCTTCCTTCGTGATCAGTTTTTCTTTTTCCATTTCCACTGAAGTACGCACAAGCGCAGTGGTATTCATTTTGCCATTGCGCGTTTGCAGGCAATAGAGCACTCCTTTCTCAATGGTGAATTCGAAATCCTGGACTTCTTTGTAATGCGATTCGAGATTGTGACGGAGTTCTTCAAGCTGTTTGTAAATCTCAGGCATTTCAACTTTGAGTTGAGCTACCGGTTTCGGGGTGCGAATTCCGGCCACCACATCTTCACCCTGCGCATTCACGAGATATTCACCGAAGAAAATATTTTCGCCGGTGCCGGGATCGCGCGTAAACGCAACGCCCGTTGCGCTGTCATCACCCATATTTCCGAAGACCATGCTTACAATATTTACTGCTGTGCCATTGGCCATGTCAGGAGTGATCTTGAATTCGCGGCGATAATCCACGGCGCGTTTTCCCATCCATGAATTGAAAACTGCTTTGATGGCAATCTCGAGTTGTTCATACACATCTTCAGGAAAGGGTCTGCCGGTGAAATCTCTCACTTCTTTTAGAAACAATTCACTCACATCCTTCAAATCTTTTGCGCTCAGATCAACATCCGCTTTTGCTGCGGCACGTTTCTTTACGGCTTCAAACTGTTTGTCGAATCTTTCTTCCGGAACGCCGAGGGCCACTTTTCCATAGAGCTGAATGAAACGACGATAAGCATCATAGCCGAAGCGCTCATTCAATGTTTGCTTGATCAGTCCTTGAAGCGTTTCCTTATTCAAGCCAAGATTGAGAATGGTGTCCATCATGCCGGGCATTGACATCGCTGATCCGGAGCGAACGGAAACCAGTAAGGGGTTTTCAGGATCGCCAAAAAGTTTTCCGGTTGCTTTCTCGATTTCTGTGATCTGTTTCCGAACATCATCCATCACGGTTGAGGGAAGATTCTTTTCATCGAGATAAGCGAGACATGCCTCAGTAGAGATCACAAAACCGGGCGGCACATTCAGTCCGATCTGCGTCATCTCGCAAAGGTTGGCGCCTTTGCCGCCGAGAAGTTTTTTGTTTTTTCCGTCGCCTTCGTGAAAGGAGAAGACATAATTTTTCGTAGAAACTTTTTTCTGTGCCTGCGCAATAGGTTCAGCTACATCAGTTTTCATAATAATAGGATTTAGAAATGAAAAGATTTGCCTGCGATTCTATCTCAACTTCCCTCTTCAGTCCATGACCAACTTCAATGTAAGAACTAACATTCGTCATGCTTCCCCATTCAAAATAACAAAATGATCAACACGTCATGAAACTTTTAACAGTCCTCACTCTCTCATCCTAAAGTTGTTTCGGGGTCTGCTTTGGTAACAGAGATTTATTTTACAGTTTGAAAAAGAAATCAAATTTTTGAGAATAATATTCTTACACTAAAATCGACAATCATGAAATCAAATCCCGTAGTACACTTTGAAATGCCGTATGAGAATAGCGACCGGGTTCAGAAATTCTACTCGCAAGCTTTCGGCTGGCAGATGCAAACAACAGGTCCTGAAATGGGCGACTACCTCCTTGCGGGCACCACGGAAACAGATGAAAACAGAATGGTGAAAAGTCCCGGCAATATCAACGGAGGTTTCTTCCCGAAAAACCAGGCACCGAATGCAGGAACATCAGTGGTTATCGCAGTTGATGACATCAATGCTGCCATGAAAAAAATTACTGATGCCGGAGGCAAAGTGGAAGGTGAACCGATGCAAATTCCCGGTGTGGGTAATTGGGTTGTGTTTACTGACACTGAAGGAAACCGCGTGAGCATTTTGCAACCGATGCGGATGTAAGCACTAAACCTTCATCTCGTTTCATAATTTCGGAGTTGGTGCAACGCCAACCTCTTTAGTTTTTACACCTTAGCCGCGGTTTATCCCGCAATCACCTGATAAATATCATCTCGCCTCATAGCCCACATCATGCTCATGAACGGCGATAAATCCGAACCTTGTCGCTCAATGATTTTTTCTGTTTAACACTAAAATTTTTCACTATGGAAACCCTCCTTGCATCGGAGAAGATTCAGGAAAAGAAAAAACAAACTCCACACACTGAAATCATGGACGGCAATGAAGCCGCCTCGTACATCGCGTACAAGTGCAGTGAAGTTTGCGCCATCTACCCTATCACGCCGTCATCGGCGATGGGTGAACATGCGGATGAATGGTCGAGTGATGCCATTCCGAACATTTTCGGTCAGGTGCCGCGTATCATCGAGATGCAAAGTGAGGCGGGCGCTGCCGGTGCCATTCATGGTGCATTGCAAGGCGGCGCACTTGCCTCCACATTCACTTGCTCGCAGGGATTGCTGCTCATGATTCCGAACATGTATAAGATTGCCGGTGAACTCACGCCTGCCGTTTTTCACATTGCAGCGAGAACATTAGCGACGCATGCTCTCTCAATTTTTGGTGATCACAGTGATGTGATGGCAGTACGCTCAACAGGATTTGCGATGTTGTTTGGAAATAATTCACAGCAAGCCATGGACATGGCAATGATTTCACATGCTGCAACATTGAAAGCACGAATCCCATTCCTGAACATCTTCGATGGATTCCGTACATCGCATGAATTGCGCAAAGTGAACATAGTTCCTGATGAAGTAATTCACGAGATGATTGACATGGACATGGTTGCTGCTCATCGCGAACGCGCACTCAATCCTGAGCATCCGTTCATTCGCGGCACCGCACAAAATCCCGATGTGTTTTTCCAGAGCCGCGAAGCAGCGAATAAATTTTATGATCGTGTTCCCGAAATCGTGAAAGCGACGATGAATCAATTTGCCGAACTCACCGGCAGGAAATATGAATTGCACAGTTACTACGGACATCCTGAAGCAGACCGCATCATCGTGATTATGGGATCAGGTGCAGGTGCTGTGCATGAAATGGTGGACTACCTCAATAAGAAAGGAGAGAAAGTCGGCTGCCTGAATGTGCATCTGTTCCGTCCGTTTTCCGTGAGTGATTTTATCGCTGCCATTCCGAAAACTGTGACGCGCATTGCCGTGCTTGATCGCTGCAAAGAGCCGAATGGAATCGGAGAACCGCTGTACATGGATACGCTCGCTGCCATTGGTTCCGCTTGGCAAGGCAAAAAGCCCGAGGTGATTGGCGGACGATATGGTCTTGCATCAAAAGAATTTACTCCGTCAATGGCGAAAGCCGTGTTGGATGAATTGAAAAAAGATCAGCCGAAAAATCAATTCACCGTCGGCATTGATGATGATGTGACGTTTACCAGTTTGGAATACGATCATGAACTGAACCTGGAAAACCAGCATCTCTTCCGCGGATTATTCTTCGGACTCGGTGCTGACGGAACGGTGAGTGCAAATAAAAATTCAATCACCATCATCGGTGACACCACGGATAATTATGTGCAGGGATATTTTGTGTATGACTCGAAAAAATCCGGATCACTCACTGTCTCACATCTGCGTTTCGGAAAAAATCCGATTCGTTCGACTTACCTTATTCAGTCGGCAAATTTTGTTGCCTGCCATCATTTCAATTACCTCGAGAAATACGACGTGCTGAAAGATGCCGAGCCCGGCGCTACATTTCTTCTCAATGCCCCCTATGCAAGAGATGAAGTGTGGAATCATCTTCCGAAAAAAATCCAGGAAGAGATCATCAATAAGAAGCTGAAGTTTTATGTGATCAATGCAACTAAAGTTGCTCGTGAACAGGGAATGGGATCCCGCATCAACACGATCCTGCAAACCTGCTTCTTCGCCATCAGCAATATTTTACCGAGGGAAGAAGCGATTACGAAAATCAAAGAAGCGATTCGTTCATCTTACGGAAAAAAAGGTGAAGCAGTTGTTCAGAAAAATTTCGAAGTGGTTGACAAATCTCTCGAGAATTTATTCGAGATCGATTATTCAAAATTCGTTGTCGGTAATCTTCATCCTGAATCGATCGTTCCACAAGATGCTCCTGATTTTGTTCAAAATGTTTTAGCGAAAATTATTGCTGGCGAAGGCGACGAACTTCCGGTGAGCGCATTTCCGATTGACGGAACTTATCCATCAGGAACAACAAAATGGGAAAAGAGAAATATTGCAGAGTCGATTCCTGTGTGGGATGAAGAGTTGTGCTCGCAGTGCGGAAAATGTTTTATCGTTTGTCCGCATGCAGCGATTCGCTGCAAGGTGTACAGCAAAGATTATTTGGAAAATGCTCCCGAAACTTTCAAGCATTCTTCTCCTGTCGGAAAAGAATTTCTGAAAGATCAGGAAGTGTACACGCTGCAGGTTTCGGTGGAAGATTGCACGGGCTGCAACTTGTGCTATGAAGTTTGTCCGATTGAAGACAAAACAAAACCGGGATACAAAGCGATCAATATGGAAGACAAACTTCCAATACAGGAAAAAGAACACATCAACTGGGACTTCTTCCTTTCGCTGCCTGACCTCGATCGTGACCGCGTGAATCATGCGAGCGTGAAAGGTTCGCAATTCCTCGAACCGCTCTTTGAATTTTCCGGCGCCTGCAGCGGCTGCGGCGAAACGCCGTATCTGAAATTGCTCACACAACTTTTCGGTGATCGCATGATCGTGGCGAATGCAACCGGTTGCTCTTCGATCTTCGGGGGAAATCTCCCCACCACGCCGTGGTCACTCAATCATGAAGGATGCGGACCTGCCTGGGCGAATTCATTGTTTGAAGACAATGCCGAATTTGGATTGGGAATCAAACTCGCAACTGATAAGAAACGGGAGATCGCAAAATTCCTGTTGAATGAATTACGTGATCAGGTTGGCAATGAATTAGCTGAAGAAATTTTAACTGCAACAGAAAACTCCGAAGCTGAAATTATTGCGCAGCGGCGTCTTGTTGCAGAACTGAAGAAACGATTGACTGCATTGAAAACTCCTACGGCGATTCAATTGTGGAGCATTGCAGAATTTCTCTCGAAGAAATCGATTTGGATCATCGGCGGCGATGGCTGGGCGTATGACATCGGCTTTGGCGGATTGGATCACGTTCTTTCCACAGGAGAAAACGTGAACATCTTCGTGCTCGACACGGAAGTTTATTCCAATACCGGTGGACAAAAATCAAAATCAACGCCGCGGGGATCGAGTGCGAAATTTTCGATCAAAGGAAAAACGACTTCGAAAAAAGATCTCGCCTGGCAGGCGATTGCGCACGGCAACGCATACGTCGCGCAAATTGCGCTTGGCGCAAATGACATGCATACGGTGAAGACGATTCTCGAAGCCGAAGCATTTCCGGGTCCGTCACTCATCATCGCTTACAGCCATTGCATTGCTCACGGTTATGACATGGGTGATGGCATGCATCACCAGGCTGATGCGGTAAAGAGTGGTTACTGGCCGCTGTTCCGTTACAATCCGACGAAAGAAAAAGGATTGCGCTTCACACTCGACAGCAAAGAGCCGAGCATCCCTGTTTCAGAATTCATGTATGAAGAAAACCGTTTCAATTTCATCAAGAATCAATATCCTGAAGAAGCAAAAGAATTTCTCGCTGAAGAAATGCAGGATGTGAAAACGAAATGGGATCGGATTGGATTGCTGAAAGGATTGTGATTTTAGATGTGCCTTGAAGAATGATGAACTACTCAATCCTGGGAGCGCATCTGTATTTACATTCTCTTCCGCCAATAAAAAAAATCGCAGCTCCAACAAGCATTGGAGCTGCGATGTCGCCCATGGAAAGAAAAAATTCTGACTAAGCGAAAGTTACTTCTCTGCAGTTTTCACTGAGTTATTCATTTGCTTCTGTATTGCTGTCGATGCCAGGGAAATTTGCTTGGCAGCAATGTTCATCACTTCGCCTTTCAAATTCGGGCTTACTTTTTTTGCAGCTTCAGCGAGCATAAGCCCGGCAGCAAGCTCAAACACGTAAGGCCCCCATGGATCAACTGGACCATGTCCTGTAGGTCCTCCACCATCAACCATTACACCATACGAAACCCAGGTCCATATTTCTTCACTGTTCTTCGGGATCTTAGGGCCACTTGAAACATGCGTCTGGTAAAATGCAAATGCCACAGCAGAAGTCCTTGCGGCTAAACTCAGCGTGGTGGTGCTTATCGATTCCATTCCGACAAAAACTTTCCATTGACTGAAAGGAACAGAATGAATGGAGTTGTAAGCAAGAATATTTTCTGCATTAGCAGAAGGAACCCAGCCGGTGTTATTAGCAGCAGAAGTAAGCGATGAATCAGGGGAAATACTCACGAAATCGTCATCAACAAAAATTCCCTGATTCACATCGAATGCATCAATCCATGCTCCCGGTCCTCCGTTTCCATCACCACCGCCTTCAATATAAATTGCAGTAGCAACAATAGCACTACTACCAACAGGAACACCTGCGGGCAACGTGTTGAAATCAACAACGCTGCCATTGGCTCCTCCAGTGATTGACCAAAAAGCGAAGTAACCGGTGTGTGAGCCGTTAGTGTCTGTCCACGGAATTGTAGGCGGCGCCCAAGCGGGCTGAAAATTGTCGCCTGTTTGCAAGTTGCTGTTTGATTGCGGACCAATGTCCTGGTACGCACTGGCGTGGCCACGCTTCCCGCGCGGTATCCACGTTACGTAATGTGTGCTGGCATTTGGCATAACGATAAATTTTAGCGTTAGACTAATAATGAAAGTATGTTGCGACAAAAGCGCATCATCACCGAAATTACATCTGTATTCAATACCGGCCAACCAAGACTAAGTCCACTCAACCGCTTAGTCACAATGAAATGTGGGACGAAAATTTCATTTTCGGCAGAAAGACTTTCAGGAATTGTGAATTCAGCTATCGGGAAGTGCACGCTATTTCAGTAATCAGATAATGGCCTGATCGCGACTAAGAAACCAATCCCAAAATAAAAACTCAAAAGAATTTGTCCGATCTTCGGCATCCCATTCGTCATTCCTCAAAACAAATTTTTATGTCTCAGGCCATCCTTCACGAATTAGTTTTCAAGAATACCACTCCTCAAACTCTTTACGATCTCTACATGAATGCAGAGAAACATTCGCATATCATTGGCGGTCCGGTTAAAATCACAACAAAAGAGGGAGATCCGTTTTCAGCACACAATGATTACATCACCGGCAAGAATCTACGGCTTGTAAACGGGAAAATGATTGTGCAAACCTGGCGCGCACAAAATTGGAATGCCGATGATCCTGATTCAATTTTGATTTTGACTTTTGAACCGAACGGAAATGACGTGCGGATGAAAATGGTTCATGCGAATCTTCCGGAAGCTCATGCTGCGAGCACTGATAAAGGTTGGTATGATCATTACTGGAATCCCTGGAAGCAATTTCTCGCAGGAGAACCGATTATGCGGCCGCAGATGTAAATCTATTTTTTTCCAAGCGTGTCTAAACCCGGCAACGCCCGATTTTGAAAATCAAACAATGCTTGATTCTCGCCTGCGGAGCCATCAAATGATGCAGTTCCTTTGTACGCAACCCAGTCTGGCGCCCAATAACAAACACCGAAGTTGTCAGTGAACGCACTGTGCTTAACATTTAAAATAATTTTAGCAAGGAAGTTTGCCTGACCTGAATCTGTTGCTGAGTACGCCGGAATAATCTGGCTCTCCAACCAAACAAGATTTCCTGTGTTGTCATTGCCGTTCAGCGTAAATGGGTAGGCGGTTTCTGCAATCACAACCGGTTTTCGAAATTGAGTATAGAGATCATTCACAACGATCTTAACGCTGTCAATATCCTTTCCGTGATACATGGGATAGTAAGAAAGGCCGATGAGATCAAAGTCGGGAGTCAGTGGTAATAAATTCTGAAAAAAATAAGTGGCGCCGCTAAGCCCTGCGTAATGGATCATCACCAATGTTGTCGGTGAAACTTCTTTGATAGCAGTCGTTGCCTGTTCGACCAGTGTTCGAAACGAATTCCAATCCGTTCCGGTGCTCTTGTAAATTTCTCCGAGCGGCCAAAGCATGCCGTCGTTCACTTCATTTCCCACCTGAACATAATCCGGAGTTGCACCTGCTTGTACCAGAGCATTCATCGTGTTCTTTGTGTAAGCATAGATGCTGTCCTTCAGCTGATCAAAATTCAGTGACAGCCACGCGGCAGGCGGATTTTGTTTTCCCGGATCGGCCCACCAATCAGAATAATGAAAGTCGAGCCAGAATTTGAATCCGTATTGTTTGATCTGTTTTGCAAAATCCAAAACTTCACTCAGAGAAGAATGAACTGTGGAAGGAGCATACCACAATCTCACACGAATGGTGTTGATGCCTTTATCCTTCATTATTTGGAGAATCGGTTTCACTGTATCATTCTCAGTGTAATTGATATTGTATGTTGAGATTTCTGGAGTGAAGGAAAGATCTGCACCGCGGATAAAAAATTTTGCTGCCGGCGGAGTGCTTTGGGTATCATCTTTCTTGCAGGAAATGAAAGACACGATTAAAATGATAGTTGAGATAATTCGCCAATAAGGTTTCATCATAATCATTATCCCTGGATTACTTCCATTCGAAATTATACATTCAGAATCTATTGCCCCACTCAAAGCCTTTTAACTCAAATCCTGCGAGGTGAAGGGCACGATCAACCACTGTCTCCGCCAACTCTTCAAAATTCTTCGGCTTCGAGTAGAAGGAAGGAGTTGCCGGACAAATAATGCCGCCTGTTTCCGTGATCAGCTTCATGTTATTGATGTGAATGAGATTATACGGAGTGTCGCGAATGACGAGGATGAGTCTTCTCCTCTCTTTCAAAATTACATCGGCTGCGCGTGTGATGAGGTCATCAGAAATTCCTGATGCAATCCTTCCCATTGTCCCCATCGAACACGGACAAATGATCATAGTATCATATCCCGCAGAGCCACTGGCGAAGGGGGCAGTGAAATCGCTTTTATTATAAACGGAAAAGTGCTTTGATTTTTGAATTCCGGATCTTGCGTTATTGCTCTTCCTTCCTTCTCGATCCAGCATCAGCTTGTAATCTTCATTACCAAGTTCTAATTTCCACACATACTTCGCATTGTCACTCATCACCACCCCTGCTTTTTCAATTTGATTTCTCAGGGATGAAATTTTATCCAGCAGCACTTTGGCATAAATGCTTCCGCTCGCTCCTGTAATGCCGATAACGATTTTCTTCATAGTCTGGCGTCCTTGCCAAGCAGCGTCTTCATTACCTGATCACGATATCCCTCGCTGATAGGAATTTTTAGATCGCCGATTCGAATGATATTTCCCTCAATCGATTCAATGCGTGAAATCGGAACAATGTATGACCGATGCACGCGGATGAATTTATTATCAGGCAGCTTGGCCGCAAAACCTTTAAGTGTCTGCACTGATGCATGTTTACTTCCTGAGTCAAGGTGAATTAGCACAAAATCGCGCATAGCTTCGATATACCTAATTTCATCATAGCGTATGCGGATGTGCCTGTTACTAACCTTCAGAAAAAACTGATCCTGTAATACCGGCTTTTTTTTCTCCTTAAAGTATTGCTGTAATCGGCTTGCGCACTTTTGAAACCGATCTCGCGTAATCGGCTTGACCAGATAGTCGAAAACATTCATCTCATAACTTTCTATCGCGAACTCTTTGTGCGACGTCGTTATTACTGTAATTGGCGGATCCGGCAGTGATTTAAGAAAATCCAATCCCGTCATTCCGGGCATCTCGATGTCGAGAAACATTACATCCGGTTCCAGTTCATTGAGCGCTTCCAGTGCTTCAGCAGCGTTTGACCGCTGACCGGCCAACTCAAACGGTTCCGTTTCTGATATCAGATCAATGAGTGCTTCACGATTCAATGCAACATCATCAACTACCAGACAGCTAATTTTCATGAGTAAAAATGTTCCGTCGTGAAAATAGCCCATTTCGCAGATTTAATTAGTCAATCTGCGGATTTGATTCAAATGAAAAACGTAAGACGGATACCTTTGACATCATTGTATTTTATTCCGGTATTGGTAGCAGCTTATATGCTGCCCTATAAGTGAATGAAGTTCCATATCTGAAGGGGTCTCAAGACCCCTTTCTTATTTTTCTGCTTCATTGATCTACCACCTGCCAAATCATTGGCCGTTCAAAAAGGGTGATTAGCAGACTATTTTAGTGGAATCACAGATTATATAATTCCAACCAAAAGAAGGCAAATACATTTGACTTGGGTTTGGTGATTAATTCACGTATCATTTTCACCGGAACTTATGCATCCGGAATTATTGAAAATGTTTTAGACGGGGCTTATTAAGCCCCGTTTTATTTGTTGACATCCATGAAATTTTGATCTTCGCATTGCGAGAACACACCATGGCTTCAGCCGATTTGACTTACCTGAAGGAATTCTGTCGCGGAGATCGAAACAGAATGGCGAAATACATAAAGACTTTTCTGGAAACTGTACCTGAAGCACTGGCTGAAATCGATCGTTCATTGAAAGATAGCAATCAAGAAGCACTGAAAAAAGCCGTGCATTCTATAAAGCCACAGGTAACATTTTTAGGGTTAAACGGTTTAAAAGAAAATGCAGACCGAATTGAAGAAATTCTCTCATCTCCATCAAACCGGGAACTTAGTATTCCGATGATTGTTGAATTGAAAATCGGATTAGAAAAAGCGTTAGAAGAATTAATCGAATCTTTGTTATCTTTAAGCTGAAACAAATTATTTTTACCCCATTGCTTGAATACACGAAATCCTGAACCATGAAAATGCGCATCGTACTTGTTTCCGTTATGCTTTTCTGCGGACTTTCATCATTTGCTCAAACTGCCCAAATCAAATGGATGAGCATTTCAGATGCTGAGAAATTGATGGCGAAAGATCCAAAGAAGGTAATTGTTGACATTTACACGGATTGGTGCGGATGGTGCAAGCGACTGGATGCTACAACATACCAGGATCCTTCAGTAGTCGATTACATCAACAAAAATTATTACGCCGTTAAGTTCAATGCAGAATCAAAAGACAACATAGTTTTCGAGGGCACAACTTATTCCTACGATCCATCACGTCGGGTAAATTCACTCACGAACGTGCTTATGGGAAATTCCAACGGCTATCCTACCACTACTTTTCTCAATGAAAAACTTGAAGTGATTTCGGTCGTTCCCGGCTATCAACAAGCCGATATGATGAGCAACATTCTCCATTATTTCGGTGAAAATCATTACCTCAACACCGATTGGAACACCTATCTGTCTTCCCTTTCCAAAAGCAATTAATTCATTATTGACATTAGCAGAACTTACACCCCGTGTGAAAGTTCAAAGTGTATTTTTGTCGCAATGGAAGTTGCGAAGAAAAAATATGTTATTGAAGGTGCTCCTTACGCTTCAAAAGTTTTCCGGAATAAGCAGGCCGAATCTTTGAACCTGAAAATTTTCATCGCGCCTAATCAATTGCAATTACTGATCGCCGATGACCGCCAAACCGTGCACTGGATTCAACCCTTCGAGTGCAACGATAGCATACATTCTTTTTTTAATTCGGAATTACTAGATGAACTAACACTGGCAAATGAACTGACCGAAAGAAAATTCTCTTCTGCATCAGTAGGGATTTTCACTCCGGAATTCATGATTTCCCCGCAGTCTCATTCGGAAGAAAATATAAAATCATTTTTCGCCAATGATCAGGTCACATCCTCCGAACATGCTGAAATCCTTAACGATCAGCTTCAAGAAGTGAATGCCCGCCTTACTTATTCTTTTCCGGATTCAGCGATGCAAACCCTGCAGAAGAGATTCGAAACTTATTCTTATCAGCATGCAACCTCTGCACAAATACGATTCCTCTCCCGGAAAAATTTAGGGTGGAATGTATACATCGTGATTCAAAACGGGTGGATTCAGGTTCTCGTTCTCTCCGGTAACCAGCTAAAGTTTGCCAATGCCTTTTCGTTTAAAACTGCGGAGGATTTCATCTATTATATCATGTCTGTCTTTCATTCACTCGAATTGAATCCTGAAAATGTACCTGTGACTTTGTACGGCGAGATTCTCCGCGATTCCGTTTTGTTTGAAGCAGCTAACAAATACATCCGCCCCGTAAAGCTTGGTAAGCCGCGCGAGTCGTGGAAGTTTGAAGATGATTACCCGTTTCCATTGCATTTTTATTCTTCACTGCTAACCTTGTGAGCAATGCGCGTGATTTCAGGTAGATTGAAAGGAAGAAAAATTCATCCGCCGAAACTCATTCACACCAGACCCACAACTGATTTCGGTAAAACCGGTCTATTTAATATCCTGAATAATCATTTCAATTTCGATGAAGTAAGTTTTCTTGATTTGTTCTGCGGCACAGGAAATATCAGTTATGAATTTTCCTCGCGCGGATGCAAACGAATAGTCGCAGTGGACAACGATCAGCATTGTGTGAATTTCATTCGGAAAATGATAGATGAATGGAGTCTCGATGGACTTGAAGTAATCAAAGGTGATGTGCTGCGATTTATTAGTTCAACCCGTGAAAAATTCGACATCATCTTCGCCGGGCCGCCTTACGCACTCAAAGAAATCAGTTTGCTTCCCGAGAAAATTTTTGCGAATGATTTGCTGAAAGAAAACGGCTGGTTCATTCTTGAAACGGATCAGCGATATGATTTCTCTTCTAACCCCAGCTTCTTCAGAAAAACAAATTACGGACAAACGACTTTTCATTTTTTCAGGAAAGCTTCATCGTGAAAATATCTTTCCAAGGCTGATTCATTATTTTCATCGCACTAATTTTTTGTTTCATGGAAAAAATTGCTGTTTTCCCGGGCTCGTTTGATCCGGTCACCATCGGTCACGTGGACATTATCAACCGCGGATTGCCTTTGTTCGATAAACTCATCATCGGCATCGGCATCAATTCGCAGAAGAAATATTTATTCCCGCTCGATAAAAGAATCGAGTGGCTGAAAAAAATTTATGAATTCGAGAAAAGAATTTCCGTCGAGAGTTATACCGGGCTCACTGTTCAGTTTTGTGAAAAAATCGGAGCACAATTTATTTTGCGCGGCATTCGCAGCGCCGGTGATTTTGAATTTGAAAAAGCAGTTTCACAAACAAACCGTGTGCTCAGCAGAAACATTGAAACGATTTTCATCCTCGCCAATCCATCACTCAGTGTGGTTTCATCTTCCATTGTTCGTGATGTGATCATGAACGGCGGAGATGTAAAACCTTTTGTGCCGGAGGAAGTGGAAGCGATGGTGCATTTGTAAACTTGATGTCTTCAGCTTTATAACTTTGCAGCATGCTTTCTCAAAGCGAAATACAAAATATAGTTGACACGATTGTGAAAGGATATCATCCGGAGAAGGTGATCATCTTCGGCTCTTATGCAAACGGCAATCCTGACGAGGATAGCGATCTCGATTTGCTTATCATAAAGAATACCGAAACAGGGTATATGGAGAGAAGACGGGAGGTGCGGCGTTTATTTAATCCGTATACGTGGCAAATGGACATCATTGTTTACACTCCCGAGGAATACGAAAAGCAAAAGCTCAAGTTCAATTCGCTCGGCTACATTGTAAATGCAGAGGGGAAAATTGCCTATGGAAAGTAATTACCTCGATTGGATTGCAAAGGCAGAAAGCGACTGGAAAATAGTCAAGCTTGTCACTAAAAATAATTTTGATCCCGCTGATCTTCTCTGTTTCCACTGCCATCAGGTAGCAGAAAAATATTTGAAAGCATTCATGAGTTTCAAAAATATTCCGACTGTCAAGACTCATGATCTGCTTAAACTTCAGAAGTTAATTCTCGGGGAAGATGCAACCTTCTTTGAGTTTTCAGAAGACTTCAACACGCTAAATGATTACGGCATCACTCCAAAATATCCTGATGAATTTTATAACCCGACAGAAGAAGAATGCGAGAAAGCCGTGAAGCTTGCAAAGGGAATCAGGAAATTCTGTAGAGAAAAAATGAAGGCTGAAAAAGCTGTGAAGAAAAAATAGATGGCGCTAACTTACCTTGCCACCACCAACTTCCTCGTTTCAATTTTTTCTCCAGCCCGCAACACTACCAAATAAACTCCGCCCGGTAAATCGCGCACGGAAATATTTTGATTTTGAAATTGCGGAGACAGCGTAACACGTTTTACTTCTCTTCCAAAAGCATCAGTGATTGTTGCGATGATTTCTTTTTCGGATTGATAAGTGAGAGCGAAAAAATCGGAGCAGGGGTTGGGTGTGATAAAAATATATTTGTTAGAAGGCTGAACTGCAGGAGTTGAAGTATCACACAAGCGAGGAGTTTGAGGTATGCTTGTGAATGAGTCGATGCAAATGAGTGAATCGGTTAGATTATAATCTTCAACATGAAGTAATAAATTGTGAATTGAAATACCCGGTATCTTGTTTCCAAGATTTGAAACTGAACAAATTTTAGTATGCGTATCGAGATTAACATCTGTATCATTACATGAGGTTTGACCGATGTCATCAGACTTAATTAATCTGAAAACTGAACCATCAACTATAGCATCATATCCAGCAGTCATAAACCCATGGTCTCTTGTTTGAATTGTAGATCTTGTTTCAAGGCCATATAGATGCCCATACAAATGAGACCACTGAAAATTGCCCGCGCTATCAACCTTAATTAAACCAACGTTATCGTTGTCACCTAAAAATCCTTGCCCATATAACATCAAAACTGCTCCGCCATCAAAAGTTTCTGCAACGCAATAATTCTGACCACTATTCCAATTAGATGAATACACTTTTGCCCATAAGAAATTCCCATTGTCATCAATCTTCATTAGCAATGGTGAATCTTTAAATTCAGGATTCCAAGTTCCCGAAATGTAAGAACCACATAGAGCAGGAGCGATTGCGAAAGAAAAAAAACCTGAGTCGAAAGCATAGGTTTTACACAACAATAAGTCACCATCGGAACTGAATTTGGCAACTATCGCTGCGGGAAGAGGGTCGTATTGCAAAGTGTCGAAATACACTCCTGTGCAAAGAATCTCCCCTGTTTCGAGTACAATGACACCGAGCAAACTGATAATTCCTGTGGTTCCTGAAAAGAGGTGAGCACTCCAGACAAGGCTACCGTTTGAATCAAGCTTAAAAGCAATCGGATGAGTGTTTGGCCAAATACTATTTTCTTGACCAACCACAATAAATCCTCCATCAGCAGTTGCAGCCGATGCTGTAGAACCCTCTTCCAGGGAATCTTCACCCAGTTGTCTGGACCATAGCACATTTCCATCCTTATCGCTACGAAGACAATAAACTTGATGATGCTTGTGCAACGAATCGTAGACAGCACCAGTCAAAAAATATCCGCTGTCAGCAGTACCAATAAGTGACGATGCTCCCAAAGATAACAGGGTATCATTCCAGTATTCTTTGCTCCATAAAACTTCGCCTGAACTATTCGCCTTGAAGAAAAGTAACTTCAGTTGAATAGGGCTTTCTTTCTTCCCGCACGCCACAGAATAACCACTATCCATTGCTTCAATAAAATTGATTCCATAAGGGAAAAAGTCAAAACCCCTTTGAAAACTATACTGCCCATTCGATTGAAGAGAAGAAAACTCAAACAGAACAGCGAAGACGAATACGATAATCGTTTTCATACTCATGAAAATACAAATCTAATCTTCCTCTCGTAAAATCATTCACTCGCACAAACAAGGATTTTCGTCATACCTCACACTGCTTTCCTTCATTCCTGTTTCCTCTGAGTTTGCTATCTTTACGCCCCTGAAATTTCTCATCCCGATATGTTTCGGGAAATTTTTCAATCACCATTTCATGACTATTTCTATTCTAAAAGAGCCTTCTGACGAGAAGCGTGTTGCCTGCCTTCCTGAAATTGCAGGGCAGCTGGTAAAAATGAATTTCCAGGTTGCCGTAGAGAGCGGTGCCGGCGCTTCTTCATTTTCCAGCGATGAAACCTATACAGCATTGGGTGCAAAAATTGTTTCCCGCGACGAAGCACTGAACGCAGATCTTATTCTTGCCATCAATCGCCCGGCAGATAATGAAGTATCCAAAATAAAATCAGGCGCAGCATTGCTTTGTGTCTATCAGCCTCTCATCAACAAGGAGGTTGTGTTGAAATTTGTCGAGGCAAACATTACTTCATTCAGCATGGATATGGTGCCGCGCACCACGCGTGCACAATCCATGGATATCTTATCCTCACAAGCTACTGTTGCGGGTTATAAATCCGTGCTCATCGCCGCATCATACCTTCCGAAATTCTTTCCGATGTTCATGACAGCCGCAGGAAGCATTGCTCCGGCAAAAGTGCTGATCCTGGGTGCAGGCGTGGCAGGCTTGCAGGCAATTGCTACCGCGCGGCGACTCGGCGCCGTGGTTGAAGCGTTTGACACAAGAAGTGCTGTTAAGGAAGAAGTGAAATCCCTCGGTGCTAAATTCATAGAGGTTGAAGGCGCTACCGAATCGGCAGCGGCGGGTGGTTATGCCGTTGAGCAAACGAAAGAATATCTCGACAAACAAAAGCAGAAAATTTTTGATAGCGCTTCCAAAGCGGATGTGATCATCACCACAGCACAAATTCCCGGGAAGAAATCACCGATCCTGATTCCGAAAGAAACAGTGGCAGCCATGAAATCAGGAAGCGTAATTGTTGATCTCGCGGCAGCCGGAGGAGGTAATTGTGAATTGACGAAGAACAATGAAATAATTGTCACCGGTAATGGCGTGACCATCATCGGTAATTCAAATATTTCATCGACAATGCCTGCTGATGCCAGCAAAATGTTTGGAAAGAACGTAATGAATTTCCTGAAGCTGATGCTTAAAGACGGACAAATGACTGTGAATCTCGAAGATGATATTGTGAAAGGCACCTGCATCACTCATCAAAAAGAAATTATCAGCCCGAGAGTAAAGGAGGTAATGCAGCAGCAACCTGCCTGACTTGAACGATTAACGATTAACCAGTAACAATTTACAATGAACGATCTTTTAAATTTTCTTTTTCTGCACAAAGAGATGGTGTTCATCATCATCCTCTCTGTGTTTCTTGGTATCGAAGTGATCTCACACGTACCAACTGTGTTGCACACGCCGCTCATGAGCGGAGCAAATGCCATTCACGGTGTGGTAATCATCGGAGCAATTCTCGTGATGGGAAGTGCAGAGCCAGGAAATTACCTCGCGCTGATTCTCGGCTTTCTCTCCGTGATTCTCGGAACGCTGAATGTCGTTGGCGGATTTGTGGTAACGGATCGAATGCTTGAAATGTTTAAAAAGAAAAAATAAACACCTCACCCCAACCCTCTCCTTCAGGGGGGGAAGTCCTTCTCCCAAAGGAGAAGGATTTAGGATGAGGCAAAACGAAAATCAAAATATCAAATGCAGTCAATAATTCTTTGGATCAGTTACATCGTCGGCTCAATCACTTTCATCATCGGATTGAAACAGCTCAGTCATCCTGAAACAGCGAGAAGAGGAAATCTTGTAGCAGCAGCGGGTATGACGATTGCCATTCTTGCCACCATGCTTTTTTATAAAGATGAAAACGGAAATCACCTCCACAACTTCGGATGGATTTTCGGTGGCATCATTATCGGATCAGTGGTTGGATGGATGGCAGCAAAGAGAGTGAAGATGACAGCGATGCCGCAAATGGTCTCTTTATTCAATGGAATGGGTGGCGCATGTGCTGCAATTATCTCCATCATTGAATATCCGCACATGGCAATCATGCATGAATGGAACATCGTTGCTGTTACACTTGCAGGACTTCTGATTGGAGGAACTTCATTCGCAGGCAGCATGATTGCCTTCGGAAAACTGAATGGCAACATCGGCGATAAAGTTTTTCCGGCGCAAACAATCATCAATCTTCTTCTTCTCATCGCAACAATCGGTGTCGGCATTTATCTCACATTGCTGCCTGATACGAACATGACTGTACTTCTCATCATGGCATTGATGACATTGACTTACGGAGTGATGTTCGTATTACCAATCGGCGGAGCTGATATGCCTGTAGTGATTTCCTTGCTGAACTCATTTACCGGAGTTGCCGCTGCATGCGCCGGTTTCATTTATCAGAATCAAATTATGCTCACCGGCGGTATTCTCGTAGGAAGTGCCGGTACGATTCTCACCATCCTGATGTGCCGCGCCATGAATCGTTCATTGTTGAATGTGATCATCGGAAACTTTGGTGGCAAAGCAAAAGGAGCCGCGGGAGAAAAAGAAAAAGGAACAGTGAAAGAAATTTCACTCTCCGATGCGGCGGTGCTGCTCAGCTATTCCAAGAAAGTAATGGTGGTGCCGGGCTATGGTCTGGCTGTCGCACAAGCGCAACACACAGTTCATGAGTTGGAAAAAACTTTGGAAGACAAAGGAGTTGAAGTGAAATATGCCATTCATCCTGTCGCAGGCAGAATGCCGGGGCACATGAATGTACTTCTCGCTGAAGCCGATGTCCCCTATGAGAAACTATTGGAGATGGAAAATGCGAATGATGAATTTCCAACAGCAGATGCAGTGATTGTCGTAGGAGCAAACGATGTAGTGAATCCGGCAGCGAAAACAGATCCTTCCTCTCCTATTTATGGTATGCCCATTCTTGATGTAGAACAAGCGCATAATGTGATTGTGATGAAGCGCAGCATGAATCCCGGTTACGCCGGCATTGAAAATCAACTCTTCTACGAGCCAAAAACACGCATGCTCTTCGGCGACGCCAAAGCCACGTTGCAAAAATTAGTGAGTGAGGTGAAGGCGAACTGATTCCTACGCAACAATCTTAATCTGAAGCTGTATAAGGCAATATTATTTACAAAGTATGTATTGATCCAAGCCCTTTTTTAATTCTTAATTAATCACCATTTCGAAACCCGTTCCCCGACATTTGCGCCGCCATATCATGCAATCTATTCTTCTCACCGCTCTTATATTATCAGCTTCGATTTCCTCTTCCCAATCTCTGAAGAAAGCATTTAACGCTATTAACAGCGGGAAATATGATGTTGCCTCTACTCAATTGTATGGACTTCTTCTGAAGGAACCGGATAATCCTGCTGCACAATTTCTGCTGGCCCAGATGTACATGGCCAAAGATTTTTCCAAGCGAAATCTTGATTCAGCCAATAAGTACATTCAAAAAAGTTCGGAAGGGTTAAAGAAAGAATACAAGGCAAAAGATCTGGAAAAACTTCAGACGACATCCGGCTGGCGTGAAGTGACTGTGACAGAACTTCAGCAAAAAATAAATGACGAGGCATTTCATACGACCGATTCAATCAACAAAATTGAATCTTGGAATCATTTCATCACCACGTACACAACTTCTGCAAGAATTCCGGATGCGATTTCAAAGCGAAATGATGCGGCCTTTCAGGAAGCGATGCAAAAAAACTCTTCAGCATCCCTGAAAGAATTCATAACAGCTTACCCGGAGGCCATTCAGATTCCCACCGCAAAATCACACTACGAAACTCTTATATACCGGGAACAAACTGCTGACAGCACCTGGCAGTCGTACAAGAATTTTATGGACGATTACCCAAACAGCCCTTATGCATCGGCGGCAAAAAAGAATTACGAGCGCTTACTCTACCTCGATTTTACACGGATGCACACGGCTGATGCATATGCAGCATTTGTGCAGCAGCATCCCGAGAGCCCGTATAAAACGGCGGCAGAAGACAGCGTCTATGCACTGTATATTCATGATGATCAGATTGGCAGCTACTTAGCTTTCATAAAAAATTTTCCAACTGACAGGCATGTGAATGCCGCATGGGAAAGAATTTATGAGAAGGAAACGCCGCTTTTTACAACGGAAACATTCCGGAAATTTTTAGCGAAATATCCCAACTACCCCGATGTAAACCGCGTGCAGCGCGACATGAAGCTTGTGAATCGCCAGTTTCAACCTATTGAAAAAAATGGCTTGTATGGGTTCCTCGATTTACAATCGCGTGACACGGTGATTCGTCCGCAGTTTACTGAACTCTCTCCGGTTTATAATGGCGTTGCTGCGGCTCGTTTTCCATGTGCTAAACACGATTGCCCATACTGCTATGTGTGTGTTGATGGAACCATCATCAACCGTTATCCATGGAGCGAAGCGAATGATTTTATTGACGGGCATGCACTCGCTGCCGTAGGCAATTGTGCTAAAGATAGTTGCCATTATGGGTTCATCAATCGTTTTGGCGAGTGGATTGTGAAACCGGTTTACCAGGATGCTTTTGAATATAACGAAGGATTTGCGCTCGTAAAAAGAAATAATCTCTATGGCTTCATCAATCAGAGCGGCGATGAAGTGATTGCCGTAAAATTCAGCGATGCCGGCTCTTTCAGTGAGGGACTTGCTTCCGCTCAATCTCCTGATTCGAAACTTTATGGATTCATTGACCATAGCGGAAATTTTGTGATCCCTCCAAAATTCAAAAAAGCCGGGACGTTCAGCGAAACATTAGCTCCCGTGACTGACGATACCGGCTTGTGGGGCTATATCGATCACTCCGGCAAATGGGTGATCAATCCGCAGTATGATTATGCCTTATCCTTTGTGAACGGACAGGCGAACGTGATGCAGAAAATAAAAGATCCGAAAGATCCAAAGATCACAACCCTTCAGAGCAAGACCATTGACAAAAAAGGAAAAGTGGTGAAGAAATAAACCCGTTGTTTCAGTCCGCTAAAGTTCAGCAGCTAATACTCATCCTCGTTGAAGAAGAAATCATCGTGAGTAGGGTAATCCGGCCAGATGTCTTCAATTCCCTCATAAACTTCAGTCTCATCTTCCAGCTCCTGAAGGTTTTCTATGACCTCCACAGGTGCTCCTGAGCGAATTCCGAAATCTATGAGTTCATCTTTAGTTGCAGGCCAGGGAGCATCTTCAAGATAACTTGCTAATTCAAGCGTCCAATACATCTTCTACTCGAGAGGGGGTTTAATTTTTCCGCAAAAATAACCGAATAGTCCATTTGGCAAAATCCATTTGAGAAACGGATAAATTCCGTGATTTCAGAGTGAATCTAAGGCTTGATTCTCGGCTGCCAAATAGTTTCCTCACTATGATGATCGAATGAAATTTTCCGTGCGAGCACGAATAAATAATCAGAGAGCCGGTTGAGGTATTTCAGAATAAGCGGATCTACCGATTCTGTTTCGTGAAGCATGACAACATGCCGCTCAGCGCGACGGCATACACATCTTGCAATATGACACTTTGAGCTCGTTTCGTTTCCGCCAGGAAGAATAAACGATTTCAATTCCGGCAACAAGGAGTCCATCGCATCCATTTCTTGTTCGAGCAGATCAATATCAGTTTCATTCAGGCCTGGAACTTTCATTTTCGATTTATCCGCGTCCGTCGCCAGCATGGAAGCGGCGGTAAACAGGCGGTCCTGAATTTCTTTCAGCAACGCACGGTAGTGAGTGTCGTTGATCCTGTCGCGAATCAAACCGATCCAGGAGTTGAGTTCATCCACCGTGCCATAGGCCTCAATGCGGTTGTGATGTTTAGACACGCGCGTCCCCCCAATGAGTTGAGTCGTGCCGCTATCGCCTTTTCGTGTGTAAATTTTCATTGTGAATTTTTTATTGGAATTCCAATTGCCCAATATCTGAAAAAATGATCTTTCACAGAAATGGTCATCGCATTCTATCTTTCTGAAAATTTTTCTTTATGAATAAATCCGGCATCGCAAAAGGGAGCATCTGCGGAGCACTGGCAGTAATACTCGGTGCTTTTGGTGCACACGCACTGAAATCTGTTTTGAGTGACGAGCAGCTTCGCATCTTTCACACCGGCATTGAATATCAGTTTTATCATTCGCTGGCACTGATTGCTGTGGGAATCATCTATGAAAAATTTCCGAACATATGGATACGCTATAGCGGCTACACATTCTTCATTGGCATCATTCTCTTTTCGGGAAGCCTCTACTTGCTTGCGATTTTTTCTTCTATTTCCTATTTCGGAATCATCACTCCGATCGGCGGATTATGTTTTATTGCCGGATGGTGCTGCCTTGCTGTTGGTGTGCTGAAGAATAATTGAAAGTAATCATTTACGCTAAAAGAAGAAGCCCGTTCCTATTGAGCGGGCTTTGTGTCTTCAGTCCGAAGAATCAAATTAGTGCTGCACAGTGATTTTTCCCGATGCCACTACTTTGCCTTGTCCATTTTTCACGAAGCATACGTACGTGCCTGTTGCAAAAGATTTTGTGTTCACCTTCAAATTCCCTGATGAAATACGGAATTGTTTTGCCGTCGTCCCGGAAATATTTGTGATCACCATATTTTGAGCATCTAATGCACCCGGAATATTCATTTCAACTGTTTCATCAGCAGGATTGGGATACAGCGAGAGTTCCTGCGGCTTAACGTCATTCACTCCGACCGTGTTCGTCATGTCGATATCATCAACGTACATTACGCTGCCGACCTGGGCGCTTGTAACATCTTTCGCTGTAGCAATAATGACAATAGCAGAGTCCGGAGTTTCAGTTGGGTTGAGAACAAAAAACGGAGCAACAAATTGCGTGTAATTGGGCGTATTACCTTCCGTTAAATAAGCAATTGCAAGTGTATCGCGTTTGTTCGTAGAAGTATTCCATTTAAACAACGCAGAAAAAATGAGCGCGGAGTCACTGCCAACCGGAGCGTACTTAAAGTAACCAATCAGAGCAGCAGGGTTATTTCCATTAAGGGGGAAGCCACCTGTAAATGATTGCGTGGTTGCATCAATTAACCCGGTACCAATGGCACCCGGAACATTGAGGCTGAAAGGCTGCAGGAAATAGGACTGAAGCCGTGCGGCATACTGTCCGTCAACCGCATCGGTATCCTTCGTGCAGGGAGTGAAATAAAGAAAGGTAAGTTCATTCGGGCTTGTCCAACTGGCGGGCTCTTCATATAACCCTCCCACGTTGTTCCAGCTTTCCATGGTTCCATTGGGAACAATTTGCGCGGTGGCATGAATCGAAATAAGTATTGTTACGAGTGAAATTATTGTAGCAATTTTTTTCATAGAGGTCGAATTTTGGTTTTGATGATTTGTGATTTTGATTTCTAAAGTTAGCATTAATTTAATGAAGCCACCACTTCTTTGAGTTTCTGCATATCCGGATAATCGCCCGGGCTTGGAAGAATCTCGTGGTAAACGATCTTTCCATTCTTATCAATTACAAAAGTAGAACGACGCGTAACACCCTGGTATTCGTAAGAAAAATTTTCAAGGAGTGAATCGTACTTCTTTGAAACTTCTTTGTTGAAATCAGAAAGAAGCGGAAAATTGATTTCATGTATTTCTTTAAACTTGCCATTCGTGTACAATGAGTCAACGCTGATGGCGATTACTACAGAATTGAGCTGCTCATAATACGAATAGTTGTCGCGCATCTCACACATCTCTTTCGTGCACACACCTGAAAATGCAAGCGGGAAAAACAGGAGCACAACATTCTTCCCTCTGTAATCGTGCAGCGATACTTTTTGCTTCTGCGTATTGTACAGCGTAAAGTCCGGAGCCATGTCTCCGACATCCAGCGGCATGCCTTGATTTTTTTGCAATAATAACAGTTTTGAAATTGAAGAATGTCATCCTTACCTTGCGCATGCTTTGATTGCTTCGCCCACCTAAAAATCACAACTCATGAAAAAACTGGCTGTTGAATTCATAGGAACATTTTTTCTCGTCTTTACCATAGGATGCGTAATTGTTTCCGGGAATGTGAATCCTGCTCTTGCGATCGGCTCTATCTTAATGGTGATGGTGTATGCAGGCGGCCATATCAGCGGCGCACATTACAATCCGGCAGTCACGCTCGCTGTCCTCATTCGCGGAAGAATTAAAACAGGTGAAGCCGTGCAATATTGGATCGTACAACTTGTGGCAGGAATTATTGGCGCCTTGTGCGCTTACTCGGTAACGGGAAGCAACCCGAACTCAATTCACTATGACTACACGGCAAACGCAACTTTATCAGAAGCGCTGGCTGCCGAAATCCTCGGCACGTTTGCTCTCGCTTATGTGGTGCTGAATGTAGCCACCTCGAAAAACACGGCGGGAAATTCATTCTACGGGTTGGCGATTGGATTTACCGTTGGAGCGATGGCCGCCGCCGTTGGAAAAATTTCAGGAGGGGCATTTAATCCAGCCGTTGGTCTCGGAAGAAGCATCGGCGACGCAATCGCTACAGGAAACGGGATGAGTTCATCCTGGATTTATCTGGTCGGGCCGGGTTTAGGCGGAACATTAGCCGGCATCGTCTTCAAAATGCTGAATCCTGACGACAAATGAGTCAATGAATTTATCTCGACGAGAGATCGTTGATTTGCGATGTTTGTGTGACTATTATCGCTGGTTTTCCCTCGAAGAGTTGAATCTTTCCGGTTACACACACCGTGTCCCCCTTCAGATCAACGGGATTATAAGCGAACTTGCCGAGATCATTTTCAAAAATTACAGCCGTAAAAATTTGTGCCGGATAATTTCCTCCATAGCACAAGTAAGTTGGATGCCCGTTCGCTTGTGAACTGAAGTGTGAGCTTTTAATCATTCCGCAAACGGTGGCAGTATCCCCTATTTTCTTTTTTGTCTGATTCGGAGTGATGGATTGAGCGCGTGAAGTGATCCCAAAAATCATGATGAGAAAAAAGAGAAAATTCCGTTTCATGATCAGACTGATTTTGTAATGCCAAATTTAAATCGTCAGCTTGTTCACGCTCTAAAAATCAATGCACAGCTTCAGCCTTAGTGTCATCGTTTAAGGTCTGTGGCAAGTCTTTAGTCAAAGAACCTTCTGCAAAATCCCTCATTCGTCGAATTCGACGTAGAATGGTTTCTACGTCGATAACAAATTACCCGCGTACAACTTTCCGCCATTGCATTTCATCAAAGGAAACTATTAAATGATAAATCCATCAAGTACCTGATGAGTGAATCATGATTTTTTTTTCATCACACAAAATTCCTCTTATGAAAAATGCAATACGGTTTTTGAGCGCTTTTATTTTGTTGTGGCTTTCCTGCATGGACGCATTTGCGCAGAGCAGAACTGTCACCGGGAAAGTGAAGGATGCAAAAGGAGAAACGCTGGCAGGCGTTTCAGTGATTGCGAAAGGAACCACGGTAGGAACCTACACGGATGATGACGGAAACTTTACGCTCGCCGTTCCATCAGGCATTTCGCAAATTGAATTCAAGTATCTCGGTTTCAAAACGCAGGATGTTACACTTTCGGCGAGCAACGTCGTGAATGTTTCGATGGAAGAAGACGTGCTCGGTTTGAATGAAGTGGTAGTGACTGCACTTGGAATTCCAAAAGAGAAAAAAGCACTCGGTTATTCTACTCAGGCAGTAAGCGGAGATGAGTTAAATCAAACAGGTCAGGGAAATCCGCTCAGTGAATTGAATGGAAAAGTTTCAGGCCTCACTGTGATTCAAAGTGCCGGAGACCCGGGAAGCGGCACGTACATTCGCCTGCGTGGCGTAACATCACTCACGGGAAATAATCAGCCGCTGATTATTGTTGACGGAATTCCTCTCGACAATTCCATAAACATTTATGATCCTGTGAATACAGGTTTCACTGCCGCAACTGCATCAGGAAATAATTTAGGAAGTGCCGCGCCGGACAACCGCGGTGTTGACATCAATCCCGCTGACATTGCTTCCATCACTGTGCTCAAAGGTCCTGCTGCCACGGCGCTCTATGGAATTCAGGCGGCAAGCGGTGCACTCATTATCACAACAAAAAAAGGCGGCGGTGTCGGTCACAAAGGAACGAACATCGATTTTCAATCATCGTACTCTCTCGATTACGTGAATAAATATCCGGACTTGCAACATACTTATGCGCAGGGATCCAATGGTCAATATTTCGGCCCGACTGCACCCACCAGCGATAAAAAATTTTCATGGGGACCGAACGCAGACACGCTGTACTGGGACGGAGTTCCTACCGAATATGATCAGCATGGTTCAATCGTTGGTCAATCCGATCCTTCAGCGCAAACGAAAGTAGTTCCGTATGATCCCTCTCACGATTTCTTCAGGACAGGAAATACATTCAACAACAATCTCGCACTCTCCGGAGGAAACGATAATTCCGGTTATCGTCTTTCAATAGGAAACATCAAACAGAACGGAGTAGTGCCGCTCACGGATCAGAATAAAACAACACTCACACTTTCCGGTCAAACGCAATTGATGAACAAGGTGAAAACGTCAGCAAGCATGACGTACCTTAAAATCGACGCTGACAAATCTGTAACAGGTTCAAATCCTTCGGGACTTATGCTTGGCTTGTTGCGAACACCCATCACATTCGACAACTCAAATGGTTCAAGCGATCCTAGCGATCCGGCAGCATTTCTGCTCGCCGATGGAACACAGCGTGACTATCGCGGCGGTCCGGGTTACGATAATCCGTATTGGGTGATCAACAGAAATCCATTCAATGAAAAACTCGATCGATTCTATGGTTCGTTTCAACTGGAATATGATCCGTGGAAATATCTTTCGATCCTTTATCGCCTTGGCGGTGATGTATATGGACAGGGAAATAAAAACGGATACGACATTGGATCGAATCAATTTCCCGATGGCGTTCTCATTCTCGACAACTATCACAGCTCGCAATTCAACTCCGATCTGATTCTGAATTTTCAAAAAGACATTGGAAAAGATTTGAACTTATCGCTGATGGTGGGGCACAATTACTTCACAAATTATTTCAAAGAAGAGTTTACACAAGGAAGCAACCTATCACTTCCCGATTTCTTTGACATGTCGAATGCTTCATCATTCTTCTCGGTAGAAAGAACGAATCAAAAACGCACAATGGCCTTTTACGGACAAGCGCAACTTGAATACAAGAATATGCTTTACCTCACGCTAACGGGAAGAAATGAAACTTCTTCAACACTTCCTGAAGCAAACAACACGTTTTTCTATCCTTCCGCCAGTTTAGGATTCGTATTCACTGATCTGCTTGGACTTTCATCGAACAACATCTTTCCCTATGGAAAATTGCGACTGAGTTACGCTCAGGTTGGAAAGGATGCGCCTCCGCAGTCATTGTCAACTTACTATGTTTCTACGCTGGTGAATGATGGATTCACGACCGGTTTGATTTATCCGTTCAATGGGGTCGGCGGATTTTCCCTGGGGAGCGTGATCTCTGTAATTGGAAATCCTGATTTAAAACCGGAGAACACTAATTCGTATGAAGCGGGCCTCGATCTCGCTTTCTTCCAAAACCGAATCGGACTGAGCGGCACATACTATTATGAGAAAACCACCGATCAGATTTTCACAGTGGCGATTCCCTACTCAACCGGTTTTGCATCGGTAGTGTTGAATGCAGGTGAAATCAGAAATGAAGGTGTTGAACTCACATTGAACACAACGCCGATCAAAGCAAAATCAGGATTCACCTGGGATCTCGATTTCAATTGGTCGATGAACAGAAACAAAGTGGTTGCCCTTGCTCCCGGCATTGATAATCTTTTCATCTCCGGATTTCAGAACGGAGGCATCTACGCTGTGCAGGGAATGCCGTACGGAATAATTTACGGCAACGCTTACGTGCGTGCTGATGACGGACAACTCATCATCAACGATGATCCGAATGATCCCGGCTACGGAAAACCCATCGGTGGTTCTGTGAATAAACCCATCGGCGACATCAATCCTGATTGGATCGGTTCAGTGCAAAGCACATTCAGTTACAAAGGCTGGTCGCTCGGCTGCCAACTTGATATTCGAGAAGGCGGAGACATCTGGAACGGAACAAAAGGTGCTCTCGAATATTTCGGAACAGCAGGAACAACGGAGAATCGCGGTAAGACCGCAACCTTCACCGGGCTTGCCGGACATCTTGATGCGGACGGAAATGTCGTTCACTACGGCGCTGACGGAACTACAGAAGTTTCCGGTCCCGGCTCCGCCGTCTCGCAAGAGAGTACACTCGATCAGTATTACTATCAATTCCTCGGAAGCAGTTTCATCGGTCCGGCTGAGTCGACAGTTGAAGACGGATCATTCGTGCGCATTCGCGAATTGAGTTTAACGTATTCTGTTCCGCAGAAATGGCTCGACAATATTCACATCACTCAACTCTCGATCACTGCCTTTGCAAACAATGCATTCCTCTGGACGAAGTATGATGGTGTGGATCCCGAAACGAGTTTGATCGGTCCGGCGAATGGTCAGGGACTGGATTACTTCAACAATCCTTCGATCAAGAGTTACGGTCTTCGCCTGAACATTGGCTTATGATTCTTCAACGAAAAAAATCTCAACAATGAAAACGATAAAAACTTTCATCGCACTCAGCACGATCATCATCATGATCATTTCCACGTCGTGCAAAAAAGATTTCTTCACGAACGTGAACAACAATCCCAATTCGCCCGACTCGGTGAATCCGAGTTCACTTCTATCGACAGTCGAAGGCGGCCTCGGTTACATTCAGGGCGGCGATCCGTCACGATTTATTTCCATGTTCACACAACAAACGTTTGGAGCATCGCGTCAATCACAGGCGTGGTACAATTACATTTTCACCACACAGGACTTCGATCAGCTCTGGGCGAACTATTATACTCAGGACATGGAGAATGATGTTCTTCTAATTCAGATGTCCGATCAAAAAGGATATCATCAATACGCCGGTGTGGCGCGAATGCTTCTTGCTTACAGCATGCAGCATGTGGTGGATGAATGGGGAAGCGCTCCATTCTCACAGGCATTCCAGGGAATCAATAATCTTCACCCGGGGTATGACACCGATGCAGGACTATATGATTCCATCCGCAGTTTGATTGATGTGGCGATCACCGACCTGAATATGCCGGTGACCGAAGCGCTCGTACCCAGCTTCGATGATTTTATTTATGGCGGCGATGCTTCGAAGTGGATCATGTTCGGGCATGCAGTGAAAGCCAGGTTGGCGATTCACGAGAGTAAAGTAAATGCTGGCATGGCGCAGCAGGCACTCGATGAAATTGATCAGTCATTTCAGAGCAATGATGATAACACACAAATTTTCTTCGGCACGACTTCAACAAGTGCGGCACCGTGGTATCAATTCAATACACAGCGCGGCGACATCAGTTTTTCAGGAAGCACACTCGCTGCGCAAATGACGGCGATGAGTGATCCGCGTTACACAATTTACATTGATGATGCTGGTGATCCTGACGGACTTGGTCTCGCTTCTTATTACGGAAGTCCGAATTCTCCTGTAGAATTTATCACGTATGAAGAATTGCAATTCATCAAGGCCGAAGCAATCCTCCGCACGAGCGGTGACATTCCAGGTGCTCAGGCAGCATTTCAGGCCGGCATTACTGCTAACATGCAAAAGCTCGGAGTGGCACAAGGCGACATCGATGCGTACATCGCAAGCAACGGCACGTTGCCTGCCAACCCAAAGGATGCGATCGATCAGGTTGCATTGCAGGTATGGTTCGCTCTTTATCTGAATCCTGAAGAATGGTCAACCTGGAGAAGAACCGGCTCACCGGCGTTGGAAGCCGTTGACGGAACACAAGTGCCGCGGCGTTTTCTCTATCCGCAAACTGAATACTCTTACAATGCTGATCACGTTCCGAATTCATCGCTGTACACACCAGCGGTTTTCTGGGACAATTAAAGACACGGGATAATTTGGTGAATGATTGCGCCGGTGATGAAGCTCTCCGCTTTTTAGCCGGCGTGATTTTTTTATTTCATCAAGCCATCGATTCCATTATTGTGATAGATACAGAAATCAATTTTCATCGAATCCTCTTTTCGTCGAAGACAATGTTTGTCACGATTCAATGTTAGTCGACGAAAAATTGAATGTTGTCCAATAGCGAAAACACCGTGCAACGAACTGTTGTTACTTGGCGTCAATGATGCAACGAAAACAAAAAATTATCTGCCATGATTATTCACGTAATGAAATACAATGCGAAGCCCGGCAAAGAGAAAACCGTTCATAAGATTATCCGGCACTGCATGATGATATTGAAAGAGGAAGCGATGCAGGGAACTTCACTTCACTCCTTCCGCGATGCAGACAACAAAAGACACTTCATCCAGATCAACACCTTTGAAAGCCGCGAAGCCGAAGAACGATTCGAAAATTCTGAAGAAATAAAAAATCATCTCTCGCGTCTCGGACATTTTGTTGATGGCTCCATCGACTATCACAAAATGGAGAGCTTTGAATTTTTCCAGGCGAGATAAAATTCATATACGTTCCATCATGCCGAATTTATTTCGGCATGGCCAATTAACGTTTATTAATAGATCCCTGCTTCGTCGGGATGACAAAAGGTGGGATTGTCATGCCGAGGAACGAGGCATCTGTTTTATTCACGAGTGAAGTGAAGCCGCCGTGCGCTCCACCGTCCAATACAAAGCGATGAGTGCAATGATCACGGATGCCGGAATCACAATGCGCTTGTGATACCATTGTTTTTTTCCAAACCACAATCCTACCAGGAAATAGCAAATCAAAATCACGGTTACTTGTCCGATCTCAACGCCTGCATTGAACGTGAGAATAGCAGTGAGAAATTCTTTCTGCGGCAATCCCAATCCCACGAGTGCGCTGGCGAAACCCATTCCGTGCACTAAGCCAAAACAAAAAATAATCAGCAAGCGCCACGGATGCAGTTTGTTCGTGATCAGATTTTCCATTGCCACTAAAACTATTGAGAGTGCAATCACCGGCTCCACGATGGCGGAAGGTGGTTTAATGATTCCGTACATCGCGAGTGCAAGTGTGATTGAGTGTGCAATCGTGAATGCTGTGGCCTGCCACAGAACTTTTTTCAGCGAAGGACTGAGCAGAAAAATGCTCGTGACAAAAAGAATGTGATCAATGCCGAGAGGAATGATGTGCTGGTAACCGAGTTTCAGATAAGTCAGTCCGATATCTGTTCTCGACATTTTGCTGAAATCATAATTCACAGTGTGAGCAAAAGAAGGAACGGCGAAAACAAGAAGCAGAATGAATGAGGCAATCAACGCCTTCAATATCCAAGCAAGTTGATTGAATTGTTTAATTATATAGAGATTTTTCATTGGCTTTAATCTAATCTTGTAATCAAAGAGGCTACCCAACTTCTCGATATACTCGAAGTGACGCGCTCGCACAGGTAAGTTCGAGCTTGTCGAGAACTCGCAGAGCCGCAACACGAATTCCTAATCATTTCAAATAGATTTCTACTTCGATGCAAGTGAAGAACTCTGCGGAATGTAATTCTTCGCGTCAGCTAAAAGATCTTCGTGAAGAAAGGGATTCATCTTCACTGCTTCGCCGATCAATGCAGAACCTTTCTCCGTTTGATTGTTGTGGCAATAAATCAATCCTGTTCTGCAAAGGAGCTCCGGATTCTTTGATCCGGTGCGCAATGATTTTTCTGCGTAAGGAAGAGCTTGCGAAAATTCACCGCGCTTGTAGTAAACCCAAGCCATCATCTCATTCACATCAATATTATCGGGGCGGCGATCGTATTCAAGCTTCGCGTGCTTAAGCGCATTATCATAATCTTTCAGAGTGAGGTAAACATAAGTAAGTTCTTTATCGGAGTAGTGACCAGCGTTTGTGTTGTTCTGACTTGCATTGGAATTTGCAAGAAGGATGTTAATCGTTTGATTCGCCATCGCTGTTGCTTTATCCTTTTCACCATTCAATTGATAGAGCTCAATTAAATCTTCTCCGAAAGCATTGTCTTTAATGAGAGAGTTCGCTTCTTCGAAATAGTTGATGGCTTGCGGATAATTTTTCTTAGCGCGCTCCACGCGACCGAGACCGGCGAGAGCGAATGCATAATTCGGTCTTGCTGCGTTTGCTGCCGTGTAAATCATTTCAGCCGTGTCGATGTTGCCCGTGAGTTCATAAAGTTTTCCGAGATAGACTCGACACCATTCTGTTTGCTCCATTCCGGGAACGCCGGCCTGCACAGCCATCTTCATCGCTTCCTTTGCGCCATCAACATCACCAAGAATTTCTCTCAAATAAGAAATGCGCGAGTAAGATCTAAGATCAGGACGAATGGCGCACATGGAGTCAACGGCTTTCATCGCATCATCATAATGACCGAGCTCAACATTTGCATCGGTGAGAATTCCGTATGCAAATGATGCATGAGGATAGAGCTGCTGCACTTGTTTACCTACGTCCAACCCCTGCTGAAAATGATGCTGATTTAAATAAACCGTTGCCTGAGTTGCCAGCGCCTCGAAGTCATTCGGCTCCTGTGCAAGAACTTCATCCAACAATTTCAGAGCAGCGACATCGTAATAATTATAATCGCCGGTTACCCGCCCTTCCTGAACATAGGCTTCAGCGAGTTTGATTTTCGATTTATTGTCATTGGGATTTTTCTCTATGTCAGCGATCAATCCCTGCATCGCTTGTTTCGCATTCAACCATTCAGCCCCTGCTGCGCTTGCTCCGGTCCTATCTTTTAAAGGCGGAACAGCAGCCTCTTTGGGCCTGAAGGCAATGATGACTCCTACAAAGAGGATGAGGACTACAAATGAGAGGATGTAAAAATTCTTTCGAAGAAATTTCATAGTGTGTGTCTTTGAGGAGATAGAAACGGAAAAAAGTTCGAAGCGGATTTTCAGAGCCAGAAATTCTTTCACTGATCGTTACATAACTTATTTTAAAAGTTCTGTGTCTATATTCAAAAGTTTGGTGTCGATTAGAAAAAGTTCATTGTCGATAGTGAACTGCTGCCTGCACATGATCGAAAGGGTGATGTGAGCAATCGTAAGACTACTGCGAGCATTTAGAAGTTGAGTGCAAGCGTCTAAAAGTCGACTGTAAGCGAGCGAAAGTCGCCTGTACGTAGTCAAAAGTTGACTGCAAGCATTTAAAAGTTGAATGTAAGATGGAGTTTCACTTCCCCTCCGTGTCTCTGCCCGAGAGCTAAAGCGTGAGCGCAGGACACGGAGGTGTGCTCACTTCAAATTCTGAATATTTTCCATCTTCACGGTGTGCCAGTTAAAACAATTAAAGACGAGAATAGCGAATTTTATTTCTGCACCTTCACCTGTACAGGATGGCTCAATCTTTTTTCCATCACCGATTTTTACTCTGCAGTTTATAAATGGTTCGACATTATTCGAAGCAAGCACTATCGCATCTGCGGCTATGTGATTATGCCCAATCATTTGCACTTCATTGTCTTTACTCCATCAGCCAATGTGAATTTGAATACAATCATCAGCAACGGAAAAAGATTTATGGCCTATGAACTGATTACGAGATTGAAGATAAAGAATGAAACAAAAATTCTGAAATTTCTTGAAGACGAAGTTACGACAAGTGACCGCAGGAGAGGAAAACTTCATCAGGTATTCAGAGTCTCATTTGATGCAAAGGAACTTTACAATGAAAGGCTCATTCTTCAAAAATTGGATTATATGCATCGCAACCCGGTTACCGGTAAATGGCATTTAGCAGAAGACTTCGCGGATTACCATCACTCAAGCGCGAAGTACTATGAAACAGGAGTACAGGGAATTTATTATGTCACTGATTACCGCAAATTGATGTATTAAAATTCTGAATGCCTCCGTGTCCTGCGCTCACGCTCTTGGCTCACGTGCAGAGACACGGAGGGGAAGGAAAACATACAGTGAGTTTTGTTACTGCAAATGCCAATTGGTAAACAAGATCATTTCAGAGCGAGGAAATTCTTCACGGCCTCTTCCGCTTCTCTCACCGCTTTGTCAAGATGATCATTCACAATGATCACATCGAAAAACGGCTCGAACATCATCTCCTGTTCTGCTTTGCTGATGCGCTCCTGAATTCTTTCCGGCGGATCGGTGGCGCGGCTGCGAAGCCGTTCAATGAGTGAAACGATGGAAGGAGGCTTGATGAAGATGGTGAGAGTTTGCGCCGGAAATGTTTTCTTTAAGTTGTAAGCTCCTTTCACGTCGACATCAAACAAAACATCTTTTCCCGATTGCCAGATGTGCTCAATCTCGCTCTTCAGTGTACCGTAATACATGCCGTGATACACTTCTTCCCACTCGGCAAATTCATCACGGTTGATTTTCTCAATGAATTCTTTTTCGGTGATGAAAAAATAATCTTTCCCGTCTTCTTCGCCCTGCCGTTTTTTTCTGGTGGTGACGGAAACAGAAAATGCAAGAGCAGAAAACTTCGAAAGCAAATGTTTTGCGATGGTGGTTTTTCCTGCGCCCGACGGCGCGGTTAAAACGACGAGTTTGCCCGGCATAATCGGCGAAGGTAGCAAGCGAAGTGTGATTTGTGCATTGCGTGTTGCCTAGGCTTTCTCCGGCTTATTCCTGAATATTGAAATGATAATCGCAAGCGCAAGTACTGATGCAATCACGAGCAACGACCATTCTGTCGGAATAGTGATTCCGAAAATTTCGATCAGCATTTTCACACCGATAAAGATGAGGACGATGGAAATTCCTTCCTGCAAATAATCAAATTTATTTGCCGCATGACTGAGGAGATGAAACATGGCGCGCAAACCCATCACGGCAAAAACATTGGAAGTAATAATGACCAGTCTGTCTTGCGAGATCGCGAACACAGCAGGAATGGAGTCGAGTGCGAACACGAGATCAGTGGAAGCAATCACGGCGATCACTAAAAATAAAATGCTGAAATATCGTTTGCCGAATCGTACTACAGTAAAATTTCCGTTTGCTTCATTTTTCAGTAATCGAAAATTACCGCGAATGAGCCGGTAAATGATATTCTTTTCAGGATTGAATTCATTTTCTCCTCCTGAAAACAGCATCTTCGCTCCCGTATAAACCAGTATAGCGCCGAAGAGGTAAAGCACCCAGTGAAATCTTTCCACGATCACAATTCCGAGTAAAATGAAAATGAGCCTGAAGATCACGGCTCCGATGATGCCGTAGTAAAGAACCTTGTGATAATATTTCTGCGAAACGTTGAAGTAGGAGAGGATGAGAACAAACACAAAAAGATTATCGGCAGAGAGCGCATACTCCATGAGGTAAGCGCTGTAGTACTGCAATCCTTTTTCCGATCCGTGATAGAGGTAAATTAAATAGCCGTAACCGAGCGCCATCGACACCCAGCAAAGTGTTTGAATGAGCGCACCGCGAATCGTAATCTCGGTTTTTCTGCGAACGAAAAAACCAAGGTCGAGAATGAGAAAGAGCAGAACAATGACGCCGAAGATTACATAGAGCACATACTGTTCGCCGACTGCATTCATCAACGCCTTCATCGGTGCGTTGCTTTGGGATTAGTTTGGAACCACGAAAGGTTCTTGAACAATCGCCCGAAGTGAAATTTCTGGACAATCACAAAATCGCTTCCGTTGTTGATGGTGGCAAAATAGTGATCAGAATCGAAAGGCAGTGGATTTCCTTCACTGTCGTATTGCATTAGAGACGCAGGATTGCGCGGCATGAAGTAGCACACAGTCGCATGCGGTTGATTATTGTAGTCAGTGACAGTGAATGAAACGAAAGGCTGTGTTTGAAGAATGGTGTCTTTCTTCGGAAGATCATTCACGAACGCTTCAGCATTCACGAAATGATAAAAGCTGAGATAGTCGTGCACGCGCTGTTTGTTGAATTGCGTAACGTCTTCTCCTTTTTTATTTTTCAGAGCGAAAGAATCCGGTCCGAGAATTTCGATGGTAAAAGAGCTGTCGGGCTTTGAAGGATAATCCACGCTTACTGATTTCATTTCATTAATTCTGTAATCATAAATTTTTCCGGAGCGAATCGCAGATTCATCCGTTGAATAGCGCGATTCTAACGTGCCCTGAAAACCGGGTATGGCCGTGACGTACGGTTTCTCTGCACCATCCATGAGCATGTACGTTCCCAATTCATCGAGTGACGGCTCACCGACGTAATAGGCCTTGATCATTTTTCCTGAGCGATCATAAATTTCCACTTTCTTATTATGGCTGGCCATTTCTTTTACCACTGTGTTTTGCGCCGAAGATGAGACGGGATAGCTTACTGCTACATTTTTGATGGTAGCGAGCAAACGATCAATATAATCGCCGCGCACGGGATATTTCTGATTCACGATCCATCCTGCTTTCTGCCGCTCGAGTAAGACCTTTTTCCCCTGCATGTCTGCAATGAAAATTTTTCCGATCGATGCTGTGTCAGTGATTGCGAATGCAGTTTCATTTACATTCAGCGTGCCCCACGGCTTTTTGATCACGAAAAAATAAGCAGCTGCACCGAGGGCAATGAGGATTATGAAATATAGAAGTGTTCGTTTCATTTATGCAGCGAATCTCCTGTAGCGAATCACGTTAAAGATCAAACCAAATATCAAAAGTAAGCCGAGTGGCACCAGCATGTTTACGAGCTGCCATTGCATTTGACTTGTCTTAATTTTTGCACTGTCGAGCAATCGCAGCTTGATTGTCTTCGATCGGGTGTCGAGTAACTGCGGAAATCCCGCGAGGTAGTCAATGCAGTTAAGCATGAAAGTTTTGTTGCTGAAATATTCTCCGGTGAAGCGATAGTAACCCAACGCCATCGGCTCGCCTTGCGATGAATATTCATTCGCCGCTATGTCGCCGTCGGAAATCACAATCATTTTAGTTGCCACACTTTGATCTTTGAAGGGTTGCTTCAGTGAATCCTTCAGCACTGCCTGCATTTGCTCAGTCAAACGATTTTGAAAAACGGAAGGAAAAGTTCCTTCGAGCAGCACGGCAGCGATCTGTGGTTTCTTGGTGTAATCACTCATCTCAGGACGATTTCGCAAGTCGCGGAAGTCAACCATCCACGGCGTGAAAACAATTCTGCTTTTGTCGGATGATTGAAGTAGTACAGTCTTCTTCACAGTCTTCAGTGCCACTGTATCAATCGAGCTTGCAAATTGTGTTTGCACCGCATCGATGTTTTTCACAATCGGATGATCGCTGGCTGGAGTGAGCACGGGAAAATAAAAACACGGAAACAATTTGAATTGTGGTTTCTGCTCTTCCATGCTCACCATAAGCGGCACGGGATTGCATTGCAAGTCGAGAAGCAAATCAGGATTTACGCGTACGCCGTAACGGAAAAGCTGATCATCGAGATTGAGGGGGTAATCGGTTGTGACGAATGATCTTTTTGCAATCACGCTGTCAAGCTCGGCGTTCAGTGCTTCCACCAACCACAACACGCGGCCGCCGTTCATGATGTACTGATCGATTTTGAATTTGTCTTTGTCAGTGAATGCTTGTGTTGGTTTTGCGATGATGAGCTCCTTCACATTTTTCGGAATGCTCACCATATTTTGCAGTTGCAGAAATTCCGGCTCATAATAATCAGAGAGTGCATCGAGCAAATCGCCCATCTGAAAATTGTCCAGCTCGCCTTGTCCTCTGATGATTCCGATTCTCGGTTTCACAATGAATGAAAGTTGCCGGATGGCTTTGCTGAAATTGTATTCAAGATGTGCGATGGAATTGTTGAGCGCATCCTGCGCTTCGGTGCCCGGCGTGTTCTCGAGTAAATTCACTGCGGTTTCCTTTCCGCGATAATTCACAACAGCTCCGGGAATCACAATCTGCTGTGAATATTGATCGCTTGCCCGGTTCTGAACATTCGTCGGCTCCAGTCCTTTCTGCTCCATTTCTTTGATCACATCATTCAACTCCTTTTCCGATTTTCCGGTAACAGGGTCTATGAACTCATATTGAATTTTATCTCCTGCGTACACTTTGAATTCATCGAGCATTTCCTGGGTGGAAGTGGCAAGCCGCTTAAATCCCGATGGAAAATCTCCTTTCAAATAAACTTTCACGAAGACCTGATCTTTCAAATTCCGCAGCATGTCTTTGGTTGAATCGGCCAGAGTAAATCGTTTGTCATCCGTAAGATCTAAACGGGTAAAAAAAGTTGAGGCAAGAATATTCAGCACAATGATGATTCCGATCACGAAGAACAGTTGCGTGAGTGCATTCCGCTTGTATGTTCGTTTCTTGTTCACCACTTGCGGCTTTCCAAAGCTGTTTTGGTGCACAGAATAAAAATCACAATCACAGAAAGAAAATAAATCGCATCGCGCGAATCGACAACGCCACGACTGATTGATGCATAGTGATACTGAATTCCGATTTGCTGAATGATCTCATCTGCTTTTCCGCCAAATAGTCCCAATCCGCTCAGCGCATTGAAGCCGAGATAAAAAATGAAGCAGAGAAATGCGGCAAGAATGAATGCCACAATCTGATTGTCGGTCAGGGCAGATGCAAAAAGCCCAATGGAAATAAATGCAGCACTTAGCAGGCACAATCCGATGTACGAGCCGCGAATCGCACCAATATCAACATTGCCTACAGGGACTGCGAGTTGATAAACCGTGTAATAATAGAGGAGAGTGGGGATGAGTGCAATCAAAACAAGAATGAATGCGGCGAAATATTTTCCGAGGATGATTTGCAGTTCAGTGATTGGCCGCGTGGCCACAATTTCAAGCGTTCCTGATTTTTTTTCTTCTGAAAATAATCGCATGGTCACCGCAGGAATGAGCAGCATGAAAACCATCGGCGCATTTGTGAAAAGCAAATCGAGATTCGCATAACCGAAATCAAAAACATTATTGGGGAAAACCCACATGACGAGCCCGATCAAAACGAGAAACACGGCGATAGCAATGTAACCGATCAGCGAGCTGAAGAAGGATGTGAGTTCTCTTTGAAGGATGGCGAGCATTAAGAGTTTGAAGTTTGTGTTTCGGAGTTTGGAGTTTCCATGGTGAGCTCGCGAAAAATTTCTTCCAATCCTGCCATTTCATGCTGCATCGAAGTGATGATGTTTTTGTTTTGAACAGCGTATTGGAAAATTTCTTCCTCATTGTTGAATGAAGAATGAATTCTGAAGTTGGTTGCATCGAGTTCTTCAATCGCTTTTACTCCTTTGATTTGCTGCAATAGATTTTTTAGAACGGGCTGCTTGAACGTGACTCGAATGATCGTCTCATCTGAATTTTTGCTCTGAAGTTTTTCAACCGTGTCATCAGCCACTATTTTTCCTTTATTAATAATAACAACGCGATTGCAAACGGATTGCACTTCTTGCATGATGTGCGTGGACAGAATGACTGTCTTTTCTTTTCCTAATTCTTTAATCAGGTGACGAACCTCTACGAGCTGATTCGGATCGAGTCCGGCTGTGGGTTCATCCATGATCAGTACATCGGGATTGTGAAGCAGCGCCTGTGCAAGCCCAACTCGCTGACGAAATCCCTTCGAGAGTGCTCCGATTTTTTTTCTCTGCTCGTTCCACAGTCCCACAAGTCCGATCATTTCTTTAACGCGGCTGCGGCATTTCGATACCCGATTCAGTTTTCCGGTGAACAGCAAAAACTCCTTCACGTACATGTCGAGATAAAGCGGATTGTTCTCCGGCAGGTATCCGATATGTTGCTTGGCCTCGAATGATTTTTCTTCTACATCAAATCCGCAAACGGAAGCTTTTCCATTTGTTGGAGGAATGTATCCGCAAATAATTTTCATGGTCGTGGATTTTCCTGCGCCATTTGGTCCCAGAAAGCCCAGCACATCACCGGGTCTTGCTTCAAAAGAAATGTTATCGACAGCAGCTTGTTCGCCGTAGATTTTTGTAAGACCCGAAACTGTAACTGACACGCCTTTAGAGAAATTAGAATGCAGATGTTAGAGGATATGAAAATTTTGCTGCGCGAAAATAAATAATAGGGCGCATGCTGATGGTAATCGTACTGTCAGCTTTAACATCGCTGTAACGAAGTCTCTTTGAGCGAATGAATTTTCCTGAATGAGTCATCTCTGAATATTTCAGCTTCATTTTTTAATTCAAGCAACAACAATTTGTCTTCTGATTAAAATGCACTTAATTATCCAATACCGGGAAAAACTTAGCCCGAAAATTGCAACAAAGCGTGGTCATATTTTACCTGAGTTGCCTGTTGCCCCAACACCACGCTGGCAGAGGTAGTTTCCAATTATGAAATGCCCGTTTACTGATGGCTCTCCTCATCGGATGGGAAACAAGTTTGTAATAAAAAGAAATGAATTTCATCAAACTCATTTTTCATTCACTAAACCCAAATCAACATGAGACAAGTAAGCACACTCTTGATTGCTGCAATGTCAGCAATAACTTCATCATCGGCCTTAGCACAGGCGCCGCCCATTCTTTGGCAAAACACCATTGGCGGAAACAAAGCAGATATCTGCTATGCAATTCAGCAAACAAATAACGGCGGTTACATTTTAGGCGGAAGTTCCAACTCAGGCCCCACAGGAGACAAGTCGGAACAAGTAGTTGGGAATTTTGACTATTGGATCTGTCGATTGGATCAAAACGGAAATGTAATGTGGAACAATACCATCGGAGGGAACAAGATTGATTACCTCAGTTGTATCAGGCAAACGGCAGACGGAGGTTTTATTCTCGGCGGAGAATCTCAATCAAAAATTTCCGGAGATAAAACGGCCAACTGCAGAGGCGATTACGACTACTGGGTTGTAAAGGTGGATCAGGATGGCATAGTACAATGGGACAAAACCATCGGTGGAAACAAGAAAGATTACCTTTATTCAATTCAACAGACAAGCGATGGAGGATACATTGTGGGCGGTTACTCACAGTCAGGGATTTCCGGTGATAAAACTCAGGCGAGCCGGGGTGACTATGATTATTGGGTGGTAAAACTGAATTCAACCGGCTCGATTGTGTGGGATAAAACCATCGGCGGCAACAATGGAGATTTTCTTTATTCCATTGTGCCTACTTCTGATGGAGGATATTTACTCGGGGGCACTTCCGGTTCAAAAATTTCCGGAGAGAAAACGCAGGATCAATATGGCTACACAGATTACTGGATCGTGAAAATTGATCAGTACGGAAATGTTCTCTGGGACAAAACCATTGGAGGATCAGACGAAGATTACCTGTACTGTGTGAAGAAAGTGAGTACCGGAGGATTCATACTTGGCGGGTATTCTGAATCGAACATTTCCGGAACTAAAACCGAAAATTGTAAAGGCGACTATGATTATTGGATTGTGAAAGTTGATAACAACGGGAATGTAGTTTGGGATAAAACCATTGGAGGAAGCGGGTCAGATGAGTTGTTATCATTACAGCCAACTACGGATGGAGGATATATTCTCGGCGGTTCATCTGAATCAAATATTTCGGGCGACAAAACAGAAAACAGCTTCGGCCTTTCCGATTATTGGGTAGTAAAGCTCGATCAGAATGCGAATGTTGTGTGGGACAAAACCATTGGCGGCGACGATGAAGATGATTTGTTTGCTATTCAGCAAACCACAGATGGCGGCTATATAGCCGGTGGCTATTCCGAATCAAATATTTCAGGCAACAAAACAGAAAATGGTCAAGGTCTATATGATTATTGGATTGTGAAACTTGGAGCTGGCTCCCCGCGTGAGTCCGCGGCCGGTATTGTCGGATGTGATTTTACTCTAGGCGCAGATATTTTTCCGAATCCCTCAACCGGCACTTTCACTATAAAACTGAGTGGACCGGTTCAGGATGACGTTGTGATCACTGTGCTGAGTTCAACCGGGCAAACAATTTTCTCGCAGCCATTTTCTGCTGATGCGCTTGATCCTAAGTTGATCGTTTCAATCGACAGAAAATTTACAGCTGGAGCCTACTTCGTAAAAATTTCTTCAGGAAACCAAAATCTGATCAAGCCGATCTTGATTCAAGAGTAATTATTCCAAACCCATATTCCAGCGCATCCCTTTTGTGTGACCTCACCGGGAGGGATGCGTTTTCTTAGAATCATTCTATCCGAATGGTGGCCTCATTCTTCTTTTGTAAATTGAATATGCCAAGGGGTAATGAATCAGAAATTTTATCCTGCAATCTCGTTCTCATCTCATCTTCGCTTGCAGGATCTACGGCGATCAGCAATCCGCCGTTCGTTTGCGGATCGCACAAAGTGATGAGGGATTCACTGCTGATACCGCTCACTTTCGATTCATAACTCTTCCAGTTTCTAAAGGTGTTGTCAGGTGCAATAAATTTTTTTGCCAGGGCCTGTGCTCCGCGAATTAAAGGAATCTTCGAATAATTTATTTGTGCGCTTAAACCGCTGCCTTCACACATCTCAAGCAAATGTCCGAGCAGTCCGAATCCGGTAACGTCCGTCATTGCATGCACGAAATCATATCGCGCAAAATTTTCGCCTGCGCTGTTCAGTGTGCACATGATGTCGACTGCAGGCTGCAATTCTTCTTCTGTTATGAGTTTTCTCTTCAGTGCTGTGGTGAGAATTCCGGTTCCGATTGGTTTGGTGAGAAAAATTAAATCGCCTTCCCTTGCTGTATTGTTGCGTTTGATATTTTGTTTGGAAATAATTCCGTTCACGGCCAATCCGAAAATCGGTTCGGGTGAATCGATCGAATGTCCGCCGGCAAGAGGAATTCCTGCTTCATCGCAAACTGATTTTCCTCCGCGCAGAATTTCGCCGGCTACTTCCACAGGAATTTTTTCAATCGGAAAACCCAGCACGGCGAGAGCGAGAATCGGTTTCCCACCCATGGCGTACACATCACTCAGCGCATTACACGCCGCAATTTTCCCGAAAGTAAATGCATCATCAACAATGGGCATGAAAAAATCCGTAGTGCTGATGAGACATTCACCATTGCTCAATTCATAGACGGCTGCATCGTCACTGCTTTCATTTCCCACCAGCAAATTCGGAAAGGAAATTTTTGTTTTCGAATCCTTCAAAATTTCTTCGAGAACAGCAGGCGCGATCTTGCACCCGCAACCGGCGCCGTGTGAGAATTGCGTGAGCTGAATTTTTTCGGACATATCAAACTTGAGCCGCAAAATTAGACACCCATCGGGGAACTGGCTGCGGCAGAAATTTTTGAAACAATTGAAGCCGCTTCGATGGAATAAACTTTTGAAATTGGAATTGTGACTATTTGTTCAGCAGACCGCTGTTCAGTCGCTTTTAAATAGGCTTTGTCATAATACGCGAGCAGAATAGAGAATGCTTCTTTGATTTTTCCTTCCTCAAGAAATTGAAGTACGTTTTTCGTATCCAATCCTCCGAGACGTTTTGAAATGCGTAGTGTGGCTGCTTTCAAATTCTCAGGATTGAATTTTCCATAGAGAGAAATAATATTTTTCAGTCGCTCTTCAAACGGAACATCGAGATAAAAAACTTTCGCTTCGCGCATCTGATTCCACAGTGAATTCGGAACATTGATCCAGCCGATCCGCTGACTCTCATCTTCAAGCCAGATATTTTTTGATAAATCGAGCCGGAAAAATTCCATGGCCAAATCATTTTCAAACTGCTCCTGCGTTGGTGGCGGTGCTTCACCCAAATCGCCGAAGGCCGATCCTTTGTGATGAGCGAATTTTTCAAGATCAATAATTTGTTCTCCTGATTTTTTCAGCTCCTGAAGCACTTCGGTCTTCCCGGATCCTGTTTTTCCCCCGAGAATCACAATATTTCTTGGCTGTGAAAAAGAAGTGAGCACCCAACTGCGGAACGATTTGTACCCTTTGTTGAGTGTAGAAACTTTGTATCCGAATAAATCGAGCATCCATGCCACCACGCCGCTGCGCATTCCGCCACGCCAGCAATGAACAAATAGTTGCTTGTCGTCAGTGCGATTTTTCAAATCATCGATGATGCGCTGCATGCTGGCACTGTAGAATTCCAACCCTTTCATCATTGCCGGCTCACGTCCCTTTTGTTTGTAGATGGTACCGATGATGGCGCGTTCTTCATTGGAGAAAAGAGGAAGTGAAATCGCTCCCGGAATGTGCGCATGATCGAATTCGCCGGGTGAGCGCACATCCAGCACAGGATGATTTTGTGACCGGGTGAGGAATTCTTCGATGTTGAGTTTGGAAACCAATCTGAAAAATTGAGCGTGGAAATTTTCAGCGCCAGTGACTGCGATATTTTTTGGTCGGAAATTTTTTCTGGATCTGAAGATATTTATTTCTGGGCTGCACCAGTTTCTCCTGCGAAACCAGCCCAAGCAGCAAGTGAAGGCGGCTTTCAATTTCTTCGGGAATGCTTACATGAAATTCACGAAAAGCTTTGCTTGCGATCTCTGCACAGGCCATGGCATCTGATTCAGCACGGTGATGATCGAGCTCGATGCCGAAAAATTTCGTCATCGTGCTTAACCCGAATTTTTCCAGTTCGTTTTTCCAGACTTTTTTCGACAATTTGAAGCTGCACGTGAAATGCATGGGCTTGAACTGAATGCGGTAATACAGAAGCAGACTGCGCAGCACATTCATGTCAAAGGCAGCATTATGCGCCACAAGCAATTCTCCTGCGAAATAGGATTCGAGTTCAGCCCAAAGCTCTTTGAAGTTCCGTTCATCTTTCACGTCATCTTCGCTGATGCCGTGCAGTTTGGTGTTGAAGGCATTGAATTTCGGTCGCGGCGGACGGATGAGCCACGATTTCGATTCCACAATTTTGTAATTGCGAACCACTGCAATCCCAATCTCACAGGCACTGATTGTTTCGTCGTTGGCTGTTTCAAAATCAAGAGCTACAAAATCCATATTCGAGAAGTGTTGAATAATTCAATATCCTGCAAACGAAAGTAACAAACGTGTCGCAGCTGAGAATGGGTCACTGTCTTTTCACCAGCTTAAATGTGCCGGCAATTTTATCGCCCTGATAAAAGTTGATGAAATAAATTCCTTTCTGAAGGGCCGAGGTATTGAAGTTCATGAGTTTTTCAGAGGTCGCTTCACTCGTGAGTAAACTTTTACCCGTGATGTCGCAAATGGAAATTTTCGAAATGGCTGAAGTTTGATTGAGTCGCACATTCACCGATGATGAAAACGGATTGGGGAAAACAGCAGCATATGAATTCTTGACTACTGAAGAAACGCCGGCTTCATTTCCGTCAGCTAAAGCTTCTTCAATCGCGGCCTGAATGGCGCCGATCTGCAAAGAAGAATTTCCTGCGTGCCGGTAGTAAATTTCATGAGAAAAATTTCCGGTCACGATAATCGCCGGAAGTGATGCAGCACCATAGTAATCAGCTTGTACACGGTTTCCTGAGAATGAAACATGATTCAGATTGTTACTCGTCATCCAATTCATCATGTCATTGCATGTGGTTCCATCATCATTTCCGAATGAATAGAAATTGATTTTATCAGGATAAGAAGTTCTGTACTCCGACATAAGATTTTCAATGTCACGAGCCAATGAAGAGGAAGATGAACTGTTCATCGGCACAAGTTGAATCACTATGATGTTTCCGTTCTCCAATTCATCATAGAGGTGATGCACGATGCCGTTGCAATCGGTCAGCGTGAAATCGTATGCGGTGTTTTGTGCATTCAGTTTGATCGCAGAAACCAATGAAAGGACGATTGGAATAAATAGTTTCATGCGCGGGTTTATTCTGCTAAGATAATAAACAGCGGAAAGATTTGAAAATAATCAATGCACTATTCAACCATGGAAAGAAATTGTTTTTCATCGATGATGTTTACACTGCCGAGCTTCTTCGCTTTATCAAGTTTCGACCCGGCATCTTCACCTACAACCAGGTAATTCAACTTCGCACTCACGGAGCCGAGAATTTCTCCGCCGTTTTGTTCAACCATGTGTTCTGCATCACTTCTTTTCATGTTGAGAGTTCCCGTAAAGAGGAAAGTTTTTCCTGAGAGTTTTCCCGCTGCCGTTTTTTTCTTTTTCTCCTGCTTCGTGTTTACTCCGAGGTCGCGGAGTTCATCGATCATGGCGAGATTGGCTTTAGTGTGAAAAAAATCATGAAGACTTTGTGCCACTTTCGGACCGATATCTTCCACTTCCTGAAATTGCGCGAGCGACCAGTTTTTGAAATCATCAATTTCAGACACGTGCTCAACTAATTTCTTCGCCGTGGTTTCTCCCACGAAACGAACACCCAGACCAAAGAGCAGGCGATGAAGTGGCTGTGATTTTGATTTCTCAACAGCATCTCTCAGCTTGTTTACGGATTTTTCTTTCCATCCTTCACGGCCGAGCACTTTTGAAAAATCAAGACGATAGATGTCAGGGATTGATTTGATCAGGCCGGCTTCCACAAATTCAATTACGGTGGATGCACCGAATCTTGCAATATCCATTGCATCTTTCGAGACGAAATGGATCAGCCGCTCTATTACTTGCGCCGGACAATTAATGTTCACGCAGCGCCAGTTGGCTTCGCCTTCTTCTTTGTAGAGCGGCTCGCCGCAGGAGGGACATTCTTTCGGGAAATGAATTTTCTTTTCGCTGCCACTGCGTGCTTCTTTCACTGATTGCACGATGTATGGAATCACTTCACCTGCGCGCTCGATCAACACGCGATCGCCGATTCGCAAATCTTTTTCGTTGATGAAATCCTCATTGAACATGCTGATTGATGAGATCGTTACGCCGGCAAGACCAACAGGCTCCAGCTTAGCAACGGGAGTGATGGCGCCGGTTCTTCCCACCTGGAAATCTACTTTCAAAAGTTTCGTGGTCGCTTGTTTTGCGGCAAACTTGAATGCAATCGCCCAGCGCGGATGATGGGAAGTGTATCCGCATTTGTTCTGCTGATTCAGATCATCCACTTTGATCACGAGCCCGTCTACTTCATAAGGCAACGATTCTCTGCGTTTCTCAAAGTCATGACAGAACTCAATCACTTTTTCAATGCCTTTCACTTTTTTCAATTCACCATGCGGCGTTTTGAAACCAAGTTCATAGAGCATGTCGATGTTTTCAGAATGGGAATGAAGTTTCGTGCCGAGTAAATCATTTCCGCTTTTATCCTGCGCCACGCTTGTGTGATAAAGAAATGCTTCGAGTTTTCTTTCTGCAACAAGTTTCGGATCCTGCTGCCGTAATCCACCGCTCGCTGAATTGCGTGCATTCGCCAATGGCGGCTCACCTTCTTCAAGTCTTTTTTCATTCAGCTTCTTGAATGCATTTTTGTTGATGAGTGCTTCACCACGGATTTCGATCCGGTAAATTCCGTAAGAAGAAAATTTTGCCGAGAGCGGAATGGAGCGAAGAACTTTGATGTTGTTCGTGATATCTTCACCCACACTTCCGTCACCGCGGGTGGCGCCGCGCACGAGTTTATCATTTTCATAGATCACGGAAATTCCTGCGCCGTCAAATTTCGGCTCGATGCAGTACGTGATTTCTTTTTCATCGGTAAGATTGCGAACACGCTCATCCCAGTCATTCAAATCTTCAGCATTGTAAGAGTTGTCGAGCGAAAGCATGGGCACGAGATGACTCACTTCCGGAAATTCTTTGGTGATGCCGAGTGCCACTCGCTGCGTGGGAGAATCATCGCTGGCCGCTTCGGGATATTTTTCCTCGAGTTTTCTCAGCCAGGCAAAAAGCTGATCGTATTCAAAATCGCTGATCACGGCTTCCGACTGGACGTAGTATCGCCAATCGTGATAACGAATGACGCTGCGCAAATCTCCGATCGCATCGAGCTCTTCTTTTTTCGGAAGATGATCATGCTTGATTTTTTTAAGAAGCTCAGTCGTGAGGTCAATGAGTTCTTTTTGCTGCTTTTGGGAATACATAGACTCTTTGTGTTAGAAGGAAATCACTAATACACTGAGTGCACTAAGTTACACCAAGAATAAAATGAGCAGAGAAACTACGACGGCACATTCCCGATCACATACATCTGCGTGAGCGTTGGTGTTGCGCTTCCGCCCCTTGGCTCGAGGGTGACTGCAAAGGCAGCGGCTGCGGGTGCATTTATCATTTTCAGTAATCCGGTTGCCACGTCAAACACTCCGGCGCTCTCGGGACCTTTCACGGGATCAATGAACCAAAGCTGATATTGTTTGTCCGCCGGTGCCTGCGGTAGATTTTTGATGTCGAGGTAAACTTCCTGCGTTCTCTTGTTCCAGTAAATCATGGCCATACTCTCCGGCGAAAGTTTGGTCCCTTTCATTTCGACCTTCACCGTCATGGTATCAGTGAGCAAATCCATTTGCTGCGAATTCTGTGCGAGCGAATTTTTTACTGAGTCTAACTTTGACTGCATAGTTTGCTGCTTCTGCATAAGCTGTGCAACCTGCTTCTGATATTGCATTGATTGTGCTGAATACCTCATGGCGATAATTCCAACCGTAATCAACAGCACAACACTCGCTGCGGCAAGCCAGGTCATAGCCGGACTACGACGCTGAACAGCAATGACTTTTGTTTTGACTTCTGTTGATGCACCGCCTTTTTCAATTTCTTTCAGAATTCTTTTTTTCAATTCCGAAGGCGGAGTTACAGCGTGCTTGGTTGCATATTTCTCGAGTGAATTTTGAATCAGCTCCAATTCCGATTTTATTTCGGCATACTGGCATGCTTTGAGCTCTACATCGCGCATTTCTTCGGTGGAAAGAAGGCCTGCGCTATACAGCTCAAGGATTCCTGATTCTATGTATTCTCTCGTATTCATTTCAAAAGTTCATTCAAAGAATTTCACGCAGGCGCAAAATTGCACTACGCATTCGTGTTTTTACAGTCCCCAGTGGAATGTTCAGTGCTTCGGCGATTTCCGTCTGTGTGTATCCTCTGAAATAGGCAAGGTCAATGATCTCTCTTTGCTCAGGCCTCAGTTTTTCAATTAATGTTTTCAAACCGATCTGTTCCGGATTGAATGATGTGCTTTTATTCGAATCAATAAAACTTACGATTTTATCCAGCTCAAGGTTTTTCTGCTGATTTCTGAACGACTTTGAACGTGTGGCGTCAATAGCAAGGTTACGCGCGAGGTTGATGATCCATGTGAAGAGGCGTCCCTTCGTTTTATCATACTGCTGAAAGTTGTTCCAGATTTTCACGAACGCTTCCTGTAAGATATCCTGTGCTGCTTCTTCATCCTGCACTATGCGAAAGATAACTCCGTAAATCGCAGAAGAATAATTATCGTAGAGATAAGAAAATGCTTTCTTGTCTTGACGAAAAAGACGTGAAACTAGTTCGTCTTCAGGAATGGAGGAATTGGCCGCAGAATCCACTGCGACAAAGATGAAGCGAAATTGCTTTCAGTGCATCATGATTGCAATTTAAGTTGTCGTTATCTTTAAAGTCTTAATTGAAATGTTGTGGCTCTTCTCGGACCATTGATCAAGCGAACGATTGTTTTTAATGAACGGCTGAAGTTTCTTCCGCCTGTTTCCCCTCTGCGGCAGCAGCAGAAAATGCTGCGGCGATTGCTGCGCAAAGCGGCGTACACCAAATTCGGATTGCACTATAAATTTTCTGATATTCTTCGTGAAGATGACATCATCGAAGCGTTTCAAAACCGCATTCCCATTTTCAACTACAATTCCATTTATAATGCGTGGTGGCATCGCGCGCTCGAGGGAGAAGAAAATGTTTGCTGGCCCGGAAAGACGAAATATTTTGGATTGAGTTCGGGAACATCAGAATCGTCGAGCAAAAGAATTCCGCTCACCTCAGACATGATTCACGCCATCAAGCGCGGATCGATCAAGCAAATTATTTCTTCAAGGAACTACAATTTGCCGGCTTCGATTTATGAGAAGAAAATTGTGATGATCGGCGGAAGCACTTCGTTGAGTAAGCGTGGTGATTATTATGAGGGTGATTTGAGCGGTGTGAGCGCAAAAAAAATCCCAATGTGGTTTAACGTGTTTTACAAGCCCGGAAGAAAAATCGCGAAAGAAAAAAATTGGGATAAAAAGCTGAATGCGATTGCAAAGAAAGCGAGTGAATGGGATGTCTCGATCATCGTGGGAGTGCCGGCATGGATTCAGATCATGCTCGAAAAAATTATTGAATACAACAATGTTGAAAATATTCACGACGTCTGGCCGAATCTCGCTGTGTATGTTCATAGCGGCGTTTCGTTCGAGCCGTATCGGGAAGGTTTTAAAAAATTACTCGGGCGTCCCATCATCACACAGAACACGTACCTCGCCACGGAAGGATTTATTGGTTTTGAAAACCGTCCCGATGCAAGCGGCATGAAGATGATGCTGAACAATGGCATCTTCTTCGAGTTTGTGCCGTTCGATGAAAATCATTTTGATGCCAACGGAGAAATTTTATCTGATGCGAAAGCGTATCACATCGGTGATATTGAAGAAGGAAAACCGTACGCGATTGTTCTCTCCACGTGTGCGGGTGCGTGGCGCTATGTGATCGGCGATGTGATTCAGTTCACCGATAAAGAGCGAAGTGAATTCATCATTACCGGCAGAACGAAACATTATCTGAGTTTGACGGGAGAACATCTTTCCGTTGACAACATGGATCACGCGATCGAAAAAGTTTCGCAGGAGTTGGATGTAGAAGTTCGTGAATATACCGTTGCAGGAATTCCAATTGGAAACTCGTTCGCGCATAATTGGTGGATCGGCTGCGATGATCCGGTGAATGCAGAAGAATTTAAGCAGCGGCTCGATAATCATTTAAAAGAATTGAACGATGATTACGCCACTGAGAGAGAATCTGCACTGAAAGAAGTTTTCGTTGAGATTATTCCGTCATCAATATTTTATGATTGGATGAAGCAGAAAGGAAAACTCGGCGGACAACATAAATTTCCGCGAGTGCTTAAAGGAAAACAGTTGGAAGAGTGGATGAGATACCTCGAAGCGGTGGAGAAAAAATAGCCAAGCCTTGGCCTTTACTAAAATGTTTTCACTTCATGCTGTTTCCCTGCAAGCTGTCTAAGCTGCTGCTCTACCAATATTTCTCATCCACGTCCAGTGCGTGATAAAGAGTATGACACAAATGACTATGAGAATTCCGCTGATCAGCATGGATTTATTCGAATCGTGCCGTGATGATTGAATCTTATCATTCTTGGCTGCGTCATACATGGCGTGAAGCGTTTGGTCATCCGGCGTGAATGCTGCTTTTGAATTGTCATCGCCTTTTTGAGAAGACTTCAGCACATCCATTTTGTAAGTCTCAAAAGAAGCGAGACTCGGTGAACCTTGCGGAGTGTAACCGGAGTGAAGAGGATCTCCGTAATCAATTACTGCATTAACAAAAGTCGTAACTGAAATTAGGAAGGTAATAACTGCAACCAGGCAAACTGCATAGCCATAGATCTGTGCAGCGATTCTTTGTGATTTTTCCATGAGTTGAATTTTTCAAAACAAAGTTCAGAAATGCATCATATCATCTTCAATGACCTGCGTCATCAGTCATGAAATAAGTTTAGCTTAAAAAGTGATGATAGGAAATACTTACCGGGTTAAATTAATTTGGAAGATTTGTCTTTGATAAAATTCTGCAATAGAATTTTCACGGGAGAATAAAACGAGGATATATGGCTGTACAGAAAGTTTCATTTTAACTGAGGAATGTGATCATGACTTGATCAATTTCTTCTGCAATTCTTCAAGTGAAACTCCTTTCGTTTCCGGCATCATGAATATCACGTAAAGCAACTGCAGCACCATCATTCCGCTGAAGAATGAAAAAATAATTCCTCCACCTAATTTTTCTGCGAAGAGCGGAAACACATTCGCAATGAGCGCTGCAAAAATCCAATGAGTCAAACAACCGAGCGACATTCCCGCAGCGCGAATCTGATTCGGAAAAATTTCTGAAATGAAAACCCAGATCACCGAACCCTGACCGATGGCATGCGATGCGATGAACATAAAAACATAAATCGGAACGAGTGTGTACGATTGATGAAAGAATGAAAATGCAATCAGTGCGAGCGACGTGATGTAGCCGATCGAGCCGATGTACATCAGCACTTTTCTTCCTACGCGATCAATCAAATACCAACCTGCTACGGTGACGATGAGATTCACCACGCCAATTCCGACAGTTGAAAGCAGTGCGCTTGATTTCCCGGCGCCGGTCATTTCAAAAATGCGCGGCGCGAAATAGATCACTGCATTGATTCCCGAGAGTTGATTGAAAAACGCAAACAGAAATGCAAGGATGATCAGCCGTGTAAATTTTTTCGTGAATAATTTTTCTTTGTGATGATGAGCGGGATCATCTGCTGTCTTCCGGATTTCAGCAATGGCTTCGTCAACATTTTCTTCAGTGATGGATAACACTTCGCGCGCTTTAGCTTCATCGCTTCGATGAAGTAACAACCATCGCGGTGTTTCCGGTGTGAACAGCACGAGTACAGAAAATGCGAGTGCAGGAATGGCTACCACGCCGAGCATCCAGCGCCAATCATTTTCTCCTCCTGAAAGAAGATAGTTGGAAACGTAAGCGAGCAGAATTCCGATCACGATGTTCATCTGGAACGAGATGACCATGCGACCGCGGTATTTTGCCGGAGCAATTTCAGAAATGTAAACAGGAGCCACCACGCTTGATGCACCGATGCTCAATCCACCGAGCAACCGGAAAAACATAAACACATTCACATCCGGTGCGAGTGCAGAACCAAGAGCCGAGAAGAAAAAGAAAAGTCCGATGGCGATGAGCGTTTTCTTTCTTCCGAATTTATCTGCAGGAATTCCGCCGAATGCTGCACCGATCACGGTTCCGTATAGCGCCATGGCAATCGCGAGTCCATGGCGAAGATTATCGAGATGCCAGAGTTGCTGAATGTCCTGCTCGGCGCCGGAGATCACCGCTGTATCAAGACCGAATAAAAATCCGCCGAGCCCGACGGTGATCGACCAGAAGACGAGTTTGCTGTTCATGCGATGATGCGTTCAGAAAATTGAAGCGCATAAATGTATCGAAGAAGATTTCAAGAAGAAAGGAAGATTATTGAATTGAAAATTTCTCATTCAAACCCGAATCGTGTGGGTGGTTTTTTTGTTTGAAGTAAAATTAAATGAGGAGGATGAGAATCGTAGATAGGTTTCTTTTATCTCTTGTCTCCAAGAAAACCCTCAGTATTCCACATTGTATTGCTCCATGCGTAAATAGTAAACGACATTTTGTTTGTCTTAGGAAATTTTATCAGCGTGCCATAACCTTGCGCTAATTGAGTTTGATAAATAGTACTATCAGCGTTTCTTCTTTCAAAATAAAATTTTACGCTGTCAGACTGGGTGTTTCCTCCATACCATACTCCAGTATAAAAAACCTTAATTGTATCGCCCGAACCTTCAAAGATATTTGTTGTATGTTTCAGTTTTACATCTTCCTGCAGCTGCTCATTAACTGTATCCTTCCCGCCGGAATAATCAACTGATGTGATGCTATTGTTATATTGCCCATTGTAGTTTTCTTCGGTAGTAATATTGTTTTTCTTGCATCCGATCATTAAGTATGATAGCGTAAATAGAAGAAAGCTAATAATGATTTTCATTGAGTAAATTACTATGAAGCGAAGTTAGCATTAATTGAATTCACTGCATTCTGCTTACTCAATGCAATTGTTCGAATGTTCTGGGTTCAGAATAATTGAAGATTTCAAGTTCAACGCAGAAAAATAACTTTTACAGACGCCATCACGCTCTCAGAGTCAAGAATCTGAAAAATATTACAACTCATTTATGTCTTATCCTATGATAAAAGTCATTCGGGCAATTGTTCGTAAATCATAGATATTATTAAGTATGAAATGCAAACTTTGAGGGATGTAAAAATTTTTCCCTCAATGAAATTTTTTACTCAGGTAGTTGCTTCAGGTATCTCACTGGCTCTCTCCCTGCTTTTTTCTATCGCTACTGCACAATCAATTACGACACCAACCTCCGTTACACAACTGCAGCAAGCACCGGCTGCACAATTTCCAGATGGCAGCGCTTACGCAAACTCAGCGCTCACGTACAACATCATTGATGCGCTCAACAACACTTTCGGTTACGATGTGTTTGTCGACGGCAAACTGATGATTCATCAAGCCAGCATTCCCGCAATGCCCGGCAATGAAGGATTCAAAACACAAGACGATGCCGCCAAAGTGGCCGAGCTCGTGATGAACAAAATCAGAAAAGGTGAAATGCCTCCAACGGTTTCAACCAAAGAATTACAGGACCTCCATGTAATTCAGTAATCATTTTCAAATTTTTAAAATTCTAACCATCATGAAAAGAATAACATTCATTCTAATAATTTTTCTTGTTGCCGGCTTAACCAGCAGCAAGTACGCTTCAGCACAAAACGTAACCATTCCAACAACTGCAGTTAGTTTTCCCAGAGACGTAATTGACAAGGATGGCGGAACAATCGACTTCTATGGAAAACTTAGCGGTTTCAGCGGATCGATTCCATCAGGGGGCTGCACTCCCTACTTTTTCTCGGAAAGAGGCACCGACTATTATTGGCTTTTAGGATTTAATTCAAATGACGGACTTGGAGGCGGTGGGCTTACCGGCTATGGTTCTCTCGGCGGGTATTACAACGCGTCGACCGGAAATTTTGGTAGTTGGAGCTATGAGCAGCTTTTTGGCGCTGGCCAGGTGGATCAGTGGCATCACTACAAATTGGTATGGGATAAGGATGGATTACTCGGCAACATTCACAGAAGAATGATCCTCTATGTAGATGATGTGATCAATTCCCAGTACTGGCTCGATTGGCCCAATCAGTCATTAGTGGACCTTACGGAAGGAACTCTCAACCTTATTAGCACCGGGAATCCAGGTTGCGGCACATTAAGTGGTCTGGTAGCTGTTGACGAATTCAAAGTCTATGACAGAAGCGGCAACCTTGTGTTGTATAATTCACTGGGTTCAGAAACAGAGATTGAGAATAGTATCACGGGACCCAACGGTTCTTTTAACGGAGGCGGCAATGCTCATTTTATTCCGGGCTTAGTTGGCAATGCAGTGGAAGCAAATCCGGTTTCGGGTTATGGATATGCTCCGCCAACAATTACTTCCTTTTCACCAACCTCCGGACCTATTGGTACAACAGTAATCATTTACGGAACCAACTTCAGTTCAACACTTGCCAACAACATCGTCTATTTTGGTGCGACAAAGGCAACTGTTACTGCTGCAACCTCAACATCTCTTACAGTTAAAGTACCTCTTGGCGCAACCTATCAACCAATAACTGTAACTGTAAATAATCTCACAGCGTATTCTGCACAACCATTTGTTGTAACATTTGAAGGAGGAGGGAGTGCATTTACTTCCACTTCATTTGCTCCGAAAGTGGATATTTCTTTAGATTATAATCCGGGTGGTTTTAATGTAGGCGATTTTGATGGTGATGGTAAAACAGATATGGTTTCAGGCAATTTCAGTACATCAACCATTTCAGTATTCAGAAACCTAAGCAGCAATGGAAATATTTCTTTTGCTCCAAGGATTGATTACTCAACGGGCGGTGTGGTTTATAGCTGTGCCATTGGTGATATAGATGGTGATGGCAAACTCGATATCGTTACAGGTAATTATGATGCTAACTCAGTTTCAGTGTTCAGAAACACCAGCACGCCGGGAAATATTTCTTTTGCTCCAAAAGCAGATTTTACAACGGGAATAGGTACGGCGCATGAAGTTATAAGAGATCTGGATGGGGATGGCAAACCGGAAATTATTGTTGCAAACGATCCGACAGCTTCATTTTCAGTTTTAAGAAACACAAGTACTCCGGGAAATATTTCTTTTGAAGCGAAACAAGATTTTATAACTCCTGCAGGTGTTTTCATGTGCGCTACTGGTGATCTTAATGGGGATGGCAAACCTGATATTGTTACAGGAGGTGAAGGACCTTCAAATACGTTTTCAGTATTTCAAAACACGAGCACGCTTGGGAATATTTCATTTGCAGCCAGCATTGATTACACAACCTACTCCGATCGCAAGGGCGTTGCCATTGGCGATCTGGACGGCGACGGTAAACCCGATCTGGCGATTTCCAATTTCAACAATCCTGCTAATTCACTTTCTGTATTCAGAAATACAAGTAGTGGTGGTGCAATTTCATTCGCTCCTAAAGTAGATTACTCAACGGGCGGAACAGGTTCTGATGTTGCATCTATAAGTGATTTAGACGGTGATGGCAAGCCGGATTTAATTCTCAATAATTATTGGAACAGTAATATTTCATTGTTCAGAAATATTGGAAGCAGTGGGAATATTTTATTTGCTGATAAGGTGGATTTTCCGACGGGCAGTGGTCCTCGCTGGTTTTATGGTTGTGATATAGATGGTGACGGAAGGCCTGATATAGCTTTAGACAATCTGTTTTCAGAAACCATTTCTGTTTTGAGAAATCAAATCGGAGTGGGAACAACATGCACAGTTCCTTCAGGTCTCGCAACTACCAACATCACCGGCACCACAGCTAAATTAAATTGGGTGGCTGTTAACGGAGCTGTTGGTTATGCAATTCGTTATAGAGTCACGGGTTCTAATCAATCTATATTTAAGACAACTATAAATTCAAAGAAGCTCACGGGTCTAACACCCAACACAAGTTACACGTGGCAGGTGAAAACCTATTGCTCTCTTACTCCACCGGCTGTTGGTTCTGATTGGTCATCATCGCAACAATTCACTACCGGTTCATTAAAGTTAGCAGATGAACAGCCAACAACATTTAATGTTTATCCCAATCCAACTACAGGTCAGTTCACCATAGCAATGACATTAAATGAAGAAGTGAATTCTCCTGCCATCATACAAGTGATCAACTCACTTGGACAAATCATGTACACCGAAAAAACTTCCGTAGCGAATGGAATGCTGCAGAAGGAAATTAAATTGAACAACCTCCCTGCAGGAATGTACTACGTTAAAGTTATAGTTAACGATCAGGTGTATTCCGCTCAGCTTAGTTATAGTAAGTAAATAACTGCGCTCATCCCGCTCCGATTTTCAAAAAAGATCGGGGCGGGATGTCCTTCACTATAAGTTTTAATGACAGTGAAAATTTTAGATCATGAAAAAATTAATTCTTTTTATCTCATTACTTATAGCAGTTGGCTTGACTGCTATAAATGCGCAACCCGTCATCACTTCTTTCTCACCAACTTCAGGCCCTATTGGTACAGCAGTTACCATTACGGGCAACAACTTTGGTTCAGCAACTGCTAATAACATTGTTTTTTTTGGTGCAACAAAAGCAACAGTTACAGATGCAAGCACTACCTCTCTTAAGGTTATAGCGCCAGATGGTGCAACGTATGAACCAATAACTGTTACAACAAGTGGTCTCACTGCTTATTCAGCAGCACCATTTATTGTAACCTTTCAAGGTGGCGGAGGAGCATTCGATGCAAATTCCTTTGCACCTAAAATTGATTTTGCAACAGACACAAATCCTTTTACAACTTTTCTTGGAGACCTGGATGGAGATGGGAAAACAGATTTAGTTTGTGGCAGCTATACGACGCCGGTAGTTACCATATTCAGAAACACAAGTAATATTGGAACAATTTCATTTGCACCAAAAATCGATTTGCAGGTCGTCGGCTATTGGAGTAGTTGCACGATAGGTGATATTGATGGGGACGGGAAGTTAGATCTTGCTGTAGGAAATTTTAATACCAATACCTTATCAGTATTTAGAAACACCAGCACTCCTGGAAATATTTCTTTTGCTGCAAGGCAGGATTATGCTACCGGTGTAAATCCACAATTCGTATCTATTGGTGATTTAGATGGAGACGGCAAGTCCGATATTGTGACAGCAAATTACGGATCGGATAATGTTTCTGTATTCAGAAACACCAGCACACCCGGAAACATTTCTTTAGCTTCCAAAATAGATTTTGAATCTGTTACTTCTCCATTTACGAATTCAATTGGTGATTTAGATGGTGATGGCAAACCGGAAATTGTAGTGGCTACTCAAGGTAATTCCTTTTTCTCAATATTAAGAAACACCAGCACCATTGGAAATATTTCTTTTGCTGCAAAAGTTGATTATGATTCTCAAGGTCCTCCCTGGCATGTAGTAATTGGCGATTTAGATGGAGATGGTAAAGCTGATCTTGCTGCAGCAAATAATAATGGGTTTTCATCGGGTTCTGTTTCATTATTCAGAAATACAAGTGTTGTAGGAGCTATTTCTTTTGCTCCCCGACAAGATTATTTTCTTAGTGCTGCTGGTTCGTTCTATGCTTGCCTCAATGATTTGAATGGCGACGGTAAACCTGATCTTGCCGTTAATTGTTATTGGTCGGATGAGCTTTCGATATTTAGAAATACAAGTCAAAATGGTAGTATTTCCTTAGAAGCAAATGTGCTTTACAATACCGGAAGTGGGCCACAAGCTCCTAATGCGAGTGATTTGGATGGCGATGGAAAACCTGATATTGCTCTTCATAATCTTTTTGGAGGCACAATATCAGTTTTAAGAAATCAAATCGTAACAGGAACATCATGTGCAGTTCCAACAGGTGAAGCAACAACAAACATCACCGGCACCACAGCCAAATTAAGTTGGACTGCTGTTAATGGAGCTGCGGGTTATGCAATTCGGTACAGAGTCACGGGTTCGAACCAATCTATATTTAAGACAACTTATAATTCAAAGAAGCTCACCGGACTCGCGCCCAATACCAGTTACACGTGGCAGGTGAAAACCTATTGCTCTCTTACTCCACCGGCTGTTGGTTCTGATTGGTCATCATCACAACAATTCACTACCGGTTCATTAAAGTTAGCAGATGAACAACCGGCAACATTTAATGTTTATCCCAATCCAACTTCAGGACAGTTCACGATTGCAATGACGTTAAATGATCAGGAAACCTCTTCTGCCATGATTCAGGTGATAAACCTGGTTGGACAAATTGTGTACACTGAAAAAACTTCCGTAGCAAATGGTTTGCTGCAGAAGGAAATTAAACTTAATGACCTCCCTGCAGGAATGTACTACGTTAAAGTTATAGTTAACGATCAGGTGTATTCCGCTCAGCTTAATTATAGTAAGTAATTGGGCCCAGCCGCTCTGCTCATTTAATTGAGCAGGGCGGCGCGCAAGGGGAACGGCAATAGAATTCCATACAACAAAATAATTCTGCGCATATCTTTAAGATCATAATGGAAAATCTTTTCCCATGAGGTAATCTTATTGCGGCGATTTTATTGTTTTAGTTCGCCCAAGCTTATTTTGAAGCTTGAAATTTTTATCATGGCTGCTCGCGAAAACTGCAGCAGGGATGCTTGTTTAACAGAATTAATCATAGCTATTCTGTTGTCCTTGTTATAGTGATTTCTTGTGCTGAATTTAAACAAGTCTTAGTTTGAAGATGCCCGTTCAATATTTCTGTCAGGAACTATCCACAGAGCTGCAACGAACACGAAAAGCGCCACGGAAATAAAGGGATTCAGATAAGCCAGAGGAATAGCCGAGAGATAACTTACTTGTGAGACGATTCCTTTCAGAGATTGTTTTCCCATCGCTTTAAGCATAGCAGGATTGAAGTCATGGCATTTCACAATCAGTCTTTGCAAAATGAAATAAGCAAAGCCGCAAGCCGCCAGCAGCGCGGCGTAAATGGCGACGGCATTTGGCGCAAAATGATTGGCTCCCATCCATCCTGTGGCTATGGGCACCAGCGAAAGCCAGAAAAGCAAATTCAGGTTCGCCCAAATGATTCCCGAACTCACCCTCTGCACAGTGTGAAGCAGATGATGATGATTTCCCCAGTAAATTCCGATGAAGATGAAACTAAGCAAGTAGCTCATGAATTGCGGAAACACTTCACGCAGCACTTCAAATGTATCGCCTGCCGGCAGCTTTAATTCCAGAACCATTATGGTAATAATAATGGCAATCACTCCATCACTGAATGCTTCGAGGCGGGTTTTGTTCATGAATGCTTTTCAGAAATTTCGGAATCACTTAAACGCATTTATTCCCGTCACTTCCATTCCTGTAATCAGAAGATGAATATCATGTGTTCCCTCATAAGTGATTACAGATTCAAGATTCATCATATGCCGCATGATCGGGTACTCGCCTGTGATTCCCATTCCGCCGTGAATTTGACGGGCTTCACGTGCGATATGTACTGCAACTTCTACTGAATTTCTTTTCGCCATAGAAACTTGGCCGGGTGTGGCGCGGTTTTCATTCATTAAAATTCCGAGACGCCACACCATCAGTTGTGCTTTTGTAATTTCAGTGATCATCTCAGCCAATTTTTTCTGCGTGAGCTGAAATGAGGCAATCGGTTTATCAAACTGAATTCGTTCTTTCGAATATCTGAGGGCAGAATCATAACAATCCATGGCTGCACCGAGTGTACCCCATGAAATTCCGTATCGCGCTTTCGTTAAACATCCGAGTGGGCCTTTCAATCCTTTCACATTCGGGAAAATATTTTCTTTCGGAACTTTAACGTTATCGAAAACCAATTCACCGGTTGCACTTGCACGCAAGCTCCACTTGCCGTGCGTTTCAGGAGTGGTAAATCCTTTCATCCCTCGCTCGACAATCAGTCCTCTTATTTCTCCATTCTCATCTTTCGCCCAGACCACGGCAATGTCAGCAAACGGTGCATTGCTGATCCACATCTTCGCGCCGTTGAGCACAACGTGATTGCCGGCATCTTTGAAATTGGAAATCATTCCCGACGGGTTGCTTCCGTAGTCGGGTTCTGTTAGTCCGAAGCATCCCATCCATTCGCCGCTGGCAAGCTTTGGTAAATATTTTTTTCGCTGCTCTTCACTTCCGTAAGCATAAATAGGAAACATCACAAGCGAACCCTGCACACTTGCCGTAGAGCGCACCCCGGAATCTCCTCTCTCAATTTCCTGCATCATCAATCCGTAAGAAATGTAATCGAGACCTGCGCCACCGTATTGCTGCGGAATAGTGGGTCCAAAGCAACCGAGCTCCGCAAGACCTTTAATTAAATGTTTCGGAAATTCTGCGCGCTGAGCGTAGTCTTCGATGACCGGCGTTACTTCTTTTTTCACCCAGGCACGCACGGTATCACGAATTAGCTTTTGTTCTTCGGTGAATAATTCATCAACCAGAAAATAATCGGGATGCTGAAAGCGATCGTCGCGCATGAAAAAAATTTTTGTAAAGGTAATTAAGAGGGCGTGTTCCTTTTGCAGTGTTCTGAATATTGGAAATCATGTCGCTTCTTTGCAGTAAATTCATTGTAGATGATCAATATCGGTTTGGAAGGTCTGCGCTTTCATGCTTTTGTTGGTTTGCATGAAGAAGAGAAAACGCTGGGAAACGAAATCATGGTTGACCTCTGCGTGCAGGTTGCTTCTGATGAATCGAGTGAAGCATCGTTGGATGGGACTGTAGATTATGAATCGGTTTATGAAGCCGTGAAGCAAGTGATGAGTGATAAAACCGAATTGCTCGAAAATGTGGTGAAAAAAATTTTGATTCGCATAGCAGAACTGAGTGCAAGAGTTGAGTCGGTGAGCGTGCGCGTGACAAAAGTTCACCCTCCCGCGAGCGGAAGAATCGAACGCGTATTTGTTGAGGAGGAATGGACCAGGAAGAAATGAGATATCGTGTTTAAAAGAATCTGCAATTAATTTTGACGCACCATTCGATATGAAATTTTCAGAAATAAAATATGAGCGCCCCGATTTACCGGCAATGCGCCAACACATTGATGAGCTGCTGAAAGAAATGCAGGTTGCAACGAGTGCTGAACAACAGGTGGCATGCATTGAATCCATCTACAAAGAACGATCGCATTTCGAGACCATGAGCAACGTTGCGAGCATCCGTCAAACCATTGATACCACCGATAAATTCTACGAAACCGAACAACAATATTTCGATCTGAATTATCCGGTTTATCAGGGTATTGTCACCCAGTTTTATAAAACATTGCTGTCGTCTTCCTTCAGAAAAGATCTGGAGATGAAGTTCGGGAAGCAGCTTTTTAATCTTGCTGAGGTCACCATCAAAACCTTTTCCCCGGAAATAATTGAAGAGCTTCAGAGAGAAAATGAGCTGAGCACTGAATACACCAACCTGATTGCATCGGCACAGATTGAATTTCGCGGAGAGAAATACAACCTCGCCGGCATGGTGCCGTTCAAACTTTCTACCGATCGGGCTACCCGCAAAGAAGCTCATGAGATTGCGGATGAATTTTTTGTAAAGCAGGAAGCAACTCTCGACCGTATTTACGATGATCAGGTGAAAGTGCGCCATAAACTTGCGCAGAAACTCGGGTATAAGAATTTTATTCCTGTGGGATACATGCGCATGTGCCGCACAGACTACGATGCAGCCATGGTGAAGCAATTCAGAAATCTTGTGCAGGAAAAAATTGTTCCCCTTGCGACTTCATTGAGGGAGCGCCAGAGAAAAAGACTTGGATTAGAACGGTTGCTTTATTTTGATGAAGGGCTTGAATTCAATTCAGGCAATGCAAAACCGCAGGGCCCGCCGGAGTGGATTATTGCTCATGCGCAAAAAATGTATTCAGAACTGTCCCGGCAAACAGGGGACTTCTTTCGTTTCATGCAGGAAAATGAACTCATGGATCTCGTTAATAAGCCCAACAAAGCAGCCGGGGGATACTGCACATTTCTCAGCGAAACCAAAGCGCCTTTCATCTTTTCAAATTTCAATGGCACCTCGCACGACATCGATGTACTCACCCACGAAGCAGGTCATGCATTCCAGACTTATTGCAGCCGGCAACTCGGTATCGATGAATATTATTTTCCCACTTCGGAAGCGGCAGAGATCCATTCGATGAGCATGGAATTTCTCACATGGCCCTGGATGGAGTTGTTTTTTCTCGGTGAAACGGAAAAATACAAGTTCACTCATCTGAGCAATGCAATTTTGTTTTTGCCCTACGGGGTGTCGGTAGATGAATTCCAGCACATGGTGTATGAATATCCTGATGCCACACCGGCAGAGCGAAAAACTTTTTGGAGAAATATTGAAAAGAAATATTTGCCTCATCGCAATTATGAAGGGAATGAATATCTCAGGCGCGGAGGATATTGGCATCGCCAGGCCCACATCTTTAAGCATCCGTTCTACTATATTGATTATACACTGGCAGAAATCTGTGCTTTTCAATTCTGGAAAAAATCGCAGCAAAACAGAGCGGAGGCATTTAAAGACTATTTGAGGTTGTGTAGCCAGGGAGGAAGCAAATCTTTTCTGGAATTGGTTCGTATTGCTAACCTGAAATCTCCGTTCGAGGAAGAGTCTTTTACTGAAACCGTTTCTGAGATTGATCACTGGCTAGCACGTGTTGATGATAACCGCCTGAATTAGGTTTTGCTGTGCAGAGCATTTTCAATTTACTTTTGCGAAAATTTTTTTGAAATGAAGAGATGGATACAGATTGGTGCTTTAAGCGTAGTGTGCTTTATTATTATTCAGCAAATCGATCAGCAACACGCTTATAGCAATATCAACGGTGCTATTCCGAAAGTAACGGGCTCACCGCACGATAATCAAACGTGCTCCCAAACAATGTGTCATACGGGACCTGTTACTACTATTGATGACATTATCACATCAAATGTTCCCGTGAGTGGTTACACTCCCGGCACAACCTATATGATTACGGCCACTGTTTCGAGCCCTTATCACACCAGGTTCGGTTTTGAAATTTCACCTCAGAACTTAAATGGTGATTCGCTCGGAACTATTATCATTACGGATTTCACCAGGACTCATTTTACTTTTCCCGCTCTTGGAAATAAATATATAACGCACACAATTGCCGGCACAGATGCTCCAAGTCACACGAGCACGTGGTCATTTAATTGGCATGCTCCGGTTGAAGGAACCGGTGATGTGACTTTTTACGGAGCATTCAATTTCACGAACAGAGACAGCACAGTGAACGGGGATTCGATTCATACTTCAACAATGGTGATTCCTGAAAATACCGATGGCATTGATGCTCCGCTAGTAATTTCATCACTGAAATTATATCCCAACCCTGCAGTCAATGCAGTTCAGCTCGATTATTATTTGCAAAAGAGCGGCGTGGTTTATATTGACCTCATTGATGAATCAGGAAAACTGATAAAATCTTTATTCAGTGCTCAGCAATCTTCAGGAGCACATCATGATTCATTTTCTCTTAGCCCCGATGTGGCTAAAGGTGTTTATGTAGTTGAATTAAGATCGGGTAGTCAGTCTCTAATGCGAAAACTGGTGATTTTGTGATTTAAGTTCAGGCGAAAAGAGAAACGAATTCAAATTTTTCTCCGTCAAACAATCCCTTGTCACTAAGTTTTAATTGTGGGATTACAAGAAGCGCCATAAAGCTTAACGTCATAAACGGGGCACGGAGTTTTGATCCCATTTCTTTCGCCATGTTGTCAATACGTTCATAATATTCTGCAACAAGAAATGCATCCTCATTCGTCATGATTCCGGCGACCGGAAGCGGAAGAGATTGCGAGGCTGATTCGGTGACGGCTGCTAATCCGCCTTTTGAACGAATGATCAGATTCACTGCCCGGCAGATCATTTCATCGTTCACGCCTACGGCAAGAATGTTATGAGAGTCATGACCAACGCACGATGCGATTGCACCTTGCTTCAAACCGAAATTTTTGATAAAAGCCACAGCGGGATTTGAATCACGGTAACGGTTCACCACTGTGAATTTCAAAATATCATTCTCGATATCGCTCAAAACAAAATCATCTTTGGTCCTGAACCTTATGTCTTCGGTTTTTTCCCCCGTGATGAGTTGCCCTTCACGTGCTTCAATTACTCGCAATTTATTTCCTCCTGATTTCACTCTGAAATCTTCCGGTGATTTTTCAGCACATGAAAAATTGTTTACGATAGCTGCATTCACTCTTTGAATTTTGCTCATTCCGTTTTCAGCAACCAACTCACCTCGAACAAATGTTTTCAGCACGTTGAATTTTTCAAGATCGTTCACCAAAATGAAATCTGCCGAATCATTTTCGCGAAGTAATCCGCATTCGAGATTGTAATGCTGAATCGGATTGAGCGTTGCCGCGCGAAGTACATTCCAGAAATCACAACCATTTTTTAAAGCGCTAGTGACAAGCTGGTTGATGTGGCCTTTCACTAAGTCATCAGGGTGCTTATCATCGCTGCAGAACATGATCATCTCAGGAAATTGATCGAGCAGGGGAATGAGCGCATCAAAATTCTTAGCTGCACTCCCTTCACGAATGAGCACTTTCATTCCGTGCTTTAGTTTGAACAATCCTTCTTCATAGGTGAAGCATTCGTGGTCGGTAGATATGCCGGCGTCAATGTATTGCTTTGCCTTTTCTCCTGTAAGCCCCGGTGCATGTCCGTCGACAGGTTTTCCGGCTTTCTTTGCCGCGGAAATTTTTTTCATTACTTCTTCATCATGAAAAAGCACTCCGGGATAATTCATCATTTCAGAGAGGTAACGGATTTCATTCCGCTGAAGAAGTTTTTCGATCTGCAGTGAATCGATTACGGCACCAGCGGTTTCAAAACTTGTTGCAGGGACGCATGATGGCGCACCAAAGTTGAAATGGAAGGGCACTCTTTTTCCGTTTTCACTCATGTAATTCACACCGTCAACACCGAGCACATTGGCGATTTCATGCGGATCGGAAACGGTGCCTACGGTACCATGCACAACAGCGAGTCGCGCAAATTCTGAAGGAACAAGCATGCTGCTCTCGATGTGCACGTGGGCATCGATAAAGCCCGGAAGAATAAACTGATCATACGTTGTGTTCAGATTGCGCTCAATGCGAGTGATCTTTCCGGCTTCAAAAAAAATTCTGCCCGGATAGATTTCTTTGGCAACAACATCAACAATATTTCCTTGTATAATCACCGGTGGATTGAATTTGATATTTGGATAATTTCTGAAAATGTACTCGAAAAATTCAACCGGTGCAAGATGCAAATAAATTGATTTTGGTCAATCCTTTATCGGGCGTTAGCAAGTAACGTTCGACAACTTGCAACTGAGGTAATGGCGCCTGCTATATTTGCTCGTCAAGTTAAAAAATCTACCATTATGAAAAATGTTCTACGGTTTCTCTTTATCTTATGCAATTTCGTTTTATTGTTCGCAGTGCAGGCATTTTCTCAGAATGTATCTATCTCAGCGGATATACGCCCCCGCGCAGAGCTGATGTATGGTTATAAAGTTCCGCCAGACACTTCAAGCAAACCACAATACATTCTTTCTCAACGAACACGACTTAATGCATTTTACAGCACTGATCGATTCAAGGCAAACATCAGTTTGCAGGACGCAAGAGTGTGGGGTGATGAAGTAGTCGCTACTGATGTGCCCTCAATTGGTGTTCATGAGGCATGGGCTCAATATAACTTTTGCAAACAGGTTGGCTTGAAGGTAGGAAGACAAGAATTTGTTTACGATAATAAACGCTTACTCACGGATGGTGCATGGATTCAGCAAGGGCGCGCCTGGGATGCGGCTGTGCTGAAACTTGCCTTGAAACGCGGATGGCGAGTGGATGCAGCCGGTTCATTCAATCAGCAAACGATTACTTTCTTCGGCACCTATTACACGTTGGCCAATCCGAAGACTCTCGATTTTTTATGGATAAATAAATCGAAGACTGACAGTATTCATCACTATAAATACAGTGTCTCAGGAATTATGTTGGGTGACGGATGGCAAACGCAGGACACTTCAGGCGTTGAGATGAGATGGACATATGGTATCAACAGCAGTTTGAATCATGGCACCTGGGGATTGAATCTTGAAGCATATGGACAGAGCGGAAAAACAAGAACGTACAACCAAAGCGGATTTATTGTTCCTGACTCATTTCAAACGGTGAAGGCATACATGTTTTCGGTGAATCCTTGGATTGCTCCGTGGAAAAATTTTCAGATCGGTGCCGGAATTGATTACCTTTCAGGATCTGATGCGCTCGATACGAGCAGCCATGGTATCACTCGCATGTTCAATCCGCAATTCGGAGCTACACACAAATATTACGGCAAAATTGACATCTTCTTCAATCTGCCTGCCGATACCCGCAACGGGGGATTGGTTGACGGATACATAAATGGTAAATACACATATCAAAAATGGGACTTCAACTTTGAATATCATTATTTCGCTTTGCAAAATAATGTGGAAGATGTTGAAAATCCCGGTAATGCACTGAAGAAACCACTCGGCTCAGAATTCGATTTGATAGTGATAAAAGACATCACGCCGAGCGTGAACATCAATACCGGATTCGGAGTTTTTTTTCCTACACGATCAATGGAATTTGTAAAGACGGCCACTTTCTCACAAATTGGCAGCCCCACCGTGACCGGTTATTGGGCTTATGTCATGCTCACATTCCATCCTGTTTTTTTCAGTAAGTAAAAATGAAACTGCAAACCGAACTCATCCGGAATAGTAAAACGTTGGCCCAATTTTTTTGCCGGATCAACGAGTTGAATTCGTGTAAAAACTAAGTTGAACTAATTTGCGAACAATAAATGGCTTAAGTATGAAAAAACATTACGTGCTTAAAGAAAAACTGAAAAACTATTCATTGCTGTCAGGATCAATTTTGCTATCATCTCTTGCAGCAAAAGGCCAGGTCGTGTACACTGATGTGAATCCTGATAAAGAATTAGGAGGCGCATTGCCGCCGACTTATCCGGCTACAGTTTACGACACACTCGATTTGAATAACGATGGACAGTACGATTTCAAAATCACCTTGTCGATGTACGGAACAAATCCCGGTGTGGCGGGAATTTCTTTCATTGAAAGGATTGATGGCGCATTCAATCCCGCTTCGAATCAGGTACTCAATTACACGATCGATTATCATCCATGGGCTTTTCATCTCGAATGTGGTGACAGTATTCCCGTCAATCTTCCTAATTTTTCATGGAGCTACGCAAATTTTGCATTTCAGTTTGCCACTAATATTTCTCTCAATTGGAATAATATTCAGGATCAGTATGTAGGCCTGCGATTCAAAGCAAGTGATGGATTGCATTTCGGTTGGGTGAAGCTCGACGTGAATACAATGGACACGATTCCTAACATCATAATCCAATCGTTCGCCTACGAAGCAACGCCGAATAAGAAGATTGCATCCTGCGACAATGGTTTAGGAGTGGGAATTAATTCTCCTGAAGAAAAAAAATTATCGCTTGCACCGAATCCATCTGATGGACTTTGCATGATTTCACTCGATGAATCTCTGCAGAAAGATGCCGAGGTTTCGGTGATTGATGTGGAAGGAAGAAACGTTTTCAAAAGAGTTGTTCCGGCTAATTCTTTCAACGAATTGCCGCTCGACTTTTCTGAACTTGCAGCCGGGGTATACGTTGTTCAGGTGCAAACAGAAAATAGTTTGTACACGGGAAAGTGGATCAGAAAATAATTTTCGCAAGCGGGACCCTATTATAAATATCGTGACCGGCTTTATTCAGTCATTTTAATGAGTTTATTTTGCAATCGCTTTTCTTCATCAAAACAAAAAATCATGAGAGGATTTTTCTCCGTTATAGTTGTGTTCCTTCTTTTCCATGCCATTAATGCACTCGGGCAATTTGAATACATCTTTCCTGCAGATGGCAGTAAAAATAATTTTCGTGAAACGCATCTTATCCTTCGTAATGGCGCATTGATGGATCCTTCATCGATCACTGCCGACAGGATTGAATTGACGGGTTCCCTGAGCGGCAAAGTAGAGGCTGATGTAGTTCTTGCCACCGATGGAAAAACAATTTGCATCACACCGGTTCATGATTTTGCATGGAGTGAAAACGTTCAGGTAAATGTGAAAGACGGTTTTCAAACCATCGAGGGACAATCACTGAAGGGAACATCATTTCAGTTTTCTGTCCGAAGAGAAATGACAGAGCAGGAAAAAGAAAATCTTGCAGAATATCTCTCCACTCATGATGACGACGGCAATCTCATTAATGATCCTAATCAGCAATCGACCTATATCCCTTGCCCTCAAAATGATTTGCGCACTGATCACTTTGCTTTTGTAAATATTTACACAAACACGAATCCTGCACCAGGTGAGATTTTTTTTCACCGTAATCTCGGCGGCGCGGGAACATTTGCAGGAAAAGGTTATGGCATTATGGAATCGAACGGCGATTCGGTTTTCTACAGAGCTTCCACGTACTATGGCGCTAATTTTCACATCAATTTCAACGGCTATCTAACGCTCTATGAATCCTATCCGGGGGTAGATTCGCAGGTAATTGTACTCGATTCAAACTATAATCTCATTGATTCCATTCACTGCAAAAACGGTTTAACTTCTTCGCAGCACGAACATATCTTCTTTCCGGACGGGACAAAATGGTTTACCTGCTATGATTGGCAGCAGGGGTGGAATCTGCAGCCATATGGCGGTATAGATGGCGCTACAGTTAATGTTTGCTGGATTCAGGAGCTTGATGCAAATGAGAATGTGATTTTTCAATGGCGAAGTGATCAGCATTTTTCTGTTACAGATGCAACAACAGATATCCTCAGCACCATAGGACAAAATACTTACGATCCGTGGCACATGAATGCAATGTACGTTGATGGAGACGGGAAGCTCATCGTTTCATTCAGGAATATGGATATGATCGTGAAGATCAATCCTGCGAACGGAAATATCATTTGGTACTGGACAAACAACACAACTAATCCCAACTTTACACCACGCATAATTACAACAGGCGATGCTGACGGTCTTTTCAGTCATCAGCACAATGTTCATCGCATTGATAACGGACACATTTTGATGTTCGACAACGGAAATCTTCACACCACTCAGTTGTCTAAACCAAAGGAATATTCACTCGATGAAACAAATTTCACCGCTAATCTCGTATGGTCGTATTCTCATCCTCAGGTTAATGGGTTCAACATGTATACAAAAAATCAGGGCAGTGCGCAACGTCTTTCCAATGGAAACACGTTCATCTGCTATGGTCTTCCGAACATTTCAGGTTTGTATAACGGAACGGAAATAGATGCCAACAAGAATATCGTTTGGGAATTTCGTTTCAAAGATTCCACTGAATACAGTTATCGCCTTTACAAGGATGCATGGTCTCCGGTGGGAATTGCAACTGTAGATGTTTCAAATCAGCTCAGTATCTTTCCGAATCCCGCCACTGGCGAGGTGAAGATGAAGCTGGATTTCCCGCTTAAGGGCAAGGTGCTGATTACTGTTACCAATCTTTTGGGTCAGAAAATGTATTCACAAACCATGAATGATCTCGAAACCGGGGATGACTTCACGCTCGATCTTTCTTCACTCTCAAAAGGAATCTATTTTGTGCAGGTAACTTCGGGCATAAGGAGAGGAGCAAGTAAAATTGTCGTGCAGTAACTTACTTTAGTAAAAAAAATCGGCGTGGAATTAATCATGTATTCCACGCCGAAAAAATTTGCTCTTGATCATCGCTGAACATCCAGCTTTAAAATATCGCACGATGTGCCGTTGATAAGTTTGCAGAAATAAATTCCCTGGGACATATCTGAAACATCAACGAATGATTTATAGCGTCCCGGACCCTGATGTTCATTCACGATATTCTTAACAAGGTGTCCGCTTACATCATATAAATTGAGAATCGTTTCACCTTCTGATGCAACGGTGTAAATAATTTGTGCGGTTTGGAAAGATGGATTAGGCGAGATTGATTCCAGGGCTGTTGATGATTGAGCCGTCAACGTGCTAACACCGGAGAGCGCGCCAAATGAGAGGTCGTCGAGTGTGTAACTAGTTCCGTTATGCCATGCACCGGCTGTGTCATTGGCAATAAGAAAGTCAAGCAGTAAACTGTCTCCATTAGGAACTCCGGAAGTGTAGTACATGTTTACTACGAATTCCTTGTACACATTGGAAGCAGTTAAAGTAGTTATTCCTCCACCAGTGCCAGCTCCAGAGTTGTCAAACATCGCACCTGTAACGTAGACATAATCATTTCCTGCTGAAGTCAGCATGTACCACCCGTGAATAGCTTGTGGTGCAGTGGCTGTGCCGGCACCCATGCAAAGCGCGCCATAACATAATGGTGAGGCAAATTCATTACCAAAGAAATTAACGACCTTATCAAACACAGCAAGACTTCCGTCATGAGCATTGTTAGATTCTGAACAAAATAAGTATGGTCCAGCATTTCCTGTCGTCCATCCGTCCGGATTTCCGGCCGTCCAGTTTTCGAAGCTTGCATTGTCGATTTGCGCCTTAGTGAGGAGGGATAATACGATTAGCGAAACTAAACTCAGTAGATGTTTTTTCATGATGAAATTATTTAAGTTTTGAAAAAAATATAAGGTAAAATTAAACATGATCATGAAATAACGTTCTTTTACCTGGGTGAAGGATTAAATTCAAAGATGAAATGTGTACTCAATCAAAATACATTGCGTTCACCGCTGATCTCACGAGGTGCAAAAAAATTAAGAAAGAATATTTCACACTATTTTAGAAGGTTAAGCGTTTGAAAGCTTATCCGCATGAGGAGTTTCATCTTTGCACTTGCGTTTGCATTCATAATAGCCGGGCGCACAGCGTCATCTCAGGTTAGTTTTGGTCCTGCAATCGGCGTGCAATATTCGACCAGCATTGGCGGTTATAGTTATTATCATTATGAATGGGAATACGGATACAAAGCCGGAGTATTTGCTCAAGTGCCCTTTAAGAAAAATCAGTGGCTTCGTTCCGAACTAATCTTCAATCTTGCAGGATATAAATATCAATATACCGATGTTTACCCGGAGGGCAGCGAAGCGATTTCAGGATTTTTTCATGCAGGCTATTTGCAGCTGCCGGTGCTTTTTCAGCGATCGTTTCAGAGCGGATTTCACTTTGATGGCGGCGCTTTCAGCGAATACCAACTTACGCAGCATCAGAAAGAATTTACGTACACGCGTACTTCGCTTGATTCATTTACAATCGGCACATCCGAGCTTGCGGATTCACATAATGTGACGGCGAATCGTTTTCAGGCAGGTGTTACTGCTTCAATTGGCTTCATGAAATCAGGATTCGATCTCTCGATCAGCTCGCAATATTACCTGACATCGTTATTTGCATTAAAGGAAGAGAGCTACAGAAATCAGCATTTGTTTGCCCTAAGCCTTGGTCTGGCCTATCATGTGAAATAGATTTAACCCGGCACTGATTTTACTTCAGCAACGCATCCGATTTCTTCTTCGCTTCGTCCAAAACCTGCTGCGCTTTTTTGTTCCCTTCATCAATGATCTGCTGCGATTTTTTATCGGTTTCCTGTTTCATTTTGTCGGACGCAATTTTTGCTGCGGCTTTGGCCAAAGGATTTGTGGCGTGTGAAACTATGGAATCAGCAGAAGCATAACCCTGTTTCTTCGCTTGATCAGATGCAGCTTTTGCCGCATCCTGAATTTGCCTTGCTTCCTTCTGAGCATCAGCTAAAATTTTATCCGATTGTTCTTTCGCTTGCTGCTTTGCTGCATCCACTTGCTGCTGTACTTGCTGTTCTACTACCTGCTTTGCTTGTTCCATCACGGCCGCACCTTGAGATGAAAGATCAGTTTTCACTGTGGGTTTTGTGATGGTTCCGCCGATGAGCACATTCACTTTCACCGGATCAGGCAACTGCAGATTTGTTCCGAGTTTGCTGTTTGCTGTTGCAAAAGCGCTGTTGAAAGCACTTACTGCAGGTGCAGGAATTTTTGATTTCGGAATGGCAAGATTCACTGCATAATTAATTGTTTGATCAAATCCGTTTGAGCCGCTCACTGTTGCTGTTGCACCTTCCCAATTTGTTGTGAAAGGTTCAATGCTCACTCTTCCATCCTTGAATGCGAATGAAAGATTTACATCCTGCACGGCGAGTTGTTTGTATTCATCCATTTTCAAGGCGGACGCTAGTTGGCTCAGCGGTTCGAAGTTGCTTACGACAACATTCTTCGATGAAAGTTTTCCGTAACCATTCAGTGTGTTCATCACCGGCTGCATATGCTGATCGAGCAGCCCGTTTATTTTAAAAGTGGAAGAATAACTTCCGTTGCACCGCTCTGCAATCGGTGCGAGTTTCTTCACGATATTGAACGTTTTAAATGATTGCTGTAAATCGAAATTGTTCAGGCCAATATTGAAATTGAATGCTGGTTTCTTCGGTTCCTTGGTTGTGTAATCGCCGCTCATGTTCACGATTCCGTTAAGCATGTTGAAGAAAAGATTGCTGAGATCAACAGTCTGATCATGAATTTGAATGCTGCCTTTCAGATTTTGCAGAATCAAATTGTCGTAGAAAATCTTTGTAATAGAGCTGTTCATCGTGAAATCAATATTCGACGGAACTTCAATCACGGTGAGTTTCGCAGTGTCAGGCGGCGAAGAACTTGTCGCCGATCCCGTCATCAGTTCATTCAAATCCAGGAGAGAAGAATTGAGAGTGAAGTTTCCTTTCAATAATTCTTTCTTGAAATAATAGCCGAGTAAATTGTCAATGCTTCCGCTTGCATTGAAATCACTTTTACCCATACGTGCGCTGAATTGATTGAGCGTAACATTTTTCGGATTGAATGTGAGCAGCAGATTTTGAATTGAAATTTCCGGATAGCCGCTCGTTTTGTAATTCATTCCCGCAAGTGAGATTGTTCCGGACGCATTGAAATCCTGGTATTGTTGTCTTTCAATGGAAGAGTAGCGTCCTTTCATGCTCACGTCTGCTTTAACGATGCCGTTCAGTTCTGTTCCTGTTTGCTGAGGAATAAAATTTTTGATGTTGGCGAGATTCACGGTTCCCTTCACAGCGCCATCGATATTTGCGTCGCTCACGGGTGTTGTTACATGCAGTCGTGCATCAAATGGTTCAGTACCCAATTCAACATGCATCTTTTTCAGATCAATCACCGTGTGATCCGTAACACCGTCAGGATTACTTACGTGCAAGTCAATATTCACATTATTAACTGCAGAAGGGAGCGAAGGATATTTGAACATGCCATTGTCAACTTTCAGATTTACTGTGAAGGCAGGCATTTTGTTTTCGCCGTAAGTTCCTTTCACCAAACCATCGAGCGCAATGGTGCCCGATGATTTCAGGTCTTTGAAATCTTTCGTATACGCTCCGGGAATAAGCGCTACCAGATATTTGAAATCAGTTTTCTTCACCGCCCATTTCAAATCCATGTCAATATCTTCATGCGGCATGGCCATCCATCCGTCAACGCTGAGCGGAAGATCATTCAGCACTAATTCATTCTGCTTGAAAGTGTATTTGTAATTCTTCATGTCGATGTCGAATGTTGCATCGAGCGTTGCTTTCGCATCGCTGAGATATTTAACCCCGCCATACCAAACATTTGTTTTCGCCACAGCGGTTTTTGTGACGAGCGTGAAAAAATCCTGGGTGAAGTCCCCTGATCCGCTGTGATCAACATCATCCATTTTCATTTTGAAACCGAGTGATTCATCATCGTACACAATGCGCCCGGACGAAATTGAATACGATTGTAATTCTGCTTTGAAACTTCCGGAAGAGGAAGCTTGTCCCGGCGGAGTTGGCTTCGAAATATCGTAATTGGCTTTGCCGTTTTTCAGAATGAGAATGTTGATGAACGGATGATCGAGTGCCACCGATTTAATTTTCATCTGCGAACCGCCGATCACATCGAAGAGATTCAGTTTCACATCGAACGCTTTGACATAAGCGAGTGTGTCACCACTGAATTCATTGATTCCCGTGATGCAGAAATCATTCATGCAAAAGGTTATGTTGGGAAAACTTTTGATGATGGTGAGATCAGCTCCGCTGAAATTCACTTTTGCATTTAGGGATTTGTTGATGCTGTCTTTCGCTTTCGCAATGATCTTATCCTTGAAAACAAAAGGGAGAATGATGGCGGCTGCGATGAGAAGGAGCAGTAAGATTCCTAAAACAAGAAAAATTTTTTTCAGCATAAATAAAATTGTGATTGCAAAATTAACGGAAGGATGCCTGAATGAATTGTTGCGCGGTCACACTTTATCTAATTTTAAGGAAGCCGCTTTATCAATCATCCAGATCACCTCTCCATTCACCGCTTTGATCAGTTGTGCAGGCGATTCTTGCGGCTGAAACTTTCCGTTCAGCACTTCATTCAAGACATTAGCTTTCTTTCCTCCTGAGACGAGAAATAGAATTTGGCTGGATGCATTGATGGCAGCAGCCGTGAGTGAAATCCGATAAATGTTTTCTTCGGGAACGAAAACTTCTTTTACCCAACGTGTTTGTTCTTTAAGAATTTCAGTATGTGGAAAGAGTGAAGCTGTATGCCCGTTCTCGCCGAGCCCGAGCATAACGAGATCGAAGCGAGGGAAGGAGTCGCGGAATATTTGTCTCAGCCATGCTTCATATTTCAGTGCATCAGAAGCAGGAGTGGAGTCGGTAGGAATGGCGAAAATATTTTCATCCGGGACAGGCACATGGCTGAGCAAAGATTCATTCGACATCGAGTAATTGCTTCGTGTATCATCTTTCGGAACATAGCGCTCATCACCGAAGAAGATGAGCACATTTTTCCATTCAATGGAGTTATGGAATTTATCTGCGAGAATTTGGTACGTGCGGCGTGGTGTTTCACCTCCGGAAAGAACGA
>Ga0335085_10000849_pt1 | contig 75838 bp, 66 predicted proteins | sample Lox_Sample_45_FD_206712 | JGI IMG/M metagenome (GOLD analysis project Ga0335085, IMG submission 206712) | Soil microbial communities from Loxahatchee National Wildlife Refuge, Florida, United States - Lox_Sample_4.5 | ecosystem: Environmental > Terrestrial > Soil > Wetlands | place: USA... | reverse complement strand
CACGATCAGCAACTCAATCAGTGAAAAACCCTTCTGTTTCCGCATCTCGTTAGTCCCTCTCTCCGATTTCAGAAATTTTGGTCTTCAGCAGACCCAATTAGGGAATCTGTTCGCATTCGGGCGGCCAACTGCCAAGTCATGTCGTTTCAAAGCCTTTCCGGTTAGTATGTCGTTTGTCTTCAATATCCGGGCGATCGTTGGTCATGCCTGTAACGCTGTCGGCGGGAGAGGCGGGTAGTTCAATTTGTGTCAGATTCTGGTAGACCAGTGACAATCTGTGTCACTTTGGGACTCCGCTTCGAGCGGGTCTCCCGGAGCCGATTTCCGGGCTGCCGTGAAACGGCTCAGTCCGCTCGGTGCACCCAGTGCGCAGAAAGATCGATAACGGCCGACGGTAGAGACTCAACCAAACCTGTTCGGTGGGTTTGATCCGCCCGCCCGTTACTTCTCATCAAGCTCTAATTTTCCATTCGGCTTATTTGTGCGGCCTGCGGCATCGAGGCGGGGATTTCGCAGAATTCGATTCTTTCGCATATATTAGTACTTGAGGCAGTGGGCGCGTAGCTCAGTTGGCAGAGCAATGCCCTTTTAAGGCATGGGTCGATGGTTCGAGTCCATCCGCGCTCACCAAATTTTTCAATGACTTGGAAAGGGCAGGGAACCGCCGCTTTCCAATTCTCCACAAACTTCCCCACAAACTAGGCACGGTAGACTTTCTCCCCTACGACTGGCACAAGGATGGGGTACGAGTCGAGCAGTTCTACAGCCTTCCGCGCCGCTGGATACGTGCGTATAGTGGCGAACCATGCGGGCGCTCATGTGGCCAACAAACGTCTCGATAACACCCAATGGAACCCCCAGTTCCACCATGTGGGTGACAAACGTATGCCTTAGATCATGGAAGCGCAGCCCCGGGAACCCAGCCAATCACCGCTAGGCGCGCGCACGTAAACATCGATTGCAATAAGGTTTCGCCACGCCGTACGGTGACGCTACGCCGCGGGGAGAATCTCTTTGTACTCCCACGACCGCTGAAGGCTATTTCGAGGGAGCTTTGTTCTCAAAGGACGGAACTAGTCTCGATATTGAAAAATCAGCCATTTCCCCTACTTGTTCTGCAACTTGTTCTGATCTTCCCAAGTCTTTGTTCCCAAAGGGTGGAACAGCTAGAACAGGTACTCCAAAACCCATCTCTGAGCAGACTTGTTCTCTGTTCTCCCCTTTAGGGGAGAACAGAGAACAGGTCTGCGATGGGGCACAGGGAAAGATGGCCTCTTGTCCTCACTGCGGAAGCTTCGCGATCTATCTCCAAGGTGACGGAAAGCATATTTGCATGACGTGTGAGAAGATCATTGAGGCCAGGCCAGGAGGCCTACCAGGCATTGTCTAAGGCGCCGAAGCCTTGGTTTTATGGCGAATGTATAGCCCCTCTTCCACCCCATTCGCTCTCTTGACATAAAGCGTTCTACCTTTGATCCTGACTTGCGCCTGCTTGCCCTCCGCCCAGGAGTAGTCCAACTCGCGGATTGACGTGTATTCACAGAGGTAGACGATATTGTCCACTTGGATCGAGATCTCCCAAGCCTGGGCATTCTCAGTCGGTTTGTCTACTTGGCCTGGTGAAGTATCACGCGGGGGGAGCTTCTTCACCTTAATTATCTTGCCCGTCTGATACTGCGGGACCTTTGACTGGGTAAACGCTGAGACGCAAGCTGCACATACAAGGACAACCGTAAACCACATTTTGTTCATAATTCTCTCCACGTCTGAATTTGGTAACACCGCCGTTTCCCTCTACTCACACAGTCGGTAGCAGTTTTGCGTTCTTAGGCCACGGCCCGGCTGGCGAACATTTCGCAGCACGCACTACTTGAATCTGACGACTCCTGCCATATTAGACAACAAATGTGAATATCCGGTTAAAAGCGCGACCAGGTTGGCTCGCCAATTCTCTTCACTCACACAGTCGGGAGTGATCTCCAGCGTGCTAGTTACTGGAGCTCAGGCGCGTGTGACTCTGAACTCCCGCGGCCAAAACGGCGATCCATGCCTGGCTTAGCGCTGAACTATGCCACACCAAGGCATTGGCCGCACGCGATTGGCGCCCGCGTTTGTAAGCACTTAGTGCCTTGATATGGTGCGATTCCACAAAATTCCCCACATCGGCGCTCAGAACACGGCTGGAAGCAGTGCAACGATAAGACGATCATTATGAGTTTCGCCGTGCTGGCCCTTCTGGCGTTGCCCGCCCTGGGTCAGGAAAAGGAAGAGGAGCGAGTAGCGAATGCGGGAAAGGTCGTCAACGAGATCATGAACATTCCTGACAATGTGCCGCAGGACACCATCGACACTATTCTGGCCCTCCCCTGAATCAAGGTTAATGCAAGGCGGGGCGGCGTCCTAGTTTCAAACTAGGACACTCCCCAGGCCACATTAGTAGCCGTGAAAATCAAAAGACCCGGCCCAGTTGGAAAAACCACTTGCGATGTCCGCTATCCCCGACGCTTCCCCCGAAAACCAGCGGGCCCACTGCGGTCTCGGCCAGAATACCGACGGCGATATCATTGGGAAATTTGCTGGCGCCGGGAAAGGCGTACATCTTGCCAAACTCATAGGCGCCGATGCCATAGACTTTCTTGCCCGCCAGCGGGGGCAGGGTGAGCAGATCGTGTAAATATCCCACCCGGAAGAAATAGAACTGGTCGCCAAAAAGTTCGTTGGTGCCGTAGGCGCTCAGGCGGTTTGAGCCGCCCAGGAAGAACTGCGGATAGCCGCTGGCGGAACCGAAAGTGGTTCCGCCTTCGCCAACGACAAACAGAGACGCCGGCCTGGTAATGGGCTGGAAATATGCGATCCGCGCATCCCCAACCGGAAAGCTGTTGGTCTGGCCGGGGCTGGTGTCATACCACTGGAAGTTCGACTCCGCGCTCACTCCGCGCCGCGGGACGACAGGATCGTCGGTACGGTCGTACAGCCAGTGAAAGCGCGCGGCCCCAGTCCTTCCGCTGATGGAAGAGAACTCCGGCGTGCCCAGACGTAACCTGGCGTCGAGTGTACCAACCTCATAGCCGACGCGGACCTCGCTGAAGCGGCTGAATCCGTATCCGATATCGCCGCCGATCTCATTGCGGTTAAAACGGTACTCGGCCAGCGGATCACTCTTGCGGTAGATCTTGAAGGCGGAACTGCTGGCGGAAGCGTGGGGAGCGAAGAACCACCTGCTGGCGGGCGTGAATGGACGGTAGAGCTCGCTCTCGATCCCATAGGTGTTGCCAAAAATAAAATCCGTACGCCACTCCGAGCGGTATCCGGCCACGTCGAGGAAGGTCAAGCGGGTGGCGAGAGTGAAATCCACGTCGTTACTCTCCGATCCATCCACTTCAAAACCCAACTGCAGCGTGGGCGGAGCGTAGAGCTTTTCATGCACGGTCACCAGCAACCCGTCCTGTCCGTTCTGTTGGCTGAGTTGGTATCCGGCGGTGTCGTAGCGCCCGATTCCGGTCAGCCGCGTGAGCAGGCCTTCAAGTTGGCGGGTGTTGATCGGTTTTCCGGCCTGGGGCTGCAGGAAGCGTTCGATGTTCTTTTCCGCCTCCGGATTCGCGCCCTGCACCTTGACGAACTGCGGCACCGCGATATCGTTTTTCCGATGGGACTGTCGCCGCTCCATGTATTGCGCCCAGTCTGCATCATTTAGCCCATAGGTCTCGAGCAGGCGCGACTTCTGGGCCGCGGCTTCAACCCCCTTTTCGATGATCTGCTTCGATTTCGGATAGTCCAGCGAATTGAAATCCTGCAATCCGACATTGACCACCAGATCCGCCCCGGCCAAGCCGCGAATCTCATTGCCCGCAACCACCACGTCGATGGAGCGCCCGAGAATGGCGAACAGGGACTGGATCTTGTCGGCCTCGGCGGGAGAGGTTTGCAGATGCACGCCAATCACGATGTCCGCGCCCATGGCGCGCACCACGTCGGTCGGCAGGTTGCCCACCAGTCCGCCATCGACATAGATGTGCTCGCCCTCGCGAATGGGAGAGAAAAGCCCAGGAATCGCCATGGTGGCGCGCATGGCGGTGGAAAGCGATCCATCTTTGAACACGGCCTGTTTTCCACTCACCAGATCGGTGGCCACGCAGCGAAAGGGGATGGGGAAATCGTCAAACGATTGCACACTCGAATAAGCCAGTGTTTCCCGGTCGATCAGGAGGCTGATCTGCTGGCCTGCGTTCAGTCCTCCGGGCAGCACCAGGCCTTGCCGCAGGCCCAGCACAATGGAGTTGGGAAATGCGACCTTATCTTCCTTTCTTCGGAAGGACAGATCCTCATAGGGGAGCGTTCCTCCCAGGATGAAATCCCAATTCTGTTGTTCCACAAAATATCGAAGCTGTTGCGGACTCTTTCCAGTGGCGTAGAGCCCGCCCACCAAACCGCCCATGCTTGTGCCCGCGAGATAATCGATGGGGATATGGTGGTCTTCAAACCACTGCAGCACTCCGATGTGCGCGAGCCCGAGCGCTCCGCCGCCTTCAAGGGCCACGCCAATTTTCAGCCGGGGCCTGGAGGGAGGGGTGGCTTGCTCGGCCAAAGTCGGACCTTGCGCTGGAAGGGGACTGGCCTGGTCAGCGGGCGTCTCCTGCGCTGGCGAAAGGGGGAAGAGTAACAAAAGACAAAAGAGTGCATACAGACCGCGGCGCATGAAAGGCTCCCTTCGAACGAATCGCGAGGACGCAAATCGCAGATGACGAACAAGTTTCGCCCAGGCTGACAATTCGCACAAGGCAGGGGTTCCTCTGTTCTCGGCGGCATTTCTTTGCGTCCTCTGCGGTTAAGTGTTCTTGGGCCATGCAGGCGAGATCAAACCGTTTTACCGAAAGGGAGCAATCTCGAATGACGCGACATCTTCGGCCGGTGTAAATTAGCTGGCGAATATTCGACGAGGATCAAAATCGGGTGATGAAAACCATCAAGGGTCCAGCAATATTTCTGGCACAGTTCGCGGGCGACACCCCTCCCTTTAACAGTCTGCAACATATCGCGCATTGGGCCAGCACCCTGGGCTACAAGGGCGTGCAGATTCCTTCGTGGGACGGCCGCCTCTTCGATCTGAAACGCGCGGCCGAGAGCCAGACTTATTGTGACGAAGTACTGGGCACGCTGGCCACCCATGGCCTGCAGCTCACCGAGCTCTCCACCCATCTGCAGGGCCAGTTGGTGGCCGTGCATCCTGCTTATGACGCGATGTTCGACGGGTTCGCGCCCGAAGCAGTCCGGGGAAACCGAAAAGCCCGGCAGGAATGGGCGGTGGAACAACTCGAGTTTGCGGCTAGGGCATCGGCCAATCTGGGCCTCACGGCCCATGCCACTTTTTCCGGGGCGTTGGCCTGGCCCTACGTTTACCCATGGCCGCAGCGGCCTGCCGGACTCATCGACACCGCCTTCGAAGAATTGGCCGCGCGCTGGCTGCCCATCCTAAATACATTTGACGACGCGGGAGTGGATTTGTGTTTCGAGATCCATCCCGGTGAGGACCTGCACGACGGCGTCACCTTCGAGATGTTCCTGGACCGGGTAAAAAATCATCCCCGCTGCAATATGCTTTTCGATCCCAGCCACTTTGTGTTGCAGCAGCTCAATTATTTGCAGTTCATTGATCTCTACCACTCCCGCATCCGAATGTTTCACGTGAAGGACGCGGAGTTTAACTCTTCCGCGCGGCAAGGCGTGTACGGAGGCTACCAGCCATGGACGGAACGGGCGGGACGATTTCGCTCGCTGGGTGACGGGCAGGTTGATTTCGCCGGCATTTTCTCCAAACTCACGCAATACGGCTTCGAAGGCTGGGCGGTGATGGAGTGGGAGTGTTGTATAAAGAGCAGCGAGCAGGGAGCGGCGGAAGGAGCGCCCTTCATATCGCGCCATATTATTCAAGCAGCCAAACAATCGTTCGACGATTTCGCCAACTCAGGTTCCGATGAGGCCGCGAATCGCCGGATGATGGGGCTGGAATGAGGTGCCAGCTAGCCGCGGCGACCAAAAAGTAGCGCCGCCCTCCCGACGGCTGCTACAACTTGTTAGCTGAGAGCTGACAGCTGAAAGCTATGAGTCTTGAAATAAAACGCGACGACACCCCGGGCCGCCGTTTGCGGCTGGGCATGGTAGGCGGTGGGCCGGGCGGCTTCATCGGAGCGGTGCATCGCATCGCGGCCCGGCTTGACGATCGCTTCGAGTTAGTGGCTGCGGCGTTGTCTTCCGATCCGGCGCGCGCCCGAGCGGCTGCGCTGGACCTTCACATTATTCCGGAGCGGGCGTACGGCAGTTTTGCGGAAATGGCCGCAGCGGAGGCGGCCCGAAAGGACCGTGTTGATGCCGTCGCCGTTGTGACCCCCAACCATCTGCACTATGCGCCGGCAAAGGCCTTTCTCGAAGCCGGTATCCACGTCATTTGCGACAAGCCGCTCACTACGACCCTTGAGGATGCACAGGACCTGGCGCGTACGGTGCGCCGTACTGGCCTGCTCTTTGCCGTGACTCACAATTACACCGGCTATCCGATGGTGCGCCAGGCCCGCCAGATGGTGGCTGAGGGCGAACTGGGAGCGATTCGCGTGGTCCAGGTTGAATATGCCCAGGACTGGTTGGCCACTCCGCTGGAGAAGACGGGACAGAAGCAAGCCGCCTGGCGAACGGACCCAGCTCAGAGCGGTCCCACCGGTTCGCTGGGAGACATCGGAACTCACGCGTACAATCTCGCCTGCTTTGTTACCGGCTTGAATTGCCGGGAGCTGGCCGCTGAGCTCTCCACTTTCGTGCCCGGCCGCCGACTTGACGACCATGTGCACATCATGCTGCGCTTCGCCGAAGGCGCCCGCGGAATGCTCTGGGCGAGCCAGGTCGCGACCGGAAATCAGAACAATCTGCGCCTGCGGATCTACGGAGAAAAAGGCGGCGTGGAATGGCGGCAGGAAGATCCGAACTACCTGTGGTTTGCCGCGCTGGGCAAGACCCCTACTCTCATCTACCGCGCCGGGCCGGGCGCGACCCCGGTAGCCGCGCACGCCAGCCGCGTGCCCTCGGGCCATCCCGAGGGCTATCTAGAGGCCTTCGCGCAGCTCTACACCGACATCGCCGAGCAGATTAGCGCCCGCCTGGAGGAGCGTCCCGCGGCCGCCTCTTCTTTACTGGTGCCTACGGTCGAGGATGGCGTAGCCGGTATGCAATTCATCTCCGCGGTTCTGGAATCCTCGGGCCGCAACGCGGCCTGGACTGCAGTCGCCGGTCGAGGCTGACCTTCGCTGGGTTTCCCAGTTGAACCTGGCGGTGATTATTGGCTAGTAAACATCTCCCTCAGCGCGTATTCTTAAATAGGTCTCATAACGCATCTTCCCGCCGCGCCTCACGGTGACGGTTCCTTGCGAAATCAGACGGTTAAACCTCTTGAGCAAGGATCCGGCATGCCTGATAAACCCTCACGTCTGCGGATGAAGTCCGACGGTCAAGGCCCACCCTCAATCGATGCCCAGCCCGTAGAAAATGAAATTCTGCTGAGCTTGCCCGCGAACGAACGCGAAACCTTATTTCCGCAGCTGACTTTCCTCGAACTGCGAACGCACGACGTGTTGCTGGACCCGGGCGAGGCGATCCAGTTCGGCTATTTCCTGAATGACGGTATGACATCAATTTTGACCGTTCTGCCGGAAGGGAAAAGTGTGGAAGTGGGGCTGACCGGCAAAGAGGGTTTTGTCGGCTTACCTCTGATTGCGGGTTTCAGCAGTGGTCCGAACCAGGCGGTGGTCCAGGTTGCAGGCAGCGCGTTCCGAATCGGCGCGCGTGCCATCGCCCAAATCCTGCGCCAATGTCCAGCGCTGGCGATCCGGCTGCAACGCTATGTACAGCGGCTCGCCATGCAGGGCACCCAGGTAGCGGCCTGCAACCGGCTGCACGAAGTGGATGAGAGGCTGGCGCGCTGGCTCCTGATGTGCCAGGACCGCATCGGCTCCAACCTTGTGCCTTTGACCCAGGAATTCCTGGCCCACATGCTGGGTACGCGCCGGGCCAGCGTAACGGTCGCAGCCGGCATCCTGCAGAAGGCGGGGCTGATCACTTATTCGCGCGGCCATGTCAACATCGTTGACCGAAGGCGCCTGGAGGGCGCCTGCTGCGAGTGCTATGACATCATGCAACAGCAGGACAAGAAATGGCTCAACGAGAGCCTGGGCGATTGAGCCCCCATTTCCCCGCCGACCCGGCAGCCGTCCCGCCCACCCCCAAGGGGAGACGCCCCACAGCCGGCCGATGTGACTCCGGTACTACATTTTATCTCACAGTCTGGCCCACGCGGGCGGGTGCTCGCTTACAATAGCGGGCATGCAGACCGGCGGACAAACGGGGACCAGAATGATTCGGGACTGGAAACAGTGGGAGGGCCAGATTGTGAATGGCACCTTCCCCCTCCGGCAATACCTGGGCGGCTCCGCACACAGCGCGGTTTTCCTGACAGAACGCCGCGGGCGGGAGCCGCAGAGAGCAGCCATCAAACTCATTCCGGCGGACCCAGCCACGGCCGGGGTCCAGCTTGCGCGCTGGGAAGCGATTGCCAAGTTGACCCATCCGCACTTACTCCGTCTGTTTGAGTCGGGCAGTTGCCAGTTGGATAAGGTCGTCCTCCTTTATGTGGTGATGGAGTACGCCGAGGACAACCTGGCGCAGATTCTTCCCCACCGTGCGCTCACCCCGGCGGAAGTACGCGACCTGCTGGAACCTGCACTGGACGCCCTGACCTTCATCCATGGCAATGGTCTGATTCACAGCGGACTCAAGCCGTCGAATGTCCTGGCGGCACAGGACCAGTTGAAACTCGCGAGCGATAGCCTGCTGCGAACGGGCGACGGGGCAGGCGTCATCGCTCCTCCGAGCGCGTACGACGCGCCGGAGATTGCAAGCGGAAACATCTTGCCGGCGTCCGACGTCTGGTCACTGGGTATGACTCTGATGGAAGCGCTCACCCAGCGCTTGCCCGCCTGCGAGGGTATCGCGGAACCTTTGCCAGAGACGGTACCGGCGCCGTTCATGGGAATTGCCCACTGCTGTCTGCGCCTCGATCCGCAGCGCCGCTGCACCGTGGCGGACATCGCTACACGGCTACAGTCCGCCCCATCGACTTCGCCACAGCCTTCGACGGTCAGGATACCGGCAGAGTCGGCCAAGTGGCGCAACGTTCTTGTTGTCGCGGCCGTGGTCCTAGTGGCGGCGGCTCTGTTCGTCGGCCCCAAGCTTTTCCGCTCCCACCCCGAGACGCAGCCAGCTAGTTCTGTATCCTCAAACTCGCCGGTCCCTTCGGAAACCGCTGGAGCGCCTGAAGCCCAGAGCGCGGTGCCAGAGGCCGAGCCGGCGCCTGCGGATACAGCCAAGCCTTCCGCCACGAAACCGCGCAGTGAGCACCAAGGTTCCAAAGCCCCCGCTCCGGCTGCTCCTGCCGCCATGGCAGAAACGGCACCCGTCGCGGGCTCCGATCAAGGCGGCGTTCTACAGCAGGTTTCGCCCGTCATTTCCAGGTCAGCGCAAAATACGATCACCGGCACCATCAGGATCCGAATAAAGGTTTTGGTGGACGCATCGGGGAACGTAGAGAATGCCAGCTTCATTTCCGCGGGCCCGAGTAAATATTTTTCGCGACAGGCCATGCAGGCCGCGCAACAATGGAAGTTTTCACCCGCCCAGGGAGCGACGAGGGCCTGGATTCTGCATTTCGGCTTCAGAAGATCGGGAATCGAAGTCACTTCCGAGCCGGCAAAGCCCTAGCTGCTACTTCGGACGCAAGAGACGCTTGGGCGCTCTTCTTTGCCACGCCGTACGCAATGCGGCGGCCAGGATGTCCCGCGGCACCTTCGCCAGTCGCACCCGGGTGGCGCCCATCCGTCCCCAGCCTTTGGGGACAGAAGAAAAAGTCTCAGGCTCGTCTTCTACCATCCCGGCCTGCTGCTCCGGAGTCAGCAAAAGCACACCGTAACCTTCTGATTCGAGTGCCAGGGTGGCAAAGATTCTTCCGCCCACCCGGAAGTCAGCTTGTCCAAAATGAGAGCCTTCGACAGCCTCCGGCAAAGCCAGGGCGATGCGGCGAAAATCGGCTGCAGTCACGGTCTGAGATCTCCTTCACGAGTGCGTAGGCCTTACCTTTGCGTTCCTTGCTGCGTTCTTTGCGGCCCTTGCGGCAAAAAAGCCCAACCGCAAAGGTCGCCAAGGATTCGCCAAGTACGCAAAGAACGATCCCGTCCTTGACGGTTGAGCATACAATAGGCTGCCGTTATAGGGAGAGCCCACCCCCCAGGGAACTCTCATCCTCCTCTCAGACGCACACAGGCGTAATCGAAAGGCTTCCTAAAGGGGGCTTATGCGCACCAAAACAATTCTCGTGATCTTCACGCTGTGTTCTGGACTGGCAGCCGAAAATCTGGAAAAGGCACAGAAAAAGGAACTTGAAGCTCAAGTCAAGGCCATGACGGCAGAGGCCGAGAGTCTTGAGCACGCCGGACATTTGGCAGAGGCGCGCGCCAAGTACGCCGAATCCCAGGCGCTTATCGAAGTGAACAACGTCACCGATGCCATCAAGCGCCTGGATGACCAGATTCACCAGCAGGTGAAGGATGCCCTGAACGAATCGCGCAAACTTTACGAGATGCTCAAGTTCAAGGAATCGGCCGCGGTGCTGGACCAGGCCATGAAGCTCGACGCTTTCCAACCTGTGCTGGCCTACAATCTCGCCCTCTGCTATCAGCACCTCGGCGACCGCGCCCAGGCGCTCGAACCTGAGAAAAGCCAAAGCCGGCACGCCGGATCCGAAGCAAAAGGAGAAACTCCAGCAGCTTCAGACTTTCTTTACCACGGGAGAGAACGGCCTGTCGGTGAATGAGAGCGACCGCGATCGAATCCTTCGAGTCAACACCCTCGCGGACAGCGTCGGACTGGAAGCATCGCTGGAGGACGAAGGCGGAGCCGAGGAGTCGTTCTCGGAAACCGACGCTGCTCCTGAATCTTCCCCCCAACCAGCAGCTCAACTGTTCCTGAAAACGGAGTGGCCGGTGGTCACGCACAGCGACCCGCGCGCGAGTCACAGATCGAGCTTGTGCAATGCGCTCATCGAGCTCAAAGGGCCCTTAGCAGGCAGTCCGTCCGCGACCTTCGATCTGGCCAATTGCGCCGAATCGAACGGACGAACCACGGAGGCGGTCCGGTTACTGGAGAAGTATCTGGAAATGTCCCCTGCCGCGCTCGATGGCAGGGAATCGCGTGCGCGCATCGCTGACCTGAAAGCGCTGCTGACCCTCCCCGGTCAGAGCGGAGTGGAAGTTCGCCGGCTGTATGCGGCGGCGTATGGCAACCTGGCGGAGCGCAAGTATGATCGGGCGTTGACCGCGTTCAACAAGGCGAGCGACCTCGCTCCTGAATTCGCCCTGACCAAGTGGAAGCTGGCGCTATTCTATGGAGCCATGGGCGACATTGGTCGCGCCCGGGAAAATTTCACCCGCTACCAGCAGCTGGCTTCCGATCAGAGTGCCAAAGACGAGGCCGAACTCCACCTCAGCACCCTGGATCCGAAGAGAACCAAGTATGACGAAGAGGTGGACGAAGCCGAGGACATCGTCGCCGATCTGTTCAACCGCGCTCTGAACCTCACTTTCAATGGGCCCGAAAATCGCAGCGCCTTGCGGGCCAAGCGGGCGCGGGTGAAAAAGAAGGAAGACAGAGCCAAGGCGAAGTATAGAGTCGGTGGCTTTGCCATCCCCTTTGCGTACGCCCAACAGCAACTGGCGCGGGCCAGAGAGCATCTGCAGATCGCGCTCGCTCTCTTTCCCCTAGGCGCCGAAGCCAACCAGTTGATGGGGCTGGTCTTCATGCAGGCCAACGACGGTCAATCCGCCACCAGGAGTTTTGATGTAGTCGCCAGCCAGGGCTTACCGGTCGCATTCTATGCCGAGTTGCGCGACCGCAAGCATGACCAGGCGGTGAGTGCGAGTTAAGTCACGACCGGGTGCGCCTGATCTATCTCAGTTCGTATGACAAGAAAGGGAACCCGGCGCCGCCCAGCAAGCCTCGGGGACTTGGTGATCTATCCTTCGACGCCGCGGCAGCAGGGTTTCGATTCCCTCGACGTCACCTTAAGCGAGATCAAGAAGGTAGAGACCGACAAGGGGCTGCTGAAGTTGAAGCTGACCAAGCAGGACGTCTATCTTTCCCCGATTTACTTGCCTTCGTTTACGCCTATTGAAGGTCCCCAGGCGCGCCGCTTCGCCAACACTTACCCCGGCTGTTTATTCGTTATCCCGGGCTCGAGGATTCCAAGCTCGGAACCGAAGGCATGAGCGGCGGCGAGAAGTTCATCATGGGATACAAGATTGCCAGCGCCAGCGCCGACATTGCCATGTCCGGTTTCGGTGGAATCGGAGCAATCTCCAGCGTGCAGGACATCATCTCGATTACCCGAACCATTCGCGCCGCCATGGTCTCGCTCAACGTAAGCTTCGCCGCGTGGGAGAAAAGCGTGGAGGACCAGCAGCAACTGCTGGCGGGTAAATCATTTAAGGCGATTCCCATACAGGCTGCGAATCTCGCGTTCGTGCAGGAAGCGAAGTAGCTGGAAGGCGTTCGTTGGGGACTCTTCTCGCAGCGCCTGCTTCGTTGGTGCAAGTTTTTTGATGCGTCCCATTCAAAGTTTTCATCTAACGAACCCAGAAGAGGATTGACAGGCTTCGGTCTGCTATCTAGGATAAATCGATTGATGTCATCTTCCTGCCTAACGCGCTGCCAGTGTTGTACTTGTTGTTGTATGTGTGTGTCCACTGGCGCCCGGGAGTTGCTGACCTAAGAACAATTTAAAAATCGGCACTTATACCCACCGCCAGTGCAACTCACTGGCGGTGGTTTTTTTTTGTGGCCAAAAGTCTATATGACAAATGCCGTGACAGAAACGAAAGCGCAGCGAGTCGAGCGGTTGAAGCGCGAGAAGAATCCCTGGGAAGGCCTCGACGACATCCGCAAGTTTTCCCGCGAGGGTTTCGATTCCATTACGCCCGAGTGGCTGGGCACCTACTTCCGCTGGTGGGGCGTTTATACCCAGGGGGACGGCGCTGGAGTCATCGGGGGCAAGAACGGCGAAGGCAAGGCCCTGCCGTTCTTTATGGTGCGCATTCGCATTCCGAACGGCCTGCTGCATTCTCATCAGCTTCGAACCATCGCCAACGTCACCGAGAAATACGCCCGCGGAACTGCCGACCTGACTGTCCGCCAGAACATTCAGCTGCACTGGGTAACCATCCAGGACCTCCCCGAACTGCTGGAAGGATTGTGGCGTGCCGGTCTGACCACCATGGGTTCCTGCGGCGACGATACCCGCAACATCACTGGTTGCCCGCTGGCCGGCGTCGATGCCGACGAGATCTGCGATGCCTCGTCGCTGGCGCTCGAGGCCAACCGTTTCTTCGTGGGCAACGCCGATTTCTACAACCTGCCGCGCAAATTCAAAGTCTGCATTACCGGGTGCCGTGTCTGGTGCGCCTACCCGGAAATCAATGATGTGGGTTTCACCGCGATTCGCCGCGATGCCGAAGTTGGCTTTTCACTGCGCGTGGGCGGCGGCCTTTCGACCGATCCTCACCTAGCGCTTCGACTCAACGCCTTCGTGCAGCGGCACCAGGTGATCCCGGTCTTGAAGGGCGTTGCCGAGATTTTCCGCGAGAGCGAGAAGCTGCGCGAGAACCGGGAACGCGCCCGGCTCAAGTTCCTGTTCCTGAAGCACGGCTGGACCGCGGAAAGCTTTCAGCAAGAGCTGGAGCGGCGCATCGGCTTTCGTCTCGATCCGGCAGTACAAGAAAAACCACCGCTGGACATTTATCGCGATCACGTCGGAGTCCATCCGCAAAAACAAGCTGGGTATTCCTACGTTGGGGCGGCGGTGCTGCGCGGGCGGATCTCGGCCCAGCAAATGCGCGCCGCAGCCGACGCTGCGGATCGCTACGCGACAGGTGAATTGCGCACCACCAACATGCAGAACCTGCTGATTGTAAATGTCCCCAACCACAACGCAGCTGCTCTGGCGGGCGAGTTGGAAGCCAACAGGATGCCGGTGGGCGGCTCGCCGTTCTGGCGGGGCGTGGTGGCGTGCAGCGGGTCTGAGTTCTGCAAGATCGCAATTACCGAAACCAAGAGCTTTGCCCGCTGGCTGGTGGAAGAACTAGAAGAGCGGTTGCCCGGCTTCGAGCAGCACTTGAAGCTGCACGTAACTGGGTGCCCGAACAGTTGCGGCCAGCACTGGATTGCCGACATCGGCATCGAGGGTAAGAAGATCAAGGTAGATGATCGCCAGCAGGACGCTTACTACTTTTGCGTGGGCGGCGCGGTGGGATTGCACCAGTCGGTGGCGCGCCCCGTCGGCTATCGCTGCCTGGCCAGCGAAGTTCCTGATGCCATCGAGCGCCTGTTGCTGCGCTATCGGGAGGAGAGATTGCCCGACGAAAACCTGCGCCACTACTTTGCGCGCCACAGCGATGAAGAGCTGCGCGAGTGCCTGGCAGGAAGGTTTCTGCCGGCAGTCGAGCGCGATGCTTCGCCGGGAAAGGTGCCGCATGCGGTCGAGGGCTAGAAGAAAGCGCGATCTCGAGAATCGCGCAAACGCCGACAATGTCATCCTGAGCGGAGTCCGTCCAGTCGCTTGCGAATGGACGGGTCGAGTCGCAAGGATCCCTAGCGGCTCACGAACGATTGGAAGGTAGGGATAGTTGGATGAAGTTCGGCGAGGAAATCGTGAGGCATGTAGGGGTCCGTCGACTGCGTGGCTGCTTCGCTACGCGAAGCGGCCACTCCGCTCAGGATGACAGAGTTTGGGATGACAAGGTTCCGATGCCATGACTTTATTCCCCATGTTCATGAAGCTCGGAGGCCGCTCCTGCCTGGTAGTCGGCGCCGGCACTGTCGGCGAGCCCAAGATTGGCGGCCTGCTGGCATCCGGCGCCTCGGTGCGCGTAGTGGCGTTCACTGGCACGGGGGCGGTTGCCGAATGGGCAAAGACGGGAGCGATCACCTGGGAAGCGCGAGCTTTCAATAGCACCGACCTCGACGGGGTTTTCCTGGTGATTGCCGCGACCAATTCTCGGGATGTGAACGCCGCGATTTTCCACGAGGCCGGGCAGCGAAACATCTTGTGCAATGTTGTGGATGACCCCGAGTACTGCGATTTTTACTATCCCGCGGTGGTGCGGCGGAAAGACCTTCAGCTTGCCATCTCCACCAACGGCCAAAGCCCGGCTCTGGCGCAAAGGATCAGGCGCGAACTCGAAGTCCAGTTTGGTCCCGAGTATGGCGAGTGGCTGGAGCAGCTGGGCACCATCAGGCGGCAATTGTTTGCCAGCAACATTGATCCTGAGGAACGGCGTCACCTGCTGCATGAACTGGCCAGCCGCGAAGCCTTCGAACGAGCGCAGTCCGCTGGATTCAATATCGAAGCCATCAGTCTGGAGAAAATATCATGACCGGTAAGGTGTACCTGGTGGGAGCGGGTCCGGGCGATCCCGAATTGCTGACCCTCAAAGCGATTAAACTTCTGAAGTCAGCCGACGTCGTGCTGCATGACGACCTCGTCTGCGCGGAAATCCTGGCGTTTATTCCGTCCTCCACCCAGGTTCACAGCGTGGGCAAGCGCTTCGGACAAAAGCGCATCAGCCAGGCAGACATTCACTCCCTGATGATCCAGAATGCGCTGCTGGGCCTGCAGGTCGTGCGCCTCAAGAGCGGCGACCCGCTGATCTTCGGCCGCGCCGGAGAAGAGATGGTAGCGTTGCGTGCCTCCGGCATCGAGTTCGAAATCGTCCCCGGCGTTACGTCCGCCTTTGGCGCTGCCGCCAATGCGCAGATTCCCCTTACCCATCGTCAAGTTTCGTCTGCGCTGGTGTTGGTCACCGGCCACCACGCTGGCGCCGAGGAATTTGCTGACTGGCCGGCAAACATTCCAACCGATGCAACGGTCGTGGTTTACATGCCCGGCTACGACTATCACAACACGTCGCAACAGTTGCGGCGCGCCGGGGTTGCGGGCACGACTCCCTGCGCCATCGTCTCGCAAGCCACATCTCCGAACGAGCAAGTTCACGTGACGACCGTGGACGACCTGCACACATCTCCGCTGCTGCCCTCGCCCACCTTGCTGGTGGTTGGCGAGGTGGTACGGCTGGCCCGGCCGTTTACGCTTCAACAGTTCGCATGGCAACGTGACTTCGTCTCGAATAATTCAATGTCTTCGCTTTCCCAGGAGCGTGCGGAGTGAGAGACCACGTGGAGCTAATACCGGCGGAAGCCGAAAAATGGCGACCGGAAGAGGTATTGAGTTGGGCCTTTACCACATACGGAAACGATGTGGCGATCGCGTCAGGCTTTGGGATCGAAGGCATGGTGCTGCTCGACCTGGCCGCGCACGTGCGTCGGGATTTTCGCGTCTTCACGCTGGATACTGAATTCCTGTTTCCTGAAACCTACGACCTGATGGACCGGGTCGAAAAGCGCTACGGAATCAAAGTCGAGCGGGTTTACAGCACACTCACACCGGAGGAACAGGAACGCGAACACGGCGCAGCGTTGTGGAAGCGCGACGCCGACCTGTGCTGCGGTCTGCGCAAGGTGGAGCCGCTGCGTACGAAGCTGACGGAACTGCGCGCCTGGATCACCGCCATTCGCCGCGATCAGACGTCGTCGCGCGCCTCTGCCCGCAAGGTGGAGTGGGATGCAAAATTTCAACTGCTGAAGGTCAATCCCATCGCCGACTGGACTTCGGCGATGGTGTGGGGCCACGCGCACAAGCACAATGTCCCCTACAATCCGCTGCATGACAAGAGCTATCCCAGCATTGGATGCACCCATTGCACCCGGGCCATCCATCCGGGAGAAAGCGCCCGGTCGGGGCGCTGGGCCGGGACCGAGAAGACCGAGTGCGGGCTGCATGTCGCGGCACCCGCGGAAATCGTGCCCCTGGCGGGGATCAAGAATCTCCAGGCAAAAACGTCATTTAGCGTTGAAGACTAGCCAAATTCATAGACCACGAGAGACATCACGGTTTACGAAGGAAACCAGCTTAAGTCCAAGGTTTTCCTTCGTGTACCTTCGTGCCCTTGGGGGTTGAGTCCTTTCGCACCTGCCCAAAAAATCCATTAGCGCCATCGAAATTCTCGATTGTACTTCCACGGTCGATTGACGATAAACACTGTAAAGATGAATCCAAGTCACCTAACCACAGACCACGACGCCTGCGGTGTCGGCCTAGTTACCCACATCGACGGTGCGGCCTCGCGCGAGATCGTGGACCGAGCCCTCCAAGCCCTGGTCCGATTGGCGCATCGCGGAGGCGTGGATGCCGATGGACGAAGCGGTGACGGCGCAGGCCTACTGACTCGCATCCCGGAAAAATTAATTCGCAAGCTCGCAGGCGAGGCCGGAATCAAACTGCCCGCGACGTTCGGACTTGGAATGGTTTTCATGCCGCCAGGCCTGGAAGAGACTGTGCGGAAGGTTGTCGAGACCCAGGCGAGGCGGAGCGGGTTGAAATGTCTGGGCTGGCGGCCGGTTCCCATCAATCCGGAGGTTGTCGGCCCGCGTGCACACGATGCTCTTCCCGTCATTGAGCAATGTTTCTTCGCTCCCCGATCGAAAACGCCGAACCTGGAAATGCTGCTCTTCCGTTTCCGCAAGGAAGCCGAGGCCAAGGCCCCGCGCGGGACCTACTTCTGTTCGCTGTCATGCCGGACCGTGGTGTACAAGGGGTTGCTGACCCCTTTCCAGTTGCCGGCGTTTTATTCCGACCTGCGCGATCCGGATTTTGAAAGTCCGTTCGCCATCTTTCATCAGCGCTACTCCACCAACACTCAGCCCAGTTGGTCGCTGGCGCAACCCTTCCGGTTTGTGGCTCACAACGGCGAAATCAACACCATCAGTGGCAACAGGCGCTGGCTGCGCGCCAAGGCGCCGGGGCTGCGTCACGAACTGGGACTATCGGCCCAGGCGCGCCTGCTGGAGGAGCGAGTCAGTGACTCGGCCAGCTTCGACAATGGATTTGAACTTTTCCTGCGCCGCGACTACACCCCGGCAGAAGCGATGCTCGCGATGGTGCCTCCAGCCTGGGAGCGTTCTCCCGAGGCAGCACCGGAGCTGCGAAGTTTTCTGGCAGAGCAAGCCCGAGTGCAGGAGCCGTGGGATGGCCCGGCAGCGCTGATCTTCACCGATGGTTGCACGGTGGGCGCCAAGCTTGACCGCAATGGGCTGCGCCCGCTGCGTTACACGTTGACCGCGGACGGCTTGCTGGTGGTCGGCTCCGAGGTGGGGATTGCCGATCTGCACGACAAGGAAATCGCCGAAAGGCAGCGGCTGGGGCCGGGAGAAGTTCTGCTGCTAAATCCGCAGAGCGGCGAGTTTGTCCGTCCTATGAACTCGCTGCAGTTGCGCCAGGGAATCCGCCCCGTTTCCGCTACGCCTGCGGTGCATGTGGCGCCCACCGATGAACCCTGTTCGGAGATAACCCCGGAGCCCAAGCAGGCCATGGCAGCGCTGGGTTGGAGCGAAGATCAATTCCGGCTGCTCTTCCAACCTTTGGTTGAACAGGGGCAGGAGGCGGTATGGAGCATGGGCGACGATGCGCCGCCGGCTTCGATGTCCAGCTTTCTCCGGCCGTTGTGGGACTACTGCAAGCAGCGCTTCGCGCAAGTCACGAATCCTCCCATTGACTCGCTGCGCGAGAGTCATGTGATGTCGCTGAAAGTATTTTTGGGCAGGGCGGTACTCGATTCTCCGTTGCTCGACGCCGGACAATTGCGACTGCTGCAAAGAGAATTAGGAACGACTGAGCGAATCCCGATCACGTTTCCGGGAGAGGATGGAATCGAAGCCGCGAACGCCACTCTGGCACATCTGCAGGAAAACATAAAGGCGGCCTCGGCCAATCCTCCGGGGCTCATTCTCCTGACCGATCGCGGTGTGGGCACGGAACAGGTGGCCCTGCCGGCGCTATTGGCCCTGGCCGCGGCTTGGAAGGCGATGGTTGAGGCCGGCCTTCAGGACACTCCGCTCGTGATTGAAAGCGGGCAGGTCATTGACACCCATCACGTCGCCCTGCTGGTGGCAGCGGGCGCGAGCGCTGTATTTCCCTATCTGGCGCTGGAACAGGCCGCGCATCTGAAGCCGGGCGGCGCCGCCGCCTACCACGGCGCGGTGGAAAAAGGACTGTGCAAAGTGATTGCGCGCATGGGTATCTCAACTATCGCCAGCTACCGTAACAGCCATCTGTTCGAGATCATCGGCCTTGACCCTGATGTGTGCGACCGATTCTTTGAAGATGCGAGTTGCTCTCTCGCGGGCAAGGGCCTGACCGAGCTTTTGCAGGATTGTCTTGACCGGCACGATTCGGTTTTTGCCCTGACTTTTCCCACCATGACGGTCAGCGCGAAATTGCAGGACCACGGGCTCTATCGCTTCCGCCACCAGGGAGAGCTGCACGCAACCTCGCCTGAGTTGGTGCGGCGCATGCATCGCTATATCAAATTTCCCACCGAGGAAAATCATCGGGCCTTCCGGGAACTCGGCCAGCAGAGGGAGCCGGTCGCGGTGCGAGACTTGCTGGAGGTCGTGCCTGAAAAGACGCTGCCGCTCGAAGCGGTCGAAACCGAAGCTTCGATCCTGGGCCGTTTCAGCACACAAGCCATGTCTCTGGGGGCGATTTCGCCGGAGACCCACAACACTCTCGCCGTCGCCATGAACCGCCTGGGCGGTCGCAGCAATACCGGCGAGGGCGGGGAGGATCCCGAAGTTTACCGCAACGGCAGCGAAGCCAACAATCGGGTGAAGCAGGTTGCTTCGGCGCGCTTCGGAGTGACGGCGGAATATCTGGTACACGCCGACGAACTTGAAATCAAGATTGCGCAAGGTGCCAAGCCCGGTGAGGGTGGGCAGCTCCCGGCCAGCAAAGTATCGGTTTACATCGCACGCCTGCGGCACGCAGTGCCGGGGATGATGCTGATTTCGCCGCCGCCGCATCATGATATCTACAGCATCGAGGACCTGGCGCAACTGATCTACGACCTGCGGGCGATCAATCCCCAGGCGCGGATTGGAGTAAAGCTGGTGGCCAGCGCCGGGGTGGGAATTATTGCCACGGGTGTGGCGAAGGCGGGGGCTGACGTCATCACCATCAGTGGCCACGATGGCGGCACTGGGGCGTCGCCAATTACTTCCATCAAGAACACCGGGCTGCCCTGGGAAGTCGGACTGCGCGACGCGCACGCTGCGCTGGTAAGAGCCGGACTGCGTGGCCGCGTCCGCCTGCGGGTGGACGGCGGTTTCAAGTTCGCCAGCGACGTCATTATCGGTGCGCTTCTGGGGGCGGATGAATTCGGTTTCGGCACCGCCTCTTTGCTGGCGCTGGGATGCGTCATGGCGCGGCAGTGCCACCTCAATACCTGTCCCGTCGGCATCGCGACCCAGGACGAAAAGTTGCGTACCCGCTTCACCGGCAAACCCGAAATGGTCGAGACCTACTTCCGGGCGGTGGCTGCGGACGTGCGCCAATTGCTGGCCGCGATGGGTGCTCACTCCATCGACGACATCGTGGGCCAGGCCGAGCGGCTGCGACCCCGCACTCCACAAGCAGAACGGTTGCTGGGCGGGTTGCTGGACGACGTTGTTTCCTCCAGCCATCCGGCTTGCCCGGTCGAAGACCAGAGCAGTCTCTATCGCGAGTTGAATCGCACAATTGTTCGCGATAGTGACACCAGGGCCACGCGTCGCCGCCGTTACCAGATTACGAACGCGGATCGAGCCATCGGCGCCCATTTGAGCGGAGAGATATTGCGCCAGACGGAAACGCATGCCAACGTTTCCCTGAAATACGAATTTGTCGGCAGCGCGGGCCAGACGTTCGGCGGATTTCTGGTCAAGGGCCTGAACTTCCGGCTGGTGGGCGAAGCCAACGACTACGTGGGAAAGTGTTTGTCCGGCGGAACGATTACCATTACCGGCGGAGAGAAAGCGTCCCTGCGCGGCGATGTGCTCGCGGGCAACACCCTGCTGTACGGCGCTACCGGGGGCGAACTGTACGTCGCGGGCCGGGTAGGGGAACGGTTTGCCGTGCGTAACAGCGGCGCTCTCGCGGTAGTGGAAGGGGTGGGACAACACGGTTGCGAGTACATGACCGCCGGCGTGGCCGTCATTCTGGGGCCCTCGGGAATGAACCTGGGTGCAGGCATGACCGGTGGACTGGCCTACGTCCTGCGCGATTCGATCGGAGGCCACGGCTACAACCAGCAGTCCGTCAAATTAGCTCCCGCCGAGGTGAGGGAAGAGCTCTGGCTGCGCCGCGTCTTGCGCAAACATTTCCGTCTCACCGGCAGTCCGCGCGCCTTGGTGTTATTGAATTCGCCTGCTCCGCTGCCGTTCCTGCGGGTGGAGCCTCTGGTTCTGCCCTGCAGCGTGGCGGAAACGTGGGCTCCCATCCTGCCCCGGCTCAAGCGCCAGTCGGCCGCGGTGCCCCAGCCGAAGACGGTGTACGTGCCGCAGTCCGCAGATGCGCGTGCCATCGCCGTGGTGTGAAACGAAATCTCTCCAGCTTCTGGCAGGAATTTATCGATCCTTAAGTTGTCCGCTATAATCTTCCACTACTCATGGACTTCGACCAGTTAGTGACGTTCCTCGAAGTAGCCAAGCTGGGAAGCTTTTCCCGGGCCGGGCAAAAAGTTTTTCGCTCCCAGTCCGCGGTCAGCGCCCAGATCCGCCAGTTGGAGCAGGAGTATGGAGACCGCCTGCTCGATCGTTCCGGGAAAGATGTGACCCTCACGCCCGCCGGCAGGGTCCTGTTCGCCTATGCCGAGCGCCTGCTGCAGATGCGGGACGAATCGCTGCTGGCTGTAGCTGATCAGGGCACCAGTCCTCGCGGCACGCTGGTCATCGGCGCCAATGAGGCCACCTGCCTATATGTGCTGCCCGACGTTTTTGCCAAGTACTGCCACTTGTATCCCGGCGTACAGATCAGTATCTATCGCAACTTCAGCTACAAGATTATCGAGAAGCTGGAAAACGGCAGCATCGACGTGGGCATCGTGACGCTGCCGGTGAAGTCGGCCAGCGTAAAGACCCATACCATCTTTCGCGACCAGCTGATGCTGATGGTGAGCCCGCAGAACGCCCTGGCCAAGCTCGACGTCGTGCCCGTTAGCGAGGTCGCCAAACAGCCCTTGCTGCTGCCCAAGACCGGCTACAGCCGCCGGGTGATGGACAAGCTGTTCCGTCCCTATGCCTCCCACCTGCAGGTGCGAATGGAACTGCCCAGCGTGGGCATGATCAAGAGCTTTGTGGCCGCAGGGCTGGGAGTCTCACTGATCAGCTCCAGTTTCGCCAAGGACCAGGTGCTGGCCGGACGAGTCAAGCTGATACCCATCCGCGACCAGGAACTATGGCGGGAGCTGGGCATTGCCTACCGGCGCGACCGCACCCACACCCGCGCTACCACCACCTTCATCAGCACGGTTCGGCAGCTGGCGACGGCTTCCAAGTGAATCTTGGACGGCCGACGGTCCCCGAAAATCAGGCCTGCCGCACTGATCGAATTTGTCGATTGGCCGCATCACAATTTCAAATTTCTTTTTGCCTTGCAGAATTGCTACTCTGCATGCAGAAGCCTCAGAAGCTTTGATCGCTGTAATGCGCGGTTATCAAACTAACTTGACCCAGCTGAGGGGGTGCGGCATGCGAGAACTGGAAAGTGGATTAAACAAAATCCTGGAAGAGCATCAGCATGAGAGCGGCCTCCATGTCATCGGAGGCAGGCGCAGACTGATCGACCGGCTGATGCAATTCTTCGAAGAGTTCAAACCGGAAGAGACTCCGGACGCCAGAATGAGCCGGGAGCAGCATAACTAGATCGCGTTACGCGGACAGCAACCCTATGAAAGCAACTTCCCAGAAGGCTAAGCGAATTACATCGATGGGCACAGGCACGTCGAAGCGAATTAGCGTGCTTCTGGGGGAGGGCGTCAGGTGAGCTGAGAAAAGTTTAACGGCTGACAATGACCCACCGCCAGAAGCAACTGGCCGGTGGGTTTTTTATTTGCCCGCTAATTTACCGTGGGATCAACGTCAGATTCCGAAGAGCACAGGGGAGATGATATGAACGAGCCATCGCAAGCAAGCAGGGAAGCGGGGAGCCAGAGTTTCGAGTGTGTAGTCATGAAATTCGGCGGCACCTCAGTGGAGGATGCGGCCGCGATTCGCCGGGTGTGTCAATTGGTGGCGCGACCTTCGCCGGAACGTCCAGTGGTGGTGGTCAGCGCCTTGGCCAAAGTTACAGACCAGTTGATGAAGGCCGGTGAGGCAGCGGCTGCGGGGCGACTGGATTCCGCTCGGGAGACTCTTCAGGCCATCCAGCAGCGCCATGAAGACGTGGCTGGCGCTCTCGTATGGGGCGACGAGCGCATCCGCCTGTTCCGCGAGTTTGCCGATGAATTTAAGGCCCTGGACAATCTGGTGCTCAGGATTGCGTCAGACAAGGCGCTGCTTCCCTGTGTGCAGGACGGTCTGTTGGGGGCGGGAGAAGCGCTCGCGTCCACGCTAGTGCATTCAACCCTGCATTCTGACGGCGTGAACGCCGCGCTGGTCGATTCCCGGAAGTGCATCGTCACCGATGCCGCCCATACTCGGGCCACGCCCCTGTGGGACGAAACCAATAAACAGTTGCAGGCGGTGCTACTGCCCCTGCTGCAATTGGGACAGGTTCCGGTGATGGGTGGATTCGTCGGCGCGACCCGGGACGGCATCCCCACGACGCTGGGTCGCGGCGGTTCCGATTTCAGCGCTTCGATCGTCGGCGCGGGCCTGCATGCGAGCCGGATCGAGATCTGGACTGACGTGGATGGAATCCTGACCGCCGATCCCAATCTGTGTCCGAGCGCTTGCCGCGTCGCACGCATGAGCTTCGATGAAGCCGCCGACCTGGCCTACTTCGGCGCCAAAGTACTGCACCCGGCCACGCTGGTGCCGGCCATGCGCAGCAATATTCCGGTGTGGGTGCTCAATTCACGCAACCCGGAATGCCCGGGGACCGAAATCGTGGCGCACTGCGGACTCGCCGATGGGGTCAAAGCGATTACTACCAGGCCAGGCGTGGCCATCGTGGACATCGAGCCCGTGCGCTGGTTTGCGCCCGAACTCCTGCGCGAAGTCTTTGAAGTGTTCGAACGTCATCAGCAGAATCTGGATTTGCTGTCCGCCTCCAGGGGTAGCCTGGCCCTGCTGGTGAGTTCGGTCTCCGCACTGCCGGCGATCGCGGAGGAGCTGAAGGGGATGGCCAACGTCCGCTGGGAAAACCATAAGGCACTGGTCTGCCTGGTGGGGGAGCAGGTACGGCGCCGTCCCGAGATCGCCAGCCAGGCATTCCGCGCCATCGGCGATATCGAGGTGCGCATGATCTGCCAAGGGGCCTCGGAGCGCAACATCAGCTTTCTGGTGGACGAATCGCGCGCCGAAGCAGCGGTGCAGCGCCTGCACCGGTCATTTTTTTCAAACTCTGGGCCCGGACTGGAAGCAGCGGCCTCGCTGGCCATGTGCCAGGCCGAATGGGCATGGCAGGGTGCTGACTAATGTCGGCGCGAGCGTCCCGCTCGCGCAGGGCCGACAGCCGCTGCGGCCCTCTCGATCCCGATGTGTATTCCAGCCCTGGCCGGCTGATAGGCCACCAATCCCCGGCACAAGCGGGACGCTCGCGCCCGCATTTCGATCAGCCGCATCGAAATTTCTACTTGACACCCGCTGCATACCAATTACCATAGATGAATAATTATTCATGATTATGAATAGTCATTCATGAGCAAGCCGCTGCGACAGAAGGCCATCCTGGAGGTGCTGGAGCGCAGTTCAGTCAGCAGCCAGGAAGATCTGCAGCGTGCTTTGCGCAAACGCGGTTTGAAGGTAGGGCAGGCGACGCTCTCGCGAGACATTCACGAGCTCGGCCTGGTTAAGACCGGGGCCGGCTACGTGCTGCCGGGTGAAGCGGTGTCGGAACCGGCGTTGCCGCCGGTCTCTCGGCTGGTGAGGGAGTTTGTGCTGGAAGTGAAAGCAGCTCAAAACCTGCTGGTGATCAAGACGACAGTAGGCAGCGCGCAGCCCGTGGCGGCCGCGCTCGACGGGCAGGACTGGGAGGAAGCCATCGGAACCATCGCCGGCGACGACACAATATTGATGGTGTGCTCGGACAACCGGGGCGCAAAAGTCCTGGCCGCCCGGATTCAGGAGATGCTCGCCTGATGGCGTCCCGACTCAAGACCGCGATCCTGGGTGCGACCGGCTACTCCGGCTTCGAGCTGGCCCGCCTTCTTCTGCGCCATCCCAGCGTGGAAACTCCGGTGATGCTTCAGCGTTCCGGCGAATCCGCTGGCGAGGTGAATCTCGCGGACATGTATCCCGCCATCTCCGGCAATGGACGATACCCGCTGCAGCCGTGGTCGTGGGCCGAACTGAAACGGCGGGAGATCAAATTACTATTTCTGGCTACGCCGCACGAAGTTTCACGCGCGCTGGTGCCGGAAGCGATCGCGTCCGGAATGCGGGTGGTGGATCTGAGCGGCGCGTGGCGCTTGCGAGAGGCGCAAAACCGCGCCGTCTATAGCTTTCACGATGCTGATGCTGTCACCGCGGCCGACCTCATGGAGAGGGCGGTGTACGGCCTTCCTGAGTTGAACGGCGACCGTCTTCCCGGTGCCGCGCTGGTGGCCAATCCTGGATGCTATGCCACTTCCGTGATTCTTGCACTGGCCCCGCTAGTGGCGGCGAATACCGTGGACCGCGAGAAGGGAATCATTTCCGATTCCAAATCGGGTGTCTCGGGCGCGGGTAAGGAAGCCACCGCGCGCACCCACTTCGTTTCAGTGGCGGACAATCTCTCCGCCTACTCGGTGTTCGGGCACCGCCACGTGGGGGAGATTCTCGAGCAGTTGAAGCTGTATTCGAGCGAGCTGATTTTCACTCCGCACCTGTTGCCCATTCCGCGGGGAATTCTCTCCACCATTTATGTTCATCTGAAACAGGAAACGAAGGCTGCCGAGGTGGAATCGTGTTTCCGCGATTTCTACCGCGACAAGCCGTGGGTGCGCGTTTTCGCCACGCCGAAGCTGCCGCAGATCCAATTCTCGTTGCACACCAACTATTGTGACCTGGGCTTTTGCCTCGCCCGGGATGGACGCCGCCTGGTGCTGGTCTCTTGCATCGATAACCTGCTTAAGGGCGCTGCCGGACAGGCAGTTCAAAACATGAACCTCATGTATGGGTTTAAGGAACAGGAAGGTCTGCAGTGAAGATCGTTATCAAACTCGGCGGCGCGGCCCTCGAGAACAAGGACATCCTGCACAAGTGCGCCCGCGCCGTCGTTGAACTGGCGGAAGACGGCCACAAAGTCACCGTGGTACATGGCGGTGGGGCCGCGCTCACCCGGACGCTCAAGCTTTTGGGCAAGGAGAGCGATTTCGTAAACGGCCTGCGCATTACTGATGCCGAGACTCGAGACGTGGCCTTAATGGTTCTGGCTGGAATCGTAAACAAGAGTCTGGTCGCGGCCATAGTCGCTGCCGGTCGTCCGGCTATCGGCCTATGCGGCGGCGACGGCATGGCGTTTCGCGCTCGCAAGAAACAGACGCAAGGCTACGACCTGGGATATGTAGGCGAAATCTGTTCTGTGGAACCGCGCTGGCTCGAGGCCATCTGGGGACTCGGCGGAATTCCGGTGCTGTCCTCGGTGGCGCTGGGTTCAGACGGTGAATACTACAACGTGAACGCGGACCAGATGGCATCCGCGTGTGCCGTAGCCTGCCATGCCGACACCCTCATCTTCCTCACCGACGTAGCCGGGGTGAAGAATGCCGAAGGCGCGGTCATGCCCTGGCTGAATACCCGACAGATTGCCGGGATGGTCGAGAGCGCCGTGATTGCCGGGGGCATGCTGCCCAAGCTCGAGGCCTGCGGACAGGCGCTGCGCAGGGGTGTGGGCCGGGTGCGCATCCTGCCGGCGGCGCAGGCGGACGCTCTGCCGCAGTTCTATCTCACCCGGCTGGATGGTGGCACGGAGGTAATCGTCGCATGAGCCTCGCCACCGTGGCACGTTCCGAATCCAAACTGTTGCTGCCCACTTATGATCGCCAGCGCGTGCTATTCGAACGCGGGCGCGGCGTCTATTTGTGGGATTCCAATGGAAAACGCTACTTGGATTTTCTGAGCGGGATCGGAGTCAATGCTCTGGGCCACGCGCATCCTGTCATTCAGGCGACCCTGAAGCGCCAGGCCGGGCGGCTGATTCACGTATCGAACCTGTTTTTCCACGAGTACCAGGCGGAGCTGGCGAAACGCCTGACTAAAATCTCCGCCCTGGACAAGGCATTTTTCTGCAACAGCGGAACCGAGGCCTGGGAGGGCGCGCTAAAACTTGCCCGCGCCTTTGCCCGCACCCAGAACAACAACGGCCACAAAGCCAAGTGGCGTTTGCTGGCGCTGGAAAATTCCTTTCACGGCCGCACCTTCGGCTCGCTGGCTACGACGGGACAGGAGAAGTATCGGCACCCCTTTGCGCCGCTGGTGCCCGGAGTCGGGTTTGTCGCCTTCAACGATGTAGACGACCTCAAGCGGCAATTTGACGGCAGCGTCTGCGCCATTTGTCTGGAGACTATCCAGGGCGAAGGTGGAATCCGTCCGCTGAGCCCTGAATTTCTACAGACCGCGAGGCAGCTCTGCGATCGCACTGGTGCTCTCCTGATTCTTGATGAAATCCAATGCGGGCTGGGCCGCACTGGACGCTATTTCGCCTACCAGCATTACGGGGTTCAGCCCGATATCGTGACCGTTGCGAAACCCTTGGCTGCTGGGCTTCCCTTAGGAGCGCTGCTGACCACCGACCGCGTGGCGGGCGGAATGCACCCCGGAATGCACGGCACGACCTTCGGTGGCGGGCCGCTGGCTTGTGCGGTGGCCATCGAATTTCTACGCGTGCTCGATGGCATGTTGGGACACATTCGTCAGACCGGAGACTACTTCCGCGCCAGACTCGAGAGCCTCAAGGCCAGGCACGACGGCGTTCGCGAAATTCGAGGCATGGGTCTGATGCTGGGGATGAATCTCGATTCGGCCGATCGCGCGAAGGCCGTGGTCGTACAGTTGCTGGATCGCGGCATCCTCATAAACCGTACGCAGGACACGGTGCTACGTTTCCTGCCGCCCTACATTATTCAGAAGGCGCACGTGGATCTGGTGGTCCGAGCACTCGACACGGCGCTTTCCTCTACCCAACAGAAGAAGCATCGCAGAGCAAAGTCCAGCACAAGGAGTCAATCATAGTGAGCAGCCAGCCATTCCAGACTACCCAGGTCGCAACTCCCCCCGCGACTGCGGCTTTTCCGGGGCGCGATCTCATTTCTATCCGCGACCTCAGCCCGATTGAGATTGAGACCATCTTCCATCTCGCGGGACTGTTGAAGGCGCGTCCGACGAATTTCCGGACCGCGCTTGCCGGCAAGCAAATGGTGATGTTCTTCGAAAAGCAATCCCTGCGCACCCGGCTCACCTTCGAAGCCGGCATGGCCAGCATGGGCGGCAACGCGTTCTTCATGGACCAGACCGCCGGCCGGCTCGATGCCCGCGAAAAACTGAGCGACATTGCGCACAACGTCGAGCGCTGGGTGGATGCTATCGTGTTGCGTACTTATTCGCACGGCACAGTGGAGGGAATGGCGGAGCACGCCTGCATCCCCGTGATCAACGCGCTCAGCGACCTGGAGCATCCCTGCCAGGCACTAGCCGATTACTTCACCCTGCTGGAGCGCTTTGGCGATCTGAAGAAGATTTGCGTCGCCTACGTGGGCGATGGGAACAACGTCGCGCATTCTCTGCTGCTGACTGCGGCCACTCTGGGTTCCCACATTCGCATTGCCACCCCTGCGGGCTATGAGTGCGATGCGCAAATTGTCGCTGACGCCCGCGATCTCGCACAGCAGACCGGCGCGGTCATCGAAATCCTCAACGATCCGAAGCAGGCTGTGGACGGGGTGGACGCGGTCTATACTGATGCCTGGACCAGCATGGGTCACGAGCACGAAGAGCCGGAACGGAGCCGGATTTTCTTGCCCTACCAGGTAAATAAAAAGCTCGTGGCCGGTGCGGCGCCTCACGCCGTCTTCATGCACTGCTTGCCCGCGCACCGCGGAATGGAGATCACGGACGCGATCATGGATTGCGACCGTTCTGTAGTGTTCGACCAGGCCGAGAGCCGCCTGCATGTGCAGAAGGCCATTCTGCTCTTACTTCTTGGCGGCAAGTTGGGCCGCGCGAATTCGAGGAACGCAAATGGCTGACAAAGTTGTGCTCGCATATTCGGGAGGTCTGGACACCTCCATCATCATCCCCTGGTTGAAGGAAAACTACGCCTACGACGTCATCGCCATGGTGGGAGATGTCGGCCAGGGGGACGACATCGAGGCCGTCGTCGAAAAAGCGTACAAAACCGGCGCCAGCAAGGTCGTCGTTGAGGATATGCGCGAGGAATTTCTCACCGGGTACGTCTTCCCCGCATTAAGGGCCGGGGCGGTGTACGAACATAAGTATTTGCTGGGGACTTCACTGGCGCGTCCAGTCATCGCCAAACACCAGGTGGAGGTGGCTCTTCGCGAGGCCGCGAGTGCGGTCGCGCATGGTTGTACCGGAAAAGGAAACGATCAGGTCCGCTTCGAACTTGCCTACCAGGCGCTGGCACCGGAACTCAAAGTGATTGCGCCCTGGCGGGAATGGACCCTGAAGTCGCGGGAAGACTGCCTTGACTATGCCGAGAAGCGGGGAATCTCCGTCACCGCCAGCCGGGAAAAGATTCACAGTCGCGATCGCAACCTGTGGCACATCAGCCACGAAGGCGGGGAACTGGAAGATGCGGGCAACGCGCCTCTGCCCAGCACCTGGCAGCTGACCCGTTCGCCGCAGGAGGCCCCGGACCGCGAGGAGCAGGTGGTCATTGGCTTTGAGAAGGGAACTCCGGTTTCGGTAAACGGGATGAAGCTCGATCCGGTTTCGCTGGTTGAGCTGCTGAACGAAATCGGCGGGCGCAATGCCATCGGCCGCATCGATCTGGTGGAGAACCGCTTCGTCGGCATCAAGTCGCGGGGATGTTATGAGACTCCGGGCGGAACTCTGCTGATTGCCGCTCACCGCGAAATCGAAGCCCTGTGCCTGGAGCGCGACCTCATGCACTTCAAGCAGCACATTGGGCTCAAGTATGCAGAACTCGCATATTTTGGTCTCTGGTTTACTCCGCTGCGCGAGGCGCTGGACGCATTTGTCGATAACACGCAGCAAGACATCACGGGCTCGACCACGCTTGCTCTATACAAGGGCAACGTGTCAGTGGTCAGTCGTCAGTCGGAGAACTCTCTTTATCGCACTGACCTCTCGTCCTTCACCATGGGCGACAGCTACGACCAGAAGGATGCGCAAGGATTCATTCGTATCCTGGGGTTGCCCTCGCGCTCGCGCGCCCGTCTGCGCGCCGAGGTCACGAAGCCCGAGGTGGCCCGATGAAAATGTGGTCAGGACGATTCCGCCAGCCGCTCGATACCGATTTCGAACGCTGGCAGCGGTCGTTCGACTTCGACTGGCGTTTGCTGCGGGAGGAGCTGGCCGCCAGCCGGGCCCACGCTGCTGCGTTGAAGAATGCCGGAATACTGTCTTCGAGTGAGCTCATCGCCATTCTTGAGGGCCTGAAGCAGATTGGCGAAAAGGCCGCCGCGTCACCCGCATTTCTGGACGACAGCGAAGCGGAGGACGTACATCACTTCGTCGAAAAGCAGCTGGTCGCGCTGATTGGTGGCACGGGATACAAGTTGCACAGCGGCCGCAGCCGCAACGAGCAAATCGCAACCGACCTCCGTCTCTACGTGCGGGCGGCGATTGACCAGATACGCGCCGACTTGGCTGAGTGGGTGAAGGCTGCACTCGACCGGGCAGAACAAGCTGGAACTGCAGCCATGCCCGCCTATACCCACCTGCAACGCGCCGAGCCGGTCCTGGTCGCGCACTGGCTGCTGGCCTATATCGAAATGTTCCTGCGTGATGCGGAGCGGCTGGCCGATTGTCGCAAACGTCTGAATCTTTCTCCCCTGGGCTCGGGTGCCGTGGCAGGCGCAACCCTGCCGCTCGACCGCCGGGCCATGGCAGAAGAACTGGCTTTCGACTCGCCGACTGCCAATAGCATCGACGCCACCAGCGATCGCGATTTCATCCTGGAGTTTGTAGGAGCTCTTTCTCTTCTGGGGGTGCACTTGAGCCGCTGGGCGGAGGAGATGATCTTATTTTCGTCGCAGGAATTCGGATTCATCCGTTTGCCGGAAACTTATTCGACGGGAAGCAGCGCCATGCCGCAAAAGATGAATCCCGATCTGCTGGAACTCACGCGCGGCAAGGCTGCCCGCATCATTGGCGACGCCACCGCCCTGCTGGTCACGGTAAAGGGCCTGCCCCTGGCCTACAACAAGGACTTACAGGAAACCCAGCAACCGCTCTTCGACGCCACTGGCACCGTGCTTTCGCTGCTGCCGCTGGCCTCCGGTTGGATGAAGGCCGTGGAGTTCAATCACGAGCGCATGCAGCAAGCAGCCGAATCCGGATTCATGAACGCCTGGGCCGGCGCCACTTACCTGGTGCGGCGCGGAGTTCCTTTCCGCCAGGCCCACGAAATTATTGGCCAAGCGGTCCAAACCTGCATCGAAAGAGATTGTGAGTTGGCAGATTTGCCGTTGGAGGAACTGCGCCAGTTGAATCCCGCGTTTGATCAGGATTTTTGTTCCTCACTGACTTTACAGGCGGTGCTTAATATCCACGATGTTCCAGGCGGCACTGCTCCAGCACGAGTTCGGCAGGCCATCGGCGATGCCAGGCGAAGGGTGGAAAGCATGCGAGAGGATGTCCATGCGCACGCGTGAAGCCCTGCTGCCCGACGCCGAGCAGATACATGAACTGATTGCGACCTATTCTCGTGACGGCACGCTGCTGCCACGTACCTTTGCCGAAGTCTGCGAAAACGTCCGCGACTTCGTAGTGCTCGAAGATCACGGGCACATTATCGGCTGCGGCGCGCTCCATCTATATGGTCCCCACCTGGCCGAGATCCGTTCCATTACTGTCGATCCGGCGCGTCAGGGCTCGGGGGGCGGAGAGCGGCTGGTGAAAGCACTGCTGGCGCAGGCCCGCAAACACGATGTCGATTCCATTTGCCTGTTTACGCGCATCCCGGAATTCTTCGCTCGCTTGGGATTCGCCATGGCCCAGCGCGAAGATCTGCCCGACAAGATCCACAAAGACTGCTGCGTCTGCCCGCGCTTTCACCAGTGCGACGAAGTCGCCATGGTGCGCGGCGAGCTGCCCAAATTCGCCATGCTTCCTCAGCCCGCCAACTGGCTGGTGAAGATCGAGGTATGAACGTTCGCGGTCTTCCTCACAACAAGATTTGTCTGCCCGAGGGTTTCACCTTCTCGGCGGCGTGCGCGGGAATCAAGGCCAGCGGGCGGCCTGATCTGGCTCTGGTGGAGGCCGGCCCGGGGACCACGGCCGCGGCCGTATTTACGAAGAACCGGGTGGTAGCTGCGCCGCTGGTGGTGGGACGCTCGTCGCTGGCGGCCAGCCGCGGAAGAGTGCGGGCCGTAATCGTGAACTCGGGCAATGCCAACTGCGCCACCGGCAAGGCTGGAGTACGGGCGTGCCAAAATGTTTGCCGGGAGTTGGCCGGGCTCCTGGGACTGCACGCCAACCAGATTTTCCCCTCATCCACGGGCATCATTGGTGTTCCTCTGCCGGTAAAGAAAATAGTTCCAACCTTGCCCGAGCTGGCGGCGGCGCGCGCTGCGACAAAGCAGGGAATTGCCAACTTCGCCCGCGCCATCATGACCACCGACACCCATCCCAAGTTAGCTGGCGCAACCTTTGGTTCGGGTAAGTCCACGGTGAACGTGCTGGGCATAGCCAAAGGCGCGGGCATGATTCACCCGCAGCTGGCCACCATGTTGGTGTATGTACTGACGGACGCTGTGGCAAAGGCCAGCGATCTAAAGCACGCATTATTAGATTGTTGCGAGCAAACTTTCAACTGTATCTCGATCGATGGCGACACCTCCACTAACGATACCGCGCTCCTAATGGCGAGTGGCCGGAGTGGAGTGAGTCTGAAGCAGTCATCGGCCCTGAACAGTTTCTCGAAAGCGCTCCTCGCTGTATGCGAATCTCTGGCCCAGCAGATCGTCTTTGACGGCGAAGGCGTGAAGCACGTCATTCGAGTCTCGGTCGAGCAGGCAAGAAACCGCAGCGAGGCCCGCCAGATAGCGCAAACCGTCGCTCACTCGCTATTGGTGAAGACCGCATGGGCGGGCGCGGACCCGAATTGGGGGCGCATTCTGGCCGCGGTGGGCAGGTCAGGGGTTGCGGTTGATCCCGCGCAAGTCGGCATCCAGATCGGCGATCAGATGGTCTGCCGTCGCGGCATGGGCTGCGCCTTTGACGAGAAGCGGGCGCACAAGGCCCTGGCTCAGCCGCGCTCCGAGGTTCGCATCCTTCTGGGTCGAGGCGGCGCCTCTATCCGCTTTCTGACCACCGATCTGACGGCAGAATATGTCCGCATCAACGCGGACTACTCCACTTAAGGGTCAGTCGCTGGGGGTCAGAAGTCATAGACGATCTTCCGTTCGGTACTACAGTATTTCCCTGATAGCCGACCCCATCCCCACGGAAGTATTAATGGACTACCCCAACGCGAAGGAGCGAACGGCAGACGCTGGTAAACTCCCCATAACCGGCCGGCGTCTGCCCCTCCTGTAAGTCCGGAGCGATCTCTGAATCAGCAGGCAACGGTTTTTCGATTGGGAAAGAATGTTCCGCCCGCCAATACCGTCTCCACTGCAAGCACCAGATCCCGCGCCGCATCTCCCTTGGCGACCGCCCCGCGAATTCCGTCGGTCTTGAAATGGCGAAAGAGGTCGTCGGACAAGTGCAGCGAGAACAGAATGACGGGTATGTGCGGCTCTTTCTGGGTAATCTGACTGGCCGCTTCCAGGCCATTCATCACCGGCATGGTGATGTCCATGATGATCACGTCGGGATGAAACTGAAGCGTCTTCTCCACCGCCTCCTGCCCGTTATTGGCCTCGGCACAAACGCTCCAGCCAGGCTGGAGCTCCAGTAGATTGCGAATTCCCAGGCGCATCACTTCATGATCGTCGGCCACCAGGACCCGGACCCGGGGATGAGCCGAACCATAAGCTGTCGATGTTGCCATATGCATACTTCGAGTCTGCCAGCCTGGTATATCCAAAAGCGCGAGACTTATCCGTTGGCGCGTCAAGGCTGCGTCCAAGCTGGCCAGATAAGATTTATTTGCGATGGTCGAGGGTAACCGCGTCGATGCTGCAAGGCAATGGCTCGGTCGTGCAAGTCGTGGCACAAAAGTGTTAAGAAAAACCCTTAGAAGTTCGGCTTTTCAGGGCGCAAACTTCCAACCCTGGCCCCGATCCTGTATCTTCTGTCCTCGTATGGACCTGAACCTTAAAGCCGTTGCTCATCGTGCCTTCCCTCGTGCGATGTTTGGCACCCTGTTCGTGTTAGTCGCCATGCTTCCGTGTCTTCGGGCACAGTCGCGTCCCGCCGCCGATCTCATTATTCGCAACGCCAAAATCTGGACGGTGGACCAGAACCATCCCACGGCCCAGGCTATCGCCGTGCTGGCAGACCGCATTGTGGCGGTCGGTTCCAACGAAGAGATTGAAGCCTGGCGCGGCCACCGCACCCAGACCATCGATGCCGCCGGCAAACTACTGCTGCCGGGATTCAACGACGCTCATGTGCATTTTGTGGACGGCGGCCTGTCCCTTGACCGGGTGCAGCTCAACGACGCCACCGGCGCTGAGGAATTTGCGCGACGAATCGGGGAACGCGCCAGACAGACGCCCAAGGGGGAGTGGGTGACCGGCGGTGATTGGGATGAAACCAAGTGGACTCCCTCGACCATGCCCACCAGGGAGTTGATTGATCCCCTTACTCCGGACACACCGGTATTTGTGGGTCGCTACGACGGCCATATGGCGCTGGCCAACTCGGTCACGCTGCGGCTGGCGGGTATTACCGCGCAAACTCCCGACCCTCCTGGCGGAGTGATTGTCCGCGACGCGCACGGCAATCCCACCGGCGCATTGAAAGACGCTGCCATGGATTACGTGTACAAAATCGTGCCGCCGCTCTCGCACGAGGAGCGTTTACGAGCGGTCAAACGCGCCCTGGCCCATGCCGCTTCGCTCGGCGTCACCAGCGTGCAGCACATGAATCCGGAATACGCCGACATCGCGGTTTACTCCGAGTTGCTGGAACAGGGAGAACTGACCGCGCGCATCTATGCCGCACCTCTTATTACAGGGGTCGATGATCAGGTCAAGATCGGCGTCCGGCACGCCTTTGGCGGCCCCTATCTTCGGATCGGCGCTCTCAAGGCCTACGCCGACGGCTCCCTGGGATCTTCCACCGCCTACTTCTTCGAGCCCTTCAGCAACCAACCCAACAACCACGGCCTGCTCTCCGACGAAATGCATCCGGTTTCGCTGATGCGGGACCGCATGGTGAAAGCCGATGCCGCCGGTTTGCAGCTTTGCACGCACGCCATCGGCGACCAGGGCATTTCCATCATTCTTGATCTGTACAGCGATATCGTGAAGGCTCATGGCGAAAGGGACCGCCGCTTCCGCATTGAACACGCACAGCACATGGCCGCAAGAGATTTTGATCGCTTTGCGCAATTGCACGTAATTGCCTCGGTCCAGCCCTACCACGCCATCGATGATGGGCGCTGGGCCGAAGAGCGCATCGGCCACGACCGCGCCAGCCGCACCTATGCCTTTCGCACCTTCCTGAATCACGGGGTTCGCCTGGCCTTCGGCACTGATTGGGATGTCGCGCCTCTCAACCCGATGTTCGGCCTCTACGCTGCGGTGACGCGCGCTACCCTCGACGGCAAGAATCCCCATGGCTGGTTTCCCGAGCAGAAGCTTACGGTGCAGGAAGCGGTTGAGGCCTATACCCAGGGTTCCGCCTACGCTGAATTTCAGGAAAAGGACAAGGGATCAATTACGCCAGGAAAGCTGGCCGACATGGTGTTGCTCAGCAACGACATCTTTACCATCGACCCCACAAAAATCAGGGACGTGCGAGTACTGAAGACGTTTGTGGGCGGAAAGATGGTATGGGATGGTGCGGGGGAATTCGGCCCATAATCTCCCCCAGGGCGCAAAATCCGCCAATTTCGCGGGGGCCAAACTCTCCTGATAGTGCAGAGTTTTTCACACACCATGATGTACTAATGGCCATCTTGACAGTTTTCCAATTGCGACGTACCTTCCATTAACGTTTTTTAATACTCGGCACGGGATGTGGAATGCCGCGCCTGTAGCCACTTCCAGGCCGTTGCGACTGCAAGCAGCGACGCCAAACCATTTGGCGTAGTCGGAACGGCAGAATCAAAAAAAATCGCGCCTCTCCCAAGTAATGAACGACCTGGCTGTGCCAGGAGTGTGTCTTCGCGTGCACGGAGGTGCAGTTTGAAACGAGTTAATTGTTTGGCAGTTGCCGGTCTCGCTTTGAGCGTGATCTTGAACACCGGGACTATTGCGGCTCAGAAGGATCCTGGGCCGCGCGCGGGGGATGCAGGAGCCGGGGGAGTCTTGCCTGGGCTAAGTCCGGAACTGCAATCCTTTTTTAACGATGCCAGAGGAGACTTCATGGAAGTCGACTCAGTAAGCGGAACCATATCCGGGGAGGAAGGATCGGGTTTAGGGCCGACCTTTAATGGGAATGGTTGTGCGCAATGCCACGCGTTTCCGGCGGCGGGCGGCAGCAGTCCCATCACGAATCCCCAAGTCGCTCTGGCCAACCTGGACGGTGCCAAGAATACGGTTCCTTCCTTCATTACTACCGACGGTCCGGTGCGGGAAGCGCGCTTCATCCGCAACCCCGATGGCTCGCTGGATGGCGGGGTGCATGGTCTGTACACCATTATGGGTCGAACCGATGCGGAGGGGTGTACCTTGGCCCAGCCTGACTTCGCCCGGCAGCTGGCCAACCGCAATGTGATCTTCCGGATTCCAACTCCAACTTTCGGACTCGGTCTGGTGGAAGCCACTCCGGACTCGACCCTGCAAGCCAACCTGGCCGCCAATCGCAGAATCAAGTCCCAACTTGGAATTGGCGGGACTCTCAACACCAGCGGCAACGACGGCACCGTTACCCGCTTTGGCTGGAAAGCACAAAACAAATCGCTGATGGTCTTCGCTGGCGAGGCTTATAACGTCGAACAGGGCGTGTCGAATGAAGCCTTCGGCAACGAGCGCGCGGCCGTGGCAGGCTGCGTGTACAACGGATCGCCCGAAGATGCCACCAAGATGGATGACAACGGCAGCCGAACGGGCACAGCAGCGGCGTTGTCATCGGACCTGGTGAACTTCTCCGGCTTCATGCGGCTCTCGGCGCCGCCTACCCCGGCGGCCATGTCGGCCTCGGCGCAGAACGGGGCCAACCTGTTCAACGCCGTGGGTTGCGCCTTGTGCCATTCTTCCACTTTGACCACCGGCATGTCGAAATTTGCCGGCATGTCGAACGTTACCTATCATCCTTTCTCCGATTTCGCCCTCCACCATATGGGGTCACGCTTGTCGGACGGCATCAATCAGGGCGCGGCCGGTCCGGACCAGTTCCGCACCGCTCCGCTTTGGGGCATCGGCCAGCGGATGTTTTTCCTGCATGACGGCCGGACCTCCGACCTGCTGCAGGCTATCCAGGCCCATGCTTCGAACGGATCAGAAGCCAACAACGTGGTCCGTAGATTCGATTCCCTCAACCGCTCGCAGATGCAGGATGTGCTGAACTTCCTGCGCTCGTTGTAAGGTGTCCGCTCGTTCGTTCCCGGATCGCGGAGGGAGCTTGTGAGGCTTTCCGCGATCCGCTCCGTTTTTGGCCAGATGCCGGTTCTCTTGTTTTTCCTGATCTCCGCATGGGTGCAGGGAGAACCGTGTGTCCCGCCGCCTGAAATCCGCGCCCAGCTCGACAAGATCAAAGTAGTTATTGCTGGTGCTTCAGACGTCGATCATGGTCTGGCCCCGCTGCGCGCACTCCGCCAGCAGCACCCAAGTGACCTCTGGGTCAACGAACGCTATCAGGACGAGGTTCAGCAATACGGAATCGAAGGTCACTTGAGGAAGCTCACCGAGGAGTATCAGGTCCTTTCCATGCAGCACCCCGACGATGTGTCGTACAGCTATCTGTATGCGCGCAGTCTGATGGGGCGCAACACGTCTTCTGCCATTCAGCAGATGGCGGAAATTATCGCCGCTCATCCTGACTTTGCCCCGGCACACGGCTCCCTGGCGGAAATCTACTCTTCCACGGCCTTTCATGATGAGCCCAGGGAGAAGGCCGAGAGAGAGAGCTTTCTGGTGCTCTGTCCCGGAGGTTCTCTGCAGCAGCGCCCGGCGCGCTTGCCCGATCCAACTCCCCTTGTCGATCAGGCCGAGCGCCTGCTGACCCAGCATGCTGACCCCGACCGTATTGCCGCCATGGCTCTGCAGGGCATTCGAGAAGACGAATGGCGACTGCAGCGCATCCGCCCTTTTGATTGGTACAGCGTTGAGTTCAAGCGTCAGGCCCAGCGCGAGCTCCAGGCCAAATATTGGCGAGTGTGGAGCCTGCAGGTTCGTTGCGAGCGCCTCGCCGGCCGTCCGCAAAAAGCCGCGGAGTTGCTAGCTGTGATGGATCAGCGCACCGTGTCTCCGCGCAGCCCTGCAGACCCACTTTACTGGGATGCCCTCACCGCCCTGGTTCGTTTGTATGAAGAGGGAAGTCAGAAGGATCTGGCAAATCAAAAACTAAACCTGATGCAGGACTTCCTGGCCGCGCATCCCGACCCGTCTCGAGCCGCCCAACTGGAAGAATTGCGGGCGCAGATGGAGAAGCCCGACCACTGATCCGCCAGAATGCCCTCGTGGCACAGCCGCGCTCGGCTGTCCAGCTAAGCAAAGCTCCGCCGCCGTGAGGGCTCATTAGGAGAGTGAGGTCACCGCAGCTGCGTCTCCGGCCGGAGCAAATCATCCATGGTCTCCCGCCGCCGGATGAGCCTTACTGACTTGCCATCGACCAGTACCTCCGCCGGCCGCCGCCGCGTATTGTAGTTGGAGGCCAGAGTCATGCCGTAAGCTCCGGCATCCAGAATGGCCATCAGATCGCCTTCGTTGACCACGGGCAGCTCGCGTCCGCGGGCAAAAAAGTCTCCGCTCTCGCAGATGGGGCCGACCACATCCACGGTCTCATGGCGCGCGATGTTCGCATCCAGTTGCGCCGGAATGATCTCGTGATACGCGTCATACAGCGAAGGCCGCAGCATGTCATTCATGGCCGCATCTACCACCAGAAATTGTTTAGGGCCATTTGTCTTTCGGTACAGGACTCGCGTCAGCAGAACGCCCGCCGGCCCCACGATGGAGCGGCCCGGCTCGAGCAGGAGGTGCACCTTCAATCCCCGCAAGGGACGCAGTAACGCAGCCGCGTATTCGGCGGCCTGTTCCGCGAATCCGTCCGGCGCTGCATCCTGGTAGTCGATGCCCAGGCCGCCTCCGGCGTCCACGTACTCGATGCGGTGGCCGTCGTCTTGCAGCACGCGCACCAGTTCGGCCACGCGTTCCATGGCCAGCGCGAAGGGCTGCATGTCGGTGATCTGAGAGCCTATATGAACGCTCACGCCCGTAACGCGCAGATACTTTGTGCCCGAAGCCTGGGCGTATAACTTTCTGGCTTTGCCTATGGGAATGCCGAACTTGTGCTGCTGCAGGCCAGTCGAGATGTAAGGGTGCGTGTTGGCGGGAACGTCGGGGTTCACCCGCAGCGCGATCCTTGCCTTCTCCCGGGTGCGGGCGGCGCACTCGGCCAGGCGCCAGAGCTCGGCCTCGCTTTCCACGTTGAAGAGCATCACGCCGGCCTTGAGCGCTGCCTGCATCTCCGCGACGGTCTTGCCCACTCCGGAGAACACGACTCGCTTCGGCGCACGCCGGTCCACGCGCAAGACCCGTTCCAACTCTCCGCCAGAAACCACATCGAAGCCGCATCCCATTCCTGCCAGCAGGCGAAGAATACCCAGACTGGAGTTTGCCTTGACGGAATAGCACACGCTGTGGGGAACTTTGCGAAAGGCATGATCGAAGCTGGCCGTGCGCTCTCGGATGGTCGATGCGGAGTACACGTAGAGCGGAGTTCCAAAACGTTCCGCCAGGCGTGCCATTGCCATCTCTTCACACAGCAGTGCCAAACCAACGGCACGGCGATGAAGAAATCCCTGGCGCACTTCGCGATAGGAAAAGGCCGGGGGACGGCCCGCGCTCCGGTTTGCAGTGCGGTTCACTTGCGCTTGGGCTCGCCTTTCACCTTGATGGCAACCACGGTCTCATCGTCGAAGGCCTCTTCTCCGGCGGCATGTTCAGTGACTGCCTTGAACAGGGACTTGACCACGCAATCGGCCGAAATGTCGGCGCAGCCCGCGACAATGGCTTCGGTCCGGGTGCGTCCAAACATATCGCCGGCTCGGTTGCGCGCATCCAGAATGCCGTCGCTAAAAAACACGAACATGTCGCCGGGTTTGGCCTTGAAGGTGAACTCGTCGTACTCGGCATCATCAAACAGGCCGAGCGGCAGGCCGGTGGCCTCGATGATTTCAATCTTGCCCTCATGGACATAAAGAGGACGCGGGAGGCCGGAATTGGCGATCTTCACCGAACGGTTGCGATCGTCCCACACGGCGTAAATCAGCGACACGAACTGGCCCTCAATCCGCCGCTCCCCAAGCGAGAAATTGACTGCCCGGAGCATTTCCGCTGGCCCCGGCTCGATGGGAGCGTGCGACCGTAGAATGCCGCTGACCAGCGCCGCATAGATCGCCGCCGGGGCTCCTTTGCCGCTGACGTCTCCGATGACCATGCCCAGCTGATCGAGTGAATAGTTGACGAAGTCGTACAAGTCGCCGCCGATGGCGCGCGCAGGCTTAAACTTGGCGGCAACTTCCAGGTTTGCCAACTTGGGCAAGGCTTGCGGCAACAGGCGAAACTGCAATTCGCGAGCCAGGGCCAGATCGCGCTCCAAACGCTTCTCCTGGCGGGCGATTTCTTCGTAGAGCCTGGCATTCTCAATCGCAATCGCAACCTGGGCCGCCAGCGTGATGACCGTGCGTTTGTGGTCGTCGGTAAAAAATCCGCGCTTGGTGTGTTCCAGGTCGAGCACGCCGATGACGTTGTCTTTGTAAATCAGGGGTACCGCCAGTTCCGAGCGGGTTTCCGGATTTAGCAGGATATAGCGCGGATCTTTGCTCACGTCGGGAACCAGAACGGCCTGCCGGTGGCGCGCGGCATAGCCCACCAGGCCGTCGCCCAGAGGCACGTCATGCTTCAACTGGATGTTCTCCTGAAAGCGCAGGGAGAACCGGTGCTGCAATTTCTCGCCCGCGGCATCCAGCAGCAGAATGCTGAACATCTGGTAGTCGATCAGGCGGCTGAGCAGCTCAGCAATGCGCTTGAGCAATTCATCGACATTGAGGATGGAGGTGAGCTCGCGCGCGATTTCATTCAGTAAGACCAGCGTGCGCGCCTGACGCGTAGTACGGGTATGCAGCCGGGCATTCTCGATGCCCACCGCCATACGCGACCCGATCAGGGTCAACAGTCGCTTGTGTTCCTCCTTGAAGCGGCCGGCTTCGTGGGTTTCCAGATTCAGCACTCCAATCACCCGGTTCTTCACGATCAGCGGTATGGCAAGCTCCGAGCGCACATTAGGGGCGGCGGAGATGTACTCCGGATGCTTGGACACGTCGTCCACTAGGATGGCCTCGCGCCGCTGCGCTGCCAGTCCCGTGACGCCCTCACCCAGTCTGATTTTCACCCGCTCGGCAACTTCGCGCGCATATCCCACCTGGAAGCGGATTCGCAGGTCTTGCGACTTTTCGTTGAGCAGCAGGATGGCGAAGATTTCGTAGTCGATGACCCGGCGCACCAGTTCCGCCACGCGGCGTAACGTGGTGTCCAGGTCCAAGGTGGTGTTGACGACGTCCGCCACCTCAAGCAGTAGCGGCTCGACCTTCAACGGATCGGATTGGGTCACTGCGGTTTCCACAAGTCTCGTTTCGTGAAAATCAATGATAACAGCCGAAATCGTATTGAATCGGCTTCAGCGTACCTGTTCGAGCAACCTGTAAGCTGCCCCAGCGCGAAGGTGCAAGCGAGTGTCTTGGATAGCGTGGCGTCGCTGTGGCCTGACACGACCGGTCCTCGCGCCTGCCCGTTCTTGCCCGCGCACCCTATCCTTCCCGCGGCACGATGCAAATGTCGGGAAGATTGCGGTACTTCTCGGCATAATCCAGGCCATAGCCGACCACGAACTCATCGGGAATGCTGAAGCCCACGTAGTCTGCCTGGATGGGCTGTTTTCTGCGCGACGGCTTGTCCAACAACGCGGCAATGCGCAGAGACTTTGGTTGCCGCGCCATCAGCAGCTTCTTCAGGTAAGTCAATGTGAGCCCGGTATCGAGAATGTCTTCGACCAGAATCACGTTTTTTCCGATCATGGCCTGATCCATGTCCTTGGTCAGCCGGACCTCGCCGGTTGAGTCCCATCCGGACTTCAGTTCCTGGGCGGGGCTGGGCCGGTTGCCATAGCTGGAGACGCCAATAAAATCGAAGGTGGAGTCAATCTGCAACTGGCGGGACAAATCGCTGAGAAAGATAGCGGCGCCTTTCAAAACGCCCAGCAGGATTACGGATTGACCCGTATAATCCCGGTTGATTTCGGCGCCCATTTCAGCGACACGCTGGGCGATCTTTTCGCGCGGAATGAGGACTTTCAACTCAGTCATGGCGATTCATATTAAACTAAAGGTCTTGGCAATCGGCATTTGGCAATTAGCCAACGCTTTCTCTGCCTTCGTTGGGGTAGGAAGGGCCAACTGCGAACTGCCAGCTGCTAAGTGCTAGCTTACCTAAGGCGCGAAATGAATCTGAACGGAATCAAGCTTACCTGGTTGGGCCATGCGACCTTTCGGATTGAGACTCCGGCCGGCAAGAGTATCATCGTGGACCCGTGGGTCATGGGCAATCCCACCTGTCCGGCGAAAGAAAAAGACCTCAAGAAACTGGATGTCATGCTTTGCACCCACGGCCACTTCGACCATATCGGTGATGCAGTCGAAATCAGCAAGAAGCACAATCCGGTGGTGGTGGCGATTCCGGAGCTTGCGCACTGGCTGGAAAAGAAGGGTGTAAAGCAGGTCGCGGAGATGAACAAGGGCGGCACTCAGGCTGTCGGTGACATCAAGGTCACCATGGTGCACGCCGACCACTCTTGTGGCATCACGGACGGCGACCAGATCGTTTACGGTGGCGAAGCCTGTGGCTACGTGATCGAATTTTCTAATGGCGTCAAGATTTACCACGCAGGCGACACGAACGTATTCGGCGACATGGCCATCATTCGCGATCTGTATGCGCCGCACATTGCCATGATTCCCATCGGCGATCACTACACCATGTCGCCCCGCGAAGCTGCCTACGCCTGCAACCTGCTCAAGCCGCAACTTGTCATCCCGATGCACTTTGGGACTTTTCCGGTCCTCACCGGACGACCAGCCGAATTGCAGAAATTGCTGCCGGGCGTGGAGGTAATAGAAATGACGCCGGGTGTAACGCGGTCATAAAAAAGGAGAGCACTTGCCAGCACAAAACGACCTCAATGCTGCCTGGCGCATGGGCGGAATCACCGCCGGCGCTGTCGAAGATTACATCTACTCGCTGCTGCCTCCTCGCGACGAAGTATTGATGGATATCGAAGCGCAGGCTGCCAAGCGGAAAATTCCCATCGTCGGTCCCGCCGTGGGCCGCATCCTGTATCAGTTGGCCTTGATGATCAACGCCAAGACCGTCTTTGAGCTGGGCTCGGCCGTCGGATACTCCACCATATGGTGGGCCCGTGCCGTGGGCGAAAGCGGCCGCGTGATCTATACCGACGGTGATCGCAAGAAAGCTGACGAAGCCCGGGGATATTTCGATCGCGCCGGAGTCACTAAACAAATCACCCTCAAGGCCGGGGACGCTCTGGAGCTTCTATCCGAAGAGAAACAGCAGTTCGATATCATTTTCAACGACGTAGACAAAGAAGACTATCCCCGCGTCTTCAGGTTAGTTCCGCCGCGCCTGCGCAAAGGCGGCCTTTTCGTTACCGACAACGCCTTGTGGAGCGGAACAGTGGCGCAGAGCAATCCCTCCGAGGCCTCGACCAAAGCGATCCTGGAGTTCAACCGGTTGCTCTACGGCTCGAAAGACTTCTTTACCACAATCCTGCCCATTCGCGACGGAGTCGCCGTCGCCATAAAGAAGTAGGCAACTGACAACCGGGAACTTCCAGCTGGGAACTGGTTAGTTCCCAATTACCTTTTGAGGACTGCGAAGACTAGATCGATTTGACGGGAATCAGCGTCAGGTCCTCCACCAGCCCCACTTCCTTCTGAAGAAAGGGTTCGGCGTAAGTCACGCCTCCCAACATGCCGTAGAAGCGGGCCATGGCCTCGACTCGTGAGCGTATCTCATCCCGCGCGGGAAAGATGCCTTTGCCTGCTTCCTGATCGCTGAACTGGGTCTTGTAAGCCATAATTGACTCAAGGCGTGCTTCGAACTGTTCGGTGATATCGACGACAAACGTAGGCCGTACATCGTAGTAGAGCGTGGCGTAGATGATCTTGAAAGGCCGGTGGGGTTTCATAGCGCCGGCATCCTGCCGACTGTCCTGAGGGCGTCCCGCCGTCAGGTTCGGTGAGGAGGCCTCCGTTTTTGAAGTAATGCTCGCAGGCGGATTGTCTTCGGCCACACCAGCATCAACATTCAGCTTGGCCAGTCCCGCGAGAAAGCAGGCCTCGTATCCCAGAACCGATGCCGTGTAGTGGTCCGGATGCCGTCCCTTCCAGTAGGGAAGGACCACCACTCGCGGCCGCTGCTCCCGTAGTACTCGCACCACTTTCAGCCGGTTCTCCCAGGTGTTCTCTACCCGGCCGTCGGGAATGTCGAGCGCCCGGCGCCATGAAGTGCGCAATATTTTTGCTGCTTCCGCGGCCTCGCTGGCGCGGTCTTCGGCGCTGCCCCGCGTGCCCATCTCACCCTGAGTCAAATCAAGGATCCCAGTGCGATGGCCACGCTGCGCCATCTTGAGCAGGGTGCCGCCACAGGTCTGCTCTACGTCGTCGCGGTGGGCGGCGAGGGCAAGGATATCGAGTGGAATCGAAGACATGTCAGTCGGGAAGGATACAGACAGGTTGGAACGGATGGCAACCGTCGCCGTGGGTGTGACTGGAATGCGGGGTTGGCTGTGCGCCCGTCGCCATGAGTCGGTCTCAGTCCAGGCTCCCTTGTTCGATCACGACGTTTTCGCGAACGACCAGGCGATGCGCCGCCATCTCTTTTAGTGTTGGCAGGACACGGGCGACGTGTTCATCCGTATCCACGAAGATGACGATTACCGGCAAGTTTCCTCCTGCATCCACCAGGTGGCTGGTCTTCACCTGTTGACGGCCGAGGAATCCGGATACGGCATGCAATGCAGTTGCGGCATAAACGTTCTCCTGGCGGAGATACTTCAGGATCTCCATGTGCAGGGGGCGGTGATGCCACTGGTCCGCTTCATTCAGATAGATGGTGACTTGTACTGCCATTCCGTTTGGCATTTTACAGTATCCTCGCCAGCGCCATTCCCCCCAACGCCGCGGCCAGGCACAGAAAATTGTTACTCAGGAAGTTGGTGAACATCAGCAGCCACTGTCCCTGCTCGAAATAAGCCATGGTCTCGAAGGCGTAGCTGGAGAAGGTGGTATAAGCGCCGCAGAATCCGACCACGACCAGCAGGCGCCAGCGCGAATCAACCAGCACGCGCTCCGTGGCCCAGATCATGAAGAAGCCGACAATCATGCTGCCCGAAACATTGATGATCAACGTTCCGTAAGGAAAGACCGGCCCCATGATTTTGGCGGCGTAACGGCTCAGAAAGTAGCGGGCGTTGGCTCCAGCAATTGCTCCCAGAGATATGCTGAGGATGTCGCGCACGGAGTTCTCCTACCTGGATTAGTAGGAGTTATCAGCCCTCGCGGGCGGTTGTGGCGAACTCCATCGCCATAGAGTCATTTTACCAGCACAGGCCGGTCGCAAGCTCGTGACTGGGGTAATCCAATTTATCCGATGTCGTCGCGGGCGCCCCCGCACTGGACTGGCGGAGACGTTTGTCTTCCGTGACCTATTTTTTCCGTTCCACAAGAAATCGAGCCAGATCCTTAAGCGGTTCCGCCCGCGATCCGAAACTGTCCAGCGACGTCAAAGCTGCATCAACCAGCACGCCCGCTTTTCGCAACGATTCATCAATCCCGAACAAAGCCGGATAGGTTGCCTTCTCCGCTGCCGTGTCTTTTCCAGCCGTCTTGCCCAGTTGCTCCGAGGTTTGGGTCACGTCGAGCACATCATCCACGATCTGAAAAGCCAAGCCGATGGATTGTCCGAACGACCGCAAATCGCCGACGGCTTTCTCGTCCGCTTCCGCATAGAGTCCTCCGCTGACCACGCTGGCACCAATCAGGGCGGCGGTTTTCGATCGATGAATGTATTCCAGCATCGCCAGATCGGGCTTGGTGTGTTCTGCTTCGAGGTCCACGACCTGGCCCCCAATCATGCCCTCGACGGTTCCGGTTCCGTGGGCTATTTCTTGGATAATGCGCACCCGGGATTCAGCCGGGCATTGCAGCCAGGACAAGACCTCGTAGGCCTGGGTCTGGAGTCCATCGCCCGCCAGGATGGCGATGGCCTCACCAAAAGCTTTGTGGCAGGTAGGACGGCCCCTGCGCAGATCATCGTTGTCCAGCGCCGGCAGATCGTCGTGGATCAGGGAATACGTGTGCAGCATTTCGAGCGCCGCCCCCAGATCTTCAATTCCCAAGGGCAGGGAACCGGCCACCATGCGTCCAGCTTCCATACACAGAATGGGGCGCAGACGCTTGCCCCCGGCGAAGACGCTGTGACGCATGGCCTGGTGGATCGAAACCGGGCGCTGCGTGGCCGCAGGCAGCAGGCGCTCTAATGCCGCGTCGGTCAGCGCCCGACCCTGATCCAGAGTCTGTTTGAGCATGCGGCTGAGTATAACAATCACCCGCGTGGGTCGGACACTCCTGCCCGGCGCTTTTGAATTTGATCTTGATCTGGACCCGATGGTATTCGCAAGGAACTTCCAAAAGGGAAGAATTAAAAACCAAAGCGAAGGCGGCGGCAAGGGTGCCCGCCCCACATTGCTGCGATTAAGCTTTGCGGGCGGGCGGTTCGAAGGGCTCGGCCTGGAGCTTTCCGTTCTGCTTCAGCAGAATTTCAACTTTGCCCTCTGCCTCTTCAAGTTCCTTGCGGCAGGCGGCGGAAAGCTGCATGCCTTCCTCGAACAGAGTCAGAGATTTTTCCAGAGGCACGTCGCCCTTTTCCAGTTCTTGCACGATCTGTTCGAGGCGCTGCAGGCAATCTTCAAATTTGGCCAAGGGATTTGCTCCTCTGACTATTCTAATCTTAGGACAGGATCAGGAGCCCAGGGCCTCGAGCACGTCCGCTGCCGAAGAGTATCGCCCCAGGGGCGCGCTGATCTGGGCTCCCTGTACCATGTCCCGCACCGCGACCAGCATCTCGCGGGCGATGGCGATTCCTTCCTCGCGCGCGGCTTCGGGAGTCCTCGCCCCAGCCATGCGCTCCAGGATCGAGTCCGGCACCGAAACGCGCAGTTCGTTCTTCATGAATTCGGCGTTGCGCACACTCACCAGCGGCCAGATGCCCGCGATGACGGGTATCTTGCAGTGCTCGATGCGGCGCAGGAAGGCCTCGAGCAGCCTGAGATCGAACACCGGTTGGGTCACGGCGCATTCCGCTCCTGCCTCAACTTTGTATTCGAAGCGCTTGATCTCTTCGTCGATATTGGGCACGCCCGGGTTGGCCCCTACGCCGATCACGAACGACGTACCCGTGCCCAGCGGGTTGCCGCCGATATCCAGTCCCCGGTTGAGGTTATGCACGATGTTGACCAGGCCGATGGCGTCCACGTCAAACACCGCCGTGGCGTCGGGATAGTTGCCCATCTTCGGCGGATCGCCGGTGATGCAAATTAGATTGTGAATGCCCAGCGCAGCCGCGCCCAGCAGGTCCGACTGCATGCTCAGCACGTTGCGGTCGCGGCAGGTGTAGTGCAGAATCGCCTCGATCCCGACTTCCTGCTGCACCAGCAGGGACAAGGCCTGGTTACTCATGCGCGCCGAAGCCCGCGGGCTGTCCGGAATGTTGATGGCATCCACGCCCACAGACTTCAGAAAACGCGCGCCTTCGACTTCCTTGCGAACATCGATTCCCTTGGGCGGAACAATTTCCACCATGGTCAGGAATCCGCCGGCGGCGATTTTGGCGCCGAGCCTGGACCGCTTTTCCAGCGGAACCGCGGGCGTGGCGTTGACCACGGTCTCGCTCTGAGTTTTTGATGGACTGGTTTTGGCTCTGGCCTCGCCTGCCCGCAACGCCGACTTCATGACCCTTATGTGCTCCGGCGTAGTGCCGCAGCATCCCCCCACCAGGCGCACTCCCGCAGCCACGAACTTGCGCGCATAACTGGCCATGTATTCCGGTGAGCACAGGTAGATATTTCGGCCCTCCACAGATCGTGGCATACCGGCGTTGGGTTGGGCCGCCAGGGGCAGGGAGGTGAGCGTGCGCACACGCTCAATCACTTCCAGCATTGCTACCGGACCCACGCTGCAGTTACAACCGATGACGTCAACTCCCCAGCTCTCAATCCGCGGCGTGAAGCTCTCCGGGGTCGAGCCGTCAAGGCAGTTTCCGTCTTCGTCGATGGTGACATGGGCCACCACCGGAATCTTGGGGTTCACATCCCGGGCAGCCAGAATCGCCTGGTGAAGTTCCTCGACGTAGCCGAAGGTCTCCAGCATGAGCAGGTCAACCCCGCCTTCGACCAAAGCCGCGATCTGTTCGCGGAAGGCGGCTCGGGCCTCGTCGAACGAAGTCTTGCCCAGCGGTTCAATGCGGATCCCTAGGGGGCCCACCGAGCCGGCGACCCACACGTCGAAGCTCTTGGCCGCTTCACGCGCCAGGCGAACCCCTGCCAGGTTGATCTCCCGGACCCGGTTTTCCAGGCTGTGGCGGCCCAGGCGAAAGGAATTTCCCCCGAAAGTATTGGTTTCAATGATCTCCGCACCCGCCTGTAAATACTCATGATGAAGCTGGCGGATGAGGTCAGGCTGCGAGACATTTAACTCGTCATAGCAGCGATTGATAAAGATGCCCTTGGCATAGAGCAAGGTCCCGGTAGCGCCGTCGCACAGGACGGGAGACTGTTTCAAGCGGGCTAACAGATCGGCAGCCATCTGTTTGAGAATACAAGATGAAGATCTGTTTTGCATCAGGGCAGGCGTCCTGACTCAACGAGGTCGGGCGAGGTGCTTCCCCCAACTGCCCGAACTGCTCTGCTATAATCCCGATTCTTGCATCCAACTCTCCATTGCTCATGTTCCCGGGAGTTCCTGGTTTGAGGCAATCCGCATTCGCCATTCTGGTTCTTGCCGCGGCCGCCGCCGCGCTGGTCTCCTGCGGAACTAACTATAACAACACTAATTTTGCAACCATCCCGGGGGCGAATCCAGCCACAATCAAGGTGCATGTTTTCGTTTCCAATCCCCTGTTTCCCAACGGCACTTCAACTGCGCCCGTCCTCAATGTTGTGGACGGGCAGCGCGATCTGCTTTCGACAGGTGTAATTTCAGTCGGCGCTACCAGCGCCAACCCGGGCTCGATGGTCCTGTTTCCCAACAAAAGATTCACGCTGGTCTTTAGTGCCACCAACAACTCCCTAACTGTGGTCAACAATGCCAGCCAGAGTGTGGCCCAAACCTCCAGTGGGACATCAGCTTCGATCACGCTCCCCGGCTTTAGCGAGAGCATCGTCGTGGCGCCTGACAATGTGACGGGCTTTGCGGCGGTGCCCAACGCGACCGTGACGGGACAATCTCTAGGGGTGGTTGACGTGCTCGATTTGGCCAACGATGGCATTTCGGCCGCAGTTCCCATCCCTGGCGCTAGCTACCTGGTGCAGAGCCACAATGGCAACCGCCTTCTGGTTTTTGGCAGCCAGTCCGACACGGTCACCGTGCTGGCGCCCAGTGCGATTGGCACCAGCACGGACCCGCGCACCGATATTCAAAGTTCGCTTTTCGATCATCCGGTCTGGGGCGCTTTCAGCAGCGATGATTCGACTGCCTACATTCTGAATTGCGGACCGGAATGCGGAGGCACCGCCGCTGGCATCACGCTGTTGGACATGAATAGTAACCTGCCCGGCCCCACCATTCCGCTTGATGCCGGTACCACCGGCCTGCTCTCCGGCAATATCCTCTATGTTGCAGGAACCAAGCCGGGAGCCAACACTTGCGCGGGTTCGTCCAGCACTACGCTGGCCACCACCTGCGGCGAAGTTTCCACGATTGATCTTGGCCTGATGACGATTACCGCCACCGCGACGATTACGGACGGTTACCACAATCGCATGGAGATGGGTGCCAACAGCCAGCTCTTCATAGGCGCCCGTACCTGCATTAACATCAAGGCTCCGTCCAGCGGCAGCACTCCGGGTGAAATCCGGGGTTGCTTGTCGATCCTTAACACCAGCAAGTCAACCGTCGTAGTCCCGCCCGTGCTGGGCGACGTCACCGGCATTCAACCCATCAGCCGCAGGAACGTGGTCTATGTGGTCCAGAACGGCGAGCTTAACATTTACGACACCACCACCGACAAGCTACAGACCACGCAGGTGGATGTCATCGGCCAGGCCGTGGATGTGAAACAGGTAGATTGAGCGGGACGTCAGGCGTCGGACTTCGGGCCAGAGCCTTCAGTCTCTTAGCTGTGAGCTCTCAGCCTACGCACATCTCGAAACGAGCTGAGAACTGACAACTGAAAGCTGAGAGCGGACGCCTATTCCATCACCAGCTCATGCTCCCTTGAGGCCGCAACTGCCTTTTCAGAATACGGCAGGTTGAACGTATAGCCCTCGTACCACGCCTTCCACTGGTCCATGTAATAGGGACTGACAAAATTTCCTGCCTCGCCGGTAACCAGGTTCAGCGTGCTCTGGTCGAGATCAGAAAGGTCTACCGTCAGCCGCTCCGAAGGCCCATGGCTGGGCGACACCGCTTTCACGGTATAGCCACTGCCCGATTGCATCCGGATTCCCGGCCCGGTCCAGCGTTGCAACAACGGAACTCGGCCCAGGATCGGGTGCTGGATCTCCACTGGCCGAAAACTACCCCATTTCCACGCAGCCAACTCTTGGGGGACCGCGGGATCGCTGACCGCCGCTTCGACCGCGGCCGTCAGCAGTTCGTCATAACTGGCATAGGCCTGCGGAAGCCAGCTCGGAGGCTGATGGTGGACCACGTTTTCCAGCCACACCGACTGCATCCCCCAGGAGTAGGTTTTCCAGCTCAGCGTAGCCGCGGCTTGTTTGGGATCCGTAGGCGCGGCCCCCAGCTTAGGCTCCAGCAGCAGACGCATCAGTTGGGCGCGGGCCTGATAAGCGATCGTGGGCGCGGCCGAATCCGCGCTCATGCGGCCATCCCACCCCCGCAGGACTTCGGCGGCCTGTTTGGTCCGGCCAGAGGCATTCCTGGCGTGGTCCACGCTGTACACAAACCGTTCCGCAAAATACCGATCGGCTTCGGAATAAATATCCATCTGCAGCGCCAGCATGTCAGCCGCGGAAAACTTCTTGCCCGACTCCAGCACGCGATAGATTCTGGCCGTGCGCCAGGGAGCTTCCCACCCCGTGCTGATCGAGTACGGATAGATGTCCGGCGCAATGCGTCCGTTGGCGGTTGCGATGATGCCCGAGGGCGGATTGAAAAGGCTGGGCAATTTGTCGAAGGGAATGTATCCCGTCCACTCATGCCTGTCGTCGCTGCCGTTTTCCGGGAGGCTGCCGTCCCCGGAGGCGCGGATGGGAATCTTCCCCGTGGCCTGGTATCCGATGTTGCCATCGACGTCTGCGTACACGACGTTCTGCCCGGGCGCGTCAAAGGCTGAGAAGGCGCTGCGAAACTGCTTCCAGTTCTGGGCCGAATCCACTTCAAAAAAAGGGTCGTGGGTGCCGTCATTGAGCGTCCAGCGCAGAGCCAGCTTGCGAATTTCGCCGGGGATGAGTTCAGTGATGACGGGTCCGTGGCGGGTCACGGCCACATCCACCGTCACATCTGGTTTGCCCTTCACGTGAATCATTTCGCTGCGGTGCTCAGGCGCCCTCCACCCGTCGGGCGTCAGGTATTGACCAGCGGGGTTGAAGGTCTCGATGTAGATGTCTTCCACCGTCGGGCCGATATTGGTGAAGCCCCAGGCGATGCGCTGGTTGTGTCCCACGATCACGTAAGGCAGGCCGGGCAAAGTGACGCCTGCGGCGTCGAAGTCACCGCAGCGCAGGTGGGCTTCATACCACAGGTTGGGCATCTGGTGGCCCAGGTGCATATCGTTCGAGAGCAATGGCTTTCCCGAAACCGTGTGCGCTCCGGAAACCACCCAGTTGTTGGAGCCGATTACCCTGCGCTCCGAATCCGATTCGAGCGCGCGCGCAAAACTCCGCAGGTCCGCACCTGCCGGTGCACTTGCCACGGAACTGCCGATCGGACGCCGGCGACGCTTTTCCTGGTCGCTATCCTGGTCGAGCGCCGGGCGTGCCACGGTCGGCGGACGGTCGTGCCAGGAAGAGTTGATGTACAGATCGGCCGTTAGTTCCGGTCCCAGCTTGGCCAGGATCTTCTCGCGCTCCAGAGCGTCACGATAGGGGTAATGGTTCAGGTCCTTCACCATCTGGGACGCGATTAAAGTGGAGTCTTCCAACCTCCAGGGACGCGGAGAATAGCGCAGGATGCGAAACTCGATAGGCAGTCGGTCGCGATGAGATTCAATGTAGGCGTTCACCCCGCGCGCGTAGGCCTCGAAGTGAGCGCGATTTTGCTCCGAGGAAACCTCAAGGGCCTTTTGTGCGGCCACTCTGAGCCCCAGAACTCTTTGCTCGCGGTCGTGCTTGAGAAACGCGTCGCCCAGAATCTCGGAAATTTCGCCGGCAGCGAAGCGCCGCATCATGTCCATCTGCCACAAACGGTCTTGCGCGGTCACATACCCCTGGGCAAGAAAAAGATCGTCGAGATTTGCCGCCTCGATCGTGGGCACGCCGTGTGCGTCACGAACGACTGTGACCCGAGCGGAGAGGCCGGGAACCTTCACCTTTCCGTCCAACTGGGGCAGGGCAGAACGCGCCATGGAATAGAACCAGGCCACGGCCCCCAGGACGGCGAGCAATACAGCAATCAGCACGAACGCAAGAACTCGCCCCTTGGGTAGGCCGGTGCGAGGGGAAGCGGGAGTCGTGGTCGTGGCCATGCTATGTCGTCTGTAGCGCCGGCATCTTGCCGGCTGGCTCGAGGGCATCCTGCCCCGGGGCGGGCAAGATGCTCGCCCGACAGCCGGCGGGACGCCGGCGCTACAAGGGTCTGGTTTCCCGCGAACTCCCGATTCTATGGTGGGATCAGCGCTAAAACAAATGGCACGACATGAAAGGAGCTCATTCGAACGCGGGCAACGCCGCACAGGCGTCATGGTCGGAAATCTCAGCTCCATTCGGATCAGCATGTGTGACCCCATCTTCGGTCGAACAGAAGCTGCGGATACCGGTCTGATTGCGTGTGACCGGCGTCGCGGTCACGAAGTACTGGGTCCTGTCGTCAGAGCGCTTCATCGCAAAGATGTAGCCGTTCCTGCCGGGCAAGGCGGTCGCACGCGCCAATCCGTTGTCGATGAGGCAGGCCGTCGCGGGATTGGCGCTGCATGGCGAAGCGCCGCCGAGAGACTGTAGATCTGGAGCAAATCCGACCGCCGGAAACTGTGACTGATAGCTCACTTGCGCGGCGCTGATTCTCCTCACCCCATTCACCGCGGACGTTTCATTGGCCGCAATGCGCGCCCGCAGCAGGTTCGGAATCGCGATCGCCGCGATGATCAGGATGAGCGGAATCATGGCGATCCCGAGATATCCCAGGACCAGTCCCGCGATGGCCAGACCCTTGCCTCCCAAGCGACCCGCGCTCTTCTTGATCTGCGAAAGTGAAATGTGACCGAAAACGATAGCCACGACGGACATGGGAAAGAAAAGAAAGAGGAGTCCAAAGACCAGGCTGGCGATGGCCAGGCCGCTGGTTTTTTCAGGAGCGACTGGCCCAGACTCGGCCATGGGAGCTAAGGGTGGAAGCCCCGCAGCACCGGCGTTTGCGAGCGCCGTCTGTCGCCCACAAGTGGGACAAAGCATCGCCCCTTCCGGCACCGCCTGGCCACATTGAGGACAGATCATGCGAGTCGCTTTCTGCGTGGCGGAACCGCGAGATAGTCGATTTCAAACCGCTTGAAAAATCGCACCACCCTACTCCGGCAAACTGCGTTCGTCAATACCGCCTCAATGGAACTCATCGGAGACTGGCCAACATCTGTGGTTGCGCTGGCAAATCTTTTTTGATAATGTCCGCCGCACTCGGCCAATCCTCCAGGCCGTGCATTAGCCGTTCCGGACTGCGGGCCGAACCCCGCTGCCAATTTCTCGCAGGAGACAGATGCATGCCCTTCATCCTGGTGTCGGAAGCCGCAAGAGCGTGCGAGGAGGCGCTGCCCTCCAGCTTCCTGCTGTGGCAACGCGATCCCGATGCCAGCCCCTTTGTGGCCTGCGGTTGCCTGGGCTTCTTCGGCTTCATCATGGTCGGTATCATCGCGCTCAATATCGCATTGCTGATCTGGGTGGCCCGTGACGCCAAAAGCCGGGGGATGGACAATGCTGTCATCTGGATGATTCTGGTGATGCTGACTGGAATCATCGGTCTGATCATCTACCTGTTCACGCGGCCGCCCGGCAATCTGGTGCCTTGTCCTCGGTGCCAAAACAAGCGGTTGCAAGTGAGCGCAAAATGTCCCCACTGCGGAAACTCCTGAAACATCCAGGGACTTATCTGGCGATTCTGGGCCTGCTGGCGGGGAGCGTGTTCGCTGACAGCTTTCGGCCGCCGGAGCGGCAGCTGGCAGCCCGTCTTTACATCGTCCTGGCGCGCGGCTACCAGCGCGTGGGCAACCCTGTTCTGGCTGGCTACGTCCAGTGCCGCTACCGTCCCACCTGCTCCCGTTACTCCATAGAAAGTGTGCAACGCTATGGGCTGCGAAAGGGTCTGGCCCTGACTACGGCCCGCCTCTGGCGCTGCCGCGGCAGTGTTGCCCCCGGCACCAGTGATCCGGTTCCATAAGCCGGTCTTGAGGTCTCCCCGCCGCTGGGATCGTGTTGATAGGCAAGGCTCTGCGGGCACCAATCGCGGGATGGCGGCGGCCGCCAGACGGGCTGCGCGTGCGATTCTGTTTGCCTTGGAAGGCTGATTCTGGTAACTTTCGCGGGGATTCAGGCAGGGCCGGACAGACTCGCGTCCGGGGGCCGAGTGGCACAATCACGGGAGGGAAAGTCAATGGCTTTTTGTAGCGGGTGTGGAACGCAGATCGCGGACGGCACGACCATGTGTCCGGCCTGTAGTAGTCGCACCGCAGCACCGCCAGCCCCAGCCGCCCAGGGCACAACCGGCGGAATGACAGACAACGTTGTCGGTATGTTGTGCTACATCACCATCGTTCCAGCGATCATTTTTCTGGTGATGGAGCCCTACAACAAGAGCCGCTTTGTGCGGTTCCATGCCTTTCAGATGATTTTCTTTTGCGTGGCCATGATCGCCATCTGGATCGGCCTGACCATCATTGGCTTTGTGCCGGGGCTGATCTTTATCACTTTCCCCCTGCACATGATCATATGGCTGGGATCGTTCATTATTTGGATCATCCTGCTGATCAAAGCCAATCAGGGACTGATGTTCAAGCTGCCTGTCATTGGTGACCTGGCGGAGAAACAGGCCAACGCTGTTTAATTCGCGCCTCCGCGGCTATCTCTGCCGGCGCTCTTCGCGAATCACCGGTCTCCGCGGCTGCTGCGCGGAGACCGGTTCAAAACTGGTAGTGGCTCAGTTTGAAATTCTGGTGGTCTGCCAGGGCGATTTTGGGTAGAGCAGCGCTTTAGCGCTGCCATCAGGGCGACGCAGAGCATGCGGCTTCAGCCGCTGAGGTACCGCAGGGGCTGAACCCCGCTGCAAGAAGATGGTCGCGCTATGCAGGCCTGAAGGCCTGCTCCACCCGTTGCCGATGACGTCATGCGGGCGTTTCAAACTGAGCCACTACCTCAAGGTTTCCTCGCTTGACAGATCTTACTCCGGGATGTCATTCCTATTAGCTTTCGGTTCGCATCCTCGTCGTGACCCTATAGGCGCGGAAAGCAGGACCTTTTGAAGGGATCGATTGAAAGTCCGGGTCTTCTATCACGACAAATGCTTCGACGGGGCCTGCTCGGCCGCGCTCTTCTCGCGCTTTTACAGGGAGCGGATCAGAAACGACGTCAGCTTTGGTTTTTCCGGCCTGTTGCACCGCGCCGGGTCGTTGTTCGATGAAAAACAGTTTGACGGTGACGAGAACGCCATCGTGGACTTCAAGTATTCCAGCTCACCCCGGATCACCTGGTGGTTCGACCATCATCAAAGCGCCTTCCTCACCCCTGCGGATGCGGCCCATTTCGAGCAGGACCAGAGCAATCGCAAGTTTTACGATCCGGACTTCAAGTCCTGCACCAGCTTCATTGCGACCATCGCGGAACAGCGCTTTGGCTTTGATCCCCGCCCCGTAGCAGATCTGGTCCACTGGGCCGACATCGTCGATGGCGCGATGTATCCGGACGCCAGGACCGCGGTAGAAATGCAAGCGCCAGCCATGAAGCTCACGCTGATCATAGAGTCGGCGCAGAACTACAGCTTCATCCCACGGCTCATTCCCTTGCTGGCCACGCGGCCCCTGGCAGAAATCCTGGAAGAGCCTTTCGTGGCCCCGCTCCTGCCACCGTTGCTGGAGCGGCATCAGCGCTCGATCGCGGTGTTAAGAGAGCGTATCGAGTCCAGGGACCACACCCTCTTTTTCGATATCACCGACCATGATCTCGAGGGTTACAACAAATTCGTGCCGTACTATCTCCATCCGGAGTCGATTTACAGCGTGGGCCTCAGCAAGAGCAGCTTCCGGGTGAAAGTCTCGGTGGGCTCAAACCCTTGGGCGCCCTCCGAGCCAACTGTGAATCTGGCCAAGGTCTGTGAACGTTACGGCGGTGGCGGCCACGCCCGGGTGGGCGCAATCTCGTTCGGCGTCACTGAGGAAGTAGCCGCTCGCAAGGCAGCCCGCGAGATTGCGGACGAGCTGCGCGCCAGCGTGCGCGCAACCATGTAGTTCTGTCACCCTGAGCGCAGAGCGCCGCTTCGCTCGCGAAGCGGTGCTCGGAGTCGAAGGACTCCTGTTCTGTCTGTGACCGGTAATCGAACGAACTATCGTCGCAGCCATTCGACGAGAAAAGAGTTGTGCGAAAATTTTCCCGGAACTCGGCGCGAGGGCGGATAGGCGTCTTTCGACTCCAGCAGCCCATTCGCACGCGAGGGGGCTGACGCCGCTCAGGATGACAAATACGTGAGCTCTATCCAAGATGCGAACTCGATCATCCTGCGGACCGAGCACCTGGGACGGAGCGTCCACGACAAACTTCTCATTCAAGATGCGAACTTTGAATTGCGGGCAGGGGAAGTATTGGCCATCACCGGCCCCAGCGGTTCGGGCAAGACCTCGTTGCTGCGACTTCTGAACCGTCTCGACGAGCCCACGTCCGGAACGGTGTTAGTCGAGGGCGTTGACTATCGTAGCATCGAGCCTCGTGAACTGCGGCGCAAACTCGGCATGGTGACGCAACGGCCCTACCTCTTTCCCGGCACTGTGGCTGACAATCTCCGCTTCGGCCCGGCGCAGCGGGGCGAGACCCTGGGGCCCGAGGCCATCAAGGAACTGCTGGCCCAAGTAGGTCTCAAAGATTACGCCGGACGCGACGTCGCCAATCTTTCCGGAGGAGAGGCCCAGCGCGTGTCCGTGGCTCGCACCCTGGCTAATTCGCCACTGGTCCTGCTGCTTGACGAACCCACCTCGGCGCTGGACGAAGCCGCCAAACTCGAGGTTGAGTCTGCCATTCAGAAGGTCATGGGCAAACAGGGGCTGACCTGCGTCGTGGTCACCCATGACATCGTCCAGGCCGCACGGCTGGCCAAGCAGGCGCTGGTTCTCGAATCTGGACGTATCGTGCGGGCTGGTTCAGTAGAGGAGGTCCTTCGTGCTTAGACTGTGGTTCCACTCGCAACTACAATTAGGCTTGGCGCAGGCGTTGGTAGCCGCGCTGGCGGCGTTGGCAGTTGTACTTTTGGCCCGTCGCCGGAATATTCATCTGGAAGGCGAGACCGTGATCGCGATGGTGCGTGGATTGGTGCAAATTGTCGCGGTGGGCTCGATTCTTGTACTCCTGCTGCGCGCTCCGCGGTGGACCAGCGCCTTCCTGCTGGCCGGGATGATCGTGGCCGCCGGGGCAACCTCGGCTCGCCGTGCCAAAGGGATGCCGGGGGCGTTTCATGTTTCCGCATGGGCCATCGCCTTCGGCGCGGGCTCCATTATTGCCCTGATGACGTCGATGGGAGTGATTGATACCGCCATTACGTCCCTTGTCCCCGTGGGCAGTATGCTGATTGCCAATGCCATGAACACCAACGGATTGGCCCTGAACCGCTTTCGCTCCGATGTGCTGGCGCATGCGGGAGAGATAGAGACTGCACTGGCCCTGGGCGCGGAGGCCCGCAACAGCGTTTCCCCTTACGTGCAGGCATCGTTCGAGGCCAGCCTCATTCCTGCCATCGACTCCATGCGCTCGCTGGGTATCGTCTGGATTCCCGGACTGATGGCAGGCATGCTGCTCTCCGGCGCTCGTCCGGTCTACGCGGCGATTTACCAGTTTGTGGTGCTGGCCATGATTTTCGCGGCGTCAGGCTTGACCTCGCTGATCAGCACTCTGTTGATCCGCAGCAGGGTATTTTCCAGTGCGGAACAGCTTCTGCTGCAGCCGGGCAGATAATCGCAATTCCTTATGGACCATGTGGCGGCGGCGATCGTTGAGCATGCCAGGGCGGCGGAGCGGCATCGCCGCCGGACGGCGTTGCGCGCCGTGGCCTCGCTCGAACTGCTCAAGGGACTGGTCGTCCTTCTGTTGGGTTTTGGCGCGGTTTCACTGGTCCACAAAGATGCCTGGGACATTGCCGAAGCTCTGCTGAGGTTTCTGCGGGTCAATCCTGATCGCCACCACTTCGCCCAGGTCTTCCTCGATCTGGCGGACAATCTCACCGACGCGAAGTTGTGGGCCCTGGCTGGCGGAGCTGCGGCCTATTCGATCGTGCGTTTCGTCGAAGCCTACGGACTATGGCGGGAACGGACCTGGGCAGAATGGTTTGCGCTGATCTCGGGCGCCCTGTATGTTCCCTTCGAGACTTATGAGCTGGTCCGGCGGCAGACCGTGATTCACTTGGCGGTATTGCTCGTCAACCTCGTCATCGTGTTCTACATGCTCTACCTGAGATTGACGGCGGACGCGGAAACCGCCAGAAACGGGCGGCCGCATGGATAGGCTGGGACTCCGCCCGTCGGCTGGGTTCCGAAGCGGAGCAGTAAAAGGCTAGACCCCGCGTCCCAATCTTTCATGGACACGCGGGGTCTTTCTGGGGGGGTAGATCTTGCATTGTGCCAGTATTCGGAGCCGCCCGAACAAGAAAATGCATAGGTCGGTTTTCCGACCAATGCAATGTCGTCACCGGGGCGCAGAAAGCCTTTTGCCTTGGACCTGCGTGTTGATGAGGCATTTAGCCCTATGATCGATTCCCAGAGTCAGAGTCAAGAACGGCGGACAGGAGTGTCCGACCCTCACTTTTTACTTTTGCGATCAGGCTTGGTACTGGCTGCCCTGGCCCTGATTTCACCGCTCCGGGCAGAGGAGGTTTCGCTTCAAGCCTTAGTCATACCCTCGACCACGATCACAAAAGACGGTCGTCCCGTCACTTTCGCCCTTCACGGCTTCATCGAGTTCAAGACGCTGGCGGAAATGTTTCCCTACATCGGTTCTCAGAAACAGCGCTGGAATGCCAGCCTTGATGACGCCGCGCGGGAGCGTCTTGCCAGCGAACTGTTGCGTCGCGGAATTGAGAGCCGAGTCGTCTCCATGATCGACGAGCGCCCGCTCGAGACCCTGGTCACCCATACCAGCAGGGAACTGCGGCAAGCGCTTTCCCAGGTGAAGGAAGCAGTGCCGCCGGGATATGCCGAAGCTTTCCTGGCGGTGCAGGAGAAATGGAAACATTCGCTGAACTGCTGGAGCGCCGCGCCGTCGATTCCAGCGCGCGTGCTCTCTAATTGGTATCCCATTGAGGAGGGCATCGAGCTCCACGGCTCAACTTATGACTCCACCGAGCACTTCTGGCAGGCAGTGAAATACCATCCCGACGTCACCGTGGCTCAACTGGCGGAACTGCTCGGCGTGCTGGAGCACCGGGACTGGGGCCCCTGGCTCGGACGCCTCGACGCTGATCCCAAACTGTATCTTCCGAACGCCTACGCCATCGAGTTTCTGCGCTACAACCTGGCGCCGCAAAGGATCGCCTGGTTTCGCGGCGAACTGGCTGGGCACGGACTTAATTCCGCCGATCACGCCCGACTGGTGCAGCAGCGCGGTGCTGCTCCGTTTCGTTTCAGCGCGTTCGAAGAAAAAGTTCTGTGGGGCGACCTGGCCGACCTGTTCCACCTTGTCTATCACTTCTCTCCACCAGACGATCCCATTCGTAAAACCCTGACAATCCGCCACTTCGACGCGGTTTACCTGGGCGAGCGCAAGATGGGTTTTGTCAGCGAAGAATTCCGTTCTCTGATGCTCGAAATCTGGCACGTGAAATATCTCCAGATGCCGCGCTTCCGCGAGGTGATTAGTTCGATCCCGATGGAAATCAGGCTCTCCCACTTCCTGAACGACGGCGACTCGCCGGACATACCGATCCCGATCTACGTCGACTACCTGAATGAAATTCGGGACCTGGCGCGCCGGCCAAGGTAGGCGGGCGCGTCCCACTCGTGCCAAGGCGTGCAGCGAAGGAACTGGAAGTCCACTAGTGAGCGTAGTCCCGCTAAAGTAAAATCAATTCACGGCCCCGTAGCTCAGATGGATAGAGCAGCGGTTTCCTAAACCGAAGGTCGCGTGTTCGACTCACGCCGGGGCCACCACCTTGCCAACCCGCCAGTTCCGGCCTCCTCGAAACGCTCCTTTGCGGATACACTATTCGCGCGCAGATTCTTCTCCCAGGTGACAAGCCATGACTTGGTATGTGATCAGTTCTGTATTGCTGTTCAACCTTCTCCTCGGAATCAGCCAGGCGCAGACCAGCCACCACTCAAGCGAGACCATGAAACCGCGAAACCTTTTGCTGGTGGTGAACCAGGGTGACCAGAGCATGAGCCTGGTGGATCCCGAGGCCGGGGTGCAGGTCGGCAAAGTGAAGACCAATGAAGTGCGCGCCCACGAAGTCGTTGCCTCCGCCGACGGGCGGCTGGCTTATTTGCCCATTTACGGCAACTCAGGCGTGGGAAAGCCTGGGACCGATGGCCGCTCGGTTGAGATTGTTGATCTGGACAAGCAGGCCATCGTGGCCAGCATGGACCTCGGCCCGGTGCGGCCGCATTGGGTCAAGTTTGGACCGGACGGCATGCTGTACGTTTCCGCCGAACTCGACAATGCCGTGGATGTGGTGGACCCTCAACTGCAGAAGAAAGTCGGATCCATTCCTACTGATCAGGCCGAGTCGCACATGGTGGTCATCTCACCCGACGGGCACCGTGCTTACACTGCCAATGTCGATGCTGGAACGGTTTCCGCGCTGGACCTGGGATCCCGAAAACTGATCAAAGTGATTCCCGTAGCCGAGACTGTGCAACGCATCTCCATGTCGCTGGATGGACGCTGGGTGTTTACCTCCGACCAGAAACGCCCCCGGCTGGCCCTCATAGATACCGCGACCAACGAGGTCACGAACTGGATTACGCTGCCTGCCGTTGGATATGGAACCACCCCCACGCCGGACGGCAAGTGGCTGCTGGTGAGTATGCAGAGCGCCAATTCCGTAGCCGTGGTGGACCTGGCGCAGATGAAAGTAGTTCGTACCGTTCCGGTGGGCGCGGACCCGGTGCAGATTCTGGCGCGCCAGGACCGCCCCGTGGCCTACGTTTCCTGCAGTGGAGACGGAAAGGTCGCGGTGCTCAACCTCGCCAACTGGAAAGTAGAAAAGCAGATTGAAACCGGTCCCGGAGCGGATGGCTTGGCTTGGGTAGAGAGAAAGCCTTAAAACCGCGAAGGACGCAAAGAAATACCGCAGAGGGCGCAAAGACCTTCCCAGGAAGCCTTTGCGTTCTTCGCTCGTTTGGCGTCCTTTGCGGTTTAAGATTTTGCATTCGCAACTGTGGGCAGAAACTTCGGCGGCGTTCTCGCTTTGGTGGCCTGCTCAAAGCCACAAGCGATCTTCAGCAGGACAGGCTCGCTCCAGGCGCGCCCAAAGAACGACACGCCCACCGGCAGCCCCGCAATGAAACCCGCCGGCACGGTAATGTCGGGATATCCCGCCACCGCCGCCGCATTTGAACTCCCGCCGCCGGAGTGATCGCCGTTGACCAGGTCGGTGAGCCAGGCCGGACTTCCGGTCGGCGCCATGATCGCATCCAGGTGAAACTTGTCCATGAGCGCGTCAATGCCCTCGGTGCGCGAAAGCCGGTGATTGGCCTCGAGCGCATCCAGATATTCCTTGCTGGTCAGCGGGCCTTTGGCTTCGGCCTTGATGAAAATGTCCTGCAGGAAGTAGGGCATCTCCTTCTCTTTGTTGCGTTCGTTGAATTCGATGATGTCTTTCAGCGAATGCACTGCCGCGTCGGGCCGGGTCGCGAGATAAGCGTTCAGGTCGGCTTTCAATTCGTAGAGCAGCACCAGAAATTCGCTGTCGTCAAACTTGCCGTAGGTTTCCAGGTCAGCGGGATCCACCAGCTCTGCTCCCTGGCGTTTCATCTCTTCCATCACCGTGCTCATCAGCGCGTCCACGCTGTCGCTGAAGCCGTAATATTTGCGGGCCACACCGATGCGGGCGCCACGCAATCCATTGGGATCGAGAAAGCTGGTGTAGTCTGGAGCGATCTTGCCCTCGCTGGCTGCGGTTGCGCTGTCGCGCGCATCGGCACCGGCCAGTGCGTTAAGCAGAATCGCGGCATCGCGCACCGTCCGCGCCATGGGGCCGGCTGTGTCCTGGCTGTGCGCGATGGGAATGATGCCGGAGCGGCTGATCAGGCCCAGCGTCGGCTTGATCCCCACAATTCCATTGGCGGATGACGGGCACACCACCGAGCCGTCGGTCTCTGTGCCTACGGCCAGCGCGCAGAGGTTGGCCGCCGTGGCTGCCCCCGAGCCCGAACTCGAGCCGCATGGATTGCGATCGAGCGCGTACGGATTTCGGGTGAGCCCGCCGCGGCCGCTCCATCCGCTGACTGAATGGCTGGAGCGAATATTGGCCCACTCGCTGAGGTTGGTCTTGCCCAGAATGACCGCGCCAGCCTCGCGCAATTTCTGCGCCACGAAAGAATCGCGCACCGGCCGCGAACTCACCAGCGCCAGCGATCCGGCCGTGGTTTGCATGCGGTCGGCAGTATCGATGTTGTCCTTGATCAGGACCGGGACCCCGTGCAGCGGACCGCGCGCACCCTTGGCCTTACGCTCCTGGTCGAGCGCCTGAGCGATGGCCAGAGCGTCGGGATTAAGTTCGATCACGCTGTTCACGGCCAGCCCGCCCCGGTTGGTTCTTGGGCGATCGACTTCTTCCATCCGGGCCATGTATTTCTGCGTGAGGGACTGCGAAGTAGATTTTCCGGACGTCATGCCCGCCTGGAGGTCAGCGATGGTGACCTCGTCGAGGTCAAAGGACCGGACTTCCGGGGGAAGCGGTGAAGCGGCAGCCATTTCGCGGGCGCCCGCCAGTGCGGGTATGACGGCGGCGGCCACCCCGCCGAGCATGGTAGTTTGCAGGAACTTGCGTCGGGGCGGAACCGCATTGGCGAAGAGTGTGTTTTCCGGCTTGGGCAAGGCTGGTCTCCTTCCTGAACGTGCGGAGCGGGAAGCGGAATTATAGGCGATCCGTCGACGATGTGGCGGTCGCGCGGCTCAGTTTGGAATAATGCCATCAACCAGAAGTCGTCCTGCGGGACTTCAGTCCCGAAGGATCTGGCGTCCGTCCAAACGGCCGTGCAATCACATTCCACCCCATCCCGCTTTCCTTTCGCCCCTCGGTCCGTCCAAGACAGCGAAACGCTGTGGTGATTTCGAGCTGTAGGGGCTGTTACAATCGCACGTTCGTTTCGAGATGAAAGATCATTCCAGTTTCCCGCCGGCAGAACCCCGTCAAAGAGGAGTCTTAATGTCTTATCTCAAGAGAATGCTGTTGTTGCTCATGCTCGCCTTCGCCTGCACCGGGTCAGGCGAGGAAATGGCAGAAGGCCGGTTGATGCGTTTCCCTGACATCTACAAGGACAAAATCGTCTTCATGTACGGGGGCGATCTTTGGCTGGCATCGAGCGCGGGAGGCGAGGCGCGGCGCATCACCTCGGATGCGGGGCGCGAACTGTTTCCCAAATTTTCGCCCGACGGCAAATGGATTGCCTTCACCGGGCAATATGACGGCAACTTCAATGTGTACGTAATGCCCGCCCAGGGCGGCCAACCCCGCCAGTTGACTTTTTATCAGGGCGCGGCCGCGCCGCTCAGCGACCGCATGGGCATTCACAATGAAGTGGTCACCTGGTTTCCCGACAGCAAGCGCATCCTGTTCCTCTCCCGTCGCGATGCCTCGAACGGCTGGACCAAGCGCCCCTTCAGCGTGAGCATTGATGGCGGTTTACCCGAGCCGTTGCCGGTTGATCAAGGCGGCCTGGCATCGTTTTCTCCCGACGGCACCAAAATCGCCTACAATCCCATCTTCCGCAACTTTCGCACCTGGAAGCGTTACACCGGCGGCCTGGCCCAGGCCATCGCCATTTACGATCTCAAGAACAATACGGTCGAAGATGTGCCGCACACGGACTGGACAGACACTTTTCCCATGTGGCATGGCAGTGCCATCTACTTCACTTCTGACCGAGGTCCGGAGCATCACCTCAATATCTACAGTTACGATTTGAGCAGCAAGCAGGTCGAGCAACTCACCCACTTCACCGAATTTGACGTGATGTGGCCGAGCCTGGGCCCCGATTCCATCATTTTCGAGAACGGAGGATACCTTTACACTTTTGATTTTGAGGCGAAGCAGCCGAAGAAGTTAACCGTCTATCTGCCCGGCGACCGCGACCAGAAGCTTACGCACTGGGCCAGTGTGGCCAAAAACGTCACCGACTTCGATATTTCTCCGGAAGGGAAGCGGGCTGTGTTCGGTGCCCGCGGAGATGTTTTCACCGTCCCCGCTAAAGAGGGGAGCGTTCGCAACCTGACCCGCACTCCCGGCATTCGCGAGAAATCGGTGGCCTGGTCGCCCGACGGCCGCTGGATCCTTTACGTATCCGACCGCAGCGGCGAAGACGAACTCTACATTTCGCCCCAGGACGGGATGGGCAAAGAACAGCAGATCACCAGCGGGTACAAAGGTTTCAAATACGCGCCCGCGTGGTCGCCCGACAGCAAGAAGGTGGCGTGGTCTGACAAAGACTGCCGGCTGTGGTATGTGGACATCAGCCAGAAGAAGCAGGTTGAGGTTGATCGGGGAAAGTACGGAGAAATTCTGAACTACTCGTGGTCGCCCGACAGCAAATGGCTGGCCTATGACAAGAACGACGAAAACACTTACTCGGTTGTGAACCTGTACTCGTTGACCGACAGCAAAATCACTCCCGTCACCACCAGCATGACCAACAGTTATAGTCCTGTCTTCGATCCCGACGGGAAGTATCTGTACTTCCTCTCAGATCGCGACTTTAACGAAGTCCTGGGCAATGTGGATTTCGAGTTCGCCAATCCCAAGACCACCCGGATTTATGTCGTCACTCTGCGCCAGGATGAAGCCTCGCCCTTTCAACCCCTGAGCGATGAAACCCAAATCAAGAAAGAAGAGAACAAGGACGAGTTACTCACTCCTACGGGCAAGGAACCAGGTGAGGCCGAGGCTAAAGGTAAAAAGAAGAAGGAACCACCTCCGGAGGCGAAGGAAAGCGATAAAGACAAGAACGACAACAAGGAAAAACTCAAGGAGTTTCGCATTGACCTGGCCGGCATCGCTGGTCGCGTGGTGGCTTTGCCCATCGAGCCGGCGGTCATCGGTTCCTACTTAGCGGCCAAGGGCTTTATCTACTACTCGACACGACCCATTCAGGGGCTGTCCGGACCGGTTCCTGGAGAAGGACCAGCCATCCGCGTTTACGATCTGAAAGAGCGCAAGGACAAGGTCCTGATCGAAGGCGTGCAACGCTTTGCCCTTTCCTTCGACGGGTTGAAGCTGCTTTATGAGGCCGAGGGCGGGCACGATGGCCACACCTACGGCATTATCGACGCCAAGCCGGATGGTCCCAAGAAGGTTGGCGATGGCGCGCTCAACCTGGGCGGCATGAGGGCGCAGATTGATCCTCCAGCCGAGTGGAAGCAGATGTTCAACGAAGTTTGGCGGCAGGAGCGCGATTATTTCTACGCTGCCGCCATGAACGGCGTGGACTGGGAGAAAATGCGCGACAAGTATGCCCAGTTGCTACCCGCGGTGTCCGACCGCTACAGCCTGACCTACATCATGGGGGAGATGATTGGCGAACTTTCGAACTCGCACACTTACGTGGGCGGCGGAGATTACCCCGATCTGCATCCGGTGAACGTAGGCCTGTTGGGCGTGGACTTCGAAGCCGACCCGGCCGCCGGTATGTACCGCTTCAAAAAGATCTACGCCGGGGAGAACTGGGACTCGCAGACACGTTCGCCCTTGACCGAGCCTGGGGTGACGGTGAAAGAGGGCGATTACCTGATCGCGGTAAATGGCAGGGCTTTGCGCACGCCACAAAGCCCCTATGAGCTTTTTGTGAACACCGCCAATGAAAATGTGACCCTGACCGTCAATTCGAAGCCCTCAGAGGAAGGTTCCCACACCGTGCAGGTAAAGCCCGTAGCGGATGAATTCAACCTCCGCGAACTGGCCTGGATCGAGAGCAATCGTAAAAAGGTTGATGCCGCCAGCCACGGGCGCATCGGCTATGTCTACCTCCCTGACATGGGAGGTCCGGGACTCAACGAATTCGTCAAGCAGTACTTCCCCCAGATTCGCAAAGAGGGAATGATCATTGACGTGCGCTACAACGGCGGCGGCTTCGTGGATCAGCTCATCTTTGCCCGGCTGCGACGGGTGCTGGCGGGCATGGGCTCGATGCGCAACTGGGAGAGCGGCACTGTCCCCCCGGTCGTATTCAACGGCGCCATGGCCTGTGTGACGAACCGCTACGCCGCCTCTGACGGCGACATTTTCAGCTACTACTTCAAGTACTACAAACTGGGCCCGCTCATCGGGGAACGCACCTGGGGTGGGGTCCGTGGCATCCGTGGCCAGATGCCGCTGATGGACGGTGGCTACATCACGCGTCCCGAGGCTGCACGATATGACCTGAACAGCAAGTGGATCGTCGAGAACCATGGGGTGCAGCCCGACATCGTGGTGGAGGATCGCCCCGACCTGGTGGTCAAAGGACAGGATCCGCAACTGGAGAAGGCCATCGAGTTGGTCATGAAGGAAATCCAGGCCAATCCGAAAAAGCTACCCCCGCGGCCCCCAGATTTGCCCGCCTATCCCGAGGGCCCGGGGTTGTAATTGCTCGCGTAGGGGCAGGTGTCTCACCTGCCCAGCCGGGCGAAGCCCGGCCGGTTTCGAGGCTGCTGGCAACCCAAAACCCAGGCGAGTTTCGCCCGCCCGGGCCCTGAGCGAAGTCGAAGGAGTGCGTCCCGGCCTACGTGGTTACTATTGGGGTTTCACCGTCACAGAAATAGTGTTGCATCAATGGTTCAAAAGCGGGCATCTAATCGTATAATCAGAAAGCCAAATGCCCAAGTACTCCATTGTTGTTCCGCTACACAACGAGCAGGAGAATGTCACCGACCTTTATGACCGCCTGAAAGCTGTCATGGAGGCCAACGGCGAAACCTTCGAGATTGTGCTGGTGGATGACGGCTCGACCGACCGCAGCTTTCATATGCTGCGCGAGATTGCGGCTGTCGATAGCCGCGTGACCGTAGTGAAGCTGCGCCGCAACTTCGGGCAGACTTCAGCGTTGGCTGCCGGCTTCGATCATGCGCGCGGGGAATACATCATCGCCATGGATGGCGACCTGCAGCACGATCCCGCCGACATCCCCATTTTTCTGGAAAAGATTTCCGAGGGCTACGACATCGTCAGTGGCTGGCGCAAGCGGCGCATTGACAACTTCTGGCTCCGCCGCCTGCCTTCACGCTGCGCCAACTGGCTGATGGCCAAACTGAGCGGCGTGGACATTCACGACTTTGGCACCACCTTCAAAGCCTATCGCCGGGAAATCCTGGACCAGGTTCCGCTCTACGGCGAGTTGCACCGCTTCATCCCGGCGCTGGCATCGTGGCATGGAGCTTCCATCTGCGAAGTGCCGATCCAGAATGTGAACCGCGAGCGCGGGGCTTCTCACTACGGCATCTCGCGCACCTTCCGGGTGTTTTTCGACCTCATCACCATTCGTTTTCTGCTGCGCTACCTGTCGCGCCCGCTGCATTTCTTCGGCACCTTCGGCATGCTGAGCATTCTGGGCGGATCTGGCGTAACCCTCTGGCTGGTAGTTGAGAAGTTTTGGCACCATACGCCCATCATGGCCGACCACGGGCCGCTGATGATCTTTGCCGCAGTGCTGCTACTGGCTGGGCTGAACATGCTGGCGGTAGGCTTGCTGGGCGAGATGCAGGTTCGCCACTATCATGAGCCCACCCGGCGAGCGCCCTATTCGGTTGACCGCGTCCTCCGCGCCCAGAGCGAAGAGCATACCATCTCCGAGTAAAATACGCGGACCATCACTTGGATCGCGGAAGAACCCGCAGCCTTCTCCTTATCCCTACGCGCCTAGGGGCGGGTGCCCTCACCCGCCCAGCCGGGCAAAGCCCGGCCGGGCTTTTGTGTGGAACAACGCGAAACCCGAGGCGAGCTTTGCTCGCCCGCCAGGACGAGGGCGTCCGGGCCTACGCGTTTATCTATATCGACCCCACTTCTTTGTTCACCACATAAGGCATTTTGGTCACATCGCCGCCGTAGTTGCCCTCGAGCACATCGATCAACCCCTGCACCGCCCGACCCGCCATGCCCTTGTCAGGGTCGGACGAGAGCCGTGTGATACGGCCGGCGCTGGCGAAGTGGGGATACAGCCGACAGCGGTCTTCGATCGCAGGGTCACGCAAGGGCGAGTCCACCGGCAACGGCTCTTTCTCGTAAACATCGAGCGCCGCGCCGGCAATCCAGTTCTCCCGCAGCGCTTTTGCCAGCGCGGCCTCCTCGACCACGGGCCCGCGCGAGGTATTCACCAGAAACGCAGTCGGTTTCATCCGGCGAAGCGTGCGCTCGTTGAACAAATGGTAAGTGGGCGCTGAACTTTCTCCTTCGCGCAGCAGCGGCACGTGCACGCTGACGAAATCGGCTTGGCCCAGAGCCTCGTCCACGCCCACGTACTTGATCCAGTTCTTCGTCCTTGAAATGCCCCGCGCGTGACGCAGGTCCATGCTTTCCTGGATCGCCTTCACGTAGTCGTGGTTCTGATAGGCCGGGTCATAGCACAGGAGGTTCATGTCGAATCCGGCGCATTTCTTGATCATGGCCAGGCCGATCCGGCCGGTGCCGATAATGGCGATGGTCTTTCCCGTGACTTCGTCGCCCAGGAAGGGCAGGTAGGGATGCCAATAGCTCCACTTGTTGTCCCGGGTCAGATGCTCCGCTGACCACAGTCTTCGCGCCAGGGCTCCCAGCATGAAAAATGCGAATTCCGCGGTGGCCTCGGTGAGCACGTCCGCGGTGTTGGTGAAGGGAATCCCGTAGCGATTGGCATCAGCGCGGTTGATGTTGTCGAAGCCCACCGCAATCTGGGCCACAACTTTCAGCTTCCCCTTGCCCGCTTCGAACACCACGGCGTCGATGGAATCGCGCAGAGTAGTGATCAGCCCGTCGATGCCAGATTTCACTTTCTCGATGATCAGGCTCTTCGGGGGTGCTTCCGGTTTCGGATAGATCTCGACTTCATAGCCGCGCTGGCGCAGCAGGTCGATGGCATCGCCGATATCGCAAGTCGCAAAAACGCGAAATTTGTTGGCCATGCTTTCGATCTTACCGCACCGCGAGCTACGCGGGGACAGCCGCCGCCGGCTGTCTCGCGGAGCAAAGCTCGACACCTTTTGTCGGTCGGGAACATAGCGGAACTTCGCTCCGCCGGGCGGGTGAGGACACCCGCCCCTACGTAACATCTAAACTTTGAACTTCCAGCGCGTGGCGCTGCCCATGAAATTCTTCTCATACAATCCAAAGACCAGGTGCGGGCGAACTCCAAACACAGGCTCTTTCATCGCCAGAATGTCTTCCTCCATGCTGGCCATATCGAAGTGGTATTTGGGCTGGTATTTCTTGAGGAACTCCCGGCGCACAGGCACCCCTACGATCTCGGCCACGCCTTCGACGACGACCGCTTCCTCCGCGTGTTCGGTACAAACCACGCAGCGTGGGTTTTGCGCCAGATTTCGGGCCTTGCGCGACTGCTGTCCCGTGCTGAACAGGAAAGCTCCATCGAGCCACAGTCCCCAGACCACCATGGTGTGTGGCGACCCGTCCGGTTTCACAGTCGTGATCCAGTAGTTGTGACTTTTGCGCAACCGCTGCTCGGCCCACTTCCATGGCAGCAGGCCTTTCTTGTTCTGTGGCAGTCCGTATCCCAGCATGAGGGGGCGGCTGGGTTTGGGCTGTATTATCTTTGGCGCCTTTGCCATGATGCTTTCCTTATCCTTAGGGTTTTTGCGTCGGTCGCAGCAGCACCTCGCTCACGAATGATTGTGGCTCCTGAGTTACCAGCATGGCAACGACGTGCGCGACGTCTTCCGATTGCAGCATCTTCTTCGGATCTTTTCCCTGATGCGGGCTCAGGTCGGTGTTCACCGATCCGGGACAAACCACCGAAACCCGAATGTTGTGGCTGCGCAGCTCTTCCGCGGCAGAATAGCTCAGTCCGTTCAGCCCCCACTTCGACGCGGCGTAGGCGGCGCCATTGGGCAGAGCATTCTTTCCCGCCAGAGAAGAGATGTTGACGATATGTCCATAGCGTGCGCGAATCATCATGGGAGCAAAGCTGCGCATGCAGTAATAGACGCCGCGCAGATTGGTGTTCATGACCTGCTCCCACGATGCAGGAGACATCTGGTGTAGTGGAGCGGTAAAGCTGCCGACTCCGGCGTTGTTCACCAGAATGTCGGCGCGGCCTGACTTGCGCTCGACGAAAGCCGCGAGTGCCTCCACCGCACCCAGATCGGTCACATCGCACTCGGCGATTTCAGCTTGTCCGCCCGCTCTGGCGACTGTTGCCGCGGTGCCTTCGAGGGCGGCGCGCCGCCGTCCGCAAAGAATAGTCAGCGCCCCCATCCCGGCCAGACGGTGCGCGATCGCTGCTCCGATTCCCCCGCCAGCGCCGGTAACGATGGCCACCTGGCCTTGTAATTCAGCTTCGGTTAATCCAGCCACAGAACCGCCCTCCCTGGCACTTTTCGGGCCCCTATCTGGACCTGCGGTTGTGCACTTGCCCGCATCTTACAGGATGAGGTGATGGAGGGTGTAAAGACGAACTTGCCTTAGGCGAGGCACATACTTATAATCCGCCTCACTGGAAATGCTGCCATTGGCGGTGTAGACGTTTACCGCAACGCAGTGATTTCCGGAGCCCGTCGGCTGGTTAGGTGTACCGCCTATGTTCTAGCAAGACCCGGGTAGGCTGGCTTGGGTGTTGCCTGGGTGCTGTCGCCGTTTTTCCCGAATGTCTAAGGAGCGATTCGAATGAAGACGAGTCTAGTGACGCTATTGCTGGTGTTGGCTAACCTGGCATCGGGCCAGACTGCTGCTGCGCCGCAACCTCAGGCGTCTCAACCGCAGGCCTCCCCGGCACAGCCGCAATCCCAGAAGAAAGAAATCAAGGATCCGGCGGAATACAACGCGTACGTCGGCGCGGTACAGCAGTCCGACCCTGCTGCGAAGATCAGCGGCCTCGAAGCCTTTCTCACTCAGTATCCCAACAGCGTCATGAAGGAAGATGCCCTGGAACTGTTGATGGGGACCTACCAGCAGGCCAACAACCAGGCCAAGGTCATCGACACCGCGAATCGGCTCCTGGCCGCGAACCCGAACAACGCTCGCGCTTTGGTTCTGCTGGCCTACAACGAGCGCGCCGCCCAGAAGTGGGCAGATGCCAAACAACACGCCGAGCGTGGTTTGGACGCCCTGGACAAGATGCCCAAGGCGGACAACGTTTCTGATGCCGATTTCGCCAAACAGAAAAGTCAGCTGGCGGGCTTACTGAACAGCGTGGCCGGCTTTTCCGCCCTGCAACTGAAAGACTATGCCGCCGCCCAAAAGTATTTGCGTCCGGCCGTCGAAGCGGACCCGAACAACGTGGAGAACGTCTATCCCTTGGCCCTTGCCTATCTGACCGCCGCTCCGGCCGATGAGGTGAACGGACTCTTTTTCATCGCCCGCGCCGCCAATCTGGTCAATGATCCCAAGGGGAAGGAATCGATCCTCAAGTTCGGACGCAGCCGGTACGTGCAGTACCACGGCTCCGACCAGGGTTGGGACGACTTGCTGGCTCAAACTAAGACTACTCCCCTGCCGGCCGCTGGATTTACCATCACAAAATACGTTCCGCCCACCCCGCAGCAGCAAGCCGCCGAGCTGGTCAAGACCAAGAAGCCGGAAGAGATGAGCTTTGCCGAATGGGAACTGGTCCTGTCGGTGGGAACCCAGGCGGACCAGGACGCGGTCTGGAATGCGCTCAAGGGCAAGAACCTGCAGATGGCGGAGGTGCAGGTCATCACGGCTTCGCCCACCAAGCTGGGGTTGGCAGCCAGCGTGGACGACATCGACCAGAAGCGCGCCGACATAGATCTTTCCCTCCCCGCGCCGATCCCCGCCCGAATGGTTCCGAAAGTGGGAGACAAGATCAATTTCGAAGGTACGCCGGTCTCCTACACTCCCAGCCCGTTTGTAATGGTCATGGAAAAAGGAGCCCTGTTGACCAAAGCTGCGCCGGCTCCGGCCAGGAAGCCACCGGTGCACAGAAAGCCGAATTAAAGACAGATCGCCTCGACAAGACAAGGCAGCCCCGGGTGGGCTGCCTTAATTTTTGGGTGTGATTGAAAGAGGAGACAGCGGTCGCGGAGTCAACGAACTGCCTTCTTCTCGTAGCCCACCGGCCGGGCGCTGCGGGGCGGGCGTTTGACGCCGTCGCGCAGCTGCCGTACGTCAATCTTGAGTTCTGAAATAGTGCGGCTCAGGGTGTTGCGGTGCATGCCAAGTTCGCGCGCCGCGCGGCATTGGTTGCCCTTGTTCTCCTGCAGAACGGTGAGGATGAACTTCTTTTTGAATTCGCGCACCGCTTCGGAATAAAGAATATTACTCCGGTACATCTGCATAACCAGGGCTTCGAGCTGATCTCTCACGGCATCTCTCTTTCTGCGCGAAGAATCGCTGGCCTGAAAAGCGGCCTGTTCTCCCATCAATGTCTGCCGAACTTCTTACTTGGCCGGGGCTGGAGGGGGTTGGACACCGCCGGGTACGGTCTGCGGCATACGGCGCAGCAAATCCAGTCCCTGGTAGAACCTGGCCCGCAGTTCCGCGGGAGCGACCCAGATGACGGCCCGCCCTACCGCCTGAAAATACGGGGCCCACTCCGAGCCTGCCAGCCATTTCGAGGTAGGGGCAAACGCCGTCATGGTCACCGCAATCACTGCCACAATCAGGCAGCCTCGCAGCAACCCCAGCGCCCCACCCAGAAGTCGGTCCACAAAACTAAGACCGGACTTCTTCATGATCCAGCGGGCGGTCTGGCCAGCTATACCCGCGGCTACCGCGACCGCAAAAAAAATAATCAGGAAGCCCGCACTCTCCGCCAGCCAGGCTGACTTCAGATACCGCTCCAGCCAGCCGGCGATACGCTGATACTGCCACGCCGCCAGCAGGTATCCTGCCACCAGGCCCGCCAGATGGAATGCTTCCCGGAAAAACCCCGCGTAAGCTGCCTGCACGGTGGATAGCAGCACCACCGCCACGATGGCCCAATCCGCGCCGTTCATACCGCCTTCCTGCAGTTCGCCGTGTGCTTAAACATCCAGTTCGAGTCCGGTGAGCTGACGGTATGCCTCGACGTACTTTTCGCTGGTCCGTTGCGTCACTTCAGCCGGAAGTGCCGGCGCCGGCGGCTGCTTGTTCCAGCGAATCTCTTCCAGATAGTCGCGAACGTATTGCTTGTCGAACGATTCCTGGGTCCGGCCGGGAGAATATTTGTCCGCCGGCCAGAAGCGGGAAGAATCCGGAGTGAGTACTTCGTCCGCCAGAGTGATGCCCCGGGCAGTGCGTCCGAACTCGAACTTGGTGTCCGCGATGATAATGCCTTTCTGCAGCGCATAGTCCGCGGCCTTTACGTAAACCGCCAGAGTAAGATCACGCAGCTGCCCGCTCAACTCCGGTCCCACCAGCCTGGTCATTTCCGCAAAGGAAATATTTTCGTCATGACCGCTGGTAGCTTTGGTCGACGGAGTGAAGATGGGCTCAGGCAAGCGGTCGGACTCCCGCAAACCCTTCGGCAGCTCAATGCCGCAAACTCGGCCTGTCGCTTTGTACTCCTTCCAGGCTGATCCGGAAATATATCCCCGCACCACGCACTCCACGGGAAACATGTCCGCCCGCACCACGATCATGGAACGGCCGCGCAGCTGATCGGCGTACTTTTGCAGCGGCGCCGGATACTGGCGGACGTCGGCAGTAAGCAGGTGGTTGGGCACGAGGTCGCGAAGAAAATCAAACCAGAAAAGAGAAATCTGCGTCAGCACCCGGCCCTTGTGCGGGATGCCGGTCGCCAGCACGTAATCAAACGCGGAAATGCGGTCGGTGGCCACGAACAGCAGGCGGTCTTCGTCCAGATGATAGACGTCGCGGACTTTGCCGCTGGCGTGGAGTTTCAGTTCGGGGAAGTCTGTCTGCAGCAAAACGGGGTCGAGAAGTTGAGAGCTCATGGTGAAATTCTACAGGCAGAAATCGTCGCGTATTCTAGTCCTAAAGAAATTTTTGTCAACGGCTTGTCTCGCGCTGCTGCAGATCGCCGACAGCAATTTGGTTGACAGGGCCGGCGATCGGTGAGATCGCCCGCCAGGCAAGGCATTCAGAGCGTCCCCACTGTGGAAAAACTGAGGATGCCTGTGCAAAGGACGGCGGCAGGGAAAGTGGGCCGCGCCAGGCGCTGGCACGACTGCGTTATACTTGAGTTGCGATGTCGGCGGA
>Ga0335085_10000848_pt1 | contig 75868 bp, 51 predicted proteins | sample Lox_Sample_45_FD_206712 | JGI IMG/M metagenome (GOLD analysis project Ga0335085, IMG submission 206712) | Soil microbial communities from Loxahatchee National Wildlife Refuge, Florida, United States - Lox_Sample_4.5 | ecosystem: Environmental > Terrestrial > Soil > Wetlands | place: USA... | reverse complement strand
GTTCTGGACCGTCCGAGGAGCGAACGCCATCGTGGCCCTGCGCTGCTGTTGTCTCAACGGCCGCTTCGAGGATTACTGGGAGAGCCGCCGGGCAGCCTGACTTCCACTTTTATGTCGCGCACCCTCCACGTCTGCTAGTCCGCTTGACGTCTTGAAGACCGGCCCTGACTTCGATTGTGTGAGTGTGCACATAACCAATCGTACCACCGGCAGCGGGACTGTATCGAGGTGATTACTTACCAAGACTACCAAAGCGTCGAGTTAGGAGGCAGTTCTAGCTAACCCCGACCTCGGGCCTCTGAGCGACAAGACCAGCAGGGACATTGGGTTCACCTCTAGCTGCCAATGGCTAATTCGCGCCAAATTGACTCGCAGCGTGGCTCCCAAGCATGTGCTGTGTAAGCCAAAAGGTTACGTGGCTAGTTTGTTTCTATTATCTGAGGCTAAAGAACGCATAAAAAAAACTTAAAAAAACTATTGACAACACTTAGGTGCCGTGATTACATCACCAACTGTGCTGATGAAAGCGCTTACACTTTAGCGAAGCGGTGAGCGGTTGGGTTTTTGAGTTTGCGATTTCGGGCAGTTGGCTTCTGAAAGGTGAGAGTCAGCGCCTTTTGACTTGTAGCACTTACCATTGCGTCAGGTATTCGGTCTGCTAATTTTACGGAAAGTCCTACGGAGGTGGGCCGTGGCAAAGCGTTCGTTTTTTGTGATTGCGTTGCTGGCGGTGTCCGTCGTGACACTCATCAGCGGAAGAGCAGCTTATGCGCAGGTGGGAGCTGACCGCGTAGCGCTGACGGGCCTGGTGACCGACCCTTCTGGGGGTTCTGTGCCCGGCGCCACCGTCACCTTGACAAGACAGGATACCGGATTGAAGACCGTCGTTGCTACCAACGACGCCGGCAATTTCACCACACCGGCGATGATTCCCAGCGTCTATACCTTGGAGGTGACGAAGGAGGGCTTCAAGACTTACACACAACCTGACTTGTCGCTGACGATTGGGGGAAGAACCTTCACCCAGAACGTCACGCTCCAGCTCGGCGCGGTGTCCCAGACCGTCGAGGTGAAAGCTACTACCCAGCTCATTAACACTTCAAGTTCCCAAATCTCCTACCACGTGAGCGGGGATTACTATCGGGACCTTCCGGATGTGATGGGCGCAGACGTGCGTCTGGCGGAAACCAAGCTTATCCTGTCGCCCGGCTACGTCCCCACTGCGCCCAATGGCGATGCGATCTTCCGCGGCGACGCCTTTGAATCGCGAATCAACGGCGGCCAGACTGTGTCTTGGGAGAGCTGGTTTGACGGCGCCGAATATGGTTATGCCGAGGGTCACCAGCAAACGCATGAAAGCTCCATCCCCTATGATGCGGTGCAGGAAATGACCACCACGGTGAATAACTTTTCCGCCCAATACGGCCACACCAGCGGCGGCATCGCTCTCTACACCACCAAGTCAGGTACCAACCAGTTTCACGGGAACGTGTATGACATTCTGACCACCAACCATTTGGATGCGAACAATTTTTTCCTGAATGAAGCGGGCATCAATATCCTGCCACTGACTCAGAATAACGTGGGCATTGCCATCGGTGGGCCCATTCCCAAGATTCACAAATGGGGCAAGACTTTCTGGTTCACTAATTATGACCGGCTCGATTACCACAGTACGGTGAACACTGGGTTTCAGAACACGCTCCCCACGCCGGCCGAGAGAAACGGCGACTTCAGCCAGTTGCTGCAATCGCCCGCAGCCGGATGCGCCACTCCCCCCTGTCAGATTGGGTCGGACGCGCTGGGACGGCCGATTTACTATGGCGAAATCTTCAACCCGAATTCCACCCGAACCGTGAACGGAGTCCCCGTCCGCGATGGTTACGGATTTAACACCGCAACTGGGTTGCCCATGGCAACGGCCAATATGATTCCGCTGAACGATCCGTTGCTAGCGGGAAACAAGGGCGCTCAATATGTCGCCTCTATCATTCCTGCGCTTGACCGGAATACGCTTTTCACGCCCAATGAATTCGGCGGCACGTCAGACGACAACGACAAGATTAATGTCTGGACGTGGCTCTTCAGGGTCGATCACACGTTCAGTGACAGGTGGTCCGCCACTTTCACCTATTTTCAGAATCACCGGCCCCGCACCGCCCACTGCGGCGGGCCGCAGGGTTGCAATACCGAGAACAACGGACAAACGGACTCTCAAGCAAATGACACTTATCTCGGCCAGGGCTTCTACCAGCTCATTACCAACCACTTCATGCACCTTCAGATCAACACGGTAATCAAGCCGAACCTGTTTAACCACGCCACGCTGTCTTATGACCGCTGGGTGATGGACGGACACCAATTGTCTTCAGGAGTAGGTTGGAACCAGAAGCTGGGGCTTGGGCTTCCGAACGATCCCAAGTACAACAATGCCGGCTTCCCCCAGATCAATTTCTTTAACGGACCAGTCGGATACACTCACTACGGAACGCCGTGGCTGGGAAACGGATCTGACATTAACAACCGGTACCAGTTCTATGACGACCTCACTTGGATCGTCGGCAAGCACACCGTGAAGATGGGAGTTCAGAGCAATTTCATCACTTTCCCTCAGACCGGATGGGCGATCAACACGGGCGGCAACTTTAACTTCCTCGCCCAAAGTACTGCAGGCTATGACAACAGGGGTAACAACTTGGCCAACTCAAACGCGCAAGGCGACGCTTTCGCTTCGTTCCTTCTCGGCCAGGTTGACTTTGCCAACTTCTCGGTGTTCCAACCTTACATGCCGAAGATCTCCTATGTGGCGCCGTGGATAAACGACTCTTGGAAGGTTAATTCCCATCTCACCCTGGAGGGCGGCCTGCGACTCGACCACAATTCGGGTCTCTCGGAGCAGCACAACCGCTTTTCAACCTTCGTCCCCACAGCCACTCAGGTGATCGATGGGGCGACCGTTGACGGTGCCACGGTCTTTAACTCCAAACTGGCCGGTGGCAACGGCAGCACGGGCTTGGCGCCGCGCACTGGCTTTGCCTATGCCCTAGGGAAAAACAATGTGATTCGAGGTGGATATGGCCTCTACTTTGGCGCCACCATTGCTGATTCCTGGGACGCTTACCCGGTGGACGGCTATCAGACAAACCCCACCGTGGCCAATACCAGCAATGACCAGTTTCCGACCTACTACTGGGGCAATGGATTCCCAGCGAGTTCCATCTCGTTCCCGCCGAACTTAGTTCCTGGCGTCGCGAATGGAGGCAGTCCGGTGGCCGTCTCCCCCGACAATTACGAGATGCCGATCTGGCAGAACTGGAACATTTCCTACCAACACCAGTGGGGCAGCAACATCAGTCTGGACGTGGCCTACGTGGGGAACCACGGAACGCGGTTGCCTGATGACCGCGCCAGCGCCGGCACGCTCTTCAACATGAACCCAGATACAGTTCTGCAATACGGCACTGACCTCACGACAGCAGGCTTTACCAACGGCGTTGCTTTTGGCAATGTACACGGCGTCGCTGCTCCTTGGCCTGATTTTACAGGAAACCTGGCCCACGCCTTGCTACCTTTCCCGCAGTACAACCCGCAGGGAATTCAGTGGCGCAAGACGCACAACGGGAAGAGCCACTACAACGCCTTTCAAATGCAGTTTCTCCAGCGCGGACATAATCAGTCAACCACCATCGCTTACACCTATTCCCGCCTCATGAATAACGGAGCGGAATCAGGCCAGGAAGGCGGCCTTTCGGTTCAGAATCCAAGCAATATGAGCGATCTGTGGGGGCCGAGCGCTGACGACGTGCCGAATGTTCTGACCATTGGCGAGGTCTATACGCTGCCGTTCGGACCGGGTATGAGATTCCTAGGAAACGCCACGGGGGTTGTGGATAAGCTCGTCAGCCACTGGCAGGTGTCATTCATCGCGAGCTACCAGACAGGACGCCCGCTCACCATGTTTGCAGCCAATAACAATAATCAATACCTGTTCAGTACCGCTCTGTTCCCCAACCGCGTTGGCGGCCAGCCCGTCAGGACCTCGGGATCATTTACCGACCCGAGTAGCCAAGTGTACTTTAACTCGGCTGCCTTCTCCGTCCCAGACCCGTTCACCTTCGGCAACAATGGGCGGAGCAACACGGACATCCGTGGATTCCACTATTACAACGAGGATCTAAACATTTACAAAGATACCTACTTCGGCGAGCAGAAATATGTAAGGTTCCAAGCCACGGCAGGCAACATTTTCAACCGAGTTGATTTCTGCAACGCGGATACGAATATCAGCGACGCATCCTTCGGCGTGACGTCCACCCAGTGCAACATCCCGAGGCGTATTCAGCTCGGTCTGCAAATCTTCTTCTGAAGACGACCTTCAGTTCACTCTCAGCGATGGTTCGGTCCCTTGCGGGACCGGCCATCGCTTTCTTGTTTTGGGCCAGCCTTCAGCTAATTGGGGAGCTAATTGGGGAGCAGCAAGTGCAGTTCTAAGTGCTTCCGCGCTTTCTGGTCCGCATCTAGCTTTTGCCACTCAGCAAAATGCTTCTGGGCCTCGTCGGCTTTCCCGAGGGTTTGAAATAATAGGTAGAGTTGGTAGTGAGCCTGCTCCGAGGTGGGATCGAGCACGATCGCACGGTCGAGATACTCTTGGGCTTCCTCATAGTGGTGCTTCGTCATCAGGATGGTACCCAACTTCACGTACGAGGGTGCATACTGAGGATGGCTCTTGACGAGGCCTCGGAGTAAGGCTTCGGCGTCGTGATTTTGGCCGAGGTGGCTATAGGTGAGGCTCAGATAGTACGGAGCCGCAACCTGGTTAGGCTGCTCCTCAAGGCTCTTCTTAAGGGCGGATGCAGCCTCAGGGTACTTGCTCTGCAGATAGTACACGGTTCCCATCGCATAATTCAAAACCGGATTCTGAGGGTGTTTCTGCAAAAGCTCGCCAAAGAGAGCGGCGGCTTTTGGAAGATTACCCCGACCGACGTTGGCGGAGCCAAAAACGTAGACGTAGCGGTCGTCGTCTGGCTTCAGCGAAACCGCTTTTCCAAGAGCGGACAGAGCGTCTTCAATCAAGTCTCGCTTCAAGCAGATTCTCCCGAACTCAAACAAGATTTCAGGATCGTCCGGCTGCAGTTGTTTGGCCCTGAGGAGATAGGCCAACGCTTTTTCGGTATTGCCTTGCCGCTCGGCGACTTCAGCGACTCCCTGATCGCAGGCCGCGCAGGCCGGATTCAAGCTCAAGGCCTGTTCGAAATCCCGCTCGGCCTGATCCAGGTCTCCCAGCCCCAGATGAATCCTTCCGAGATTCAAGGCGAGCGTCGAGGACATGTGTCCAGCGCTTCTTGACTCAACGGCTTCAACCAGAGCTTTGGCTTCGGAGGTCATCCCGTAGCTCATCAGGAGCTGAGCAAATTCGAGCGATGATTCATCAGAGTGTTGAGGCAACTCTTGCCAGGCACGAACCACCCCGGCGAGCTCTTCCTTTTTTCCAAGACCTCCATAGTCTGTCCCCAAAATCAAAAGGCCATCGTCCGATTTGAGTAGCTGCGGAAAAATCGGCCGCGCAACATCGAGGGATTTCTGATATTGGTGGAGGGAAGCCGCGAGCTTGGCCAAGTCATAGCGGGCTTGGTTGTTCGAGGGATCCTGTTTCAAGGCCTTTTCGAAGCTCTCACTTGCCAACGCAGGCTTGTTCTGAAGCACATAAGCGTCTCCGAGTGTCGTCCACGCGCCCGATAGATGAGGATTCAGCTCAACGGCCTTGTTAAGAAATTGCGTGGCCTCCTGATACTGGCCCTCCTCCAGGCGAATGGTCCCGAGCATTGCCAATGCCAGGGGCCGTGTCTTGGAATCGTCCATGGCCAGCCGTGCTTCGCGCTCCGCCTCCTCTTTTTGCCCCTGGCTCAGCAACCGTGCAGCCGTCCTGATGTGATCAAGCTGTGCGAAAGCGGCGCTTGCAGTCGTCCAGTAGGTTAGCAGCAGCCCGACGCAAGCGAGGACCCACCCGATATGGGAAGGCCCTGCCGCACCGGCTGTCTTCGTGTCCTCCATAGACCCATAGATCTGCGCCAGCCCAACCACAAATGCGAGCGCTTGTGCGCCACCGTTAGTACACTACGACTTGTGCGAGAACTTCTCCTGTCGTACGATCCCGTGGCCTTCTTGCACGTAAACGAGTTGATTGGCCTCGACTTTCTGGAGCCGTTCCACAAGGCCCGAAGGCCAGCGGACTTCGATCAAGTCCGCTTCCTTTGCGCGACCAAGTCCGAAGTGGAGGCGAAAATCGTTTTGAGAAAGGTAGCTGGCGCCGCTCATCACTTCATCAATCTGGGTGTGATCGCCGGCTACGACCTTGACGCGCGCCCCAATCGCGCTGCGATTGGATTTGACGCCGATGCACTTGACCTTGATCCAATTGTGTCCTGACGTGCAATCATTGCGCAGCAGCGTTGGAGGGCCGTTCATGTTGATAACGACGATGTCCACGTTGCCGTCGTTATCGTAGTCTCCGAAGGCGCAGCCGCGGCTGGTATGAGGTTCGATGGCGCCCGGCCCAGCCCTGGACGCGACGTTCTCGAATTTTCCGGTCCCGGTGTTTCGATAAACCACCGGAGGCGACGCGTAATTCGCCATGAGGCCCCGGCCTGAAATCTCGGGATAAACGTGGCCCGTCGAAATGAAGATGTCGCGCCAGCCGTCATTGTCGAAGTCCTGGAACCCCGCGCCCCAACCGACGTTGGCCGTCGCTGACGCCAAGCCGGATTGATAAACCGCGTCGTAAAAGGTCCCATCCCGATTGTTGTGGTACAGGCTAACGTTTTCGCCGGCGAAATTGGGCTTTAGGATATCGAGCCAGCCGTCGCAATCATAGTCTCCCACCGCCACTCCCATCCCGCCCTGCGTGCCTCCGTTCGCGCTCAGCGCGCAACCGGCGGGAGTGCCGATCTCCGTGAAGGTTCCGTTGTGGTTGTTGTGATACAGAAGGCTCCGCGCTTCGTCGCAGGCAACGTAGATATCGGGCCAACCGTCGTTATCGAAGTCCGCCGACGCTGCTCCCATCCCGTAAGAGCCCGCCGGAATCCAGTTTTCACGAACAACGTAAGGATCTGGCAACCCACGCGGATTGGCCACGCCCGACGCTTCTGAGACATCCTCAAAGGTGCCGTTGCCTCGATTGTGATAAAGGATATTCGTTCCGCCGCCCAAACCTTGGGGCCCGCAGGCAACGGGGACACCGTAATACTTGCAGAGTGCATCACCGCCCGGCGGTGGAACAATGCTGGGGTCGTAGTTCACATAGTTAGCCACAAACAGATCCACATGGCCGTCGAGGTCGTAGTCGAGGAAGCAGCATGCGACATTCCACCGGGTGTGGGGACCGGGCTGGATCAGCCCTGCCTTTTCGGTAACATCAGTGAAGGTGCCATCACCGTTGTTGTGGTAGAGAACGTTCTGGCCCCAGTACGTCACAAACAGATCGTCAAAGCCATCGTTGTCGTAATCGCCGACGCAGCAGCCTTGGCCCCAGCCTGTACGGACCAACCCCGCTGTGCGGGTGACATCAGTGAAAGTCCCGTCGCGATTGTTGTGGAATAAAAAGTTGGATGGTAGTGGGCCGCCGGCAGGCGCCCCAAACACAGTTCCATTCACCATGAAAATGTCTACCCAACCGTCGTTGTCGTAGTCAAAGAACGCCACACCACAACCCATCTCTTCCACGAGATAACGCTTCGTCGTTTTCTCGCCGGTGACGTTTATCGCTTGCCCGAGTCCTGCCTGCGCAGCCACATCTGTGAAGCGAAACCCCAGCCTTCCTGCCGGATTTTCCGCTGCAGCACCCCGTTGCTTTGGCTTCTGGCCGAACAGCGAGCTCTGAGGGTCAAAACCAAGAATGGACGCCGGCACCGCCAAGCCGAGACGCTGCAGAACTCGGAGAAACTCGCGCCGCGAACTCCGGAAGCTGTTTTGTAAACTAGGGTTCATCATCCGGCGCTGATGGGGCTTGGGGAAGATTCGGTTGGTGGCTGGCGTCCCGCCACTCTTTCGCCATAGCGTTCTGGTCAGTGTGGATTTGTTCGAATCGCTTGAGCGCCGCCTCACTTTCGGGGACTTTACCGAGCTTCCTCAGAACCGTACTCAGAAGGTAGAAATACTCGGGTGTGTTCGAATTAATTGCGATGGCCTTTTGGACTGCATCCATGGCCTTCTGCCAATCGCCCTCGGTCTCGAACGCCTTGGCAAGGTCATAGTAAGCGAGATCGCATCGCGGGTCGATCAACAAGGCCTTTTGGGCGAACCCAATGGCAAGCGCGGGCTGGCGCTCCCGAATGTAGTGTGCGCTGAGGAATTCCGAGGGCCACGGCGAGTTCAGGTGTTGCTGCTCGTTCATTTGGGCGGCCGTTGTGTAGTCCTGAATCGCCTCATCATTTTTGCCGAGCACTTCGAGCACCAGGCCAAGATTGCCGTACGCTTTCATGTACGTAGGGTTCAGCCGGATTGCGGTCTGGAATTCCTTTAAGGCTCCCGGGAAGACCTGCCGCGTGTAGTAGACTCGGCCGAGGAAGTAGTGAATCTCCGCCGAATCAGGCTCTAGTTGCGCCGCAGCTTGTAACTCCACTTCCGCGAGATCGTAACGGCCCACGAAGGTGCAGACTAGACCGAGGATCTTGTGTGCCTGCGCATCCTTGTCGTCAAGCTGCAGCGAACGCGACAACTCGCGGACAGCTTCTCCCACCTGGTGGGTGCGGAAAAAGGCGTAACCGAGATCATAGTGCGCTTTGGCCGAGCTGTCGTGATCGTGAAGGTATCGCTCCAAGCCCGGAATGGCTTGTTGATACTGACGCTGCTCGATGAGGTTTTCCAAAGACGCGAGCGGGTCAAGCGGATCATTGTTGACAGTTTGGACCGGAGGGCCGGAAGCGGGGCGGTCGAAACTGATCGAGCCCTTACTCTGACCGGCCGCATCCCCCTGTGAGCCGAGACCCAACGGAGCCATTGCTACGGCCAGCAGACAAGCGGCGCCGATAAGTCCCGCAAAGGTGGCATGCGCCGCGCGGCGCGAATTGGGCGAAAGGCTGATTTTACGGTAGCCTTCCGCCGGAGCCCAGGACTGCCCGGTCCGTCGGTTTCTCATTTTTCTCACGGGCGATCCTTTGTTGTCTATAACCTAACGGTTTCGTTCGGTAATTTTGTCCCCGGGGGCCGTTATCGTTATAGTACTATTGTCAAGTGCGCACTGACGTACAACGGTAGCCTAGCACCCATTTTTCACAACAATCAGGCCCGAGCTAAAAGGAGCACGGCTGCGGCCCAATACTGTTCGTGTACTTCACATTACGTCCCAACCTGATTCGAGATGCAGGGTAGGGGCGGACCCTGTGCTCGCGAACGTTGAGGTAAGCTCCCGACCTCCCTGAAACCCCGCAAAGCGGGCGGCGTCCTTTAGCCCATGGCGGCAGACGCTGTGAAGAATTTGAATCCTGTCATGCTGAACGATGACCATCCTCAAATTCGTTTTACCCATAGCACGACCTAAGGCGCGGCCCCTCTGGGCCCGTTAAGCTGCTTGAGGGTTGCTGTCAGGTTGTGCTGCGCCTCAAGGTATTGGGGATTAAGCTTCAGAGCTTGCTGAAATGTTGCAACGGCCTTCTGCGTCTCGCCTTTTCGGGCGAGCGCCATTCCCAGGTAATTGTAAGCCTCGGGCCATGTCGGCCGTAGGCGGATAGCTTCCTGGAACTGCTCGATTGACCCGTCGAAGTCAGCCTCCTGAAGCAAGATTCTCGCCAAGGCATACCGCGTCTCAGAGTCGCCGGGCTCCAAACGCACGGCCTCGCGCCACTCTCGAACCGCCCCTACCGAGTCTCCCTTCTTGAGCAAGGCCACGCCGAGGTCTTTATGCGCGCTCGCTGAATCGGGCGCCAATCGGACGACCGTCTGGAAATGTTCAATCGCGGCGTCAATCTTCCCCGCGGCTAACTCCTCCTCCGCCTGGCTAAACTGGGAGTCGGCAAACTGCGTTTTTGTCTTTGCGCCGGTCAGCTTCTGGGCTATTTGGAACTGCTTAGCAGCCTCGTCGGTTTGCCCCATGCGGCCCAGGGCGAGACCCATCTGGTAGTAGGCATCGCCTCTCTGCGGATCGAGTTTCGCGGCCTCCCGCAAGTGCGTGACCGCCTCCGGCAGGTTCCTCTGGTCAACCAACAGCTTGCCGAGCGTGTACTGGGCATCCGCGTTTTGGGGCTCTATCTCCACCACTTTGCGAAGCTCTGCGATTTCCGCATCCACATTCCCCTGGCGGCCGTAAGCAACACCCAGATTGTAGTGAGCGCTCACCATTGTAGGATCGAGTTTAATGGCCGTTTGCAATTCTTTGACGGCGCCGTCGAGGTCACTTTCCGTCAGCACGGCGCCGAGATCAGAATGGGCTTCTGTATAGTCGGGCTTCTCCTCGATGGCCTTCCGAATTTCCGCAATCGCCTGGTCGCCCTGGTCCGCTTGCACATACACGAGACCCAGGGCGTGATGAGCTTCGGGGAAGTCGGGCGCTTCTTTAATCGCAGCTTGAAATTCCTGGATCACCGCCTCCTTACTCGCACCTTGCAAGCCCAGCAGGCGGCCGAGGACGAAATGTACCTCCGGGACGTCATCTTTGCCTTGCGCCACCTGCTGGAGCTGAGAGATGGGTTCGGCCAAATCAGGCCGGCCTTGCATGGCGCGCGTGTCCAGCCGAAGCGCGGCCTCGAATTGATGCAGGGCTGCGCCAAGCCTATTCATCTTTAATAGAACGACTGCCTGATCCATATAGGCAGGGAAGTTGCTCGCGTTGAGGGCCAGCGCACAAGCCAAAGTGTCGAGGGCGGCCTCATTTTCGCCGAGGTCCTTCAGGCTCATACCGAGAAATGCGTAGGCCTCGCCGGAAGCCGGGTCCAATTTCACCGCTTCCCCCAATTGGGCAACCGCGTCGCTTCTCTGGCCTGCGTACCATGAGGCAACGCCGAAATTGTAGTGTGCCGCAGACAACTGGGGGTCAAGCGTCACGGCCCGATTCAATTCCCTGAGAGCATCCGGCAGCCTGCCTTGCTGGCCGAGGACGAAACCCAGCAGGTTGTGAGCGTTGGCATAGCCGGGGTCGGCCTGGACGGCGGCCTGGAGCGCTTGGGTGGCTCCCTCCAAGTCTCCCTCCATGAGTTTTTGGTTACCCTGGTCACACAGCTTTTCAGCTTCTGGAGTGGCAGGCTCTGGTGAATTGTGAGGCGGCTTCGAGGCAAGCTGCTTGAGCACGCCACCCAGTGAATAATAGGCTTCGCTCATTTGCGGTGCCAAGCGCAGCGCGGCTTGAAGGCATTGTTTCGCTTTCTCGAAGTCGCCCATCTGCTGGTAAGCCTGAGCGCTTTCGTACTCAGCACGATACGCCGCGGCGTCGGGTGGATGGAGAGCCAGAACCCGCTCGAGCTGCGCGACGGCGCCCTTGGGGTCGCCTTTGGCGCGCAGAATTACGCCCAAGTTGAGATGGGCCTCGAAGCTGGCCGGACGCAGCGCCAAAGCCTTCCGAATGGCCGCGTAGCCGGCGTCAAAATTGCCCACGCTGGCCAGGGTCGAGCCGAGATTGTTGTAGGCGCGAAAATAATCCGGCTTCAGTTGAACGGCTTTTTGATATTCCTCAATGCCGCTCGAAATCTCATTGTTCTCAACGTAGGCGTTCCCCAGGCCGTTATGGGCTTCGGCCGATTTGGGATTCTGCTTCAGAACCGCTTGATACTCAGCGATGGCGTCCTTGATTTGGCCGCTTTCCTCCAAGGCGAGCGCCAGCGCCAGGCGCGCCTCCTCAAAATCGGGCTTGAGGTCGACGGCAGCCTTAAACTCCTTGGTGGCGTCCTCAAAATGCTGATTTTCCGCGGCAATGAGCCCCAGATAGTAGTGGGCCTGCACGTTTTGGGGGTCAAGGCGAAGGGCGTCGTTGAAAGCGTTCTCGGCCTCGTCGGCATTCCTCAGTCTGGTGAGCGCTACACCTAGTCCGGTGTAAGCCTGACTGTTCTTGGGGTCGTTCTTGATCGCCTGCTGGAACTCAGCGGCCGCCTGCTTCCACTTTTGCTGGTCGAGCAGGGCCACTCCCTGACTGTAAGGATCGCCGCCGGGTTTTGTTTGAGTGTCTTCAGAGACGGCTAGGGAAGGGAACAACGTAGCTGCCCAAAAAACGATAAAGCAGCACAGACTTGCAGTCGAACAGGCCCGCGCCTTTAGGCTTCTCCTGAAATTCCGCATAGCGATGCTCTGCTGCAGTGTTCATATAGTTTAACATAGGAGGACGTACGGCGGGCCGAATGGCGCACAGCAGATAGGGGCTCGCTTGGGGTCGAGGCGGCCGTTCTATGACGTTCGATTGCGTCTCGGCGGTACCTCGCTTCCGAGTTCAATCCATCCTCGTTGAAAAGCTTCAATCGCTTCGTCAATGTCGGCGTCGACGAACTTCATATCGTAATTTTCCCCCGGCATGTCCTCCGTCACCAACAGATACACCGAATTTGGCTCGGTGTTACGGTCAGCGTCCTTGCGGCAAAACCCAACCACTCTGTACCTCTTCACTTGTTACTCCCGCAACAATAGGCGCAGGGCAGACCCGCCCTGTAGAGTCTGCAGGCTCTGTGTGCCAACATGGGCAGAGCCACAGACGCAAAGCGGGCCTGCGCTGCGCCTACTCTTTCTTGCTTCGACTGCGCCGGGCAAATCGCCTAAGCAGAGAGCCCAAGAAAAGTCCGAACAATATGGAGCCCAGCGTCCAAATGCCAAATAGGATCGTGATGGTCCATCTGTGACTGATTCTCTGCACCGCGGGCGTGTATGCCCCAGACGCGCACCCTTCCCCAAGGAGCGAAAGGGGTTAACTCACCATTTCCGGGCATCGATGTAGCTCCTCTGGGACGTTGAGCGCGCTTCGTAGTCCTCACCGCAAAAGCAGCCGAAGCTCAGCAGCCGGCCTCGATTGGGATCCCTCCTCAGAGATCGACGCAACGCGCAGAGGACGAAATGTAAGTCTGCCCTGATGCGGCAGAACGAACGGCGTGGGCTAGCTCACAGCTCAGGTCAAGCTTGCTGACGACTGCCTTGGCGCCTTGGCGAACGAAGTCGTCAACACCGAAGAATGCCGCGCTGATCAGAACGAACGGGATGTGGTGTCCTCGCGACTTGAGTTCGTCCATGACTTGCGTCCCGGTGAGGAACGGCATGGAGACGTCCGTTACAATTACGTCAGGATGCAAGGCGAGCGCGTCTCGCAGAAGGTCCCTTCCGTTCTCCACACTCCCAACCACGTCAAACTCGGCCCTCAAAGAGCGCTCAATCGTACGTCGTATGTCTCTTCGATCGTCGGCGACCAGAACTCGCAATCTCCTGCCGAATTGATTCAGCTCCATTAGACAGATCCACGTCCTGATCGAGGAACCTCTGCATCGCGTGATTCCGTGCTGAAGAACCCATTCCAGAGTGTCACTCTGCGACTCGCGAGTAACCTCGCTTTGAAATTGCAGAAACGGCGAGAATCCTCGCTCCCTCCGGCTCTGCCGAATGACACTCTGAATGGTGGGGCTCGATAAGAGCCCCGGCGCGCCCTCTATGAACATGTTGACTTGATTGGCTGGGGCGTGTCGTTGCTCTGGAGCAATGAGCAAATAACTCTAGGATGGGGATGGGTGAGTTTGGGTGAGTCTATCAGAGGAGGTTTTCGGGGCGCCGGAGCAGAACTTTGCCGCGGGTCTTTTCCACTGTTCCCTCACGCTCCCAGCGTTTCAGGATACGACTGGCGGTGAACGAGCTCGTGTCAGAAAGGGAGGCCAACTCTTCGTTCTTGATGTCGACTTCGACGCCGGAGGGCAGCGCGTGTCCTGCCCGGCATGCAAGACCCGTTACGGCGCTGGCGAGCCTCTCTGCAGCGGTGCTTGATACAAGCTGGGCATGTCTCTTGGCGATCAGGGCGATGTACTGCAGTGAGATTCGAAGGGCGTTTTCCGGGAATCGGGGGTAGGCGTTCGCCAGCCTAAGGACTACTGGGCGCTGCCATTCGAGAACTTCGCCCTTGGGAGCCGGTTTTGCGGTGCCGAGATAGCCTATGGGATTAGAAAGAAACGCAGCAACGCCGAAGACGTCATGAGGTACCATACGCCGCAGCAGGATCTCGTTGCCATGGCTGGTGAGCACGAAATAATCGACGTGACCGCCGGTTACAAGAAACAGGCGCGTGGCTGGCTCCTCCGCGCTCATGATAATGTCTGAGCCTTTGAAGATGCGCTTGGATGCCGCCGCCACGACTGCAGCGACTTCGTCTCTTCGGAGGCCTGCGAAGAGAGGAATTGAGGCGAGATTCGTCAGCATAGAGGTCATGTCGGGGTTTCATCCGGATTTCGTAGAGCGAAGGTTCCGTGCGATTTTCGTCGCCAGCAAGACAGGCAGCCGCCAAGAACATCTCAAATTGACCGTCGCTGATTTCCGGGACGCCCTCCAAGTCTCCCTAACGGGGATCGCCCTGCGCGTCAAAAGCTGGGTGGGACTTCCAGCGCGGATAATTCACTTCCCTATTGCAAAGTGAAGGAAGCTTTTTCCTCGGCCGTTTCCGATCCCTGTTTCACGATAAAGCGTATTGTGAACTCACCGGGCTCGAGTTGAGCGATGGGAGCCATGGCGACGTATTGGATGCGGCCGTCTTGGTCCGGCGGACCGAGCTTGGGCGAGCCGCTGCCCAGCACCTCCCCATTCCTGCTGAATTCCATTACCAATTGGGGAGGTGCGGCGACGCTCTTGTCGGGGTAGATGACCACATAGAAGGGCAGACTTGCCGTGCCCGTCTTGCTGATCACCGGATCCAGGGTCGGAGAAATGACCTTGGTCGCAATCAACAATGGGTCACTGTTTTCGGTCGACGAATCTTTGTCCTTGGTGGTGCGGACCACGGCGACGCTGCTGATGCCGAGCGCGGTGGACGGCGGCGGCATCACCACACTGCTTTTCTGGGCGCTGATTTTGTTGTCCTCGCCGTCCAGGACAGCGGCTTCGAGCGTATACTGCCCAGGCGGCAGATCGAAGTGCTCGGTATAAATGAAGTGGCTCGCCTTGAGTGCCTCCAACTTGGCGGCCGGCACATTGATGGGGATCTCATTCTCGAACTTCTTCACCACTGCGCCCCCACTGTCCTTCAATACGGCGACGTAGGAGAGGCGTCCCTCGTACGCATCCGCACCCTTTTTCTCGAGAGTCACATTTGCGAGCGGCACATCCACCACCAGCTCACACACGGGCTGGTTTTGCCGGCCGCGGAAGTGCATGGCCGTCGATCGAAAACCAAACGCCGTGGGAAGCTCGGCTGAACCCAGGGCGGTTAGCAGGGGCACCTCGAAGGGGCGAAGAACGGTACCGCCAGCAGCCAGCGCCGGGGGAAGAGCGATGTATCCGGACCTCGCTTGGACGCGCAGGTCGCTGGAATCCATCTTGATGGTGATCTTCCTGAATGATCCATCGTAGGTCTTGATTTCCGGATTGTAGCTGATCTCGTAGTAGGTCTGGATGTCTTCCGCAAGTTTGTGGAGGGGCGCTCGAAGGTCATTGGTGTTGGCGATCAGCGCGCCTCCGGTGGACTCCGCGAGATTGGCCAGTGTGTTTTGCGTGTTGGCGCGGGTGCTCTCGATACTGGTATCGATCAGCGCCGCCTGGTCGGGCCGGACGGCCTCACCCGTGGTGGTTTGCTGGTCCCGAGAAGCTTGAGCGGCGCGGTTGAGCGCGTCGATGCCCGCTTGATTGTTGCTCCAAGTGGTCAGGCCATGGGTATCGACCGCATAAATACTGACGTTTGACCGGTTCGCAATGCTGATGACGTTTTTGAACGGCTGCTCCATTCCCTGCGGGATGACAAAACCGCCTTCGGAAAAGTAAAGGATGGTTTTCCTCCCGGGCAGACGGTATTGCTCCTTGACCGCGTCCAGCAAAGACCATATCTCGGCGCGCCCAGATTCCATCCCTGCAGTAGACTGTTCGGTGTTGATCATTTGTAGCAACATCTGAGCCATGGCAACGTTGGCAAAAGCCGCACCATTCGGGTTTTGAGCCTGGGCCGCGGCCGTGGCGCTGGCCGCCAAATTGTCAACCTGGCCCTGCGCGGACTGTTCGCCAGTCGTCGGGCCCAGCATCTCTTGGAGTTGGGCTCGAGCAATTTCGGTGTCCTTGGAGAAATCGGCGTTCTGGCTGCCGGTAGCGCGTTGGATGGCCTTCTTGAGCAGCGCGGGATCGTTGGTGAATGGCTGAAGAACCTCAAGCTTATGATCGATGGCCATGATGGCCATGTAGACATTCTGCGGAAGCTCTCCCTTCAGAAGATCCAACGCTGCACTGCTGGCAAGCCTCCGGTCGTCATTGCTGTAGCAGTGAAAGATCATCGTTACCAGGCGAATCTGGCGCAGGGGGTCGAGCTGGGTCCGCGAACCGCCGGCGCTGATGGCTTCGCCTCCCTGAACCAGACGAAACGAGGTTATTTTCTTCGGCTCGCCATCGTCCAGGATCTGGAAATCGTCGGGTTTCAGATCGTTCACCGCATGACCCTTCTTGTCGCGGACCACCACGTCGAGCAGAACTTCTTCGGTCGCTGTCTTGATGCCGGTTTGCGCCGGGGCGGAAGCTTGAGGCTGTTGGGAGTAAACTGCTGCCGTGCCAAAAGAGACCGCGATTGCGGCGGCAAAACAGAACAAAATGCGGGGTAGCTTCCTCATGGCTTTTTTCCTTTTCTTCAGGCGCTGGTCATTGACCAGCGATCGATCTCGGTAGCGTCTTACCATCTCTTCTTAATGAATTGTATGGCCAAGCTTTTGGGCGCTCATTTAGCGATCCGTTGTCTCCGCGGCGGACGAAAACGCACTTTACAAAACGAGCCTTTCAGCGCCTCAAAACCATGGCTTTGGGTAAATTTGGTCGCGCTGATTCCAAAAGACTTCTTGGCTTTGTGTAAGATTTACACAAAGCCACCAAGTTGTTGATTGCACATGACTTCTTGGCTTTGGCACGAACCAAAAATTACGTAACATGCTGATTCTAAATAACCTCTTGGCTTTGGTTAGTATCTTTTTTTCGCGGGCCTTCGAATCACCAGTTGCGTAACTCCTTGTGTAACTCCTGCTGCCTTTTTCTCCACAGCTTCATCCCCACAGTAACCTCCTGCGGTCGTCCAGCCCGAATCGAGACTTGACCCTTGCCGTCATCTGCCTAGCCCCACTTCTCACCATGACCCTCAAAGGGCGGGACTGTTAGCCCCGCATTTCTGTTCCGAAAATTTCGGTCAGGCAACGGTGGGCTCACCACCCCAGGCCGCAGGCTGAGTCGATCATGAACCGATCTCGTGGACATTTTCATGCTTCGGGGTGTCGCGAAGCGACATGACGACTCACGAGGATTCGGAAAGGGCGGGGCTTCAGAGTCTGTGTGAGAACTCTATGGTTGCGCGCTGTAGCGGCGGTCTGTGACCGCCGAAGCCATTGATTCTTAGGTACGGCGGTCACAGACCGCCGCTACAGCACGCGGTTTCCACACAGACTCTTCAGCCCCGCCGATCGCGCGTAACTGCGCTCTTTTGTCTTCCGATCTCGGCACAGCTTGGGAATGCAAGCTGTGCCGAGATCGGAAGGGGGCAAATATCCGACGGACGCTGTAACGGCCGGACTAAAGTCCCGCCCTTTCCAGGGCCGCGACAAATCTATTATGCATTCATTCGCTTCCGTAGGTTGCGCTGCGCTTCACCTACGGCTTTGCCCTTCGGGCAACGGGCCAAAGCCAATCGACGGGGCTGGAAGCCTCGCTCTTCCGAGACTCGATCTGAGCGCGCGGTGAAAAAACCAGTCTAACCCGGAAATGGTTCATTGGCCCTCGCAATTCGAATTCGATGATCTGTAAACCGGTGGTGCGCTCCTGGCAGCTCGATTTTCGGCATGTGGCAAGAAGCGCAGTGGCTCGTGGACACCTTGCAGGTCCTCGCTTTCGGTTTGCCGCCGGCATGACAGGCCTGGCACTTGGAGTCGTAATCGGTTGTCTTGGTGTCCACAGCGTGATGCACGTCGTGGCAGGCAAGGCAACTGATGCGGGCGTCATCCGGGTCATAGCACTTACTGCCCACCAGCCTATAAGGCTGGAAGCGGATATCGGTGATGTCCAGCTTGCCTGACAGTGCGATTTCCTCCCACGTGCGGTGACACTGCCCACAAAAAGTGGAGACCTCGTCCGTGGAGAGAGCGCCCAGATGCTTCATGGCACCCATTTCCGGGTTGGCCTGCCTTAACCCCGCAAGATGCTTGTCAGAAGGTCCGTGGCAGCGCTCACACTGCACTCCCGGGGTCATCGTGTCCAGCGTCAGCTCCCGGCCTTGGGTGGCATTCGTCGCGTGACAGCCGAAGCAGCGCAATTTGTCGTCACGGCCCATGACGCGGCCCGCAGCGTCGACAATGTTGGTCGGCATGGATCCCCCGGCGCCCATGGTGATGCCGAGTCCTTTCAGTTCGCTGAAATAACTGACGCGGCTTTCATACAATTGGCCGTCTTTCTCGAGAACGTAAGTCTCGCCGATGGCGGCACTAGCTCCCATCGCCCAGCGAATGGGCATCGACAGGCTCTCGACTCCATCCGAGACGGAATAAATGCTCTGGTCGCCCCGGCGTTCAATACGGTATGAATACCGGGCGTCCTGGAACGTCATGAGCGGATGAGCGACGAGCGTCTGACACTCTTCCACCGTTTCCAGAGCGTGCGCCATACCCGTGGCCGGCTGGAACTTGGCCTGGTCATGGCAGGCGGCACAAGCCGACACAGGGCGCGAGATGCTTTGCGGAGCGCCGACTCTCGAGACGCTGCATAGGAGGAGGCACACGAATTGCCACCGCCATTTCATTGTGGCTTCGCGACTCCGGCCTCGCTGGGATCTCTCAGCCGTAAGAACTGGGCGCGTTCCTTTGCCGCTTCCTCTTTGCGTCCCGCCTTCGCGTACGCAGCGCCGAGCGCAAAATGGACCTGGGGCTGCGACGGGTTGAGGCGTACCGCGATCTGAAGTTCATGGATGGCGCGGGGCACATCCAAGTCTCCTTCCGCCAGGACCTCCCCCAGAACTGCGTGCGTCACGAACTCGCCAGGGCTCGCGGCTACGGCCTTTTCGGCATAGGGCAAGGCCTCCTTGAATTCGGAGCGCCTGCGATACTCGGCGGCGATACTGACGAGCGCCCGCGGGTGATCGGGTGAGATCTTGAGCTCGGACTTCCAATCCTCCAGTGCCTGGTCGGAGTCGCTGGCCAGCGCCAGGATGCCCGCCACAAAATGGATCTCGGGAGTGTCAGGATATTTGCGCAGCAGTTCCAGGCGATCCTTCGCGATGTCCGTCGCGCGTTTCGCGGCGTCATCGCACAGGGCTTTCCCGACGTCCAACACCATCTCGCGTTCGTCCGGCCGGAGTTCGGAGGGGAGCAGCGGCTTGTGAAGACCTGCCAGCCCCATAGCCTCGGTGAATTTGGGGTTTTCGTCGCCGTGCGCGGCAAAGTCCGCCAGCACCACCGTCGCGGCATCGAATCGGCCTGCTCGCGTCAGCAGAAGCGCCAAATGATATCGGGCGACGTCATAATAGCTCTCCTGGTGGGGAATCCCGAGCGCGTCGGCGCGCTCCAAATGCTCCAGCGCGCTGTCGTAATCCCTGGTTTCAAATTCGCACAAGCCCAGCATCGCCCATCCCAAAGATACACCTGGTTTCAAGCCGGTGACGTGCCGGAATGCAATGCGGCCGTCCGAGTACTGATCCGACTCGTAATAGAGCGTGCCCAGATACCACCAACCTTCTGGATCGTCCGGCTTTGCCCTTACGACCTGCTGATAAAGACGGATGGCCTCATCTGTATGGTCCGCTTCACGAGCTGCCGTGGCTTTGCTAAGCAAGGCGTTGAAAGCCGCTGAAGCCTCTGCGGCAGGCGACTTGCTGGTCGACTGGCTGGGTTGGCCGGTCTTCTGACCGAGGGCAAAAGCGGCTGGCAGGAACAAGACGGAAAAGCCGCACAGCAACCGCGAAGTCAAAAAAGCTGACGCGCGTTCTGCTGTGCGGCCTCCCATCGCTCAAAATATTATAACCGAACGCCCGGCTTCTCGGTAGCCGGGCGTTCAGCCATGGGAGCTAGAAGAAAAACTTCGCAGACATTTCAATGATGCGGCTGCCTAACTTGACCGGGGCATATCCGAAGGCCGAGTTAGTCTGCGTCGCACCGCCATTGCCGTCCGGACCGTAGTGCAAATACAGAGCGTCTGTACCTGGTCCGCTGGTCGTGAAAGACCAGACCGGGTGGTTCAAGAAATTGAAAGCCGAAAAGCGAAGCTGCAATTTCCTGGACTCGCTGATCTGGAAGTTCTTGAAAAGCGCCAGGTCACTGTTGACGAACGATGGCCCGTAGAATGCCGGCAGGACGGTCGGGGACTTTTGCCCCTGAGCGGTCGGTAAGGCAAAGCAATTCCCGTTCAGGTACTGATTCGGGCCAAGGTTGGCTCTGGGATTGCACGTGAGGATAGGATTCAGAGGAATCTGGTCCGTACCGTTTATCGATTGGGTGCCAACCGCTATGTTGCCGATGGAGGTGGGATAGCCGCTGGCGTAAACCCCAGTGATATTCCCTGTCGCGTTGAAGCCCTGGTTTGTGGAATTGGCCGTCATGTTCACGCCGCTTTGGAATTGCGTAATGCCCGACAACTGCCACCCGTTGACAAAGCCCCCTGCCAGCTTGTTGCCGTGCACAGGATCAGGCAAGTTCACCGAATAGGCGGCGTTGAAGATATGGCGACGGTCGAAAGGCTCCGCCCCGTAATCCTGGGACAGATCGAGCTGGTTCAAACCCACCAAGCCAAGGGCCTTGCCGTAAGTGTAGTTCAGGGTGAAGTCGTAGCGGCCCTTCTGCCGCACCCAGCTTATCTGCAGCGCGTTGTAGTTGGAGTATAAGTTGTGATTCGATATGTTAATGGTCTGGTAAATTGGATAAGGCGCGTAGAGATACTCGCCGGCGCCGATATTCGGCCCGGTGCCCGTGCCCCCCCAAGTCTTCGGATTAAACAGCGTTCCATACGGAACAGTATTGATTTCAGTCCCCGTGCCGGTGGCGTTCAACTGGTTGCTGTTATGGTTCCCCACGTAGGAGACTTCCAGAAGTGAAGAAAACGCTAGTCGCTGATCAACCGTAAACGAGTAGCTGTATGTCCGTGGGGTCGTGTTATCCGTCGAGCTAACGCCCGCGGCAGCGAAAGGCGCCGTACCGAACGTGCTGCTCTCAATGGGGGTAACGGTTTTGGCGTTCGCGAGGGCGTACCAGTCGGTACTATTAAATGGAACGCTGTTGAGAGTCGGGCTCTGGACGCCAAGCGGTGTATCTAAACCGTTTGTGAACTGGGCGTTATGATAATAGAAGGCGCCCCAACCGCCTCTTAGTACGGTCTTACCATTGCCAAACAGATCGTAGGCCGCACCGATGCGAGGGGCATAGAAAAACGTACGATTTGGGAAGCCGGAGAGAGGCACTTTGGAATCCTTCGCATGCCAGTTAAATCCCGTCCCCGATGACTCCGCCGAACCCGCCACGTAGAGCGAGGGATCGAAAATCGCGAAGCCGTTTCCCTCCCGGTCGTACCAGGCGCCGAAATGCGAGATCCGTATACCCGGGGTCAGGGTCAGGCGCCTGGAGACTTTCCAGCTATCCTGGACAAAACCCTCCGCCGTGTTGTAGCCCTCGTTGTGCAGAACGTCTTTGTTGCTTTGGGTGTATTGGGTGTTGAACCCCGTCAGCAGGTCAGCCCATGAATTACCGGTGCTGCCCGCACCCCACGGCGCATCAATGATCTCTCCGTTAGCGTTATTGTTACTTGGCTGGTTATTGATCACGAATTCATAATAGAAACCGAATTTCAGAGTATGCGTCCCCCAAACCTTCGAGAGGGTGTCGCTGACCGTTGGAAGGTACTTCGTGGCGAACAGCCCCTGGCTCCCGCCGATTTGGAAGCCGCTCGGATTGAGGAGGGTTGCCATTTCACCTCCCCAGTCCGTAATGGAAGGGATCTGGTCAATTTTGGCGTTAGAAATGCCGTTGAAAGGGATGCCGAGGGCTTTTTGGCTGACCTTTGCGGGGTCCTTGAAAACGTTCGGGAAGTTAATGTAAGTGTAGGCGAAGACGAACTCGTTGGACATCGTCGGGCTGAAGACGTGGGTCAGTGATGCCGAAACGGAGTCTGACCGATTCTTGCCGAGGACCGGGGTCGGGTAGGGGATCTGGTCTGCATTCCTCCACCACAGGCCGACGGGAAACTGTTGAGTCTCCTTTTGGAGGTTATACCGCACGAAGAGCTTGGTGTTGTCACTGATGTTGTAGTCCACACGCGACAGCCACTGCCAGGAATTCTGATTAAAGGCCTCGTCCACGTTATAGTTGTTACCTCCCCCAGGGTTTGCCGGCTGCGGGTAGAGGTTGAGGTAGCCCAGTCCGCTCTTGTCAATGTACTGGCTGGGAATCATTCCCCCGGGAAAGGGGCAGGATAGGGTTGACACTGTGCAATTCGTCAAAGTGCTATTGAGGGGGCCACCTGCGGTAAGGCCGCTACCACCCGCGGCTGCCAGCGCGGCCGGCGTGAAGTTGCCCTGCCGCATGTCGTTCGACGGGACGTTCCCTCCCACCGTGCCCGTATCGAGGGTCTGATAGTAATACTCAAAGGCGGTGAAGAAGAAAAGCTTGTCGCGACTCTTGTTGAAGTCGGTTCCCGGAATCAGCACCGGTCCGCCGATTTGGCCCTCAGGGTAAAAGAATTTGTTCTGGGGCTTGGGAATTGACAGGTTATTGTTCAGCCAACTGTTCGAGTTCAGTGAGTAGTCGCGGGCGTCCATAGCGACAAGACCATGGAAATCATGCCCGCCGGACTTGGCGACGGAGTTGATGACGATCGGGCCCTTCGCGTTTTCCGCGCCGAAGTTCGAGGTGAGCACTTGAAATTCCTGAATCATGTCGGTATTCGGGTTCACGGGGGTGGCGCAGTTGCAACCGGGATCGGAGACGTGGGCGCCGTCTGCCGTAATGTCAATGTTGCCGGGTCCCTGTCCGTTAGCCGCAAAGGCGCCGTTCAGCGGGCTCTGGCTGCCGCCATCACCGTTGCCGTTGATGCCGATCACCGTGCCGTTGAAGTCGGTACCCGTCCTCATGTTGTCTTGCTTGTTGATTTGGGCGAAGCCTGGCAAAATCTTGATGAATTCGGCAGCGTCTGCGCCCACAATAGTGTAGTCCTGCAACTGCTTCTGGGTCAGTGTGACGGTCTTTTCACCAGAGTCCACAGGAATAATCTGGTCCGCGCTCGCGGTGACCTCAATCTCAGTGGTCGCTTTGCCGACCTTTAGCTTAAAGGGGAAACTCAGGCTGGCAGCGCCCTCAACTCCGATACCTGCGATCACCTGATTTTCGAAACCAGTAGCTTGGGCCGTCAAGGTATAGGAACCGACGGGCACCGACGAAAAAGAGTAGTAGCCGTCCGCATTGGTAGTAACTTTCCGAACCACTCCGGTTGCGACGTTCTTAAGGAGCACGTCGGCGTCAGGTACGGTGGCCCCAGACGTGTCAGACACCGTTCCCGTGATATTTCCGAAGATCGATTGGGATCGCAGCGGCGCGGAACTTCCCACAAGTAGGACCAGACCGCAAACTGCCACGGCATGGAAAAAAACGCGCTTCAACATACTTACCCCCTCAGTTTGACTACCCGACCAGACGCCAACAGGTTAGCCCTGCAACCTGCCAAATGCCTTTGAGGCCAAAACCCCTTCTACTGTAACGGTTTAGGCGCTGTTGCGATCTGCGACTCCAAACCGAAATTGCCGATACCTTGAATCAATTATTACAACAACAAAAAAAACTTAGTCGGCCCGACTGGGCGTAATGCTTTCATGCCTGCAGCCGTGATGTCAAGCTCTAATTTGCGAAGGCCGTATGGTCATTTTGCGACACTCCGTATTTTGACCGAACAGCCGGAAGATACACTCTGTAAGCGGCTGTAGATTTTTTTTCTTACGCTCTACCTGATAACGGTCCCGATCGCGGCGCGGAGCGCGGATTCCATATCCTCAGCGCGAAAGTCCAATTGCGTGAGGCGCGTGCTGTAAAGGACGCGGCCGTCGCTACCAATTACGAAGGCACGGCTTGGCCAGGCATGATAGGCAGCTTCCACCCGTCCGTCCAATTTGTCCACCAGGGCGGGGAATTGCAGGTGGAGCTTGAGGCTGCACATGGCAGCGTGACCCTCTTTTTCATCCATTGTCTTGACCGGTTCCAGGGCGATGCCCTCGCGTTCGTTGCGCGAACTCTGCCAATCGCCCTCCGCATGCGCCTCGCGGATGTAAACCAGAAAGAACTGCGCATGGCTGCCGTAGTGTTGATAGAGGGTATTCAGCGCATCGGCCGAATCGCGGAAATTCGGGCAGGTGTAGCTGCCAAAGACCAACACCACGGCACTCTTACCGCGGAACTCGCTCAGCGTGACGCTGCTCTTGCTGGCGGCGTCCGCCAGCTCAAAGTCGGGCGCGGTGGCATGAATCGCGGGACCACCGCTGTTCGACGCGGGCTGAAGCCGCTCTACCGTGGCGCGTTCGCGGGCCGCTTCGGGCGCCAAGCCGAGCCGAGCATCGACCGAGAGCAGCGCCTGGTGAGCTTCCAAAGACGCCGGTGAGGCTTGTACGGCTGCCTCGAGATGCTCGCGCGCTTGCTGAAACTTACCCACGCCGCTTAAGCATTCTCCGAGAGCCAGCATCGCGTCTGCCGATTGAGGACGCACAAACAGCGCTCGCTGGACCAGCGGCATGGCGTCATCGAACTTTCTGGCGACGGTCAGGATCTGGCCGAGGGCCAGGTTGGAAGGGTAGTCGTTGGGATTCTCCGCCAGTTCCTTGCGAAAGGCGGCAGCAGCAGCGTCCGGATCGCCGGTATTCAGAAGCGCCAGCCCATAGTAGGACTGAAGCTGCGGCAGTTTCGGATTGAGCGCGACGGCTCCCGCAAGTTCCTTCACGGCCGCCGGATAATCGCCTGATTCGTAAAACCGCGTCCCGAGAAGAAAGCGCGCCTCCGGGCTGTCGCCGTTGCGCAGGATGCGATCGAGCAGAACCTGCCCTTCGGCAATCCGCTGCTTGCGGATCAACGCCGTCCCCAACATGTACGCGATGGCCAAATCGTCCGGGTTGTCTTGTTCGAGCGGCTGGAGGAGCGCAATCACGCGGTCGTTCTCACCCATCTGCAGGATGCAATCAGCCAACAGCAACGTTACTTGCTTTTCCTGCGGCGCTGCCGCGTGCACCGACTCCAGCTTCTTACCTGCTTCCTGCAACCGCCCGCTCTTTTCGTAAGCCAGAGCCAGATTAAGTCCGATTCGCGGGTCGCCGGGCAGCAGCTTCTCTGCGGTCTCGTACTCAGCAATCGCTTCGTCATAACGGCCCAGCTTCACGAGCACGGCGCCGAGATTTGAGTGCGCGCCCGCCTCATCAGGCCGAAGCTTCAGAAAGGCGCCGTAGGCGTCCGCCGCCGCGGCGTAGTCACCTTGTTGTTGTAATTGGTAGGCGTGCTGGACAATCGCCCTCGCGTCGTCTGGCGTCTGAGGGCGGGCTGGCGCTGCGACGGAGGCCGTCAGAAAAAGTAGCGTACCGAGCCTCAGACACTTCATTGGTTCTCGTCCGTAAGAGCTTTCAGCCGTCAGCCATCAGCTTTCAGTTACCGACGTTCAGCCGGGCACCAACCAGCGAGTCGAAGCCGAGAGCTGAAAGCTGATGGCTGAGAGCTGAAACCGTCTTTATTCTGACTCCTGACTCCTGCGTCCTACTGCTTGCGGATTCCCTTTCCCTCCACGATGGTAACGTACCGGTCGAGAGGGAGTGACGTGAAGCGGTCTACCCGCTGGCTCGGGCGCGCCCAGTGAATCTCCAGCCAATCCACCTTGTCGGCCTTGCCCAGCCCCAGAATCTCACGCGGGTCATGGCTTGACATGAAACTTCCGCCGGCGTTTTTCAAGCGGCTGTACACCTTTCCTCCCACGCTCCACTTGATAACGGTTCCGACGGCCGCCGGATTGGCCGTGGTTCCGACGAGGTTCAGACCTAGCCAATGGTTCTTGCTTTCCGCGTTGTTATACAGGAGGAGCGGAGCGCCCCCATTGACCCCCACCAGCACGTCGGGGTAGCCGTCATTGTTAAGGTCGCCCACGGCCAAGCCGCGAGCGGCGATATGCTCCTTGAACACCTCGCCGCTTTCGGCACTTACGTTGATCAGCTTCGCGTTGCCTTCGTTGTGGAACAGAACCATGGGCTCACGGTAAGTCACCCCGCGGCTGCGCATGTCAATCAGATCATCGGGGTGGCCGTTGGCCAGGATCAGGTCAATCAGCCCGTCGTTGTCGTAGTCAAAGAATTTTGACCCCCAGCCGCTCAACATGCGCGTCACGGGACCAATCCCGGCCTTCCAGGCTTCGTCGTTGAACGTCTCGTCGTGGTTGTTGCGATAGATGGAGAAAATTTCCTGATCGATGTTGGCCACGAACAGGTCCTGCCAGCCATCGCCATAGAAGTCCGCCGCGTCCACGCCCATCCCGGAGCGGGGCACGCCGTCCATGCTGTAGCCCACACCCGCCGCCAGGCCAATTTCCTCGAATCGCTTTCCCCCGCGGTTCACAAACAGGAAGTTCGCCGTCATGTCGTTGGCCTGGAAAATGTCCATATAACCGTCATTGTTGATGTCAGTGACGACGGCTCCCCAACCCTTCCCGAGCGAATTCGCGATGCCTGTTTCCTTGCTCACGTCGGTGAACTTCCCGCCTCCGTCGTTGCGATAGAGGTGAGATGATGTTGGGGGAAAAATCCGCGGAGCACAGTAAAAGCGTTGCTCGGCCGTGGCTCCGTCCAATTTGCCACCGTACGAATCCGCTTGCCCGCAAGTTCTCAGGCTGGAATAATCCGCAAACTGCGAGACGTATAGATCCAGTTTTCCGTCGTTGTTGTAGTCAAACCAGACCGCCGACGAGGACCATCCGGGAGGACGGATGCCGCTCGAAGCCGTAACATCCGTGAACGTGCCGTTGCCGTTGTTATGGTAAAGAACGCACTTCCCGAACCCGGTCATGAAAATGTCCTGATAACCGTCGCCATCGTAATCGCCGATGGCCACGCCCATGGCGAAAAAATTGGCTGTGATGCCGGCCTGCTCCGTGACGTCGGTGAACGTTCCGTCGCCGTTGTTGCGATAGAGGGCATGATGAAGAGGGGTCTTCGGGTGGAAAAAGGTCGATTCGCCGGTGTTCACCATCAGCAGGTCCATGTTGCCGTCATTGTTGTAATCGAAGATCGCGACACCCGGAGGCTCCGTCTCCGGCAGGTAGTGTTGCGGAGACTTCGCGTTGTCATGCACCCAAGTGACGCCGGTCTGCTTGGGATCGGCTTCACGGAATGTCACTCGATTGCCAGAAGGCCCGGGGCCAGCCGCGAAGCAGTGAAAGGTGGCGAGCATAAGCACAGGCAAGAGTGCCCGTGCCACTGGTGACACAGCCACTCCTGGCTGCGCCACGCCGGGACTTCGCTGACTGTGACTCATAGCGTAAAACCCCAGCGGCGCGTCCTCAGCCAGGCTGCAGCCCGGCCCTTTCGACGCCTGAGATTGCTAGCTCCGCAGCCTGCAATTCTGCTCAATTCTGCTTTCCAGTTTCCGCCTGCTTGGCGTCAGCCGACTCGCGCGCCTGCTTCTCGGCGGTCAATTTCGTAACAATGGCACGTTCCCGGTCTCCGTCCTCCTTGCGTTTCAACCGGTAGTAAAGCGTGGCCAACGAGACATGGGCCTCGAGGAAATCGGGCGAAGCCTTTACGAGCGCTTCGAGCTCTCGCTGCGCGGCGCTAAAGTCGCCCTTAGCGAGGTGAGTGGCAGCGATTTGGTACTGAGCCCCAGGGTCGCCCGGTCGCACTTCCAAAGCGTGTTGGAGATAAGGAAGCGCCTCATCGTACCGCTGCTCGTCCTTCAGGAACACTCCCAGATAAAGGTTGGAATCGAAATCGTTGGGGTTAATGCTGAGTTCTTCGCGAAAGGCTTTCTGCGCCTCGTCGGGATTGGCAGCCTCAATCAGAGCGCGCCCGTAAATGGAGTGAGCGGACACCAATTTGGGGTCAAGCTCGATCGCCCTTTTCAGATCGGCGATCGCGGCTTGCGGCTGATGCACCGCCAGCTCGGTGGTGCCCAGCAAAAGCCGGGCCTCGGCCGAATCGCCGTTCTTCAGAATTTTGTCGATGATCACCTGTCCCCGCGCCACCTGGCCGTCGCGCACCAGAGCAGTGCCCAGCATGTAGATGAGCCCCATGTCGTCGTCGTGGGCTGCCTGCAGCGGGTCCAGAAGTGCGATCACATCCTTGTTTCGGCCTTGGCGCAGATAGCAATCCGCCAGAAGCATCACCGGGCGAAGGTCGGCCGGCATTTCCTCGTGAACCTTCTTGAGATTCTCCACCGCCAAATTAAGTTTGTCAGCTTTATAGTATGCCAACGCCAGGTTCAGGCGGATCTGCGGAAGCGGCTGCAACAGCATGGCACGCTCATACTCAACGATGGCTTCCTGGTAGCGGCCCTCGCCGGCCAGAGCGGCCCCGAGGTCGGAACGCACGGGTGCGATGTCGGGATACTGCTTCAGGATCAGGCGATAGTCCGCGATCGCTTCGTCAAGTTTGCCGGCCTGCTGAAAAGACTCCGCTTCTTTGAGAAGATCCTGCGGCGACCGCTCGTCCTGCGCGGCTTGAACGCCTGCCTGCACCAGAGCCAGAAGCAAGGCGCACATCAGTGACTGAATCAAGAAACGCGTGCGTACCGCAGAACCCCTCGACATGTGCACCGCAATGTTCCCACCTGTCACTTCGAGTGGGAGACTCGCGTACGCGAGATGAAGCGCGCAAGGAACATGGGTAAAACTGGTTTCCCGAAGAATCAACAACTTAGCTCCACGTTCCTCGAAAGCGCCGCGGCGCTCTCCGGGTCTCATCGCATCCCTTTAATCTGTCGTTGCCGGCCGCTGTCTTTCGGACAAGCCACGAACAGTGGCTCGCTCCATAGGTTCGTCTGCGATTTCGTGGCAAACGCCAGCAAGGCACAGGACACGGCCGCCTCGTCGAAATAAAGCCATGCCTCGAAGGCGGAACCGCTCGACATGTGTTTGGCCCGATGGCAGAAGTATAGCAGAGCCCTGTGACATGCGCAGACGGTGAGCACTTCTCGATTTGGCAAAATTTCACGTCAGATCGCGACCCCGTGGGCCCTATTTCATCCCGAACAGAGCGGCTGATTTTTGTGATAGATCGCGTAGACTTCCCACGCCATCTGCTCGACATAGAAGTTGAAATTGTTATCGAGCACGTTGTCGGAGTCGCCGTCACAGCGCCGCGCGCAGAAAGGCTCGCCGTGATGGATGGTTCCCCAGACGTTTCATGATGACGCTGCTTGTTGAACAAGCCCGGCGGCCCTCCGGGCTCTTGATGAGGTGTGCTGCCCCGGGCGGCTTCGAAGCCAAATCAGTTAAAGCCGTCTGACGGCGGCGATGGTGAAGCAGAGTCCGCCAAGATAGAAGGCGATAAGCATTCCACCATACACCGGCCACGGGTGGCGAACCAACCACTCCGGCCAGTTCCGATGACTTCTCGGTACGCCGGACTTCCACTCCAAGAACTTTGCCGCGTAATACTGGTAGAGAGCGCCTAGAACAATTGCTGCCAAGAAACTCCACCAGGACAACATCAGCCAAAGATCTGTAGGCAGTCTTTGCTCCTTTGAAATGCCAAGAATCTCGTGCAAAAACGTAACACTCAGCAACAAAGCACCCGCGCTCAGTTGAACGTAGGTCTTGGCGTTATCGATGAAAACGCCCATGACCTTGTATTCCCTTTCGAACGTGTCGGTTTCGTTCCTCGGGGTCTCCATAGTGACCTTCGTATATTGTTTTCGCTTCGCGCCAACGGCTGCCTCGACGTCGTCTAGCAGCATTCGATAGGGTGGTCCCTGTGCTCAATTGGGACTCACTTCGAAGTATGCAATCGTGCAGCTAACTGTTCCAGCTCGCGATGCACCGCGTCATACAATGCAGGCGTGGGTGCGGCGTCATCCCCTTCGACGTCGATTGCTAAGCCGCTCAGGGTGCCGTTCAGGCCGGCAAGTTGCCGGGCGCTGGCGTCGTCGCCATGCTGTTTCGCCGCCTGGTAGCCCTGGTAACTTTCGGCCATTCCGTCCATGAGCTTCTGCTCTAGCGACAATTGGGCAGCGAAATCAGACGCGGGCGTCGTCTCGCGTGGGTCGCGCCGGACCGTCAGGGGTTGCGCATAAATCTGACCGGCCACGGTCAGCTTGACGACGTACTTTCCAGGGACGACAAGCGGTCCCTCCGGACCCGCCGGAGTCTCGTGCAGGATTGCGGACATGGGGTAAGAGTGTTCTACCGACGGCGGCGGCGAATAGCGGAGATCCCAGATGAAGCGGTTCATTCCCACGCGTGTGGGCAAGGGTTGCGGATTCGCCATCCAGTCGTCTGCAATCGTTGGCCACTTCAGCGGTCTTCTGACACTTTCTGGAATTGGAGCACTGCTGAAGCGGCGCACAAAACTCCCGTTTGCGTCATAAATTGCCAGTTCGATCGGCTGGGACGGCACGGCCCGCAAGGTGTAGTCCAGAATCGCGCCGGCAGGCGGATTGGTTCCGGCGGGAATTTCAGGCGGCATTGGAGTATCTGAGTTGGCGTTCCTGCGCAATCGAAATGCTTCCGCCGGCTGGAAGAGGTGAGCAGAGGCGGCGGCGATCTGGGCATTGAGCTGGCGCAGCGGGCTCAGGTCATCCAAAATCCAGAACGCCCGCCCAAACGTCGCCGCGACCAGGTCGCCATCCCGGATCGCTAAATCACGCACAGAAGCGGTTGGTAAATTGAGTTGAAGGGACTGCCACTCCTCGCCGTCATTGAAAGATACAAAGGCGCCATTTTCTGTGCCGGCGTAAAGCAGGCCCTGCTGTTTCGGGTCTGCTCGCACCACCCAAACAAAGCTGGTGTCCGGAATGCCGGCGGTGATCGCGGTCCAGGTGCGCCCGTAGTCGTCAGTGCGGTAGATATAAGGATGAAAATCACCCCACACGCTCCGGTCCATCACGACATAAGCGGCCGCTGGCTTCGAGGGCGAGGCTTCAATCATACTGACGATGTCCAGCGTCTTCAATGCCGGGATCGTCGCTCGCTGCCAATCCTTGCCGCCGTCGTGCGTGACTTGCACGAGGCCGTCGTCTGTGCCCACCCAGATCAGGCCGGCATCGAGCGGCGAGGGACCAATCGCCGAGATTGCAGCCCAATCACGGCTGGTTGTGCCGTCCGGGAGGGGGCGCGCGGGCAGATCGGGCCGGACGGTGAGGTCGGGACTGATGCGCCGCCAATTGAGACCGGCGTCGGAGGTTTCGAGGAGAAATTGGGCGCCGTCGTACAAGATGTTGGCGTTTACGGGCGAGAATACGAACGGGGGTTGTACCGAACCCCACCACGGGCCCAACAAGTAACGATACGGTCCTCCGCTACCGATGTAAGGCGTTACGTCAAGGGTTAGCCAGGTGTCTCGAACCCTGCGGTGGATTGCCGGGCCATCGTCGCTCGAAAATATCCACTGCGGATGCGCCGGATCCGGTTCGACATACCCGTATTCGTAGGCGCCCATCGAGGGTCTCCAGTCCAGGAAGCTGATGTCACCGAATGCTCCCCGGCTGCTCACCTCGGCCGAGCCCATGTCTTGTTGTGGACCGTAAACATGGTAGGGAAACTGATTATCCGTTGCCACATGATACATCTGCCCGGTCGGCTGGTTGTACCAGGTGCTCCACGTCCGGCCTGCATTCAGACTGACGCTTGCCCCCTGATCCGCGCCCAAAATCATTTGGCTGCTGAGACAGCCCTTGCCGCCGTCCATGGGCAGGCAAAGGCTCTTGGGGTCTATCCAAAGGTTGTGGTAATCATCGCCGCCCGGCGCCCCTTTCAAAACCTCGAACGTCTCTCCGCCATCCAGGGAGCGATAAAATGAGGTGTGAACCACGTAGACCACGTCGCGATTTTGGGGATCCATCCAAACATTGTCGAAATAGCCGGAGCGCCCGCCGGGTTCTAACCGTGGATCTTGCGTGATGCGGCGCCAACTTGCACCGGCATCATCGGAGCGAAACAACCCGCCTTGAAGGTGGTCTTGGTGTCCCTGGTCCCTTGAAATGATTGCGAAGACGCGCCCGTCGTCAGCCGCCAAACCGATGCGCCCCATAGGCCAAGTGGGAAGTCCCTGGCCAGATAAGGCGCGCCAGGTCCTTCCTCCGTCGGTGGACATATAGATCGCCCCGCCGGCTTGATCACTATCGGGGGGCGCAGGCGGAAGAGCGGCTTGATGGTGCCAGAGCGCCGCATACACCACCCCGGGGCGAGCGGGATCGTACGCCAGTGAAATGGCGCCCGTCGTGTCATCCTTGTAAAGAGTCCTGGTCCACGTTTGGCCGCCGTCTCGCGTCAAATAGACGCCGCGATGAGGATCGGGAGCATAGGCGTTCCCGAGCGCCGCCACCAGCGCCACATTGGGGTCGTTCGGGTCCACAAGTATCGACCCGATGTGCGCGGTCTCGGAAAGGCCGATATGGCGCCAGGTGCTCCCGCCGTCATCCGAGCGCCAGACTCCGTCTCCGAGATTTGCCGCTCCCCAAGAGGTGCTGGCGATGCCAAAATCGCCGGTACCGACATAAATGACGCTGCCATTTGACGGCGCGACTGCGAGGGCACCGATGGAGGCCACAGGCACCTGGTCGAAGATCGGCCGCCAGACGACCCCAGCGTCCGTAGTTTTCCAAACGCCACCCCCGGGACTCGCCATGTAGTAGACACCCGGCTGCCCGATTACCCCGGCCACCGCGGAAACGCGACCCGCGCGAAATGGGCCTATCAGCCGCCATTGCATGCCGGCGTACAAAGCGGGGTCAAACTGGCTCGCTTGGAGCGGAGCGATGGCAACCAGTGCCGTGATGAAAACAATGATTAAGGTTTTACCAAAGCTGGTCTTGAATTCGAACATGTTGTCACCTGTCATCTGCTGGGTCCGACTCGGATTCGGAATGTAGTAGAAGTTTCGTAATGGCTCAGCTAGCCCATGGGCCCGCCGCGGCTATCTTCTACCATCCTTTGAGTCACTCATGATGAGCCCAGCCGATTTGATGTCTTGAACGCAATTAAGAATGGCTCGTCAGGCCTTACTCACCATTCGGCTGTGCCGCCGGCTCCATGGTGTTCTTCCAATCCAGCTTGAACTCTCTCAGGGGGAGGTGGTTCGCACCCGCATATTGATTGCGGACAGCCACTGTCTTCTCCGCCCAATCCCCCAGCGGATAAAGAAGCTGCCGATAAATCAAGTAGGTCATGTCCACAGTGCGAAGCGGCAGATGGTCCTTGGCATCATCAACCTTGTTGAGGAACACCCGGCCGTTCGCTTCGGGCACGCGCGGATACCAACTTTTGTACCAGGTGGCCACGGCCTCCTGAAACGTGTCATTTCTTTCCCGCTCCACACTCTCGGCAAGATCGAGTGCGTGGTCAAGTGAAGCAACGGCGCTTGCTGCCTCCGCTTGGCCTGCCAGGCGTTCCGCAGACTTGAGCTCGTCGTTGACGTCGTTGAGGTCCCGAAGCATGTGGAGATTCTGGCGGAAGAGTTGCGCGATGGCGAGGAAAATCTCCAGGTTATAATGCTGGAATTCGGCTCGATCCATGTTGGCGTGAATCAGGTCCAGCAACTCGTCATTATCCGCCAAGAATTTGCCGGCCATCTGCAGCCGTCGAGTATTCAAAGGAGCCCAGTCATAGCCCAGCGTAAGGAGAGGCGGCGAGGGAACCGGTAGCAGCGGCAACGTCTGGTCCTCGGCGGGACGAGGCGCGGGATAGATGATGTTCCAGTCACCCCAGAGCGGTGTGCGGGCGGCCGAGGGCTTGGTTTCCCAACTTTCCTTCCAGAATTGCCCCTGCTCGCTCATGAGCTGATATAGCCGGCCCATGCCGGTGGCACCCGGTCCGTAAAAGAGCTTGTAGAACGAACTCATGGATTCCTGCGGCTCCGGTGATCCCGGGTGCCATCCGCTCGCCGACCCCGTAGCGTAACCAAGCCACATGGTCTCGGGATGGAGGCCCACATCGCCCCATCCGGCCACCAACGCGCCCATCAGGTCAGCATTCTGGCGGGCAGCATTGTGTGAGATGGCGTCAAACAGTTCTTCCACCACGCCCGGTCCTTGACTTACCGATTCGTAGGCCCCGCCCGGGGGACCGGGGATGTGCTCGTCTTGAGGGAGCAGGTAGTAGTTGGGGAAGAGAAATTCCTTCCACCCCACGGTTGAGGTGAAGATCAGTTGCCGGAGGCCATGGGCCCTGAAGACCGGGTCAAACTCCGGGCCGTAGACCTCACCGTTGATCAGGTAGCCGGGCACGGAAGCGATGTCGGCCGGCACCATGGGATATTCACCCCAGAAAATCACCTGCCGCCCTCGATCGTGCAGGTACCCCGCCGTCTTCGTTACGAATTCCCCCAGCAATTTCCCCACACTGCCTAACTCCTTCGCACGATCCACTTCATTGCACTGCGCGTTTTTGGCCAAGCCCACGTAGTACGGCTCATCGGTCGAAAGCACAAAGTACCTGCTCCCCTTGGTGGCTCCCAGCAGATCATCAAACATCCGGTACAACAGTTTGTACGTGTCCGGGTTCGTCACACAGAATTCGTAGTTACTGTCCGGATATTCCCGCAATCTTGCGTACTCCGGGTGCTTCAGGATGAAGGCATCGTGCGCCGGCCCGTCCAGATACGGGATCAACTCCACGTGGTACTTCAGTGCGTATTCGGTCAATTCCTGCAGCTCCGCCGGTGTCATGGCGTAGGGCTCCACCATGGCCGGCGCATGGTGATACTGAAAATGCCCTTCCAGCTTGATCGAGAAGCCGTTGATCTTATAGAACGCCGCCTGCCGCACGGCAGCCTTCAGCACCTTCAGGTACTCCAGGTGATGCGCATCATCCCAATAGATCACCCGCAGCTCAAGGTCCGGCCAGTCGATGATCTCCCCTTCCGGCAACCACAATTTCCCGTCCTGCGGCTTCAGCAACTGGACGAGCGTTTGCACACCATAGAAGAGGCCCGTCGAGCTGTTTCCGGTGATCGTGACCTGCTCTGGAGCCAATTGCATGCGGTAGGCCTGCTCAGCGAGGGCAGACTTCTCCCGGTCCGTAGCCGCTCCCACCTCGACCGCGTGTGCATCAATCGCCAACTTCAGGGCGGCCCCACCGTTTCCCTTCGCTTCAGACAATGCAAAATGGAACCGCTCGCTCAGGCCTTCCCTCAAACTTACGACCGCGACATCATCGGCCTGGACGCCCGGTGCCAACTCCAATCGCCATGGAGCCGCGACTTGAAAGTCACGGCCGCTCAGCGTCACCTTTTGTGGTTCGGGAATCACCGTATAGCCCCGTGAGAAGAGCGGCGAGGCCGTAGCGGCTCGGAGCGTGCCGGCCAGGCAGCCGTAGGCGATGACGAGCGTCCCCAAAACAGCAAAACGCCTGATCAGCAATTCCATGCGACTCTCCCCCTCGCTCGGCGTCATAACTCCAACTGCATCAATAACCTCTTGGCGCTACAAAAATACGTCCGTTATTTTCAAATACCTCTTGGCTTTGATCGCCGTGGAAAAAACAACGTCCTTTGTTTTCAATAAGTTGACGGTTTCGTTTCGTATTCTTGCCTTGAGCCCCGAGACCTGCCGGGCGACCTGGCAGCGCCGGACTCGGACAACCGGCTCGACGGTCACTTGGATTCTGGCGTCGGAATCGGTCATTCACAAGCGGTTTAACACAGGAAGAGTAACCTGTCAAACTGTTGTCTTCGCAGCCTTTTACCTCATTGTAGCTTTTTACTCTAGCCTACATCAAGACGGGGTGCGAACTTCGAGCGCGATACTGCAATCACACGAAAGCACTTGCTGCCCGGCCGCCCAGGCATTTCTGTATCTTTCCACTTCAGTTCGCCTTCGCGAGCGGGCAACTTATGAGCCTGGGAAGTCGCCCGAAACCAGCGACAGTTTATGCGCCACCGCGCCCCGTCTCTCGAACGTGCTGGTCAAGGTTCCATCCAATCGAGGGCGTAAATCTCATCGATGCCGGCGTCGCGCAGCGTCAACGGCGAATCATCGGGTGCAAGGCCCGTCCAGGCTCCCCATTTTCCAAGTTCAAGTCGCCCGACCTCTTGGAGGCTAGCCACCTGCTCCACTTTATGGTCGCTGATCCGCACTCGCTTGATCGATCCGGGAGACGTGAACCAGGCATCGTCAAAGTAAATGTATTTCTCGTCGTGTGACCAGTTGTGCCAGCAAGCCGGAACGTGCGCCATCTCGGTCCACTTCCCGGTAGTGAAGTCGAAGAGCATCATGGTCCCGTTATGGGTGACAGAATCGCTAACGGTGACGGCATCGAGGTAGCGGCCGCTGGGCGACCAACGCGCGCGAAACGACTTATTGCCCGGCCGCAGCCAACATGCCTGTATCCTTCCAGTTCAGTTCGCTTTCACGAGCGGGCAGCTTGTGAGGCTGCGCGTATTGGTTCCTCACGCTCTGCGTTTTGTCAGCGCAGTCGTCCAGCGGATAACACCAGCGATTACGGCGGCTTCGTTGCAAGGGCTGACGAGGCTTTGCGCCAAAGGCTCGTCTTGCCCGCCGGCTATTCCTACCAGTGGTCGGGCGAGTACGAATTCGAGTTGCGCGCCAAGAAGCGGCTTGAACTCATCCTGCCCATCGTCTTCTTTGTAATTTTCCTGCTGCTTTACATGATTTTTCGCTCCGCCGCCGAAGCCGCCATTCTTATTCTCCCGGCTGTTTCTGCCTTGACGGGAGGGCTGATTCTCCAGTGGCTGCTTCATTGCAATTTCAGCGTGGCGGTGTGGGTAGGTTATATCGCTCGCTTCGGGATTGCGATCGAAACTGGCGTGGTGATGGTGGTGTATCTCCACGAAGCGTTGGATGAGCGGCTGGCTCGCGGCGAGCCCGTTGAACACCACGACCTTTACCAAGCAACCATCCAGGGCGCAGTGCTGTGATTTGACCTGACCCGCGCGACCACCCTTCGGCAGGTCGTCACCAATTCTGTTGACTTTTCAGATAGCATATGATATTCAACCAGTATATCGTCTATGCGGGATGTGGAGATCACTTGTGCCGACTCAAAACCAGCCACCGCGCACGACAGCCCAGCCGGTCGTGTTGGCAACGTTTTCCTCAACCCAGTTGATCCGCGAATTTTTAAAGGGACGATGATCGAAGCCTAAGACTCGTTTAGAATCAACACGGAATACGAACGAACCCACCAAGTCTAACATTACACAAGACTTATTCTTGAAACCCAGCATCTTATTGAAAATTAAAATAGTTAGCCAATATACGCCGTAATCCTGGGCCGAAACGGAGGCTACCAAAGCGCGCCTGCGCCAGGCGGGTTGGCGGCGGTAAGGTCTCTTTTGACATCTGCCGTCTGAGGGTTCATAAAGGTAAGTGTGAGGGCTGGCCTCGGTGTCGGTTCGGCCAAGGCTGGCCGGCAGCGAATGGGCGGGGTGGGCTACAGAGGCTGCCAAAGGAGCGATCCCATGGCTACCGTCACCGTCGAAATGCCCGAATTCCCCATGTGGATTGGGGATGAGCCCGTGTCCACTGGCTCCGTGCGCACCATCTCCCAGCCTTACGATGGCACGCCTGTGGCCCGCGTGAGTGAGGCTGATGAGTCCTGCGTCCTGCGTGCCGTCGAGGCTGCGGAACCCGGCTCTCAGGCGATGGCGGCGCTCAGCCTTTATGAGCGCGCCCAGATTTTGGATCGCTTGCGCGCCCTGGTGGCGCGCGACGCCGAAGACCTTGCCCGCACGATCGCAAACGAAGCCGGGAAACCCATCAAAGAATCCCGCATCGAGGTGGAGCGCGCGCAGCAGACGCTGCTCGCTTCCGCGGACGCCGCCCGCAGCTTGCACGGCGAAGCTATTCCCATGGATGCCGCGCCCGCCGGCAAAGGCCGATGGGCCGTCACCGTCCGCGAGCCGGTGGGCATTGTGGCCGCGATCACGCCCTTCAATTTCCCGCTCAACCTGCCGCTGCACAAGATCGGTCCGGCGCTGGCCGGCGGCAACAGCGTGATTCATAAGCCTTCCGAGAATACACCCCTGACGGCGCTGCGGCTGGCACGGCTGGTGAAGGAAGCGGGCGCTCCTGCCGGCGCCTACAACGTCATCACGGGGCCGGGCGAAACCGTGGGCCAGTGGTTGGTGTCGAACCCGCACGTGGCGCTCATCACCTTCACCGGCAGCGTGCCGGTAGGTGAATTGATTCGCGCTCAGGCGGGATTGCGGCGCGTCACGCTAGAGCTCGGCAACAACTCGTCGGTGATCATCGAGCCCGACGCCGATCTCGACTTCATCATTCCCCGCTGCGTCAGCGGAAGCTTTACCTACGCGGGCCAAACGTGCGTCTCCGTGCAGAACATTTATCTGCAGGAGGTCGTCGCCGGTGAGTTCACGCGCCAGTTCGTGGAAGGCGTCAGAAAGCTGAAGATCGGCCATCCGCTTGAGGAGAGCACCGACGTCGCGTCACTGATCAATGTTCATGCGGCTGAGCGCGTGGAATCGTGGATCGAGCAGGCGCGGCTTTCGGGGGCCAGGGTGCTGGTGGGCGGCCGGCGGCGCGGCGCCACGATTGAACCCACCGTCCTTGATGATGTGCCGCCGCACCTCGACGTCTGCTGCAAGGAAGTTTTCGGACCGGTGGTGGCGCTCCATCGTTACCGGGTGCTCGATGATGCCATCGAGCAGGTGAACTCCACCGAATACGGCCTGCAAGTGGGCGTCTGCACGCGCGACCTCACTAAAGCCTTCGAGGCGGCGCGGGCATTGCAGTTCGGCGGGGTGATGGTTAATGATGTGCCCACGTATCGCGCGGATCACATGCCTTATGGCGGCATGAAGCACAGCGGCATCGGCCGCGAGGGCCCGCGCTACGCCATTGAGGAAATGACGGAGCTCAAGTTGATTTGCTGGAAGGTGTGAGGCACTCCGAGGTACCCTTTGGCTTCCTAAAGGCCGCCGCTTCAGGCCATTTGCTGGAGTCTTTATCTAAGGCAGACAGCCGTCTGAACAAGCGTACTGCACCGCAACCCGGGAGCTCCCGGTCAGCTGCCTCCAAGCTTGACGCTCTCGAACCGGAGGCACCGCTGTTCCGGTCAGGCGAGGGCAGCTAACACGAGTTTTAATATCGAGATAGGTAAAGAGGACCTCTTATGATTGTGACCAAGAGACTGCCGTCGACGGAAAATATTTGTGTCCTTAGTTTCGCGCTTCTTCTGTCCGGGTGTCGACAGCAACAACCAAACGCAACTGCGGAGAGTTCCCCGAGTTACCAGCTCCCCCAAGAGTGCTTCCTCGACGCTAAGGCCGAACGGGATATCGAGGGAGCGACACGTATCGTTGGTTCAACAAACCTGCCAGACGGTCTCAAGATTGGAGTCGAGATTCTGAGCGGCAAGCAGACGCTTGGGCAGGATTTCGACGTCTTCGTCAAGTCCGGTCACTTTCAATCTGCGGGGTTTACCTTGAAGGGGCGGCCATATCCTGCAGGCAAAAAGCAAGTTCATTTTCTCAATCGATTCAACGACTCCTGGCAGAGTCGGGATTTACTGGCACTGGTTGGCGACGGTGGCAAGAACTTGCAAGGTAAGATTTTTACCAGGACGGATCCCGATGTAATTGACAGCGACAAGCAGTTGGATTACACCCTGGCCCTCGAGTTCCCCGCACTTACACCTGAAATGAGGGCGGTCGACCTGGTGAAGACCGCCACCTTGACAGTTCCCGAGCAAGGGCGCTCAGCCACGGATATAGAGGAGAACCTGAAATTGTTTATGCAGCCCGGGGGCGGGGTACAACAGGCCAAGGACTGGAGCGCCCAAAAGGCAAGTGGAAGCGATACCTACAGCGTATCCTTCGATTTCATCGACGGAAGCCGTGGCGAGCAACAAGCAATTTGGTCGGTTGATCTCGCATCCCACAAAGTGGAGTACGTCAACAAGTACGCCAAGATGTTTAGCTGGACTCCCCGATAGGCCAGCTCAGGCGGCGTCTGTGTTACATTCCGAGCGGCAGTACCCTCACCCGTGCTCAGATGGGCCTCCTAGATTTAGGATATGTTGGGTACGTAGATTTATATTTGCAACGCACTGGCAAGAATGCCGGTGCCACGGTGGCACAGCCATTCCTGGTTGTGACTCAGAAATGCAGAGCGACTTCTGTCATGGTATGATTTCGCGCCTGAGTATTCTGTCCGCGTCAGCTGCTCAGGGCGCGAGATCGTCGCCTGGTCAATGCGTGCATTCAGTGGGGTTGGCTAAAGCCCCGCCCTTAGTTTGGAGGGGAGGACACGTGGTCAAAGTTGGAGCGTTCTTACTGTGCTGCTTGACCCTGACGGCAGCACCGATGGCGTCGCTGGCGCCTGAGATCCAGCAAGTGTACGCGCAGATTCGGGCGGAGGAAACCAACGACTCGAAAATCATGTGGATCATTCATGAGGTCGCTGACGTTCACGGGCCGCGCCTAACGGGAACGCCGAACTTGAAGGCCGCAGACGATTGGGCGGTGAAAACCATGGCGTCCTGGGGCCTTCAAAACACGCACCTGGAGCCGTGGACGTTTCAGCCGCCGAGCGCGGCCACGCCCGTGCCCGGCTGGGAAAACCTGGAGCTGACGGCCGAAGCGGTGACGCCGTTTCACGGCCAGTTGATCGTGAAGCCGCTGGCCTGGACACCAAGCACAAACGGACCTGTGACCGCGCAAGTGGTGCTGATTGATCCGCCGGGTATGGCGCCCCCGCGAGGAGGGGGATTCAATTTCTTCGGCGCCTCAACGCCACCGCCAGCGGAGCCAAAATGGGCCGCGCCGCCTATGCCGCCTGCAGAGAAGCCGGCGGACCCGAAACAGCCGACCAAGGCTGAGCTCGATGCCTATTTGAATTCGGTGAAGGACAAAGTGCACGGAGCGATCGTGTTCGTGGGAGAACACGTGGAAGTGCCCGAGGATATGAATCCGGCGCCGATGAGGCGTCCTGAAGATGAATGGAAGTCGCGCTTCGACGCCAAAAATCCGCGGCCGTTCCGTTTTCCCGAGCAACCGAAATTGCCGGAGGGGCAGTTGACGCGGCAACAGGTTTCGCGGCAGGTGGATCAGTTCCTGGTGGATAACGGAGCGCTGGTGCGGGTGAACGACGCGGGCCGTGCGCACGGAGTGATCGTTGCTCAGCAGAATGGAACCTATGACTGGACGCGCGCCGTGCCCACGCTGGTGATGCGGAACGAAGATTACGGCCGCATTTCGAGGCTTCTCGGTGACGGAGCGCCGGTGACGCTGAAGATCAGCATCCAGAACCAGGAGTATCCGGAGGGCACGACAGCCTATAACGCGATTGGCGAAATTCCGGGCACTGACAAGAAGGACGAAATTGTGATGCTGGGCGGGCACTATGACTCGTGGCATGACGCGACGGGGGCAACCGACAACGGAATCGGCTCTTCCATGATGTTAGAGGCCGTGCGGCTTCTGGCGGCGCTGCACGTACAGCCGCGGCGAACCATTCGCATCGCGCTGTGGAGCGGGGAAGAGGAGGGACTGCTGGGCTCGTTGGCCTACGTCAAGCAGCACTTTGGCAGCTTCGAAGATCAGAAGCCGGAGTACGCCAAGCTGGACGCCTACTTCAACATCGACTCGGGAACCGGAAGGCCGCGCGGCGCAGGCGTGTTTGGACCGGCGGCAGCGGCAGACGTGGTACGCGATGCGATGATGCCTTTCGCAGACTGGGGATTCACGGGTGTAATGGCTTCGGACAGCCGCCGCACGGGCGGCACGGACAGTACTTCGTTCAACAATGCCGGACTGCCGGGAATCGGATTGGCGCAGGACGCGTTTGACTATGGGTCGTTTACGCATCACACAAACCTCGACACCTACGAGCGGATTTACGAACAAGACGTGCGAGCCGGCGCGGTAGAAATTGCCTCGGCCGTGTACGCGCTGGCGATGGCAGATCAGATGGTGCCGCGCTTCAAAGATTCGGAGATGCCGAAACCGGTGCCGGAACCAGGACCAGGAGCGCAGGCAACGAAAGTGCGCCACGTGCCCGCGACGTAGGGCTGGAAGAGCGGCCCTTTCAACGGACCCGTAGTTTCTGCATTCACTCGGAGCTTGGCAGTTACGAGCGAAGCCGGAATATTATTGATGCATAAAGGATTAGAAGTATATCTCGACAGATTAGGGTCGGTGGGTGCACCTGCATGAGGAGAGCACATGCGCGGGGCCCCCGCAAGCTGGAAAATGCCAAATTGACGGATGATCCCATCATGTTGTTGAAAATAAAGGAAAATGGTTTGGCATGAGAATTGTGAGAATCCTGCATGATAAGGCCAATTTCAAAGCACGGGCTTTCGGCCCGTGCGGCGAGGCTCATAGGCCCGCCCTTACAAAAGGAGCCTCATGGCTGATCAATCGAAGGCAATGTTTGACGTGGCGGTCGTGGGCTCGGGCGCATCGGGCGGCTGGGCGTGCAAGCGACTATCGGAGGCCGGTCTCAAGGTGGCGCTGGTCGATGCCGGAAGGCCCCAGTCAGACGCGAATTTCTGCGAGCACAAACCCGGCTTCGATTTGAAATACCGCGACCACGCGCCTTCCGTGATTCGCCGCACTCGCCCGATACAAAAGGACTGCTACGCCTGTTCGGAATACACCTACGAGTGGTTCGCGAACGACCTCGACGAACCTTACACGACTGCGCCAGATAAGCCTTTCAGTTGGCAAGGGCGCTTGCGCGTCACCGGCGGCCGTACCAACGTATGGGGACGGGTGAGCTTACGGCTCAGCGATCTCGATTTCAAGGCCGCTTCCTTCGACGGCTACGGCGAAGACTGGCCTATCAGCTACAGAGATGTGGAGCCTTACTACAACCTGGTCGAAGAATACGTGGGCATTTGCGGCCAGGCGGAAGGGCTGCCGCACTTGCCGGACGGTCACTTCCAGCCTCCCATGCCGCTGACGTGCGCCGAGGTCCACTTTCGCAATCGGGTGAAAGACAAACTGGGCTGGGTGCCCATGCCCACGCGCAGCGCCAATATCACGCGGCCCCTCAACGGGCGGGCCGCGTGCCACTATTGCGGACCCTGCGAGCACGGGTGCATCACGCATTCCTACTTTAACTCGGCGTTCACCACGGTGGCCGATGCCCTGAAGACCGGGAACTGCACCCACATTCCGAACGCCATGGCGTATCAGGTCCTGATGGATTCGGGAAGCAATCGCACGCGCGGCATCCTCTACATCGATCGCATCACGCGCCAGCCCGAGGAAGTGAACGCCCGCGCGGTGGTGCTGTGCGCTCAGTCGCTCGAGTCGGTACGGATTCTGTTGAACTCGGCCAACACGCAATACCCGAACGGACTCGCCAATTCCAGCGGCGTTCTCGGCCACTATTTGATGGATCACATCATGGGCGGGGGAGCCAGTGGCGAGTTTCCTGAATTCGTAACCAAACCCGCCATGAGCGCTCCGCGAAGGCCTGCGGGCATGTACGTGGCGCGTTTCCGCAACCTGCCCGGCGTACCGCGCTCAAAGAACTTTCTGCGCGGCTACGGCTACGAAGGCGGAGGCGGCACAACAGGTTTCAACCTGCATGCGCCGGGTTTCGGCAAGGCTTACAAGGACGCGGTGTGGGAAGGGCAGTGCCGCATCGGAATCGGCGGTTTCGGGGAATGCCTGGCCCGCTGGGACAACTACGTGGAGATCGATCCGGACGTGAAAGACACTTTCGGTATTCCCGTACTGCGCGTCCATATGACTTACGGTGACAACGAGCTGGCAATGGTTAAAGACATGTCAGACTCAGCCTCCGAGATGCTGGAAGCCGCCGGCGCCAAGAATATTCGGCCGCGCGAGCATCCGTCGACGCCGGGATGGGCGATCCATGAAGTGGGCATCGCGCGCATGGGCAACGATCCCAAGAAGTCGGTGTTGAATCAATTCGAGCAGAGTCATGACGTGAAGAACCTCTTCGTTTGCGACGGCGCGGCGTTCACATCGACAGCGTGCCAGAATCCGACCTTGACCATCATGACGCTCTGCGTGCGATCCATGGACTACCTGATGGGGGAGATGAAGCGCGGGAACGTTTGAGATCGTGCAGCATCAACCGAAACCGTGTAGGCTGCAGTTGCCGGGTAAGTTTTGCAGGGGCGCTGTTCTCGTCGGCAGGGGTTGAGATATTCCGCAAGTAATTCAGCCTACAGTACTTATTGTCCATCCTTCGACTCTGGCATCACCCTTGCTCTAGCCTAGCAACGTGGGAAATGACTACGAAGGAGGATTCAATGAGAGGATCTATCCGTACCGTTGCTCTTAAATTGTCATCCTTGGGTCTCATGGCTGCAGCGCTCGCAGTGACTGTCCCGAAGGCTCAAGCTAATCCTTGGGCTGAGGCGCCCGAACAGTGGCAGCTTCAAGATTTCGATCACTTTCTCAACCACCATCCTGGAATCCGTGTCGATCTTTTCCATGACCCGTTTCTGGCCCGAGATCCCGCCTGGCGAGCCAATCACCATGACTTTGACAAGTACCTCGCCAAGCATCCAGGAATCCACGAGCAGTTCGAGATGGACCCGGGACGTTTCGTGGCTCGCGAACGCGAATACGAGCGCTGGCAGGACCGGCGTTAGCCGCGAGGCCGCAGAGGTCAGTGCAACCGCTGAGTTGCGCGTTCAAAAGGGCGGGATGCCATTCCCGCCCTTACGCTGCCTCGTCGGTAAGGCCCACCGCACAGAGCCGTCGCCGCGCATGTAAGCCCCAAGGCGCCCCGCTGCAGCCCCCTTCCTCGTCCTGCTAAACTGGTCATCGGCGGCACTGCGGAAAGGCTCTTGTGAGTGACGCCGATCATCCATGAAAGCTCTTTTTTTCGATACCCAGCTTGCCTTGCGCGAAGTTGATACTCTCCGGCCCGCCGCCGGAGAAGCGCTGATTCGAGTGACGCTGGCGGGCATCTGCGGCACGGATCGCCAAATCCTCAAGGGCTATTCGGGCTTTCGAGGAATTCCCGGTCATGAGTTTGTAGGCCAGGTGGTGGAGTGCGAAGAGCGTGACTGGATCGGCAAGCGCGTCGTGGGTGAGATCAACGTCACTTGTGGACGCTGCGACTTTTGCTCCCGCGGCCTTGGCCGGCACTGCCGCGATCGTAGCGTGATGGGCATCGTTAATCGTCCCGGAGCATTCGCCGAATACGTTACCCTGCCCTTCGCGAACCTTCATGAAGTTCCGGCCAGCGTCTCCGATGAAGCCGCGGTATTTACAGAGCCCCTTGCTGCTGCCGCCGAGATCCTGGAGCAGATGCCTGTTCCTACTGGAACGCGCGTGGCAGTCCTGGGCGCCGGACGCCTGGGTCTGCTGGTGGCACAGGTTCTCAACCATGCCGGAGCGCGGGTGATGGTGATCGGGCGCGGTGCCGGCAAGCTGGAGCTGGCGCGCTCGTGGGGCCTCAGCACTGTCAACACTGTCGACGCTGCCGCGTCCAGCCTTTCGGCCCGGAGTTTCCCAATGGTTGTCGATGCCACCGGCGCGCCCTCTGGTCTCGACGAAGCTCTGCGCCTTGTCGAGCCTCGCGGCACCGTCGTGATGAAGTCAACGTTCCACGGGCCAGCCCACTTTGACACTGCAAAACTGGTGGTGGACGAAATCACTCTGCTCGGCTCGCGTTGCGGCAACTTCGCAACGGCGCTCCATCTGCTCACTACAGGCGCAGTCCGCACCCGCGAGCTCATTTCGAAAGTGGTTTCTCTCGAAGCTGGCGTGGAGGCGTTCAACTACTTGAACGCGCCATCGTGCCTGAAGGTGCTTCTAAGTACCGGGCGGCAGACTGGCGCATAAGAACCATTGCTGCGCAGCCCACTGGGACGTGAAACAGTTTCGCCTAACCGGGTGGCGTTTGGATTGTATCTAATTCTTGCATTCATCCTGGGGTTGGCCGCAGTATTGATTTCAATCGGCCTGATTACGGTCTATGCGCGGCGGCTACCGGCACGAGTGCGGAGCGACGGACCGGGGATCAATCGCGGGTTGCCGACGCTTCAAGCCGGCGTGGTGATGTGTCTGGGCGTGGCGATTACGCTTCAAGGGTTGAACGCCATGCGAGCGCTTCACGCGATGCCGTTGGCTGGTTGGGGAAGTAGCGTTAGACTTTCGACCTTCAACGTTCGACTGTAGACTCTCTGTAAGGAGGGTGAATGGGCAGTTTGGTGGCTATCACGCTAGTTGGGTTCGTGCTCGGCATGAGGCACGCCACCGATCCCGATCATGTGATCGCTGTTTCCACGATTGTCAGCCGTCAGCGCTCGATTCAAAGCGCCGCACTGGTCGGGGCTCTGTGGGGCGTGGGTCACACCCTCACCATTCTTGCCGTGGGTGCCTGCATCATTCTCTTCAACGTGATCATTCCGCCTCGGCTCGGACTCGCCATGGAGCTGGCGGTCGGCATCATGCTGGTTCTGCTCGGTGTGCTTAACCTCACGGGCGTCACGCGCTGGATTACGGAGCGTTTCACACCCGGCATATCCGGCGGGCACTCCCACCTCCATACCCACGGTGATTACGCTCACAATCACCTCCACGGGCACTCACCCGGCAGTCACGGACACGCTGAAGATGCCACACCACTCGCCAGGATTGATCACCATGCCGAACATCACCTCCAGCGATTTCCCAAGCGTCTGGGGCTCTATCACGCTCTGCGACCGCTGATTGTAGGTATTGTCCACGGCCTGGCGGGCTCCGCGGCCGTAGCTCTCCTGGTACTGGCCACCATTCACAACTCTTCGTGGGGCGTCGTCTATCTGCTTGTCTTCGGGGTCGGCACGATCGCTGGAATGGTGCTCATCACCGCGGCCATCGCGGTCCCATACGCGTATACGGGGCGGCGCTTCGTGCGGCTCAACGGCGGACTGGCGGCAGCCTCGGGCTTGCTGAGCCTCGGCTTCGGTCTTTTCATCTCCTACCGTATCGGTTTCGTAGACGGCCTTTTCACAAGCCATCCCCACTGGACGCCGCAGTAGCCCGGCAGCCCGAGAGCACACTGCTCCCGTCAGAGGGGCCGTGGCCGCAGGAGTTCTGCGCAACTCCGCTCACCCAACCAGATCTTCGGCTCTGAATTCCGCGATTTCGGGAGGATTGCGATTGTAATCGCTGTACCGAATCCAGCTCGGTTTGGCACGGACATAAATCAAGCCGGGCCAGCTTGCGCGGCTGGGGCCATCGGGGTACACCGAATAATAGACCCGCTTGAGACGCTCCAGTTCCGCACCGGAGGGTTCATCGGCTTCGCCCTCGTACTGAACGGTTCTCTCGTCGCCTGAAACCCAGCCCCCGATCACCAGCGCGATTCGTGAGTTCTTGCGCAGGTTCTGGGCCTTGCGAGTTGTCTCGAGCGTGTCGAACACAATCTCGAACTGATCGCTGACCGCAAACCCCACGAGCGCGCCTTGGGGCGCGCCCGTCGAAGAGACGGACGTTTGCACTGCGAGCTTGTGCAGGCGTATGAAATCAAGAAGGGTACGGGGATTCACTGCGCAAGAATATCACGCCGCGACATCGAAACAGCACGATGCGATACCGCGGGTGGCGGGGACCGGCAAGCGATGACACCGCCACTCGCAGATGCAGTTACTTCGCCTCAGCTTTTTCGAGGACGGCACGAGTGTAAGGATAATCGGCCGCCAGCATGAGCGCTGTCTTGCCAGCCTTATCCTTTGCCGCCGGATTGGCGCCTGCCCGCAGGAGCACAGTGGCGGTTTCGGCGTCGCCAAAGTCGATGCCAGCGGCATACATCAGTGGCGTGTAGCCGAAGCGGTCGACCGCGTTCACGTCGGCCCCGTTCGCGAGCAAAACTCGGGCCACTTCTGGGTGATGGGTAACCGCCGCCCAATGCAGTAGCGTCATGCTGTCCTTGTCTCTTTCCTTGATGTTGGCCCCGCCCGCCAGGAGCGCCTTGACCACAGGAGGATTCCCACAGGTGACGGCCGCCATCAAGGGACTGGTGGGAAACTGCCCCACCAGGCGCATCCTGCGATTGGCATCTGCTCCCTTTGCAACCAACAGCGCGATGTTGTCCTGATCGCCGGCCAAGGCTGCGAGGAACAGCGGCGACGCGTCATTCTGCACGCCGTCGCCCGGTCGCACATCGGCGCCATGATCGAGCAACAGCTTGACGGATTCCGAACTACCAAGGTAGGTCGTCGCCACCATCAGCGCCGTGTAGCCGCTCTTGGCCTTGGCGCGTACATCGGCGCCGCAGTCAATCAGGAGTTTCACCTTGTCAGAATCCTGCGCGGCCATCATCAGCAGGGTCGTGCCCGCGGCGGTTTTGCTGTTGGGGTCGAGTCCGGCATCGAGCTGCGCTTTCAACTCGGCCGCCGTGCCGAAAAGAGCGGTCTCCATCCAGGGTTGCAGTCCCGAGGGCGCTAAAGCGGGAAGGGAAAGGGCGCTGGGTGGATTAGCCACCTTGGGCAAAGTCAGCATCAGCGCAGCCGCGGCCCAGGAAGTGGCAGCCGTGGAGAGAAACTGGTCATGCCCGTGGGGAAAGGTGCTTTCAAAATAAGGCGGGCTGACCGCAGCGGGCGACACTTGGCGCGTGCGCACGTGCCACGCCCCGTCTGCTTCCTTGAGTAGAGACCAGGTACTGTAAGCCCTTGCGCCAAGCGGCATCGTTCACCGCAACTCCGCCGGCCTCGTTCAGCGCCACTAATGCTTCGCCGGTGGAATACGCGTCGGAGGGCAAATGGGGAATTTCGCCCCATCCGCCGTCGGCGCGCTGCAATGCCAGCAGGCCGGCTGTGGCACGCTGGATTTCGCCGCTTGTGGCGTCGGTAAAGCGTAGGCCGAATAGCCGGAAAGTGGCGTCTTCCGTGGACTGTGGCTCGTTGGCGAGCAGCCAGGTTTTGGCGCGACCTAGGCGGCTGTTTGTCTCCTCGCGAAGCTGCGCCGGCATGTACAACTGAATCGCACGGGCGGCCACAGCCGTGGCCGTGAAAAGGCTATAGGACTGCGGCGGGCGCGCATCGAGGGTTGGCCAGTGGCCGTCGGGCCGTTGCCAGGTAGCGATGCGCCGGGCGTAAGCGGCCATAACCAGATTGGGCAGCACGCCGGCGGCGTGAGCGGCAACCAGAGCCCAACCGTCCGAGGGCGCGGGATCAATGATGCCGGGGTCCTGCACCGCATCGTCGATCGATGTGAAATTGGGAGTGTTGAGCAGCCCCTTGGCGGTTATCTGCGCGGCAATGGTCTCATCAACGGGCACTCCATGCTGGCGAGCCGTTTGCCACTCCAACACCGGAAGCGCGTGGTCATGGCAGGAAAAGCAGGTCATAAACTTGTAGAAGCCCGCCGAGCCTTGCTGGGTGATGGCCACGGCGCGAGTTGCGGCCGCGCGAATCTGATCCGGCGAAGCATTTTGAGCATGTAGAGACGCAGCGGCCGAAACGAACAGAAGAAGCGATAGAGCTTTGCGCATCAATTTCCCCCTCGCGTGAAGTGAACGTTCAACGCGATTGTCATCATACACGGAGTGGCCGCGGAGTGAAATCCCTATGCTCCGTGTGTAACAGCAAGATGAGAAGCTGCCGCCGCAAACTTGAACTCGCTCGCAACCGGCAAGACGGCCGCAGGAGAGAAGGCGAGGCGTTTCGATCATCAGAAGTCAGTCAGGTTGCCGGGTGGCAATGCGACCCGAATGGCATTTAGCACAGCCGCCAGGTCAATGATCTCCTGTGCCACGGCGCCTCCGATGGGCGGTAGGTAACCGAGGGCGGCTGCGATCATCCCGAGAATACTTAAAGCCATACCTCCGATGGCGCTTTGCAGCGCAATCACGCGCATTCGATGACCAATGTGAATGAGCTCGTCGATCTTGCGCAGCGAGGCTTCGAGGACCACGGCATCGGCAGCTTCTGAAGTGATGTCGCTGTTCTGGCCGAACGCGACGCCGACGGTGGCCGCCAGCAATCCAGGCGCGTCATTGATGCCGTCACCCACGAAGAGCGTGCGGCGGCGCAGCGTCTCGCCTTTGACGATGGCAACTTTTTCCTCCGGGCTCTTTTCGAAGTGTGCTTCGTCGATCCCCACGCTGTCGGCCAGGTAACGAACCTCAGACTCGCGGTCGCCCGAGAGTAGGATCACTTTGGTGACTTTGTGGCGCGGGCTCAGGTGGCGCACAAAGGACTGGCTATCCTTGCGCGGCGCATCGCGAAAACGGAAGACGGCCGCGAAAGCCTCGTCGATGAACAAGAGGCACTCCAGGCCGGCAGCCGCTGGGGGGAGTCCGGCCGGTTCACCTTCCAACCTGTTTCTTCCCGTAATCCGAAGGTGGTGATCAGCGACGATTCCACGCAGGCCCTCGCCCGGCTTCTCGCTCACCTGCGAAACGGGATCGAGCGCGATACCGGCCTCCTGAGCTGCCGTGGTGATGGCGCTTGCCAGCGGGTGCTTGGAGTAAACCTCCAGGCTGGCCGCCTGTCTGAGGACTGCGTCCCGATGGAATTCCGGCGCGCAGAGGATCTCGGTGAGAGCCGGCCGGCCATAAGTCAGCGTTCCGGTTTTGTCAAAAATCAACGTCTGGCAGGTGTCCACCTGTTCGAGTGCGGCTGCGTTCTTAATGATGATGGCTCGCCGCGCGGAAAGTGAAATAGCAGCGATCACCGCAACCGGGATGGCGATGAGCAACGGGCAGGGGGTAGCGACCACCATCACGGCCAGAAACCGGTGGGAATCGCCGCTCGCAACCCAGCTCAGGGCGGCGAGGCCCACAGCCAGCGGAGTGTACCAGGCTCCGAGCCGGTCTCCCAGGCGGCGCATTTCCGGACGGTCCTGCTCCGATTGCTGTACCACCTGCATGATCATGGCGTATCGGGAATCCACCGCCAGTTTCTCCGCCACGATGGTCAGCGCGGAATCGCCGTTGATGGCCCCCGACAACACCTGCGAGCCCGGCGCCTTGGCGATTCGAAATGGCTCCCCTGTGAGGTAGGCCTCATCCATAACGCCGTGACCCTCCACCACCGAGCCGTCCACGGGGCAGATCTCATGGGGAAAGACGATGAGGGTGTCTCCAACGCCGACCTCATCCAGTTTGACGTCGCAAAATTCTTCCCCTTGCTTGCGGTGCGCCGTTAGCGGCATCCGTCGGGCGAGCACATCAAGAACCGATGACGCCCGACGGGTGGCATAATTCTCGAGTGCCACGCCTCCCGAGAGCATCAGTACTACAATCGAGCCCACCAGGTATTCCCCGAGTGCCACCGACGTCAGGATGGACGCGCCCGCCAGCAGGTCAGACCCAAACTCGAGTCTGATGGCCTTGCGGGCGAGGTCGAAAACCAAGGGCAGGCCGCCCAGAACGAGCGTCGCGTACAGAGGCGCCAGCCACAGGGATGCTGGCGCGTGCAGAGCGTACCGAAAAACAAGATGGAGGAGGATGGCGGAGGCCGCCAGCAGAGAGATGTACGTTTCTTTGGAACGAGAGAATGCGGAACGGGACGATAGTCGCTTGGGTTCGGCCCGTTGCGAACTCCCGCGATGCTCAAGGCCGCTTTGCCCGCTGGGCGCGCCGGGCCTGGTCTCTGTCTTAAGTTCGGGCCGCGATCGCGCAACCGTTACGCCTTCCATTTGGTCATTTTAGGGGACGTCGAGACACGGTTGTGTGACGGAGCGCACAGGCCATACCGGTGCGGCTTGCCCTACCTTCAACCGGCTTCACATCGAGTGAAGGTAAGGGCAAACCCTGTGCCAACAGGGTGGATGTGTGCGTTTCATAGCCCCGCGCCATCCAGCAGCTTGATAAAGTTTCTTTTGGGCTTGTAGGTTGCGCGCAGCAGCGTTACTCGGTCCTTGAATTCCGCCTGTTGCCCGAGGCGCGTGGTCAGTCTCTGGACTTTGCGAAGCATGGATACGGCTTCTTCATACGCTTCGTTGTTAGTTCGCTGCACCAGCGGATCCACCCGCTGCAGATAAATCTTCACCGCGTCTTCGGGATGATCGTTCTCGCGCAACTTGGCGAGCTCGAGCCAAAGGTGATCAGAACAGCCGCCCTCCTGCGCCTCGCGCCACGCCGCCTCCAGATCTTTCTCATACAAGAACACCTCAACCAGAGTCGAGCGGCCCACGTCGCAATCGAAGGGCGAACCCCAATAACCCGCGCGCGGGCGTTCGGTGCGCTTCCGCGCCTCGATTCCGCTGCGAATTTCGGCGAGGGCGCGCTCTCGCCACGCCTGCCACGCTCCGGCTCTCTCAGCGTGCCCGGCCAGATTCTGGTACGCCCCCAGCGAGTGTTGATCCGAGAAGTTTGCCCAAACGAGTTGCATGGCTTCTTCGTGCCGTTTTCGATGGTGATACTCGTCGGCCAGAAACTCGCGCAGACGGGAGTCCGTCTGCTTTGGGAACTCTCTCACGCCCCGTTCGGCCCACTCGAGCGCCTTGTCACGCTTGCCTGCCTGTTTATACGTTTCGGCGATGCGGAGGAAATTGTAGGCGGTGGAGAGGTCGCGCGACATCACGGCCACCCGCGCCTCAACATCTCTCGTGAGCCCGGCGAGCGCCTCCATGATGGAGGTGATCCGGAAATGACTTTCGTAAGCGCCCGAGTCCCGGGCCCCCGGCCCCCGCGCCGGAACCTTGGCCCATTTCGCCTCGGCCAGTTTCCGATAAGCTGCCAGCCCGCCGGCCCCGAGCACCTTGGAATAGCGCGCGGCCGCGCCCAGAAAAACTTCCCAGTCGCTGCTCATCTCCCAGGCGAACAGCTTTTCCGCGAGAGCGACCGGGTCCGGCCTGGCTTCCACGCAGGCACGATAGTGAATCTCCTGCAATCGTTCCAGGATGCCGCCCATGTAGCCATCCGAGTCATCCATTGAATCCATAGATCGCTCGGCGCATTTCAGCGCGTGCTCGCTCAATTCGATGGCCGCTTCGGCGTGGCCGTCGCGCTGGAGCGCCTCGATTTGATCGATCACTTCGTCCGCGTCCCTTGCATACGAGGCCATGCCGTGGTAATCGACAAAGTCGCCGGCATCGAGGGCCTTGGAGATGGCTCTGCGGAAGGCGGTCAGGTTCACGCCGGCCTTGGCTTCCTTCGCCGCGGCCAGCAGCAGGCGCTCGCGCAGCCGGTCGTCGGTTTTGGCCCAGCCCAGGAACAGATCGGCCAGGGCCTCGCGGTCGCGGCTCACTAACATCTCACGCACGTCCTTAAGGGTCACTTCGCGCTCAGCCTTTGGCGCGCGCCGGGCTTCACGGCGCGACCCTTCAAGCGCGGCCAGCGCTGCGGCCACACAATGCTTGCAGAAGTTTCCGTCCTGGCCTATCGGGCAGGTGCAGGAGTAATCGAACTCGTCCGCTTCCACCCAAAGTTCTACCCGGTAATCGAGCGTACCCGACACCCACGCCGTGATGAGATTGTCGTCGCGAGACAGGTCGCGCACCTGGCCGTCATCGTAGTAGCTTCGCCCGCGGCTGAAAGACTCAGCGCCGGCCATTCGCTTCAAATTGGCCACCTGGAGTGCGGTTTCAAGGGAAATCTTCGCCATGCTCCAACCTCGACGATAGAGATCTTGCAGCCAGCCCTCCGGGCGGCCTGGGACACCGTTGGATTTATGATAGAGGCTCTACTCCAGGCAGTCATCCTCATTAAGTCGAAAGCAGCGCAACCGCGGCCAGCGCGCAGATCACACCGCCTGCCTGCGGTAGCGTGATCGATTGTTTTAGAATGAGCGGCGCTGCGCCGACCACCACCAGAGGATAGAGCGCCGTGAGTGGAACCACAATTGAGGCCTTACCGCCGTGCTTCATGGCGGCGAACAGCGCCAAGGATCCAAGCGCATTCAGGGCAGAGCAGCCGAGGATGAACAGGAGGCTGTGCGCGGAATAGTGAAATACGGACCGGCCGGGATAGAAGACCGGCGTTAGGAGTAGAAAACCTACCAGCAGCCAGATCAGCGCCGACTCCGCCGATACCCGATTCGTGGAGAGCTTCTGGAGCAGTCCGACAATTCCCCAGCAGAGAAGAACCAAGGCGGCGAAAAAGAACCATGGCGGCAGATGCATAAGAGACGGCTTATTGTGAAAAAACCACAAAGGCAACCACCGCGAACCCCAAGCCGAGAATGTGTAGCCGGGTGAGCCGTTCGCGCAAGACGATGACGGCAAGAACGACTGTAATCAGGGGGTACATACCCGTGACCGTTGTGATGATGGCAGCGTTCCCCTGGGTGCGGTAGGCTGCGAAAACCGCCCAGGTGCCGATGCCCGAGAGGACGCCGTTCGCCACCGAGTACGCGATTCCGGGCGCATCCCTCTCAAGCTTCATCCGGCGCCGCAGCAGCAAAACTACGGCTACCGGCAGGGCTCCGAAAGCAAAAAGAAACTGTGAGGCATTCGGGGGAATTTCCTCGGAACCCAGCTTGGCGAGCAGGGCCCATGCGCCCCAGCACAGGATACAGAGAACCGAATACCAGAACCACTTTGTCCGAAAGGTGGCAAGCATCATGGTAATTGGGCTGCGGCCTCGCGTGCAGAATCGCGCCAGCAAATTGCGGAAAAAGGCAGTTTCGGGGCCTCGGAAGGGCGGGGCTTCAGCCGGCTTCAGCCTGGCTTCAGCCCCGCCGTACCGGAGCCCTCAATCTAAATTATTGAAACTGTTAGGGCAGGCTTTGCGGCGGGGCTGAAAGCCCCGCCCTTCCACAGCATGCCCTGACAGTTTTTCTCACAGCCTGCCACGGCCGCACAGAAGCGGCAGAGATTGTACCACGCAACCTCCGCGCCCGATGGCCACGACTATCCCCCCAACCCGGTGGTGCTGCGTTTGACGTAGGGGCGCAAGGCCTTGCGCCCCTACGAATGACCACAAGGGCCGCCCCTACGTCAAACTGCGCTCCTTAATTCCAGATTTCGACCCTGTTTCGACCCCGTTTCGACATAATTTTGGAAACACCGTCTTATCTGTCACATTCCGGCTTCGTTCGTCCTTCCCCGCACCGTGCGGCGCTGCTTTCGCCACGTGAACGCCATTCCGACGGCGGCCAGGACCTTTCTGATCACTGTTGGCTGCCGCCTCCCTCTTAGGTTCCACCCAGACGATCGACCGATTTCCGACATATTTTTGTAAGCCGCGCGTTTGCCTGTATATTCCGGCTTCGTTCGCTCGCGATTGCGTGCCAACGGTCCGGCAGCCGAGTCCCCGGCTTGTCCGCCGTGCTGAAGGTGGTCCCCAGCTCGGCAGAAACCGACATATTCTCGTAAGCCCCGTCGTCTCTGGCAGATTCCGGCTTCGTTCGTTCATTTTCGAGGGTCTTGCCCATCCGCGAACGCGGACCAGGGGACTTGCGGGCATTACGGCGATTGGCGGCCAGGAAAGCTCGGGTGCGTAGGGGCGATTTACGTAGATACATGTTGTCGGGCCTCCGTGTTCTCGGTTTCCGGTCGGCGGTTGTCGGTGCTCGGGATCAGTTCCGAGACGATGCGCCCGATTCTAGCCGTCACCGACAGCCGACCACGAACAACCGAATCGGCCACCAATAACCGAACATTGGAAGCCGTCAAACCGACACTAGCAGGTGGAAATGGGACGTTGGGTACTGGCGGGAGATTTGCGAATGTTTATTTCGAGCCGTGTTTTGAAAAGGTTAGCCTGTGGATTACGGGTGGAAGTGGCGGCATCACTCAGCAAGTGTGCAAAATGTGCACACAAATCAAAGGCAGCCAAGATCAAGAGCCAATAGGCAGGAGGCAATGTCTGGCTCATGGCCTTTGGCCATTGCCTGTCTCTGTGTCGGTGCGACGGCGGAAGGGCACGCCGGTCGAGCAGAGCTGCCCCCTGGTAAGTGTGGTGCTCGCCCCGCCTAGCGTTAGGGTTCGATAGGAAGCCGCCGTCGGCGGATGCGGTCTCTTTCGATGACGACAATGGAACTGTGAAGTCCGGGCGAAAGCGGCATATCCACCAAGAACTTCATCGTGCGAGTTCCACAGTCTCTTCGTCGGCAAGATCGGCTGCGTAGGCCAGAGCTTGATCAATGTCCTCGGCCTGAAGGTAAGGATAGGCACGCAGGATGGTCTCCTTGCTTTCTCCCGCGGCCAGGAGTCCCAGCACGCGCGAGACGGGAAAACGAAGGCCGCGAATGCAGGGCTTGCCCGTACAAACCGCCGGATCGACGGTGATGCGGTCGAGCTTCATGGTTTCTTCCTCACGGTGCCATCATACCTCGGGCGGCGCGCACACGCTACGTGGGTGGCAGCTTCAAGATTCACCGCCGGGTCATAAGTGAAGGCCAGAAAGGTTAAGCCACGAGGGTAAGAGGTTCGCATGCTGCCCTATAAGCCGGCCGGTCCACGCGGCGGATCGAGGCTTCGAATGTGTAGGTCCGACCGAGCTACAGGTGCTCGCGACGACTTCCCGCGGTTCACCCTTCGAGGTCGTCGCTACCCAGCGAGCAGATCAAGGTGGAGTCTGTGACAGCAACCGCCTGGTGTAATCGGCCTGCTGGCGGGCCTGGATGCTAGCCGACAAAGCTCGCTCCCGGGCGGCCTCGGTGTGGCGCCCCAACTGATCGAACGCGTCGCCGAGCTGGTAGTGAGCTTGGGAATACGAGGGATCAATCTGGATGGCGCGCTGCAACACCTCGACGGCTTTCTCCGGATGGCCCAGCTTGTTCTCAACCTCGCCCAACCCGAACAAGGCGTCACGATACTTGGGATTGCCGGCCAGCGCCGTGGTAAAGGCCTTAAGGGCCTCGTCGAGCTGGTTCTGCCGTACGGCAATCTCGCCGAGCAGGCAGTTTGATACGGGGTCAGACGGAAATCGCTTGAGCTCCTGGCGTAATTCCTGCTCCGCGAGATCGATGTGGTCCTGCTTCCAGTAGAGCAGTCCGAGCCCGGAATGAACGCCGGGGAAATTCGGGTCTGACCTTTCTGCGGCCTGATACTCGGCCAGAGCCTTCGGTTCGTCAAGCATCTTGTCATCGGCGGCGCCCATCATCACATGGGCTTCGGCGGAGTCGGGCGCGATCTTCATAATGCGTGCAAAAACGCCGGTGACCACGGCATAGTTTCCGGCGCGCAGATAAGCCTGGCCGAGCATGTAAAGCGTGGGCAGGTCGGAAGGCTTGAGGGCGGCAGCCCGCTCCAGGTACGGCGCCGACAGGACGTAGCGATCAAGGCCGAAAAGCGAAAGACCGGCAAGGTCCTGGGCCTGGAAGTCGCCCGGCGAACTGCGCGCCACCCGTTCGAGCAGCGGCGCGGCCTCCGCGTAGCCCTGTTCTTTGAAGTAAGCGATGGCGAGGTTGCGTGTAGTAGCCGGGTCTTCCGGCTTGAGCGCAAGGGCCCGGCGGTAAAGCGCGATGGCCTCCCTTGTTTTTTCGGGCTTTTCCTGGCGGGCAAGCGAAATCGCGAGGTCGTTGATGATCTCGACGGAGTGCGGGTCAGCGGCCAAAGCCCGGCGAAAGAAGCTTTCGGCCGCGGGGTTATCGTATCTGGCGAGGGCTGCGGAGCCTTGCGCGAGCCAAGCTTGGACTTGAGCCGGATGGTCGCGGGCCTCGGACTCGCCGTCTGTCCAGGCGCGCAGCTTGGGCGCGCCCGCCAGGGTTAGCAGCAACAAGGCCGCGCTCAGCGAACGGGATCGTGGCATAGCGGAAGCAGCTCTCAGCCGTCAGCTTTCAGCCGTCAGTTCTCGGCCGTTAGCTCTCAGCCGTCAGTTCTCGGTTTTCAGGATTTGACATTCGAGACTGACGGCTGATTGCTGATGGCTGGCAACTGGCTTAAAAAAACAGCTTCAACCCGAACTGGATAATTCGCGGCTGGTAGTCACCATTCAGTTGACCGAAGGCGGGGTCATCCGTGAAATTGTCGAACGAGTTGAATGAGGGATGATTGAAGGCATTGAAGAATTCGGCGCGGAACTGCATGTTGAACCGCTCCGAAATCTTGATGTTCTTGATGCCCGCGATATCCCAGTTATTGAGCCCGGGACCGATCACCACGCCTCGGCCGGAATTGCCGAAGTGCCCGGCGGCATCTTTGAAGGACGCAGTGTTGATGTACTCAGCCACCGTTCCCGGCCCGGCTGTCAGACTCAAACGGTCGGGCCGCGCCGTCACCGGTCCCCCTAGGTCGGTGCCGATGCCCCCGGGGTAAGTGCCGGGAACGCCGGGAAAGAAGGTGGAGTCGAACGGGTCAAAATACTGGTAGATCGTAGTGGGAAAGCCCTGTTGGAAGGTGGTGATGCCGGAAACTTCCCAACCGCCCAGCAGGTGGCCCGCCAGCCCTTGCTGAGAACGGAAGAAGGGCAGGTCGTAGACGTAGTTGATGATCAGGTCCTGGCCCACGCTGAAGCTGGCCGGGCCGTAGTCAGCGGCGAAGTTGTACGTGTTGTAGGGAGCGTCGCTCCGGTCGGAGGGGTTGTTGGTCAAAGTCTGGGCCCAGGTGTAAGCTACGCCCAGGTTAAGACCGTGGCTCATGCGGCGATTCAGCGAGATCTGCAAGGAATTGTAATTGGAGTTGAACTCCGTGCCGATCGTCGAGCCTGCGTTGTAACCCAGGTATGGCCTGATCGCATTGGCTTGGGCCGCGGGGTTGGCGGTGCGGACCGGCAACGAGACCTCGTTCGGGTCGAAGATGCCGAGCAGGTGCGTGCCCTTGCTACCGACATAGGCGACTTCGAACAGGGTATTGGGCATGATCTCCCGCTGGACGCTGAAGCTCCACTGCTGGTTGTAAGGCACCTTGAAGTTCGGCGTGCCGGTGCCATGAACGCCGATCGGCCCCAAGGGAATCGTGCTTCCCTGGGTGGCGTTGTCAAAGCTGTTGAGCGGCGCCGTGGGCTGAGAGACGGCGCTGCCGACGAACGGCGGATTGGTAAACGAGTTCTGCTCGAAGATGCCGTTCAGCGTGCGGTCATAGTAAATGCCGTAGCCGCCTCGGATCGACATCTTGCCCGTCCTGAACGGGTCCCAGGCGAAGCCGAAACGCGGCGCCCAGGTGTTGTAATTGGGTGCGATGTGGTTGCCGTACGGCGAGCAGACGGCGCCGCCGGCGGCTGGGAGTGGCGCAAATTAGTTGCCGGGAATGCAGGCGTTCTGGGCCACGATGATGCCGTTGGCGTAGTTACCCGGATTGAGGGCTTGCCCGGGGAGAAAATTCCCGGTCATCGGGTCGATGCCGGGCGCGTTCGCCGGGTTATAAAGCGACGGATCAAAGTTGTCGAGGATCATGTTCCGGTCCGTGGGTGTAGGCAGGTAGGCCCAGCGCAGGCCGAGGTTCAGGGTGAAATTGGACCGCACCTTCCAGTCGTCCTGCACGTAGGCTTCGACGTCAGGCATGTAGAGATCGGGAATAATGTCCCGGCTGGCTTGGGAGAAGGAGTAAGCGTCACCCAGAAGGAAGTTGGCGAAGGGCGCCTGGTTATAGGCTCCGCCGCTGTAAACGCTGTTAAAGCTAAAACTGCCGTTGGTGGGGTTCACCGCGTTCTCCGACTTGCGTAGGTATTGCAGCGTGGCGCCGGTACGAATGGTGTGATTCCCCCGAACGATGGTCACGTTGTCGTACACCTGCTTGTCGATGTTGCGCTCGAAGTAAGGCGACACCGGAATCCCCACGCCCTGCACACCGCTGATGCTGACGCCCGGCACGCGGTTGTAGGGGTCTTTATAGGGGAAAGAGGTCTCGTTGAGGCTGTTGACGAAGGCCGGATTATTGATCACTCCGGTGATGTTGCTGTTGATGGCTCCCCACGAATAGTTGAAAGCCGCCTCGTTCAGCAGGGTGGGCGAAAGCGACATGGTGACGTGCGCCACAAAGTTACGCCCTGGGGCATTCGTGGCCGTGGAAGAAATTCCCGGCAGCCCGCTGCCGGCAAAGAGTCCGCCCGGCTCCGTGGTGGGCACGTTATCCTGCATGTAACGCCCGAACACCTGGATCTTGTTGGTGATCTTCTGGTCCACCCGCAGGATCTCCTGCCGGAAGTTGTTTAAGGCGCTTTCCGGAATGATGTATTGCCCCACCACCGAGTTCAGCCCGGGCGCGGGCTGCGGCAGCATCAAGTTGGGGGCATACTTCGAGTAAACATTCTGCACATAAGCCGCGGCATTCTGGCTGAAACACGCGGGACTGATCATGTTGTTGGCGATGCAGCCCGCCGGCGCCGAGGCGGGATTCAGGTTCACCGGCGTTCCGTTGGGAGTTGCCAGCCCCTGAAAGTTGCCGGTGAGTTCCTGCGGCAAGGGCACGTCAAGGATATTGGTTCCCGGCGTGCGCGTGCGGCGCCACTCCTCGGACCAGAAGAAGAACGTCTTGCTCTTGTCCGTGTTGTAATGCCCGGGAATGTAGAAGGGGCCGCCGATCGTGTAGCCAAAGTCGTTGTAGCGGAAGGGCGGCGTGGGAGTGTTCACGGAGTTCGCGAAGAAGTCGTTGGCGTTGAAAACGTCATTGCGCACGAATTCGTAAGCGTCGCCATGAAACTGGCTGGTGCCGGACCGTGTCACCACGTTCACCTGGCCGCCCCCGCTGCGTCCGTACTGGGCGTCATAGGTGCCCCGTTCCAGCTTGAACTCCGCTAACGCGTCCACGCTGGGCACGTTGAGCAAGGTGGCATTGGAGCCCGTATCGTTGACGTCCGAGCCGTCCACCGTCCAGTTGTTGGCGCTCGTGCGGGATCCGTTGACCGAGATGGAGGACGTATTCTCGATCCCGAAACCGACTTGGGCCGGCAGGCCGTTCGCCACGCCCGGCTGGAGCGTGACCAATTGCTCGAAGTTGCGATCGTTCAATTCCAGCTCGCGGATTTGCGTGCCCGTAATCGTGGAGGCTTGGGCTGCGTTCGTCGTCTGCACCGGCGTCGTCGAGGCCTCCACGGTCACGGTTTGTGTAACCGCGCCTGGCGCGAGCTGGGCGTTGAGTCCCAGGTGATCGCCCACGTGCAAGATAACATTGTTGGCCGTCCAGTCCTGGAATCCCTTGGCCTTAATGGTCACCGTGTAATTCCCGATGGGCAACAAGGCCGCAACGTAAGCGCCCGTGTTGTCCGTCTGCACGACACGGACGTCTGACTTGGTGTCGTTATTTCTCACCGCTACCGTGGCATGGGGTATGACAGCGCCACTTGGGTCTGTGACCGTTCCTGAAATGGTTGCGCTGATATTCTGAGCTGCGAGCGTAGCCCCGCACAGCAATAGAACCGGCGCTGCGCAAAAGAGTGCCTTGGTCGTGCGCATAGTTGTCCTTTCAGTTGTGAGACCCAACCCGGTTCCGCCGGTTTCCCGGAGGAACGTGCCGACGCAGAAGAAAAGGAAACAGAAAGGCGGAGCTCTACGGATTCGCCCCGTTTATTGAATACAACCCTGAAGATGAGAGGTCGTGCGAGTGACTGGACGGCACACTAGAGGGCAGCAGGAGAAGCCAGCCCGCACAGGCATCAACATCAAATTCCCACCTGCTTGCTTAGACGGGCGTGGGGCCCGGAAGGATGCCAGGTGGGACATCATTCAACTCAGCGTGCAAGCACGAGGGCAAGCCATCGTGCTTGCGCTGCCGAGTGGATTGATCAGGCGGTCCTCTCCGCATTCGTGAATGAGCGCCTGACGGGGTTTGGACTTTTTCGCAAGGTCTGCGGCTTTACGGTAGCGATCCGCTAACGGTGGGTTGTTTGCACGGCGATAGAAAAAATCGTCCCGGCGCGAGAACGCTAAGAAGGATGGTCCGGGTCAATCCAGCGCGTTGCGCTTGCCGGCTCGGGGCTGGGAATATCGAGGTTCACCACGATCGGTTCCTGGCCGCTTCGCACCACAACGGCCTCCACTGGCTGGTCCCGCCCCGCGTTAATCTCCTGGTGCGGGACAAAAGGAGGAACGTAGATGAAATCGCCCGGACCCGCTTCATCCACAAACTCAAGCTTTTCACCCCAGCGGAAGCGCGCCCGGCCTTTGATGATATAAAGCACGGTCTCCAACTCGCCGTGGTGGTGCGCTCCGGTCTTCGCGTCGGGCTGCACCACCACCGTCCCGGCCCAGAGTTTGCTGGCTCCGGCCCGTGCGTGAGTGATGGCCGCGGCTCGCGACATGCCGGGAGTCTGCGGCGTGTTGCGGTCAAGCTCGCCGGCGCGCACAATCCGGATACCTTGCTCCTTCCAATTCGGCTTTGTCGTCAGCACCTCGATGGACCCTCCTGTGTCGATAGCCTCAGCATACTACAGGCTTGCCGGCTGCCATCAACGTCACGATCGAGGAGCACTGTTAACCTGCATTTCTCGCCAGGATTCGAAAAGGGTGGGGCTTCAGCCCCGCCGACTCCTGCAAAATCGCGGTTTTTGTGTTCCGCTCTCGGCGCAGCTTGCCGTTAGCAAGCTGCGCCGAGGGCGGAACACGTCAAATATCAAACCGACGCTGTAACGGCGGGGCTGAAGAGTTTGTGTGAAAACTCGGCTGGCGCGTGCCGAGCCGTGGACCCCCGCCTGCGCGGGGGTGACGCCATTGGATTTACGGGGTCTACCAAAGCGCGTCATTCCCGCGAAGGCGGGAATCCACGAGTTTTCACACAGGCTCTGAAGCCCCGCCCTTTTCGAATCCTGGGTGAGAAATGCAGGTTAATGGGAACTACAGCAGACACAGCAAACTCCGTCGATTGACTTTTTGCGCAGCGTCGGCTATTGATGCTCCTCTCGCTTCGCGCGCGTGAGGATCACATCCAGAGAAGCTGCCGGGAGGGCGACATGAAGTTGCTTTTGGTGCGGGCAAGGCTATTCTTTCTTTGCTGTGGTGCGCTCGGGCCTTTGGCCTGGTGCCAGTCGCCTTCTACTTATGTGCGCACTCAGGCGGGCGAGGCTCAAATCGATGTGTTCGCCGATCGTCCTGCTTCGTACACAATCCCGAGGACGGTGTACGGCACGTTCCTTGAAGATATCGGGCATTCGGTGTTTGGCGGAGTCTCGGCAGAGATTATCGACAATCCCAGCTTCGAGGCTTATGACGCCAGCCTCGAAACGCTCAAGGAGCGCTTCTCCGCGTCGGAGTTCGAGCGGTCCACGCGCATGGGCATGCCGCTCCCTTGGCTGCCCTTGCGCGATCAGGGCGTGAGATACGAGCCTCGGTGGGGACACGCTGCCAACTCGAATCGCTATCTTTTCCTGATGGGGCTTGCAGACAAGGAGGTCGGCGTTCGCCAGATGGTGTACTTGCCCATCGAGCGCGAACGCGTTTACAACGGATCGCTCTTTGCGGCCTCGGCCGGCGATCCCGTTAAGCTCGGCGTCAGCTTTCGGCGGCACAATTTTGCCGACGCCGTGCTGACGTCGGCTGAGATCAACTTGCCGGGCAACTCTTCGGATGCCGGCTCAGATCCCGCATGGCCCGCCTGGCATCGTTACGATTTCAAGCTCACGCTGCCCGAAAGGGCGCTGGCGCCGCTCGAGCCGGTTGACTTCGCGGTCTCAATCAATGGCGACGAGCGAGTTTCGATCGACGAAATCCTGCTCTACCCCGCCGACGCGATTGATGGCCTCGACCCTGAAGTGATCCGGGTGGCCAAGGACCTTCACTCTCCGCTACTTCGCTTCGGCGGAAACTTCACCAGCGGCTATCACTGGCGGGACGGCATTGGGCCGGTTGAGAGCCGGCCCACCCAACTCAACCAGTCTTGGGGATTCCCCGAATACAACCTCTTCGGCACCGATGAGCTGATGAAGTTCTGCGGCTTGATCGGGGCGCAGCCGCAGATCTGCCTGAACCTGGGCAGCGGTACCCCGCAGGAAGCGCGCGACTGGGTGGAGTACTGCCAAGGCGCCGCCAATACGCCCCTGGGGAAGCTGCGCGCCGCGAACGGGCATCCCGAACCTTATCCGGTGGCGGCCTGGGAGCTGGGCAACGAACTGTGGGGTACGTTTCAGATCGGCTGGCAGACCCCGCAGCTTTATCCCGACCGGTATCGTACCTTTTATGAAGCTATTCGCGGCCTGGTGCCGCAGAACACGATGATCTTCGCTAACGGGGCGGACCTGGACGAGTTCCACGAGTGGAACGGGGCGCTGATCGATAAGGATGCCGGAATCCTCAGCTATCTCACTACGCATTTTGTGGTGGGCATGGAGGAGATGGTGGCGAAGCAGGCCGGCCGCGATGCCGCCTGGGCTGCGGATTTCGCGATTCCCGTTGGCGTGGCCCGCGCCCTTGAGCCCGTGAAAGCGCAGATCGATGCCAATCCCGCGGCGCGCGGAAAGGTGAAGCTGGCGTATACCGAATGGCTGTTCTGGGCTCCGGAAGGGTCAGAGTACCCCCGTTGGGATAATCTGGGCGGCGCCGTGCTGGGCGCCGGTTGGATGAACATGCTGCTTAGCCACGCCGACTTCGTTCCCGTGTCTGACATGACAGGGCTTCTGGAATTCGCCGGCATCTACAAGAAGCGCGGCCGGGTGTTCGTAACGCCGCAATACTGGGCCTTATGGCTTTACTCCAACTTTGCCGGCGACACGCCGGTGGAGACCCGCACCGAGGTCAGCGAATATGACGTGCATGGCGGCGAGCGCCGCGTTCCTGAGATTTCCAACGTTCCCGACCTTGATGTGCTGGCCACCACCGACACGCATAGCGCGTCCCTTACCTTGTTTGTGGTGAATCGCGACTGGCGAAAATCGATCCCGGCCACCATCCGGATTGAGGACTTCGCGCCCGGTTCGCAGGCCACGGTGCGTACCCTGAACGCTGATTCCATCCTGACTGGGAATGACGAAGAGCATCCCGACAGAGTCCATCCCGTGGAGACAAGCCTCCGCCTGACAGGAAGCAGTTTCCGGTACGCATTTCCAGCACATTCAGTCACGGCCATCAGCTTCGGTGGCCGGGCCGCCGCTGCACATGACTGACAAGCCACGCTTAGTCCGACTCTGACCCCAGAAGGCGCTGGTTCTAACGGGCGAAATTCGAGCAGTGGGCCAGCCGCGGGCATTTGGATTCTGACAAGTTTTTGGACCCAGCCCGCCGGTCCTGTCCAATCTTTTTGACGAAGCGAAGTGTGCGCCTCGACTTACCCGCCAGTAACCTGCCTCTTCTCAGACTCTTGCGAAGAACGTTGAAGTTGGAGCGCGGCTTGCTCGTCAAAGATGCGGGCGACGGAGAGCTCCAAGTCTTATCCCCGAGCCCGACACCAGTGAGAGGAGTACTACAACGTGAAGAAACCATTCTGTAAGTATCGCTACGGCTTGCTAGCCCTGGCCTTCACCTTTGCCCTGTTGACTCTACCGGCGAAAGTCATGGCTGAAGAGCCCCAGAACAGTAAGACGCTGCTCAATCTGCAGACGGCTTACAACGGTGAGAGCAACGCTCACGTCCGCTATCTAGCCTTCGCCCAGAAGGCTGACCAGGAGGGCTACGGACAAGTGGCCAGCCTGTTCCGGGCCGCGGCCCGGGCCGAGCAGATCCATCTGACGAACCATGCCGCCGTGATTCGCTTGATGGGCGCAGAGCCGGTGGCGGAGATCAACCCGCCTGTGGTGAAGTCTACCCGGGAGAACCTGGAGACCGCAGCCAACAAGGGCGAAGCGTATGAACGCGACACCATGTATCCAGAGTTCATCGAGCAGGCGAATGTCGAGGGCAATCGGGACGCCGTGCGGACGTTTGATCTGGCTCGCAAGGCTGAGGCCCAACACTTCAATCTCTTCACCCAAGCCGTTGCCAATCTGGAGAGCATGCGCGGAATCGGCCACACCTACTACGTGTGCACGGTATGCGGCTACACCGTTTCCGAGCCTGTGACCGGCAACTGCGTTTCCTGCGGGAGCCCGGCCGAAAAGTATGAGGCGGTGACGTAACGGGCTGGCGGCCAAAGCAGCCGGTTCACAGATTTCCAAGAATCTGGAGAGTAGCAGGAGGGTACCATGATTCAGCTTCCACCCATTCCCGACTGGAACCGGCTGCATCCCCTGATTGTCCATTTCCCCATTGCGCTGTTGCTGGTCGCACCCGTGTTCGTGATATTGGGCGCACTGCTCGCTCCGACGAAAGGCAGATCATTCCTCACGTCAGCCTTGATTCTGATGGTGATGGGCATCCTTTCATTGTTTGTGGCGCTCGAAACCGGGGATGCTGCCAGCAAGCTGGCGGGTGAGACGGTGCAGATCAAGCAGGTGCTTGAACAGCACGAAAAGTTCGCGGAGACGACTTGCATCCTTTTCGCGGCGCTGACGGCGGTGTTTGCTTATCTCGTGGTGCTGCCGAAAATCCTGAAGCGCGAGCTCAGCCGCACGCTCAGCGCCTCGTTGCTTGTGGCGTTTCTGATTCTCTATGGAACCGGGGCGTTGTTTCTTGTGAATACGGCACACCAAGGTGGGCGCTTGGTCCACGAGTTCGCTGTCGACGCCCAAAGTGCACCTTCCACTCAACGGGCTGCGCTCCCGGTATCGGCAAGCCCTGAGAAGTGAGCCGGAGACTTGACTGGCCAAGGCTGCCAGGAAGGCGAGCCGCCGGAGCGCCTGGGGTGCCTTCCACGCTTCAGATTCCGTACTTTGTCAGCTTATAGCCCAGGTCGCTGCGCGATAGCCCTAATCGCCGGGCCGCCTCGGCTTGGGACCCGCCGCTGCCGTTCAAGGCCCGCAAGATGATTTCCTTCTCTACCCTCGTCAGGAAAGCGCGCAGGTCATCAACCTGCGGGAGCAAATCCACCCATGAAGCCGCTCCTCGATCCGCTGAGTCTCCAACCGGCACCAGTCGCCTGGGAGTGGACGACACAGGAAAAGCTTCTGCACCGATCTGTCCGCTGGCGGAAAGAATTGACGCCCGCTCGATCAGGTTTCGCAGCTCACGCACGTTTCCCGGAAACTCGTAGCGTTGCAGCTTCTCGAGCGCCGCCGGGCTCAAGGTGTGCCGCGGCAGCTTCAGTTCGAGGGCCACCTGGCTCAGGAAAAGGTCGCAGAGCCCCGGGAGATCCTCGGGGCGCTCGCGCAAGGGGAGAATGGCGATGGGCACCACCGCCAAGCGGTAGAAAAGGTCCTCGCGAAAGAGTCCCTCGGCCACGCGCTGCCGCAGATCGCGATGGGTGGCTGCCAGCAGGCGTACGTCAACCTGGCGTGGCCGGGTGGTTCCGATCCGCACCACTTGCCCGTCGGTCAGGACTCTCAGCAGCTTAGCTTGGGCCGCCGGCGACGTCTCGGCCACCTCGTCCAAAAAGAGGGTTCCTTCGTGCGCCGCCTCAAAGAGTCCTTGACGCGCCCGATCAGCCCCGGTGAAAGCGCCCTTCTCGTGGCCGAACAGTTCGCTCTCAAGCAGAGTCTCGGTGAAGGCAGCGCAGTTTACGGGCACAAACGGTTTTGACGCTCTCGGGCTGCACTTGTGAATGGCGCGAGCAACCAGCTCTTTGCCGGTGCCGGTTTCACCGGTAATCAGGACCGTGGCTCCGGTCGGCGCCACCCGCCCGATCATTTCCCGTACTGCCCTCATGGCCGCGCTTTCGCCGAAGATTTCAGACGAACCCTCCAGACGGACGACTGCACCCTTAAGAAGGTCGTTCTCGCGCAGTAATCGCGTACGTTCCGCCGCCCTCCGTACCGTGGCCAAAACCACTTCGGGCTGAAAAGGCTTGGTGATGAAATCGAAGGCGCCTTGGCGCATGCTCTCCACCGCGAGCTCCACCGTGGCAAAGGCCGTAAGGACCACTACCGAGATAGTGGGATCGGCTTCGCGCGCCGCAGCCAGAACCTCGAGGCCCTCGCCGTCGGGCATCTTCTGATCGGTGAGGACCACATCAAAGTCGTCGGCCAGGATGCTCCGGCGCGCCTCGGCTACGCCCGAGCACTCCGTCACCACGTGCCGCTCGTTCCGTAAGTTCAGCGCCAGCACCCGGCGCATGTGCAACTCGTCATCCACAACCAGCACTCTGCCCACGGTACTCTCCGCTCAGGTCGAGGTGGAATCCGGCGCCGCAGCCGGCAGCGTTAGGGAAAAATACACCCGCCCAGGCTCGTTGAGGGAGAGCACCAGATCGCCCCCATGCGCACGGGCGATGTTGCGGGCAATGGCGAGGCCGAGGCCTGTTCCCGATGCTTTCGTCGTGAAGAATGGCTCAAACATCCGCGACACGACCTCGGCAGGAATGGGTCCGGCCGCGTCCTCCACGTCAATCTGGATAAGCCCGTCACCGGCAGGAATGGCGCGTAAGATCACGCGACCTGCCGGCGGCGATGCCTCGACGGCGTTCATCACGAGGTTGATGAGCGCCTGCTGCACCTGGGCTGCGTCCAGGTTGGCCCTCATCTCCGCGGATTCGGCCGCGATGCTCACTCCCCTTTCACCAGAGCGAGGACGGCAGACATCCGCAACATAGCCCAGCATCTCCGCGATCGCGGAGGGCGTCTTCTCGAGTCCGCGCGGCCGGGCGTAGACCAGAAAGTCGGTCGTCAGTTTTTCGAGGCGAGCCGCCTCTTTGGCTGCAATATCGAACATCTCCTCGCGCTCGGAGACTTGGATGCCTGCGCGGTTCGCCGTTGAAAGAGCACTGGCAATCATCGCAACCGGATTCCTGATCTCATGGGCAATGGCACTCGACAGGCGTCCGACAGCGGCCAGCTTCTCTTCGCCCAGCAGGCGCTCCTTCGCCCGTTCAAGTTGCTTGAGGCTCTCCGAAAGTCTTATCTCCCTTTGCTCAAGCTGATTCACCAGCAACCATACCAGAACTCCCATCACGGTGTAGATGAGAGAAACGGTCCCGGACTCAAAGTATTCTCCCGGCCTCAGCACCGGATGGTGCCTTTCGTATTCCCAAACCCAAAAAAAGGTGACAAAGTCTGCAACGCATATGACTGCGATTGTGGGAACGAGCGGGAGACGGAAAGCCGCCTGAAGAATCGGCACCACAAGAATGATGAAGTACTGGATGTCCTCGCGATGGCTAAGCTCAGCCAAAAGGACCGCCAGGCCGATGTTCATCACGATGGAGAATCCGGTCAGCGCCATGATCGCCCAGGGCTCTAGGGGGTCTCTGCGGGCCTGCAGCCAAACCAATTCCCCGACCTGAGCCACAAAGGCAAACGAAAGGACCACGATAAGAACCGGAGATGGGCTTCCCCAGTGCGATGAAAACAGGGTGTGAATGAGGAGGAGAATTGCCAGGACGAACAGGTTGAGGGTAACGAAAATCGATTCCTGTTGTCTTAAGGAAGTGAAATCGGAGGCCAGCAGTGCGGACGGGGGGTTGGCTCTTTTAGAAGAGACCGAGCCCAACCGACGGAATCCCCGGTCCGACCGGTTGCCGTTAAGTCCGTTGGCAGTCTTGTTGCTGAGCGGCGCCCGCCGTTGATCTGCTGCTTCCATACGCTTGCTTCAAAGGAGCGAAATACTCAGCCAAGTTTAGCAGAACCACTCCAAGCTCCCAAGGCTGAGGACGGCAATGCCACGCTCTCCACCGCTAGCCTGTATTTCTCCCCAGCTTCTTCGGAATCACGGGCTTCCGGTCAGGCTGCCCGCCCTCGCGCTCTTTCCGTCAACTCAGTCTTGAGAATTTCCAGCAGCGCCAGGGTAACCGAGAGCACCACGGGTCCAACCAGCAGCCCGATGAGGCCGAAGGCCTTGACGCCTCCCAGGATTGCGAAAAACAGCCAAAGGGCGCTTAACCGTGCGCGCTGTCCCACCAGGTATGGCCGCAGGATGTTGTCAACCGGATGCACAAGGGCGGCTCCCCACCCGACCAGAATCAGAGCTTTCGCCCAGTGTCCGCTGGCCATGAGGATCATGGCGGCGGGTATCCACACCGCTCCCGTGCCGACGAAGGGTACCAACGAGAAGAATGCAGTGACCAAGCCCCAGAGCACCGGTGAAGGCAGATCCAACACACAGAAGGCAAGGCTGATCAAGAGTCCCTGAAGCAGACCGATGGCGAGAATGCCGTACACGCTCGCTACCACAACGTCGTACACGCCGCTGAAAAGGCGTTCCACGTGATGAGCCGCCAACGGCGCCATCGACGCGATGCGGTCACGCCACGACACGCCCTCTCGAAAGAGGAAGAACAGCATGATCGCCGTGATGATAGCTCCGAACAAGACGCTCGTGAGGTTACCCAAAAAGCCTGCGGCTTGTTGCAGTATCCAGCCGCTGCCCTCACTGAGGTGCTCGCGAATGGAGCTTCGGATATCGAAGCTCATGAAACCCGAGTGGTGGATGACCTCGTTCACCCACTGTTCGCCGCGGCCGAGCCAACGGAGGGCGAGGCTCATGCCTTCCGGCCCCTGTCCGTTGAGCGTCTGGTAGAGCCCCCTGAGTTCACTCGTGATGGCCCTCCCCAGCACGAGGGCAGGCACGATCATGGCGAGGAACACAAGGAAGGTAGACAGCAGAGCGCCGGCGTTTGGTCTGTGGACCCGCTTACGAACCCAGGTGTGAAGCGGGTGAAACACCATGGCGAGAACCAGCGCGAAGAGGATGGGCTTCAGAAAAGGCCGCATGATGACCAAGCCAAAGCAGAAGGTGACCGCGGCCAGACCAAGCAGAAAAATCAGAGAGGTTCGGTTCTCTGTCACAGCGGCACCACCACCCGTTCAGGGCGAACGCGATAGGCTACCCTCTGCCTGGGCGGCCAGACGGCCATAGTCAATGCTCCTATGGCCGGCCTTAGGCGGCCGCGCGGCAGTCGCATGTTTGCCGGCGCGCGTCCTCATAGCCGAGGATGACGTAGTGGATAGCTCGATCAAAGAAGCTACCGATCATTTGCAGCAAACCAAGCTCCCCGATGATTTCCGCCGGACGCTCCGGGACCGCTTCCCAGCTCAGAAACTCCCACAGGGTCTGCTTCGCCAGGATGATGCCCCACACCAGCTCGTGCAAAGGCACCTGCTGGTGGTAGCGGCGGGCGCCGATCGCACGATAGCAGTCCGCAAGGTCGGCGTCCGTCTTCGCCAGCACCCACTCTCCCAAGTGCCGGTAGATTTCACAAACACGCTCCCGCAGTTCTTCAGCAGACACGCTCCCTTCGGCGAACGATCGCGTGAATTCTGAACGCCGGACATTGTCCAGGAGCTTGGCCGCCAAAACCTCCGAGTGCTTTTCAATCAGATCGACGAGTCGATAGCTAACCATGGGGACCTCCTCTTGCCGCCTGATGCACGACTGCTTGTACTTTCGCAGCGCTCCCTAAACCCTCCGGACCACGGCGCAACGGGCCAGGCTAGACTAGCCTTGCCCCTGAGGCCAGCTCCTGGAGCAACGTCAGCCTCCGTTCTCTCATTGAGCAGCCCAAGAGTCTACCCTCCTTTGGCGAGGGTTAAAGTCGCCTTCGGAGCTTTCCGGCTCACTTACAGGGAGCAATCAGAGTGCCACAGGCTCTTCCTAAACAACCAGACTGCGCTTCTGGCTCCAAGGGCGGGGCTTCAGCCGGCTTCAGCCCCGCCGAACCTGGGAAAACTGAGCCTTTGTGTTCCGCTCTCGGCGCAGCCTGCCCCTGGCAGGCTGCGCCGAGAGCGGGAGACGTCAACATCGGACAGACGCTGTGACGGCGGGGCTGAAGCCCGGCCCTTTCGAATCCTGAGAAATGCGGGCTTAAATCACTGGCGCTCGTCCTCGGCGCTTGCCAGGTTCCGTTCAAGCGTTTGGACAATTCGAACCGTTCGTCCAAGACTTTTGACACCCTGAACCCATGCGGCGGGAGGGGCTTCAGCGCAGGTTGATGCGCTCTAAACGGGTTACGCGAAATCGGGAGAAAGGAACGGGAGATGCTTCTCCTTGGGTGTGGGCAGCGAAATTGACGTACGCCGCGCCCACGTCGCGAGTGAAGTCTGCTGCGCGATCACAATCTCACGAATCAGGAGGATTTACGAAGCCCATGAACAACAATAAGAGAATTCCATTCCTATTGACCCTGGCGCTTCTGGTCGCGGGCTATTTTTCGATCTCGCCTGCCGCCAAAGCTGCCGACGCGTCGGCCGGGGGCTCGGAGCAAGTCTCCAAGCTCTTCTCTGACGTCAAAGCAGAAGCGCACCAACTGGAGCGAGACGCCGAAGACCTGCACGGGTATGCGCGGTCATCGCTGAGCTGGGAAAGCCATACCGCGAAACTCGACATGATTCGCGAGCATGTCAACAAGACCGGTCGCCTGCTGACCGAGCTGAATGACGCCCGGGACACAGCGGCGCCCTGGCAGCAAAAGGCGATCGACGAGATCAACCCCCTACTGAAAGAACTCGCCGACAACACGGAAGCGACCATCAACCATCTCAATGACAACAAGGGCCACCTCAACGTCGGTCCCGAGTTTGGGGAATTTGTGACGGCGAACTACGATTTGGCCAAAGAGCTGACGGCGCTCATCACTGACTATGTGGACTACGGAAAGCACGAGGCGGAATTTCAGCGCCTTCAGGGCAAGCTGCAGGTCGCAGAACGTTAGCTCCTCTCCTGCTGGGCTGTGAGGTGGCGAAGTCGGCATCCGCGAAGGCCACCTCACAGCGAGGTATCAGACCGCGCTTTTCGGCCTGCGGCTTTTCAATTCCATTCCATTGAAACCACCGCAGGGTTACAAGCGAGCCCTGCTCTACGCGTGCTCGCCCCTGCGTGCGCTGTCGCTAAATGAATCGCAGAGCTGGGCGCTCGGCGCCGGCCGGCCCGAGTCCGACGAATCCGACCTTCATGTTTTCCTCCAAGGGACATCGAGCGTGAGTTAGCAGTCGATCGACGGTCAGCCGTCCGGTTTGGACTTCGAGGGTTGACGCTAAAACATGTTTCTGTGGCATCGAAAATGTTGTGATCGCCCAAAGCCATCGCGTATTGCTGTGCTTTACAGGAGGCAAGGGATGCTTGGATTCAGCATTGTTACGACTGAGGCGCCCGCGCAGGAGGCGCTGCCGCGCAAGATGTTCGGACTCGTCCCGTTGCTGCTGCTGTTACTTACCTTGGCGTCCGGCAGCCGCTCGTTCGCCAAGGACCAGACGCCACCGCCGAGTCCTGATGCGGTCAAGGCGGAGGTGAAGCAAATTGGGATCGGTAAAGACGTCAAAGTCAAGCTTAGCGACGGCCAGAAACTCCGCGGACACCTCGCGAGCATCGGAGACGATTCCTTTTCGATTCGAACGAAGAAACACGGGGCCGAAACGCAAATCCGATACGATCAAGTGACCGACATCAAGGACCCAGGACCGATCACCTGGATCCTTATCGGTGCCGGTATTGTCCTCATCACCGTTCTGATCGTCCGCCACTAGACTGGGATTCGCGTCATTCCGAGCGAAACGAGGAATCTGTGCGCCTGTTTCGAAAATAGCTGTAAGTTATTGAAAAATGGTTCGGGCGCCAAGTGGCTATTTTCATGCTGGGTAGTGAAGGTCGTTCATATCCCCGACTGAAAGGGCACTCCGATTTCCTTTGGTTGCGGCTCGGCCGCGCTGGGCTACCTCGCCCGAAAAGCAGACGGCCTCGGTGTCTGCCAGGACCCCGAGGCCATTCGATGTGCGAAGCCGAAATGTCGTCTACGTTTTGAGCCGGCCCTTCAATAGTCCAAACATCCCGATCAGGCCAGAGCCTATAAGGAATAGGGACGATGGCTCAGGAACCGTCGGCGACGGCTGTAGCGTGATATCCGCCGAGGTGATACCGAGGTTCTTGCCACTACCGTCGTCGAAGAGGGCCTTAATGGCGGCTTGGTCCGTCCCTGTAGGCAAGGCGCTGTCCGTTATGGTCCAAACAAACGTGAGCGGTGTGGAGCTGCCCACCTCGTTGAAAGAACCCTGAGACAGAGCGTCATTACAGAAGAACGGTGTACCGTGGCCGTTGCATCCACTGGAATCAAGCCCCCCAGCCATCACGGCTGACCAATCTGCTGTACCGCCGGGGGCGCTTGTCAAAGTCGCGTTGCTCCACCCGGTGATGTTCGGAGACACGGCCATCAAGAAGCCGGAGTCAGTCCCATCGACAAACGTGGACGAATTGATCGTCAAGGTGATGGTGTAGTTGTCGGTTCCCATCTGGGTGCTTGTCTGGCCGTAGTTCAGCGTATACACATTACCCAGACAATTTCCGGCACCGCAATCTGGTCCGATAGGGTCAGCAAAAGCGGTGGTTCCACTCAAGACTAACGCCGTGCAACACGCCAAGAGGAGTAGTCTTCTCTGCATGTCGGCCTTACCTCCACTCACACTCATGGTTCCCTCCAGCGACAGCCCCAAGTGGGGCGCTCAAGAACCCAGACTATGCCTGCACGCTGCGTCCCGTCAATACAGCGAATTACCCAATAAGGGCTTTTGATATAACCAGATAGATATCGGTCCCTCGTGGTAGCAAGTAGCGCATACCGCGTTTTCGGTCTGCGGCTTTGAGGCTTTAGGCGACGTGCCCTATAGCCGTAACCTGGCGTCACGTCCCGGCGGCGCCGCCTTGTCCGACGCCATATGGGCGTACCCCTTGCTAATTCCCCCATCAACAGGAACTGGCAGATTTCCACACCCTATCTCCTTCAGCCATAAGGCCGAAAAAAACGTTCTCACTTTTCTCAGTTTTCCCCACGCGGGCGGCGAGTTGTGGATGAATAGAAGCTGTCAGCTCTCAGTCTTCAGCCATCAGTTGTCAGTGAAGATGGACTGAGAACTGAGGACTGAAAGCTGAAGGCTGAAAGCTGAAGGCTGAAAGCTGAAGGCTGAAAGCTGAAAGCCAGAAGTCAGAAGCCAAAAGTCAAAAGTTAGAAGCCAGAAGAACGCAAACCGACAGACGGGAACGAACTACGAGCGACGAACCACGAACGACGAACCACGAACTCCGAACTACGAACCACGAACTACGAACTCCGAAGTCCGAGCTACGAACTGCTGAAGACTGATGGGCACGAACCTATCCCCGAAAACTCCCGAGGCTCGCGAGCGTCAACAGACCGGCCAGCACAAGGGTCTCTTGCACGCCGCCCAGAAGCGCAAAAGGGATCGTTCGGCGAACTACGCGACGAACTTTTGTGACGGCCTGACAGCGTTCGACTTTGAGCGCAGCGCCGCGGCCGCCGGCGAAACCCGGAAGGACCTCCGCGGCCACTACGCGCTACTCGATCGCGCGCTGCTGATGTTATGCGGCTTCTTCGGTCGTGCCCCGGCGGCTCTTCCCAAGCTGCCGCTTGACACCGGCACGGCCAGTCCGCGAGCGCCCAAGCTGGTGCGCGCCTTGGCGTTGCTGGCTTGGCGCCCGGTGCGGCTCTTCCGCATGCAGGAAAGGTGGGAGCGCCTGGCCGTCTTCTTTCGCCTGCAGGAACTCATCGGTTGGCGGAAGAAGCACGGTGAGCTGACGGTGAACCGGGCGGAGAAATTCCACTGGGACCTGAGCGCCATCCTGGAGAACTACAATTGGCACCTTGACCCGCGCCAGAAGCTCGTCGAGAGACGCTTTTGGAACGTGTGGCGAGTGTATCGGGGGTTGATAGGGGTGGTGGGGGCGGTGTTCGGTAGTCGGGATTCGGGCGCGGAGGGTGCAGACGGGACCCCGGCCCCAAGTCCCGAGCCCCAAGACCCGAACCCCGAAAACCGAACACCGAATCCCGAGACCCAGGCCCCGGGTCCCGAGTCCCGTCCTTTGCTGCAATTCCGCGGCACGCCGCACTACGAGCAATTCCATCCCAACTGGCTCGAGCGCCTCGACGACTTGTCGCCGCAAGCCATCGGCAATCCCTTTCAATCGCCCAGCCACGCCCTGAAGGCGGAGCGTAAGC
>Ga0335085_10000847_pt1 | contig 75942 bp, 70 predicted proteins | sample Lox_Sample_45_FD_206712 | JGI IMG/M metagenome (GOLD analysis project Ga0335085, IMG submission 206712) | Soil microbial communities from Loxahatchee National Wildlife Refuge, Florida, United States - Lox_Sample_4.5 | ecosystem: Environmental > Terrestrial > Soil > Wetlands | place: USA... | reverse complement strand
AGCCGCTCGGCCGCGCGCCTCTGATCGCGCGCGGAGACGGCCGCGAGCGATAGGCCCATCGGTCTTCGCGCGAGCCAGCGCGCTACCGGCAATCCGATCGCTCCCAACCCGCCGATCCCAACCTCGAGTCTGCTCATGGGCCGCTCCCTTGACTGGCCGCCGGCTCCAGCATCGCAGCCGGAAATCCGATTTGCCAAGTCCCTTGGTTTCGATATCTATGAATCCGTCGGATCGACGGGACGAGAAGGGATGAGCGGCACCGAGGATTTTGTCGGCACCATGCCCGTGGTCGAGCGGCTTCGCTTCGAGGTGGCGCCGCTCGAGACCTGGATGCGCGCCAACGTCGCGGGCTTCAAGGGTCCGCTCGAGGTCGAGCAATTCCGCGGCGGCCAATCGAACCCCACCTATCGCCTGAAGACGCCGGGCGCGAGCTACGTGCTGCGCCGCAAGCCGCCGGGAAAGCTCCTGCCCTCGGCGCACGCGGTCGACCGCGAGTACCGTGTCATCTCCGCTCTCGGCCGTACCGGATTTCCGGTGCCGCTCGCCCATGCGCTCTGCCTCGACGAGGGCATCGTCGGCACCGCCTTCTACATCATGGATTACGTCGCGGGCCGCGTATTCTGGGACCCGACGCTGCCTGAGCTCGGGCGCGCCGAGCGGGGGCAAATCTACGACGCCATGAACGAGACGATCGCCCGTCTCCACACCGCCGACTACGCCGCGATCGGTCTCGCCGACTTCGGCAAGCCCGGCAACTATTTCATGCGCCAGATCGACCGGTGGTCCAAGCAATACCGCGCCTCGGAGACCGAGAAGATCGAGCCGATGGATCTTCTGATCGAGTGGCTGCCGAAGAACGTGCCGCCGGACGATCAGACCGCGATCGTGCACGGCGATTTCCGCCTCGACAACATGATCTTCCACCCGAGCGAGCCGCGCATCCTCGCGGTCCTCGATTGGGAGCTCTCGACGCTCGGCAATCCGCTCGGCGACTTCGCCTATCACGCCATGGCCTGGCGCCTGCCGCCGGCGGCCTTTCGCGGCCTCGGCGGCCACGATCTCGCGGCGCTCGGCATCCCCTCGGAGGCGGAATATCGCGCGGCCTATTGCCGCCGCACCGGCCGGGCCGAGATCCCGAACTGGGATTTCTACATGGCCTACAACATGTTCCGGCTGGCGGCGATCCTGCAGGGCATCATGGGCCGGGTCCGCGAGGGCACGGCGGCGAGCTCGCGCGCGCATGAGGCAGGCGCGCGCGCCAAGGTGCTGGCGCGGCTCGGCTGGGAGCAGGCGGAGCGCATCCTGAAGCGCGGCTGACGCCGCTTGCAATCAAGCCGCGCGCACGCGGGCAAGGAAGCGCTCGACCTCCGCGCTGAGCGTTTGCGACTGCATAGCGAGACCCGCGGCCGCTTCCTCGACCATGGTCGCGGCGTTGCCGGCCTCGCTTGCGGCTTGGGTCACGCCGGCGATGTTGCCGGAGACCTCGCGGGTTCCCTTTGCGGCCTGCTGGACGTTCCTGGCGATGTCGCGAGTGGTCGCGTTCTGCTCATCGACCGCGGCGGCAACGGCCGTCGCGATCTCGTCGATGCGTGCGATCACGGTATTGATCGCGGCGATCGCATCGACGGCGCCGCGGGTCGAGTCCTGGATCGCGCGGATCTGGGTTCCGATGTCGTCGGTCGCCTTAGCAGTCTGCGTCGCGAGCGTTTTGACCTCGGAGGCCACGACCGCGAAGCCCTTGCCGGCCTCGCCGGCGCGTGCGGCCTCGATGGTGGCATTGAGGGCGAGGAGGTTCGTCTGGCTCGCGATGTCGCTGATGAGAGCGACGACCTCACCGATGCGCTGGGCGGCTTCGGCGAGGTCCTTGACCGTCGCCGCGGTACGCTGCGCCTCTCCGACCGCTTGACCCGCGACCTTGCTGGACTCGGCGACCTGGCGTCCGATCTCCGCGGTGGAGCTCGCGAGCTCCTCGGCGGCTGCCGCCACTGTCTGCACGTTCTCTGAGGCTTGGGTCGAGGCTTGCGTCACCGCACTCGCCTGTCGGGTGGTCTCTCCGGCGGTCGCGACCATGCGCGAGGCCGTCGAGCGCATCTTCTCGGCGGCGCCGGAGACTTTGCCGACTACGCCTTTGACGCTGATCTCGAAGCTCTCGGCGAGAGCCAACAGCTCGTGCCGCCGCTCCTCGGCAAGACGTCGCCTGTCTTCCTCGGCGCGCGCCGCAGCCTCGCGAGCGGCGAGGCCCGCGTCGCGGAAGATGCGCAGTGCTCGCGCCATCTCCGCGATCTCGTCGCTGCCACCGGCGGGTATTTCCGCCGCGAAGTCGCCGCCGGCGACCGCGGCCATGCTGCCGCGCAGCGCGATCAGGCGGCGAGCGACGTTGCGGCCCGCATAGAACCAGGCGAGGCCGAGCGCGAGCGCGAGGCTTGCGGTCGCGATCGCCGCCAGCAGCTGCCTGCCGCGGGAGATGGCGGCCTCGGAGCCCGCGGCGGCTGCGGCGGCATCGCTTTCGGTCGATTGGACGAGGGCCGCGACCTCGCGCTCCAGGCCTTGTGCGAGCTCTCGGTTCGCCGCCAGGATCCTGTCGCTTGCAGCGATCTCGTCGAGCTCCTTAACGCGCAGAGCGAATGCGCTCTGCTCGCCCTCGCCATAGGCGAGGAGGGCGGCAAGAAGGGCCTTCAGTCCCGGCCCATTCGGCGAGCTCTTGAGCTGCGCAAGTCCCCTGTCGATCCGGCCGGCAGCGGTGCGGTAGCTCTCCTTGAGCGGCTCCAGGTATTCCTTGCCCGGTGTGATCGTGGCCTCGGTCAGAAGGCCTTGCACGAGATTGCCCTCGGCCTGCAGGTCGGATACCGCCTGGAGCTCCGCGAGGTCGGTGTCCGCGAGCTTGCCGAGCGTCTTGCCGAGCTCGGCGTCCGGCTTCTCGCCGGCCGCCTGGAGCGCGAGCGTCAGGTTGAAGGTGGCATCGTCGACGAGCGGGCCGATCTTGGCGCCGAGGGCGCGATGGGCCGCGCGGATCTTGGTGGCGAGCGCCTCGCGCTCCACCTTCAAGGCGATGCGGCGCTCCACCGACTGCGAGAGCAGTGCTACGTTCGCCGCGAGCTTCTGCGCGGTCGCGCGGAGCCGGGCCGCAGCCTCGGCGTTCTCGGGGCGGGCGGCAAGCGTTCCGACCAGCTCGTCGAGCTTGCGCATGCGGGCTTCGAGCGCGGTTCCCGCGATCTCGCTCGCCTTCTGGTCCGAGGCCGACGCCAGCACGGGCGAGGCCGCCGCGATCGCTGCGCTTTCGCGCGCGAGCGCGAGAGCGCTTCCCATCGCCGGCAGGTTCTTGCCGGTTATGCCGGCGAGGCTGTCGCGCACTCGATCGTAGGACAGGAACGCGACGCCGCTCGCCAGCACGGTCAATGCGGCGACGAGGCCGAAGGCCAGGAAGAGCCTGCCGCGAATGCCGAGGCTGCGCCGAAAGCTCACGGGAACCTCCGCGCGGCCGGCTTGCAGATCAGCCGCCGGCCTTCGCGAGCTTCACGACGGGCTTTAGGGTTCCGTCCGGCTGGATCACCGTGAGGAAGACCTCGCTCGAGCCGCGGTTGTTGCCGGGCCCATAGGCTAGCTTCACGCCGCCGAGATCGAAGCTGCCGGTCTTGATGATCGCGTCGAGCAAGGCTTGGCGAGTGGGCTCGCCCTCGATCTTGCCCAGCACCATCGCCACGAGCTTGCCCACCATGTATCCCTCGAGTGAGACGAAGCCCGGCTCGGCGGAGGGGCTCGCGGCCTTGAGTGCGGCCTGATAGGAGGCGACGAGCGGAATCGAGGCGTCGCGGGGGAAGGGGACGACCTGGGTCACGACGACGCCCGCGCCCTCGGCTCCGAGCTCCTTCGCCAGCGCGTCGCTGCCGACGAAGGAGATGTTGACGAACACCGCGTCGAGCTTCACCTGGCGCGCGAGCTTGATGAATTCCGCGCAGGGCTTGTAGGCGCCGACCATGATGACGGCTTCGGGTTTGCCCTTCATGACCGCGAGCAGGCCCGTCTTCACCGCGACGGTGTTGCGCTCGTAGGTGCCCTCGGCAATCAGCTCCATCTGGCGCTTCTCGAGCGCCTTCTTGACGCCGGCGAGGCCCGCCTGGCCGAAGCTGTCGTCCTGGTAGAAGATGGCGATGCGCTTGACGCCGAGATCCTCGGTGAGGTGCTGCACCATCGCCTCGGTCTCTTGGAAATAGCTCGCGCGGACGTTCACGACGTTGGTTTTCGCGGCCTCGCGCAGGAATTCGGCGCCGGTGAAGGGGCCGATGAAGGGGACGCCCGCTTCCGCGGCGACGGGCTGCACCGCGGAGGATGTCGGCGTTCCCACGGGCCCAATGAGCGCGAAGACCTTGTCCTCCTCGATGAGCTTCTTCGCGGCGGCGATCGACTTCGTGGGCTCGTAGCCGTCGTCGCTCGAGATGAGCTCGAGCTTGCGCCCCTTGACGCCGCCGACTTTGTTCGCCTCCGCGAAGGCCGCGTTGATGCCCTCGCGCATTCCCTGTCCCAGCGCCGAGGCCGGACCCTCGAGCGCAGCTGCCTGGCCGAAGAGGATCCTGTCGGCGCTCACACCGGGCTCGGCCGCGGCTGCTGTCGCCGTTGCAATGGCGGCGGCGGCGGCGGCGATGACGAGGTGCTTCAGGCGTGGCGCGATCATGATGTCGAACTCCGTCCATTCGTGCTCGCGGCGCGCTGTCGAGGCGGGACGACGCCACTTCGCCGCACAGGATGACCCGATTTGCCTTGCCAGTTTCTTAAATGACGGGAAAAGTCCCGGACGACCCGAGGAGCCGCCCGATGCATGCAAGGGGCTGCGCGGGCGCGGAACGAGGCCCTCAAATCCATGCGCGTCGCCGGAATTTCGCGACTGATGTTTGGCGTTCATCCGGGGCTGCGCCTCCTCTTGAGCATCGCGCTCGGCTGGTCGACCTATTTGCTGCTGCCAGATGCCTGGGGGATCGCCAGGCGAGGCGGTGCCGGCTGGATCGTAGCGGTCGCCTCCTTCCTGTCGCTGCTCTCCGCCGCTGTTGGCGGCGCCAAGCCCGAGCGCTTGCGGGCACGCGCGCGGATCAACGATCCCAGCCTCTTGGCGATCCAGATACTGGTCGTCCTCGCTGCGGTCGCCAGCCTGGTCGCGGCGGCGGCGCTGCTGAGCAAGGAGCCGGCGGAGACGATCACGGGCTTGGCGCTCCGGGTCGCGCTTGCGGGCGGCGTGGTCATCGCGTCCTGGACGCTCATCCATTTTGTCTTCGCGGTGCATTACATGCACGGCTACTACGGCGACGGCCCCGCTAGCGACGTGGATGCCGGTGGCCTCGCGTTTCCCGGCGGCGAAGTCGCGCCGGACTTCTGGGATTTCGTCTATTTCTCCCTCGTGATCGGGATGACCTGCCAAGTCTCGGACGTACAAATCACTCGCAAGCACATGCGCCGCGTCGCCACCCTGCACAGCGCGCTCTCCTTCTTCTTCAACACCGTCATCTTCGCACTCACCATCAATTTTCTCGTGAGCGCGCTCTGACCGGAGCGCAAATCCGACGCCGCCCTCCGCGAGAGGAGTGGATCGCCCGCCGGATTCGCCGGCCGTCGACGCCGGCCGGGGATAGGGTTAACCGCCCCATTCTTGTCACGGCGGGACCTAACGCGTTGGTCTTTGGTCGTAAAGTTCCGAAAATACCTCATGCTTTTGCATGGATAGGCATGCGGCGTTAACCATTTGGTAGGGAACCTGGGCAGAAACTGCGCGCAGGGAGATTAACCGTGCCTCAGACCCAAACCTCGCGCTCTCGCCTCCGCCGCCGCGTCCCGATTTTGCGGCCGCTGACGCTCACCGTCGCTCTGGCCCTTGCCGCTTGCGGCACCCAGCCCGAGCAGGCCGGCTCACGTGCATCGACCGGCCTTGCCTCGAATCTGACGCCGAACCAGAGCATGGACACACTGATCAAGGTCGGCGACAGCACCCGTGCCGCCGGCGATCTCGCCACGTCCGTGAGCCTCTACCGACGTGCGCATGAGATCTCGCCGAAGGACACGGTGCCGCTGGCGCGCCTCGGCGAGACGCTCGCGCAGATGCAGTCCTATACGGAGGCGGCCGACGCCTACCGCTCGGCGCTCGCGATCAGCCCCGAGGATCCCGACCTCAATCGCGGCATGGGGAACGTCCTCCTCGGCCTCGGCAAGCCGCAGCTCGCGCTCTCGCATCTCGAGATCGCCGTGGCGAAGAAGCCGAACGATCCCAAGATCTACAACGCGCTCGGCGTGGCGCATGACCTCGCAGGCCGCCACGACCTCGCCATGCAGGACTATCGCCGCGGCTTGGCCCTCGCTCCGGATTCGACGAGCCTGCGCAACAATCTCGGCCTCTCCCAGGCGCTCGCCGGGGACTACAAGGGCTCGATTGCGACGCTGAGCGAGCTGGTCTCGCGCCCCGGAGCCAGTGCGCGCAACCGGCAGAACCTCGCGCTGGTCTATGGCCTTTCGGGCGACAGCACTCACGCGGCCGCGGTCGCGCGCGGCGATCTCGACGAGGCCGCGGTGAACAACAACCTCGCCTATTACGCGCTGCTGCGCTCGCTCGACGACGTGGGCCGCACTGCGGCGATCCTCGGCGCCGACGTTCGCGCAGCCCGAGCTGGCAGCGAGCCCGCCGTCACGATCACCAACCCCGCTGTGGCCGAACCGCCGGCTCCGGCCCCCGCGCCGGCTTCCGGCAAGAAGAGTAAGGCGGCTGTGGGCGAGACTGCCGCGAGCGAGAACGCTGCGTCGATGCCGGCACCCGCTCCGAGCGCCGTCGCGCAAGACCCGTTGCCGCCGGCTCCGGCGCCCGCGCCGGAGCCCGTCGCTGCCGCTCCCGAGCCGGCGCCTGCCACGTCTGTGCCCGAGCCTGTTGCGGCCACGCCCGAGACTGCCGCAGCTGCGCCCACGCCCGTTGCGCCCGCGCCCGAGACTGCCGCAGCTGCGCCTACGCCCGCGCCTGCTGCGCCCGCGCCCGAGACTGCGGCAGCCGCGCCTATGCCCGCGCCTGCTGCGCCCGCGCCCGAGACTACGGCAGCCGCGCCTGCGCCCGAGCCCGCCCCCGCGCCGCAAGCGGCTGCCGAGCCGAGCGCTCCGGTTCAAATTGCGTCCTCCGCGCCTGTGCAGCTCCTTCCTTCCGGCGGCAAGAGGGCGCCCACGGAGGAGGTCGCAAGCCTTCCCGAGACGCCGGCTCCTGCGTCCGGTGAGCGGCGGATCGCCGTTCAGGCGGGTGCTTTCCATATCGAGGCCAACGCACACAAGGCGGTCGGCATCCTCGCCGACAAGGGCTTCAAGGATTTCGCCATCGACCATGACCGCGACCGCCAAGGCCGCGACTGGTGGTTCGTGCGGACGGGGTCTCTGCCTAGCGAGGCCGCTGCCGCCATGGTGCGCGACCTGCACAACGCGGGCGAGGCCGCGATCGTCGTGCGCAGCAAGGTCTCGGACGAGGACGTCGCGCAGGCTCCGAAGACCTGACGCGCCCTTTCCCCGATCTCGTTCTATTCCGGTTTTGCAGAGCACCCCTGCCGGCCAGTCCGGCGGCGCTGGCTTGCCGGTTCGCCGCCGGGCGGGCCATAGTCCTCTCCCCTAATCGCTGCCGAAGCGCTTCCGGCGTCGCTCGATGGGCGATGTCCGGCGCATGGCATTGGAAGAGGAGAGCGCCCACGTGATCGATCTTTACTATTGGCCGACGCCCAACGGGCACAAGGTCACGATGTTCCTCGAGGAGACGGGTCTCCCCTACGAGATAATCCCCGTGAACATCGGCAAGGGCGACCAGTTCAAGCCGGACTTTCTGAAGATCGCGCCCAATAACCGGATGCCCGCGATCATCGATCACCAGCCCGCCGACAAAGGAGCTCCCGTAAGCGTCTTCGAATCCGGCGCGATCCTGCTTTATCTCGCGGAGAAGACCGGCAGGTTCATCGCGAAGGACCTCCGCGGGCGCGTCGAGACTTTGCAGTGGCTCTTCTGGCAAATGGGCGGGCTCGGGCCGATGGCCGGCCAGAATCACCACTTCTCCCAATACGCCCCGGAGAAGATCCCCTACGCAATCGATCGCTACGTCCGCGAGACGAGCCGCCTCTATGCGGTGCTGGACAAGCGCCTCGCCGACCGTGAATTCGTGGCCGGCACTTACTCGATCGCGGACATGGCGGCTTATCCGTGGATCGTGCCGCACGAGCGGCAGGGCCAGAGGCTCGAGGACTTCCCAAACCTCAAGCGCTGGTTCGAGGCCATCAAGGCGCGGCCGGCGACGGAGCGTGCCTACGAGAAGGGCAAGCCCATCAATCCCACCCCCGGCATCCGGACGGAAGAGGAGAAGAAGATCCTCTTCGGCCAGTCCGCTGCGAGCGTCCGGCGCTAGGGAGGTCGCGGCGCCGGTGGCTGTCTCCTCTGCCCGCTATCGGCGCGCTCCCTAGGAAAGAGGGCTGCTCTAAGGAATCACGCAGAGGTTTCGCGGCGGACGCGGACGCGACGACCGCGGCGTCGCCGCGGCTACGCCGCACTCTTCGCGGGCTTGCCGGGACTGGCGGCGATCTGGGTCGAGAAGTCGCCGGCGAAGGCCACCGGCCCGATATGGGTGAGCTTGCTCTTCGTGTCGATCCAGATCTCGCCGCCCAAGTGGCTCCAGCGCCGGCAGAAAGCGAAATCCTCGGAGAGATAGCGGCCGGACTCGGGATCGATCATGCAGTCGAAGAGCGCGTAGCGAAAGGAGCCGTCGGAGAGCGGGTCGGCGCCGAAATCGACCTTGCGGTATTTGAGCTCGGGATGGGCGACGCAGAGCTCGAGGAGCGCCCGGCGGCGGATCATCAGGAAGCCTGTGCCTGCGTATCGCGCCTGAATGAAGCCCGCGCGCGTCACGATGCGCGCGGGGTCGGCGACGTCGAAGACGTAGCGCAGCGACGCTGCCTCGGGGCTGGGGTGGCCGCTGCGAATGGCGCTCCGCGCCAATTCCCAGTCGATCATCTTCGCGGGATATGCCGCCGCGGTCACGTCCGCATCGAAATCGAGGAGGCGGAAGACCTGATCGGGGTCGAAGCCGATGTCCGCATCGACGAAGAGCAAGTGGGTTACGTCCGGCGCGGCGAGAAAATGCGCGACCACCTCGGCGCGCGCCCGGGTGATGAGCGCGTCGCCCCCGAACATCAACCATCCGAGCTCGATCGAGCGAGCGATGCACTGCTGCTGCAGTTTCAGCACCGACTGCGCGTAATGCGAGGTGACCTGTCCCCCGTAGCAGGGGGTCCCGATCACCAGGTGAACCCGATCCGTCATTGGCTTGCGACCTCCGGCATCGCCGCTTTCCCGGCGGAGAGGACGCAAGAGCCGTGCCATCGGCGAATGCCGCCTACACTGCTATTTCAGGCGGCTGCGGCCGGTCCGCGGCACGAATTTCCCGGCAAGATCGGCCGCGCCGGCAGATTCGGCGCGGCGGGGCCGCTCAGCTGAAGGTCTCCATGACCTTGATGATCGCAGGCCCGATGAGGACGATGAAGAGCGCGGGCAGGATGAAGCAGATCATCGGCACCGTCATGATCGCCGGCAGCCGCGCGGCCTTCTCCTCGGCCTTCATCATGCGCTCGTCGCGGAACTCGGCCGCGAGGACGCGGAGCGAATGCGCGAGCGGCGTGCCGTAGCGCTCGGTCTGCATCAGCGTGTTGATGACCGCGCGGATCGGCGGAATGTCGGCGCGGCGCTGCAGGTTGAGGAGCGCCTGGCGCCGATTCGGCAGGAAGCCGAGCTCGATCGAAGTGAGGCCGATCTCGTCGGCGAGCTCCGGCGAGGAGGCGCCGGACTCGCGGGCGACGCGGGTCAAGGCGGCATCGAGGCTTTGTCCGGCCTCGGCGCAGATCACCAGGAGGTCGAGCGCGTCGGGAAGCTGCCGGCGCAGCTTCGTGTAGCGCTTCTGGATCGCGTTCTTGAGATAGAGCGCGGGCATATAGCCGCCCGCGAGGACGCCTATGCCGCCGACCGCGGCCGCGCCCATCACGGAGAGCTCGACGCCGAAGAAGCGCATCAGCAGGAGCGCGCAGGCGCCGCCGACGAAGGGCATGACGAGCCTCGCGCCGAGATAGACGATGAGGATGTCGCGCGAGCGCCAACCCGCCTGCGCGAGCTTGTCGACGGTCTTGCGCGCCTCGTCGCCGCGAGTGAGCTTCAGGCGCTCGACGAGCTGCTTGACGAATTTGAATGACGCCTGCTTGGCCTTCGGCTCCTCCTTGTTCTCGTTGAGGATCTGCTGCAGGAGGTGCTGACGCCGCTGCTGATGGTTGCGGATGCGCGCGGCCATCGGGTCCGACGGAACGAAGACGCGCGAGAGCGCCAGGATCGTCACGAAGACGCCGATGCCGCCGATGATGGCGATGCCGTTCTCGTCGAACGAGCCCAGCAGCCAGGCGAAGAGGTCGCCGGAAAAATTCTTCATATCTCGAACCTCGCCATCTTCTGCATGATGAAGACGCCAAGCGCCATGCTGAATCCGCCGCCGCCGAGCATCAGGTTGCCGAGATGCGTGTCGAACAGCTTGCCGATGTATTCGGGGTTGAGGCCCGCGAGCACGCCCAGCATGATGAAGGGAAGCGCGCCGATGATCGCGGCGCTCGCGCGCGCCTCGGAGGACATCGCGCGGATCTTGAGCTTCATCTGCCGGCGCCGGCGCAGGATAGTGTCGAGGTTCTCCAGCGTCTCCGCGAGATTGCCGCCGGTCTCCTTCTGGACCGACAGGCTGACCACGAGGAACTTGACCTCCGCGGTGCCCACGCGCTTGGCGCTATCCCAGAGCGCCTGCTCGACCTGCTGTCCCAGGCGGATCTGGTCGGAGACACGGCGGAACTCCTCGCCGACCGGCCCGGGCACTTCCTGGCCCACAATGACGAAAGTCTCGGCGATCGGCAGGCCGGACTTGATGCCGCGGACCATGAGCCCGATCGCCTCGGGAAAGAGCTTCGTGAACCGGTTCGCGCGCCGATTCACCGCGAAGCCGACCACCAAGTGCGGCAGCACCAGTCCCAGGATGATGCCGCCGGGCGCCGCCATGGTGAGCGGCAGATTGATCGCGGAGAGCACGCCGATCAGCGCGGCGACGGTGAAGGCGCAGATGATCGCGAAGCCCCCGAGGCCCAGCGACCAACCCGTGCGCCGGAGACGCTCGCGCAGCAGCTCCGGATGCGGCAGCAGCCGCCGCATCATGACCTCGAAGCCGCTGTTCCGCTTGGGGTCGAGGCGGAGGATCATCTCCGCCGCCTTCTCCTCCTTGTCGGCGCCGCGGGCGCGGTTGCGCACCTTCTGCACGCGCTTGCCGCCGGCCTCGTCGCCGCCGATCGCAAAGGCGATCGCGAAGACCGCGAGGCCGAGGACGCCCGCGAGGACCCAGAGCAGGAGATCGTCGTCGAAGTTCATGCCATCGCCTCCAGAAGCGCGCGGTCGAGGCCGAAATACTCGGCGCGCGGGGTAAAGTGCGGCCTGAGGCCGGTCGATTCGTAGCGGCCCTTGAGCCGCCCATCCGTGTGCTCGCCCTCGTAGCGGTAGCTGAAGAGCTCCTGCGTCGTGATCACGTCGCCTTCCATCCCGATCACCTCGGTGACGTTGGTGACGCGGCGGACGCCGTCGCGCATGCGGCTCACCTGGACGATCATGTCGACGGCGGCCGCGATCTGCGTGCGGATCGCGCGACTCGGCAGGTTGACGCCGGCCATGCCGATCATGTTCTCGAGACGGGTGAGCGCCTCGCGCGGGCGGTTCGCGTGCACGGTGGAGAGCGAGCCGTCGTGGCCGGTGTTCATCGCCTGCAGCACGTCGAGCGCCTCGGCGCCGCGGATCTCGCCGAGGATGATGCGGTCGGGCCGCATACGCAGCGAGTTCTTGACGAGGTCGCGCATGGTGATCTCGCCGCGGCCCTCGAGGTTGGGCGGCCGGGTCTCGAGCCGCACCACATGCGGCTGCTGGAGCTGGAGCTCGGCCGCGTCCTCGATCGTGACGATGCGCTCGCCGGAATCGATCATCTGCGACATCGCGTTCAAGAGCGTGGTCTTGCCCGAGCCGGTACCGCCGGAGATCAGGATGTTGAGGCGCGAGCGCGCGGCGATCTTGAGCACGACCGCCATCTGCGCGGAAATGTTGTCCTGCCTCATCATCACGTCGAGCGTGATCCCCTTCTTGGCGAATTTACGGATCGAGATCGAGGGGCCGTCGATCGCGAGCGGCGGCACGATGATGTTGACGCGGCTGCCGTCGGGGAGGCGCGCGTCCACGAGCGGCGTCGACTCGTCGACGCGGCGTCCGATCATGGTGACGATGCGGGTCGCGATCGACATCACGTGCGCGTTGTCGCGGAAGGTCACGTCCGTGAGCTCGAGCTTGCCCTTGCGCTCGACGTAGACCTGCTTCGGCCCGTTCACCATGATGTCGTTGACGGTGTCGTCGGCGAGAAGCGGCTCGAGCGGGCCGAAGCCCAGCATGTCGTTGAGCAGCACCGTGACGAGGTCGCGCTGCTCGGTCTGGTTGAGCTGGATGCGCTGCTCGGTGAGCACTTCCGCGACGACGCCGCCGAGCTGGCGGGCGAGCTCCTCGCGCTTCAGCTTCGCGGCCACTTCCGTATCGATCCGCTCCATCACCAGCGGATAGATCTTCGGAATGGCCTCGTCGATCGTGGCGCGGCTCGCCGCCGAGATGGTGGAGACGCGCGCGACCGCCTCGACGGCGGCGCGATTCGCCTGCGCCTGAACCTGAGGCGTCTCCGAGAGCCCGTTGATGACGGCGGCGACGAGGTCGCGGTACTGAGCGGGCGGCAGCGCCAGGCGATGTTGCTCCAGCGTGCGCTTGATGACGTCCTCGGCGAGCTTGGCGAGCTCGACGCGGGTCTTGCCCAGGAGGGAAGCCGGATCGATCGCGGCGTCGACGGCGGGCTGTACCAGGGCGCGCGCGGCCTCGACGGTCGTCTCCGAGAGCCGCGACTTGTTGGCGGACGTTTCCGCGCCTTGTGGCGGTGGCGGCGCCGGCCGCTCGCGGCGCGCGCTGAGCGCCGAGATGCGGGCCTGCAGAGGGTTCTCGCTGTCGCGCCGGCCGAACATGGCGGTCTATTTCCAGAGCTTGCCCAGGATCGAGCGCTTCTTGCCGGCGGCCTCGCGGCCCGAGATCCGTTGCGCCAGGGCGAGCAGCTCCTCCGCGGGCTTGCTCGCCCGTGCAGCTTCCGGGAGCGCCTTGCCGTGACGCGCCATGGCGACGCCGACCTTCGCATCGAACGAGACGAGATGGTCGACGTCCTGTCCGAGACCCCGCTCGAACTCGCGCTGAGTGATCTCGCCGCGATGAGCGGCACCGACCTGGCTCGCGACGACCATGGGGTTGGCGCGGCAGCCGATGCGCTTGCCGAGATCGACCAGGCGCAAGGTGTCGCGCAGGCCGGCGAGCGAGAGATCGGTGACGAGGATGAGCTGGTCGACGTGGGCGAGGAGATGCCGCGCGCCGTCGTCGAGCGAGCGCGGCAGGTCGACGACGAGCTGGTCAAAGTCCTGCGAGAGCGCCTGGAAGAGCGGCTCGATGGCCGCGGGCTCGACGCGCAAGCTTTCGTCGAGCGATTCCTCGCTTGCGAGTACCTTGAACCGCTCGCCGCCGGACATGGCGGAGGCGAGCAGCAGGTTGTCGATGCGCTCGGGATGCTCGAGCGCCTCGCGCAGGCCGCGGCCCGGCTCCAGATCGACGCTGAGCGCCAACGTCCCGAAGTGCAGATCCAGGTCGATGACGGCGGCGCGCTGGTGGAACTCGTGCACGAAGTACCAGGAGACGGCGGCGGCCATGGTGGTGGTGCCGATGCCGCCGCGCGCGCCGAGGAAGGCCGTGCTGCGGGTCTTGCGGGCTCCGCCGCCATCCGGCCCGCCGGTGTCGATCGCGGCCGCGAGCGCGTCATGCAGCATCTCGCCGGAGATCGGCTTGACGAGATAGTCGACGACGCCGAGCCCCGTGAGCGCGCGGTAGAGGCTCACGTCGTTGACGGAGCCGATCACGAGCACCCGGGTCGAGCGCGGGCAGAGCTGGATCAGCTCCGAGAGCGCCGGCACCGGATCGGCGTTGCCGGAGATGTCGATGAGCATGAGCTGGGGCGGGGCGCTCGGATCGAGCGCCTTGCGCGCCGCCGCCAAATCGCCCGCCCGTACCTTCGCCTGCAGTGGCCCGAGGTGCGAGACGACGCGATTCACCGTCTCGCGCGTGACCTCGTCGGCGACGCAGGCGAGAAAGACGAGCGGACGGGAGCCCTCCTGATGTTGTGCCTCCGCGGCATCTGCCATGACTACTGCCCTGTGCTAACTGAACCGGCACCGCCGCCGCCGCCCGTGGAGCCGCCGGAGGCGTTGACGTTGACGTTATAGGTGGTACCCGCTGTGATGCCCGGGAGCGGCGCGGTCTTGCCCTCGCGATAGCGCTGGATCGCAAGCCCGGCGTGATCGGCGGGCTCCGGCCCCATGTCGCGGCCGATCACGAGGTCTCTTGGATCGGCGACCATCAAGTCCAGATTGGTCAGGTTGGAGCAGCCGAAGTTGCTGGAGACCGCATTCTCGTGGTTCTCGCTCGGCGACTTCGTCCAATTGGGACAGGGGGGCGGCGTCACGGTGTAGCGCTCGATCACGACCATGAGCGAGTTGGGCGGGACCGCGTCGCGCGCCGAGGGGAGCCTGGAGACGGCATAGCCCTTGCGCGTGAGGTCGCGGGCGAGGGCGGAGACGCGCGCGCCCGACACGGTGTCGTTCGCGGGCGCCTCGAGATAGACCGGGTCGTTCGGCGAGACCTGGGCGCGTTGCAGGAAGGCGTCTAGGCGCTGCACCTCGCCCGGCGCGAGGTCGTTACGGCCCGCGGCGAAGGCGGCGGTGTGGGTGTAGCGGTGGAAATCGATGCGCGTCTCGCGAGGCGCCTCGATGTTCGACCACTCGGCCTGCGGCGACTCGCAGGCGGCGAGCGCCGCCGCGAGCGCGAGGCAGGAGATCAGGCGGATCTTCATGGTGCACCTTGCCTTGCTATTCGAGATCGAAGCCCGCGGGGCCGATCAGGCCGGTCCCGGTGCGGCTCGTGGGCTGCGGCTGCTGCCGGTTGAACTGCGGGCGATAGAGCGTCCCGTTCAGTACCTGGCTGCCGTCGCTCGAGCTGACGTAGGAGTCGGTCGGCGCCATGAGGCGGCTCGGCTGGCTCACGGGCCGGACGATGTAGGGCGTGCAGATGATGACGAGCTCGGTCTCGCTCTTCTGGAAGGCGTTCGAGCGGAAGAGCACGCCAAGGATCGGCACGTCGCCAAGCCAGGGGTACTTGTCGAGGTTCTGTGCGACGTTGTTCTGCATCAGCCCCGCCAGCGCGAAGCTCTGCCCGCTGGCGAGCTCGAGCGTCGTCTCGGCGCGGCGGGTGGTGAGACCCGGGACCGACACGCCGCCGACGTTGATCTGATGCGTCGTGTCGAGCTGGCTCACCTCGGGCGCCACGTGCAGGTTGATGCGGTTCTCGCCGGCGATGGTCGCGACGAAGTTCAAGCTCACGCCGAACTTCTTGAACTCGATCGTGATGGTGTTGTTCTGCTGCGCGACCGGATAGGGGAACTCGCCGCCCGCGAGGAAGCTCGCGGGCTCGCCGGAGACGGCGCTAAGGTTGGGCTCCGCGAGGACGGAGATGAGGCCCTGCTCGTCGAGCGCGTCGATGAGGGCGTTCGCGTCCACGGTGCTCGTCCTTACGGCCCCGGCAATGGCGTTGGCCGGGCTCGTGGCTCCGACCGGCGTCGTGCGGATGACGTTGCCGGCGGCATCGAGGAAGGTGCGCCCCGTGAAGAGGCCGATGGCGAAGCTCCCGATGTTGAAGGCCGCATCCCAGTTGAAGCCAAACTGCTTCACGACGTTGCGGGACATCTCGGCGACTCGGATGCGGATGTTGACCTGGTTGGGCGCCACCACGCGCATCTTGTTGATGAGCTGCTTCGGATCCGGCACGAAGCGCGCGGCGAGGCGGCGAATGTCCTCGCCCTCGGAGGCCGAGAACACGGTCCCTTCGAGCACGAGGTTGTCGTCGACGCTCATGACGCTGACTGCGCTGCGCGGCTCGAGCTCGCGGATCGCGTGCTCCAGGCGGACGACGTTGTGCCGCACCACGACCGACGCGTTGAGGAGGACTTGGTCGTCGTCGCCCACGGCGTAAAGCGAGGTCTCGCCCGCGGCCTTGCCGAAGACGTAGACGAGCGATGGCGACTTTACCTGTATGTCCGCCACCTCGGGATCGGCCACGAAGACGCTCGCCGCGGGCTTGTCGAGATGGATGAGCTTACCCTTGCTCACCTCGAGCGTGACCGCCGAGCCGCTGGTCGCCACGACCTGGGGCGCGGCGTGGCTCGGCAGCGCCATCATCCCAAGGAGCGCGAGCCCCGTGACGATGGCGAGGATCGGTGGCAGCAGCCGCTGCGGGATGGCGACGGCGATCATTGAACCCTCCTTTGGAACTCGACTTCTTGCGCATTGCCGCCACGCACGACGCTCACCTTCGAGGTGGCGCCGCCCGCGACCGCCGGGGGCGGCAGCATGCGCGCGGCTTCGTTGTCCCAGGTGACGGACGGACCCTTGCCGGTGGGCGCGGGCTCATTGGACTGCGCGAGACTGCGCAGGCTCAGCGAGAATTTGCCGAGCTCGGCGACCAGCGCGATCACCTCCGCCTGCTTCGGCGTCACCTCGAGCGTCGCGGTCTTGGCGACCACGATCTCCTTGTTCTGGTCGTCGACGCGCTGATCGACCGCGAGCACGCGGACGTTGCTCAGTACGGTCTCGCTGGCGTAGCGATTCATGCTGCCGCCCTTGGTGTCCTCCGGCACTCGGAAGGTGCCGACGAGATCAATGCGATCGCCGGGGAAAACGAGACCCGCAAGGCCGGTGCTGGGCGTGACGTTCACGGTGACGGCGCGAGTTCCGGGCGTCAGGACCGCCGCGAGAAAGCCGCGGTCGCCGGGGCGTACGACGCGGATGTCGGTGATGGGCTCGCCGTCGGCAAGACCGACGCGAACGACCGCGCCGACATAGTCCTCGACCCGGCGCCGGCCCTCGACAACGTAGCTCGGCGCAAGGCCGCTCTCGGGCCAGGGCTGCCAGCGCAGGTTCTCGGGCCGGATGAAGCTGCCTGCGGGCAGATTGCCCTTGGCAACCAGCACCGCGAGCGCCGGCTTAGCCGGCGCGGGCGCCTCCGCGACCTTGGTGGTCCGCTCGGCTTGCAGCCACATGCGGCCCACCATGACGGTACTGCCGGACGCGACGAGCGCGATCAGCAGGAACAGGATTCGGCGAGGGGACATTCTGGTATCTCCTGTAGCTCAGTGGAAGGCACGCAAAGCGGTGAGGTGTAATCCGCCAAGAGCGATGGCGACGCCGTAGGGCACGGGCTGTCTGAGGCGGGCACGCCATCCCGCGGCGGCTCCGGGCGCGGGCATCCCGTCCTCGACCGGCGCCGCCGGCATCAGCCGACGGATCGGTGTGAGCCACGCAATGCCGATCGCCGCACCCGCGAAGGCCGTGACGATGAGGAAAACCGCCGCGAGATCGGGCCCCGCCCAAAGTCCCATCGCGGCGAGGAGCTTCGTATCGCCGCCTCCCATGACGTTCGTGGCGAAGAGGACCGTGCCCGCGACTAGCATCGCGAAGCCCACTGCCAAGGCCCAAAGAACCTGCTCCCAGGGCTGGCCGACGGCGTAGAGTGCGTAGCTCAGTACGATCGCGACGGGGAACCGATCCGGAATCAGGTACTGCCGCACGTCGCAGAAAGCGGCGCCCGCCAGCGCGCCGGCGAGCACGGCAAGCGCGATCATATCGGTGGCGGGGGTTGTCATGATCGGTGTTTCTCCGTTTGCGATCCGATGCAGCCGCGGGGATTGGGGGCGATCCGTTGCATGGCGCCTCTCCGCCGCGATCGCCTCCGACCGGGCCTCCCGGCCGCTCGAGAGCGGCCGGCGGCCCAGCTCAGGCGGCGTTCCGCAGGGAAGACGCGATGTCCTTGGATTTGGCGTCGAGGCCGATCGCGGCGGTCGCGTCCGCGCGCCCGCGGCTCCGCTTGCCCAGAAATTCGCGCATGTTCCTAGCTCCCAGCTCCAGAAATCGACGACCGCGACATTCTCTGTCGCTCTGGTTAGCGGAGCGTTAATCGTGCCGGCAAACTTCTTTACCGCTCAAGAATTCATCGGTGATTTTAAGCTTTCTGTTACCGGTCTCTTGGAAGTCGCGCGCTGAATTCTACGAGCGGGCGCGCTTTGGACAAAGAAAACCGGCCCGTCAAACCCGCATCGACAATTTCGACGCGGGTGACGGGCCGGGTTCAGCAACGTCAGGAATCGGATCAGCCGCCCGCGTTGGAGACGGAGGTCGCGATGTTGTTGTACTTCGTGTTCAGGTTGCTGCCGAGGGTCGTCAGACCCGCGATCGTGACGACGGCGACGAGAGCGGCGATCAGGCCGTACTCGATCGCAGTGGCGCCCTTACGGCTGGCGGCGAGCTTCTTGAGGAAACGCATAGGAGTACTCCTTTGGTTGGCCCAAACGAGGGCATATTCGGATTCAAAGGTTAATCGTGAGTAAATCGCTTAGAAATTAAAGTAACGATTACAGTCAATCTTCAATAAAATGCTGCAAAAATTGTGGCCAACCGATCCGGGCGCGAAATCAAGCGGTTGAGGACTGCGCGGCCGCTGCGCGCCGGGGTCCCAGATCCGACAAAAACCGCTGGAGATCGAGCGCGAGATATAGGAAGGCAGCCGCGGGGAGCGCGATCGCGAGGGCACTCGCGCCGAAGAGGGCGGCCGCGGCGCTTGCGAGCGCGACGATCGAATAGAGGCCGAGCTGTCGGCGCGCGACCAGGCCCGCGAGCCAGCGCGCCCGCGGGCCGCTGGCGCTCGCCGCACCCTGGCCGTGCCGCAGCCAAGCCAGTGCCAGAGACTGGGCGTGCGACCAGATTGCCGCAACGAGCCAGCCGACGGTTATGTCGGCGATCGCCCCGTAGGCGACGGCGAACACGACGAGATGCGAGAGGACATAAAGCGTATGCCCCAGCGGCAGACGATGCTCGCTCCAAGCGATGGCGCGCTCGACCGTCCAGAGACAGAGGGCGCCACAGGCGGCGATCCCCACGGCTCGAGCGAAAGTCTCGGGCACCGACATCAGATGCAGGTCGAGTCCCAGGAAGGAGACGGGCGCCTCGGCCGAACGGCTTAGCAATCCCCAGATCGGCGTGAGGCAGAAAAGAGCCGCAAGCAGGGAGCGGTCTCCGAGATCGGCTCCGCGTGGGGCGCGGCGGCGGTAAAGCTGCATCGCCGCCCAGCTCTGCCGGGTCGATTGAAACCACTGCCAGTAGAAATAGACGGTCGCCGGTACCCAAGCGGCCCCACCGAGGGCGATCCCGCCGATGATGGCGACCAGGAGGAGCGGGAGTCCAGCCACGAGGACGCGGGAGCGCGGGGATTGCGCGTGCCTCGCGCGGAGATCGCCGAGGCTTTCGACGACGTGGCGATGGCCGAGGAGCCAGAGGTCGGCGATCAGCACGGGCAGAAGAAAACGCCGATCGGCGAGGGCGAGGGCACTGGAAAGGATTGCAAGGGTCGGGATGCCCAGGAGGAACCCGGCATCGAATCGTGCACCGAGCAGCCAGCCCGAGACGCCGGATGCCGCTCGTCCGAACGATACCGCCCTCGTCATGGTCCCGCTCCCGAAAGCTCACAGATCTTCGATCGAGCACGTCGCCTGCGAGTCTCGGCAGCTCGGGTTAACGTCGCTTGAAGATTCTATCGAATGCGCGCCATCGCGCGCCCTCTACGGAAGCCGAAAGATCGCGCGAATGGCCTGAAAATCGCGCGAATTCGCCTCGCATTCGCGCGACCGCGTGCTAGGATGGCGGCGTCACACGCAGGTTCGAGCATGCTCCATCGGATCTACGCTCCGTTGGCCGTGCAGGCGAACTCCAACCGCGAGACCAAGTCCACCCCTAGGAGCTTTTCATGAAGGCGTTGATTGTAGCGTTGACACTGATGTCGTTTGTCGGCGCGTCCGTTGTCGTCCCGGCAACGGTCATGGCGCAGGGCACGTCGTCCACGACGACCGATCAGAAAGGGACGGACAAGAGCAAGTCGACCGGATCGAAGTCGACGGGCTCCAAGTCCACTGGCTCGAAGTCCACTGGCTCGAAGTCCAAAGGTTCGAAGTCGAAGGGCTCGAAGTCCACCGGTTCGAAGTCGAAGGGCTCCAAGTCAAAGAGCTCGAAGTCGAAGGGCTCCAAGTCGAAGGGCTCCAAGACTACCGGCTCGAAGACGCCCGGCACGACTTCGACCGACACCAAGAAGACGAACTAAGCGAGAAACCTAGCTAGCGCGGGAGCCCCCGGAGCCAAGCTTCGGGGGTTTCTCATGGGCTTCTCCTTTCGCTCCGCTCGGCCGCGGCCGGGAGGCATTGTCGAATTCTTAATCAATCGGCTGGGATGCTCGCGCCCATGGCAGCCCCGCCGGTCCCTCGATTAAAAGGACTCGACGCGCTCCGCGGCGTCGCCGTGAGTGCGGTGTTGCTGCATCACTACACTGCAAACTATCCCAGGGTCACGGCGATCCCGCTCGACCCCACGCTGTCCGTGCCTGACGGGCATTACGGGGTCGAGCTCTTCTTCGTGATCAGCGGGTTCGTGATCTTCATGACACTCGAGCGCTGCCGCGACGCCCGCGAGTTCGCGGTCTCGCGCTTCGCCCGGCTCGTGCCCGCCTTCCTGGCCTGCCTCGCGATCAGCAGCCTTGCCCAGTGGTGCCTGCCCATCGAGGGGATGCGGCCGCTTACGCTCGCGCGGATACTTGCGAACCTCACGCTGATGCCGCAACTTTTCCTCGAAGAGCCCGTCGACGGCGTGTATTGGACGCTCGTCCATGAGATCGTCTTCTATTGCCTCGCCGGCATCGGGTTCTTCGTGACGGGCCCCAAGCGCGCGGAGCAGCTTTGCTTCGGCTGGCTCTGCTTCGCCCTCTTCTGTCGGACCGGCGCGATCACGGTGCCGCTGCAAGTCTGGATTCTCGCGGGCGTGCAGTATGCGCCGCACTTCACATTGGGCATCCTCATCTATCTCTGGCATGCGGGGCGGGCCAAGCCGTCGACGCTGATCGTGCTGGGCTTCGCCCTCGCGATCTGCGTCACCGGGCCTGCCTGGTCGCTGCGGCCCATCCCGGGCCTCGGCTATGTCTTGGTCGTCGCGGGGGCGGCGGCGCTCGTCGCGATCGGCGGTCGCGACGGATCCTATCTGGGGCGGCTCGCGCCGCTCGTCTTCATCGGCGACATCTCCTACCCGCTATATCTCGTGCACCAGAACCTCGGCTACATTGCGATCCGGCATCTGACGGCTTGGGGCAGCGGCGCCGATCTCGCGGTGCTCGCGGCCATCGTGCTCACGGTCTGCCTCGCCTACGGGGTTTCGAAGTACGTCGAGAAACCCGCCCGCGCCTGGCTCCGCCAGCGCCTCGCGCGTCGCTCGCGCCTGCCCGTCCCGGCCGGCGCCGACGCCGTCCCTCGCGCCCGAGCCTGAGCCGGAGCCTCCTTTCGAGCGGCTGCACTAATCCTTCGTTAACCAACTTCGCGAAAATATCGCGGAGACATTCGCTTCCATTGCCAACCGGGGCGGCAGACCGGCCGCGATAGCACATGGCGGAGCCTGCGATCATCATCTTGCGGCGGGCGGAGTTGCGGTTGCCGGTCTCGCTGGCGATCGCGGCCTTCTCGTTCGTGGTCGCGCTCGCCTTCGGCCCAGCCATGCTGCGCGATCCCGATACGCTCTGGCACATCGTCACCGGCAATTGGATCCTGGCGCACGGCAGCGTGCCGCACACCGACGTCTATTCCTACACGATGACCGGAAGCCCCTGGGTCGCGCACGAGTGGCTGTCGGAAGTTCTGCTCGCCTCGACCTACGACCTCCTGGGCTGGCAGGGGCCCGTGCTGCTCGGCGCGCTCTCGGCCGCGGCCGCGATGGGGCTCTTTGCGCGTGCGCTGCTGCGCTCCCTCGAGCCCATGCACGCGGCGATCGCGGTCATGTCGGCGTGGCTCATGCTGGTGCACCACATGCTCGCGCGCCCCCATCTCCTCGCTTTGCCGCTGCTCGTGCTCTGGCTTGCGACGGTCGTGCGGGCAGGCGATCGCCGCAAGGCCCCAGCGCTGCCCTGGGCGCTCCTCATGCTCCCTTGGGCCAACTTGCACGGGAGCTTCATCTTCGGTCTCGGCTTCGCCGGGTTGCTCGCCATCGAGGCCGTGGCGACGGCAGAAGGCGCAGCCGAGCGCCGAGCGGCCCTCTGGGGCTGGGGCCGCTTCCTCGTGGTGGCTGCGCTCCTGCCGCTTGCCGGCCCCAATGGGGCCGAGGTCTATCTGCTCCCGCTTCGCCTTCTCGGCATGAGCTATACGCTCTCGATCCTCGTCGAATGGAACGCCCCGGATTTCAATCTCCAGGCCCCGCTCGAGGCTTGGCTTATGCTCGCGATCCTCGTGGGGTTGATGACGCGGTTCCGGCCGCCCTGGCCGCGGATGCTCATGGTCCTTTTCCTCCTGCACCTGGCGCTGAAGCACGAGCGGCACGGCGAGCTCCTGGGCTTCGGCGCGGCGCTCCTCGTCGCGAGATCGTTGGGCAAGCACCTCCGCGGAGAGCGGCCCGGAACCGCCCTCCCGCTCCCCTTCGCCGCGACCGCACTCCCTCTCCGCCACTCCGTCGCCGCTCTCGGAGGCATCGTGCTCATCGCGCTGGCGGTCTTTGCTTGCTCGCGTCCGCTCGCGCCCTCGCCTTATCTCATGCCCTCGGCCGCGCTCCAGGCCGTGCGCGACCGCCACGTCGCCGGCAACGTCCTCAATACCGATAGCTTCGGCGGCTATCTGATCTGGGAGGGAATTCCCACCTTCATCGACGGCCGCGCGGACATGTTCGGCGACGCCTTCATCGAGCGCGAGCACAAGGCGCTCGTGCTGAACTCAGGCGAGCTTCCGGCCTTGCTCGACGAGTATCGCGCGAGCTGGACGCTTTTCCACCCCGAGAACCGCGCGGTGGTGCTGCTCGACCATCTGCCGGGTTGGCAGCGGCTCTACAGCGACGAGTTCTCGGTGGTGCATGTACGGACCTCCGCCCTGCCGCCGCGTTGACGGCGATCCCGTCAGCGGCGGGGCGGCGGCGACATCCCCGGCTTCAGGCAAGCGAAAGTGGCGCGGACGGGCGTGAGCAGCGGGCAGGTGAGCCACATATCCTGCTCGATGAGCGAGGGCGTCGTTCCAGGCTCGCAGGTCGCACGCGCGGCGTCGAGAACCTGCTGCGGCGTCGCCGTCTTGCTGCTGTAGCAGACTCCGACGCGGCTGAATTTCTCGCGGACGCCGGGCGGCGGCGGCTTCGGCGTCGTATCGATTGGCGGGAGCGAGCCCCGGCCGCAGGCGCCCGCGAGCGCCACGAACACAAGCGCAAGCCCCATCCTCGAGAGAGATCGCGGCGTCATTGGCTGCGACCTCCGCGCGGAACCAGCACGACCAGCGCGAGACCCAGCACCACCAGTCCCAACGCCAAGAGCTCGGCCGTGCCCAGCGGCTCGCCCAGCAGCGCCGCGCCCGAGAGCATGCCCACCACGGGGACGGCAAGGGTTCCCATGGCGGAGACGCTACCGGGGAGCATGTCCACGACCTTGAGCCAAGCCCATTGGCAGAACAGGATCGGACAGACCAGCACGTAGATGAAGCAGATCCACGCCTTAGTGCTGAGCGCCCCCAGATTCGGATCGGAGCCGAGGACCGCCGCGGCGATGACGATGGGAATGCCGCCGAAGGCGAACTGCCACCCCGTGTTCTGCATGACCGAGATCGACCAGCGGAAATACTTCTGTCCGACGGTGCCGCCGGCCCAGGTCGCCGCCGCGCCCACCATGAGGAGGACGCCCGCAGGCGCTGCCGCGAATTGCTCGAGCTCGGGCGCCACCAGGACCGCGAGGCCGGCCATGCTGAGCGCGAGGCCCAGGTAGCGCGCCCAGGTAATCCGCTCGCTCAGGAAAATCCAGCCAAGGAGCGTCGCGAAGGCTGGCATCGTGTAGGCAATGATGCTCGCGTGTCCCGCGGTCAGCAGATGCAGCCCATAGGCCATGAAGATCTGCCAGAGCGTGACGTTGAGTATCCCGAGCAGGACGAGCGGCAGGATTTCCGCGCGAGGCAGGCGGATGCGCTCGCCCCCGAGCCGCGTGAACAGCAAGGCGCCGGCGCCGCCGGCCGCGCAGCAGATCGCGCGAAAGCCGAGCACCGGCATCTCCGCCAGCACGATCTTGATCGTGGGCCAGGAGAGGCCCCAAAACAGCGCTAGGCTCCCGAGCAGGAGGACGCCCCCGACCGGTATCCGGTGCGGCCCTGCGCTCTCCGCGGCCCTCACGCGCCGGCGCCCAGCGCCTGCTCGGCAAACAGTGCGATCGCAAGGAGACGTGCGTCGTCGCCGATCCGTCCCACGAGCTGGATGCCGATGGGGAGCCCCGCGGACCCGCGCCCAGCGGGAACGGTGACGCAGGGAAGATGCAGCAGGGTCCAGGTTCGATTGAAGAGGGGATCGCCGGTCATCTCGAGGCGCGCCGGCGCCTCGCCGGGCGCGGCCGGCACAAGAAGTGCGTCGAACTCGCCGAAGAGTTCGGGGAGACGCTGGCGCGCCTCCGCAGTCGCCCGCCGCGCCCGATCGTAGGTCTCGGCGGAGATCGTGACGGCCTCGCGCAAGGTCTCGGTGGTGCGCGGGGCGAGGAGATCCCAATGTGCCGTCCTCTCCCAGGCGAGGTTCCGCGCCATCTCGAAGTTCATGTGCGTGAGGTGGACCTCGGCGATCCCGTCGAGGGGAGCGAAAGGCGCGCGATCCGCGATGGCGGCCCCGGCGCGGGCCAGCCGTGCCGCGGCGTCCTCGAGCGTGGACCGGCAGGCAGGGTCGGCCTTTTCCCATTGCGCCGTCCGGAAGAGGCCGATCCTGGGCTTTGGATGCGGCTCCTTCGGCAGGAGGCTCGGCCGATTGCCGAGCACCCCCACGAAAAGCGCGACATCGGCGACATGATTGCCGATCGCACCGATGGTATCGAAGCTCTCGGCGAGCGGCTTGGTGCCGGCGACCGCGACGGTGCCGAAGCTCGGCTTGTAGCCGACGACGCCGCAGTATGAGGAGGGCCGCACGATCGACCCTGCGGTCTGCGTTCCGAAGCCCAGGGGGATCATGCGGTCGGCCACGCCCGCTGCCGAGCCGCTGGAGGAGCCTCCGGGCGTGTGCGCGAGATTGTATGGGTTGCGCGTCTTGCCGGGCGCGCCCGCCGCGAATTCCGTGGTGACGGTCTTGCCGAGGATTATTGCCCCCGCCGCGCGCGCGAGTGCGACGCAGGCGGCATCGCCGCGCGGCCTGTACCCCGCGTAGACCTTCGAGCCATAGGTCGTGGGCATGTCGGCGGTGTCCATGATGTCCTTAACGCCGATCGGCACCCCCTGAAGCGGCCCGCGCCGCGGGCCCTTGTCCGCGGCCTCGGCCGACGCGAGCGCCTGCTTGGGGTCGAGATGCTGCCAGGCTCCTACGCTGGACTCGCGCTCGGAAATCCGGTCGAGAAAGGCGCGGACGAGGGCCGATGCGGTGAGCGCGCCGCTTTCGATCTGTCGCGCGGCGTCGATGGCGGAAAGACGGATGAGGTCGGGCATTACGGGAACTCGTGGGTCGAAGGCGGAAGCCCGCCATTTGAGCAGCCGAAGGCCCGGCCGTCGATCCTTTTGAAACGGGCGCCCGCATTTGCCCGGTCGCGGGAGCGGTCCTTCTGCATCCCTGTCATGCGAAGCTGCGGGCGGCACTCCCCAATGACCCGAATTGGCGCTAGATAGGTTCTGACGCGGTCCAAGCCGCAACCGGTATTCCAGGGGAGGGACGGTCGATGGGTCTGAAGATATACGGCATCGTGCGCTCGCGGGCGTTCCGCACCTTGTGGATGGCCGAGGAGCTCGGCATTCCCTACGAGCAGATCCAGACCGATTTTTCCGACGGCCCCATGAGCTGCCGCGCTCCGGGATTCGCCGCCATCAACCCCAACGCGCAGATCCCCGCCATCGACGACGATGGATTCAAGCTTTGGGAGTCGCTCGCGATCAACCTCTACCTCGCCAAGAGGCACGCGGATAAGGGGCTCTATCCCAAGAGCCTCCATGACGAGGCGAAATGCTGGCAATGGGCGCTCTGGGCCGCGACGTCCGTCGAGGGGCCGATCGGCATCTGGGGCCAGCACACGATCATGTTCCCACCGGAAAAGCGCGATCCGAAGCAGGCCGCGGCCGCGCTCGAGAAGCTCGCGGGTCCCTTTAAGGTGCTGGAGCAGCATCTGAAGGCCCAGCCCTACCTCGCCGGCACTTCCTTCGGCGTCGCCGACCTCAACCTCGCGGGCGTAATGTCGCGCGCCCTTGCGATGGATTTCGCGGCGACGCCGGGGGTCGGCGACTGGCTCCGCCGCTGCCTCGAGCGCCCGGCGGCCAAGAAGGTGCGCAAGCTCCGCGACGGCTGAGCGCGCCGTGCAATCGCGGAGGAGGTGACGATGCAATCTCCTGTCGACGCATCCTCCGCGATCACCGGGTACCACGCCCACGTCTACTACGACGCCGCGAGCCGCGCCGAGGCGGCAGCGCTCCGCGAGGGGATCGGCGCGCGCTTCAAGGCCGTGCTGGGCCGCTGGCACGACAATCCCGTGGGTCCGCATCCGACGTCGATGTATCAGGTGGCCTTCCCGGTCGAGGAGTTCACGCGCCTCGTGCCCTGGCTCATGCTCAACCGCGGCGAGCTCGTGATCCTCGTCCACCCCTTGACCGGCGACGACTACGAGGATCACGCGCACCACGCGCTCTGGCTGGGCGCGAAGCTGCCGCTCAGGCTCGAGACACTGATCAAGGGCGGCACTGCGATCGCCTGACGCGCGAACCGCGGCCCCTTGACGCAGCCCGCTTCCGCCCAAGATACTAGAGCCATTCCAAGGGGAGCCCCGGCAAGGGGCTGAGATACCGCTCGAAGCGCGGAAACCCTTAGAACCTGATCCGGATCGTGCCGGCGTAGGGAACGGAATCGCGGCTCCTCGGAGAGCCAAGCTCGAACCCCAAGCCCCGGATCTCCTCGCAACCCGCTTAGAGGCAGGAGATCGTCATGCCCGAAGGTACTCTCAGCCAGTCATTCAAGGTCTCGACCGGCCCGCTGCCGGCCTCGCGCAAGGTCTATGTCCCCGGCGAGCGATTCCCCGATCTGCGCATCCCTATGCGCGAGATCGATCTTTCGCCGACGGCGAAGGAGCCGCCGGTCCGCGTCTATGACCCTTCCGGCGTCTATACCGACCCTGCGGTGACAATCGACATTCGCGCCGGCCTGCCGCCGGTGCGCGAGGGCTGGATCCGCGCCCGCGGCGACGTAGAGCCGACCGCGGGCCGCGCCATCCGCCCCGAAGACAACGGTCTCCGCGCCGACGAGGTGAGCGAGGTTCCGAGCTTCGATCGCGGCACGCGCCGGCCGCTCGAGGCCAAGGCGGGCGGCGCCGTAACTCAGCTCGCCTATGCCCGTCGCGGCATCGTGACGCCGGAGATGGAGTACATCGCAATCCGCGAGAATCTCGGCCGCAAGCGCGTGGCCGAGGCGCGCAGGGCGCGCGACGGCGAATCCTTCGGCGCCGCGATACCCGAATACGTGACGCCGGAATTCGTGCGCGACGAGGTCGCGCGGGGACGTGCGATCATTCCCGCCAACGTCAATCATCCCGAGAGCGAGCCGATGATCATCGGCCGCAACTTCCTCGTGAAGATCAACGCCAACATCGGCAACTCCATCGTGACCTCCTCGGTCGCGGAGGAGGTGGACAAGCTCGTCTGGGCGATCCGCTGGGGCGCCGACACCGTGATGGACCTCTCGACCGGCAAGAACATCCACACGATCCGGGAATGGATCATCCGGAACTCGCCGGTGCCGATCGGGACCGTGCCGATCTATCAGGCGCTCGAGAAGGTCGGCGGCAAGGCCGAGGACCTCACCTTCGAGATCTTCCGCGACACGCTCGTCGAGCAGGCGGAGCAGGGCGTCGACTACTTCACGATCCACGCGGGCGTCAGGCTCCCCTTCATTCCTCTCACCGCCAATCGCGTTACCGGCATAGTCTCGCGCGGCGGCTCGATCATGGCGAAGTGGTGCCTCGCGCATCACCGGGAGAATTTCCTCTATACGCGCTTCGAGGAAATCTGCGAGATCATGAAGGCCTACGACGTGAGCTTCTCGCTCGGCGACGGCCTGCGTCCGGGCTCGATCGCGGACGCCAACGACGAGGCGCAATTCGCGGAGCTGAAGACGCTGGGCGACCTCACCAAGATCGCCTGGAAGCACGACGTCCAGGTGATGATCGAGGGGCCGGGCCACGTTCCCATGCACAAGGTGAAGGAGAACGTGGAGCTGCAGCTCGAGCATTGTCACGAGGCGCCCTTCTACACGCTGGGCCCGCTCGCGACGGACATCGCGCCGGGCTACGATCACATCACCAGCGCGATCGGCGCCGCCATGATCGGCTGGTTCGGGACTGCGATGCTCTGCTACGTGACGCCGAAGGAGCATCTCGGGCTCCCCGATCGCGACGACGTCAAGGTCGGCGTGGTCAGCTACAAGATCGCGGCGCATGCGGCCGATCTCGCCAAGGGCCATCCCGTCGCCCGAGAGCGCGACGATGCGCTCTCGCGCGCCCGCTTCGAGTTCCGCTGGCGCGACCAGTTCAATCTCTCCCTCGATCCCGAGACCGCCGAGAAGTTCCACGACCAGACGCTTCCGGCCGAGGGCGCCAAGCTCGCGCATTTCTGCTCGATGTGCGGACCCAAATTCTGCTCGATGAAGATCTCGCAGGAGGTCCGCGACTACGCGCAGAAGGGCATGGACGAGCGCTCCGAGGCCTTCCTCAAGGAGGGCGGCGAGATCTACAAGGTCGTCGAGGGCAAGGCCGCGGCGACGGACGTGTGAGCCGGCTCTATCCCGAGCGTCCCTGGATCGGGGTCCTCGCCGCGGTGCGGCGCGGGCCACGATGCCTGTTGGCGCGGCGGGGTGAGGGGGCGGACGCCGGGAAATGGGGATTCGTCGGCGGTCAGCTCGAGCTCGGCGAGACGGTTATCGAGTGCGCGGTCCGCGAGCTCTTGGAGGAGACCGGCATCGCCGCGGAGCCGCGAGGCGTGCTCACGGCCTTCGACCACATCGACCGCGACGAGGCCGGCCGGGTGCGCTTCCATTTCACGCTGGTGACAGTGCTCATGGACTGGTGCGGGGGCGAGGGCGAGCTCCGCGAGCCCGGGCATCTCACGGGCCTCGGCTGGTACACGCCGGAAGAAGCCCAAGCGGCGGAATTGCCGCTGAGCCGCCGCGCCCTCGAGCTCATGCGCCTCGCACTCGACCGCCCCTGAGCGCCGTTAGGGTTGACGGACAGGTCCGATTTTCGTGAAACCCCTTCGGCGGCAATACTTCACGTGGTTAATTGCCGCTGCGGTTTTATCTAAAATTCCATGCAATATCACCCTCTAGGCGTCGCGATTATTGTTGATGCGGTGAAAATTTTAAGTAAAACAATCCACGGCAGCTCCCAAATGGCGACACGGGATTGACCCAAAATCATGCGTCCTGCGTCTCACGAGGGACAGAGATATACTCATAAGGGATGTGTCCGATGATCGCGCTCGCAGCCAAACCCATCGCGGCTCTCAGAGCGGGCGGGGATTTCACCTTATCGATCCTCCGCGACCGGCGCGGCGGCACGGCGGTCCTGTTGGCGGTCTCCATGACGGGAATCCTCGGCCTCGCCGGTCTCGCGACGGAGGGGGCCGATTGGTACAAGACCAAGCGCGCGATGCAAGCCGCCGCCGACGCAGCGGCCTTTAGCGCGGTTGTGGGACAGAGCGCCGGCGGCAGCATCACCACCGAGGCGCGCTCGGTCACCGCTCGGTACAACTTCGTCAACGGCGCCGGCGGCGTCACCGTCACCGTGAACCAGCCGCCCAAATCCGGGAGCTACACCACGAGCACCTCGGGGGTCGAGGTGATCGTCTCGCAGCCGCAGTCGCTCGCCATCGCCGGGCTCTTCCTGCAGTCGGCGCCGACCATCACCGCGCGCGCGGTCGCGATCACCTCCGGCACGGGCGGCAATTGCATCCAGTCGCTCGACAAGTCCAGCGGCATCGGTATCGACCTCCTGGGCTCGGCCTCGATCAACGCGAGCGGGTGCAGCGTCTACGACAACGCGACCAGCGCCGGCTCGATGCTGGTGTCGACGGCGGCCTCGGTCACGGCCGACACCATCACCGCGAGCGGCACCATCGCCAATCTCGGAACGGTGAAGCCCACCAAGGCCCCGAACGCCGTCAGCAATGCCTTGGCCGCGGCCGACGCCTACGCCAACGTCACGATGCCGACGCGGCAGACTTCCGGGTGCAGCTTCAACGGCTACATGGCATCGCCGCAGAGCAACCCGCTGCTGCCGGTGCCGACGCAACTCTCACCGGGGACCTACTGCAATGGAATGGATTTTCCGAGCGGCTCCATGGTGAATCTGAAAGCTGGCACCTATTACATCGAGGGCGGCAGCTTCCACGTCGAGAACGGCGCCACGGTCTCCAGCGACAGCGCCGGCGTCACCATCGTCCTCACTAGCTCGCCCGGCGCTGCGAACTACGCGAGCCTCAAGGTCGATGCGGGCTCGAGCCTGCAGATCAACGCGCCCACGACCGGCGGCACGAAGGGCATCGCCATCTTCGGCGATCGCAACACGCCCGCAGGGCAAGAAGCGGATCTCGGCGGCTCCATCATGGGCGACGGCGGCGCCACCGTCATAATCAACGGCGCAGTCTATCTGCCGACGCAGCAGCTCTATTACGGCGGGACAAGCAGCAACACCAATGTCTGCACGGCGCTCGTCGCCTACGACATCCGCCTCAATCCGAGCTCGGTGCTGCGCACGACCTGCAATAGCTCCCAGATCCCGACGAGCGGCCCTGTCGCGAAATTGGTGGAATAGCGCGCGCTCAGCGCGCCGGCCGCCGCTCGCGGCAACGCGGGCAGAGGCCGCGCACCTCGATCGTCTGGCTCGCGACCTCGAAGCCCAGCTCCGTTGCCCGCCGCGCGATAGCGCCGGCAATTGCGGGATCCTCGAGCTCCGCGCTCTTGCCGCACCCCGCGCAGATCAGGAACTGGCTCGCATGCGGCGCGTCCGGACGGTCGCAGCCGACATAGGCGTTGAGCGATTCGATGCGGTGGATGAGGCCCTGCTGCATCAGGAACTCGAGCGCGCGGTAGACTGTGGGAGGCGCGGCGCTGGGGTGCCTGCGCTTCAGCTCGTCTAGGAGGTGGTAGGCGCCGACGGGCTCATGTCCCTGCCAGATCAGCGCAAGCACCTCGCGCCGGAGCTCCGTCAGGCGCGCGCCGCGGCGGTCGCAGAGCGCGGCCGCCCGGTCGAGCGCGGTCTCGACGCAGCTCTCGTGGTCGTGACGCTCGGCGGGGAAGGCGGCTTGCAGGGCGCGGCGCGGTCTCGCCATGGGGGCCTCGTCGATGGTGCCGCCTGCGATATTAGGCCAGAATGGCTGGGCTGGGCACCGGCTATTGTGGCGGCAGCGGCATCGCGGCCGCCACGCCGCGGCCTGCTTTATCCCGTCGTCGCATTCAGGCGTGACCGACGAAGGTGAGGTAGTCGTCGGCGATGTCTTTGATCGCGGCCTCGACGAAGCGCTTGCCGTGCTCGGGCTTGGCGAGCGAGGGGTCGGAGCCGATGCGTCCGTCCGGGAAGAGACGACGGTAGTCCTCGGCGTCCGCGAAGTCGCGCGGCTTCGGGCCCATTGGCTGCATCGTCGCGGATTTGATCGCGTCGGGGTGGGCGTAGAAGGTGACGGAGACCTCGCTCGGCGTCGCGTGGCTGCCCTCGCGGTCGCCGAAAAGCTCACGCGAGAGTGCCTTGACGCTCGGACTCTCCCACCAGTTCTTGAGTCGGCAGCGTACGGAAGGCGCATTGGCCCCAGATCGCATCGAGGCCGTCGCGTAGACCTCGGAAAAGGCCGCCGTCACGGTCGCGACGTTGCCGCCGTGTCCGTTGATGAAATAGAAGCGCTCGAAGCCGTGGCGCGCCAGCGAGGTGAGATAGTCGTGAATGAGTGCGATCAACGTCGAGGGTCTGAGCGTCATCGAGCCCGCGAAGGCGAGATGATGCTGTGCCATGCCGACGTTGATGGTGGGGCCCACCATGGCCCCGGTCTTGTCGCCGACGCCGCGCGCGATCACCTCGGCGCAGATCGCGTCGGTGCCGATGAGGCCGTTCGGCCCGTGCTGCTCCGTCGAGCCGATGGGAATGATGATGCCCTTGGCGCGTTGGAGATAGGCCTCGACCTCCTGCCAGGTTCGCAAGTGAAGGATCATGTGCGATTTCCCCTGGCGAAGCTCGGCGGCGCCGGACCGAGACCGGAAATTGCGGCGCTCAGCCCTCGAGACGGCAGCCGCAGATGGGGCAGGTGAGGGCGAGGAGCGCCGCGTCGAGATCCTTCTCGCTCATTGTGCCCGCAAGCTTGGCGCGCGCTTCCTCCAGCAGCTGCTCGTGGTAGGCGCGGACCTCCGGCCCGCCGCATGCGTTCTTGTAGGAGGCATGCGTCTCAGCATCCATCGGCGTCAATTTGAGCGCGGCATTAGCCGGCCGCCCAGGCAGGAGCAGCGCGCCTGCGCCGGCTCCGGCAAGCGCGCTCGAGGCAAGAAAGCGGCGGCGAGAAACGGAATGCGTCATGTAACCACTCCGCGATAGGGTCCTGGGCCCCGGCGACACCATAGGAAGCGGCGCCATCCCCGTCAACGCCGCGTCCGAGCGAGCGCCGCAAGAGCCCGTTCCCTCGCAGCCGCATGCTCCACGATTGGCAAGGGATAGGCGGGCCCACTCGCGTCCCAAGGCGTGTGAATCTCACGTGCGGAGAGTCCCCCAAGCTCGGGAAGCCACCGCCGTATGTAGTCGCCCTCGGGGTCGAATTTTCGGCTCTGCAGAACCGGATTGAAAATGCGGAAATAGGGCGCGGCGTCGATGCCGCAACCTGCGACCCACTGCCAGTTCATGGCGTTGCTGGCGGGATCGGCGTCGACGAGCGTGTCCCAGAACCACGCCTCTCCCGCCTGCCAAGGCAGGAGCAGGTGCTTTACGAGGAAGCTCGCGGCGGCCATGCGAACGCGGTTGTGCATGGCTCCCGTCGTCCAGAGCTCGCGCATGCCGGCATCGACCAGCGGATAGCCGGTCCGGCCCCGCTGCCATGCCCTAAGCGCCCGCGCGTCGCTCCGCCAGGGAAAGCGCGCGAATTCCGCGCGGAGCGGCCGCGTTGCGAGGTCAGGCTCGCGCCAGAGAACGTGCGCCGCGAACTCGCGCCAGCCGAGCTCGCGCAGAAATGCGGCTCCGCCTCTCGTGGCCTCGACGGCATGCCAGACCTCTCGCGGACCGATCTCGCCCCAGCGCAGATGCGGCGAGAGGCGGGAGGTCGCGGCCTTCACGGGGAAATCGCGATCGCGCGCATAGTCCGCAAGACCGCGCTCGAGGAGCCTCCGGAGGCGGAGGCGCGCCGGGCGCTCGCCGGGCGTCCAGGCCGCGCGAAGGCCCGCGGTCCAGTCGGGCGCGGTGGGTCGAAGCCTCCACCCCGCGAGCCGCTCGCTCGCGGGAATCGCGGCCGGTGCCGCAATTCGCGCGGGTGCCGGAATCGGCTTGGCTGGCGGAGAGGCGGCAAGGCAGGCGCGCCAGAACGGCGTGAATCTACGATAGGGCTTGCCGTTTCCGGCTCGGATCGCCGCGGGCTCGAAGAGGAGATCGCCCTCGTGCGCCTCGACCGCAATGCCCTCGCGCGAGAGAGAGGCGGCGAGCGCGTCGTCGAGCCTTGCCGCGGCCTGGCGGTACCTGCGGTTCCAATGCAGGGCGGTGGCGCCGCTTTCGCGCGCGAGCGCCGCGATTGCGATATCCGCACGCCCCCGGCGCAGCAACAGCGGCACGCCCAGCGCGCCCAACTCCGCGGCCAGCGTCTCGAGACTTCCAGCGAGCCACCAGCGTGAGGCGCCGCCGAGCGGGCGCTCGGTCTCCTCGTCGAGCACGTAGACCGCGAGTACCGGGCGGCCGCTTCGCGCTGCGGCGGAGAGCGCGGGATGATCGGAGATGCGGAGGTCGTCCCGGAACCAGACCAGCGCTGGCGCCGTCATGTCCCGTAGGAACCCAGGAGCGCGGCTCGGAGCGCCCCGCGATCGGCTTTGCCTGTGCGCCCCAACGGGATCGCCGCGCCGAAGTGGATCGCGTCCGGGAGCTTGTAGCGCTCGAGCCGCTGGGACGCCCAGGCGCGCAGTTCCTCCGGCTTTGGTGAGGCTCCTGGCGCCGGCACGATCAGCAGATGAACCGCCTCGCCGAGCCGCACGTCGGGAAGCCCGGTCGCGAGAGCCTCGCGGACCTCCGGATGCTCGAGAAATACACGCTCGACCTCGAGCGGCGAGACCTTGTTGCCGGCGCGGTGGATCAATTCCTTTGCCCGTCCCACGAGCCGCACGCGGCCCTCTGGCGTCGTCTCCGCGAGGTCGCCGGTGCGGAAGTAGCCGTCGCGGAAGGCTGCCGCCGTGAGCTCGGGCTGATCGAGATAGCCCGCCATGATGAAAGGCGTCTTGATCGCGAGCTCGCCGTCGTGGATCGCGAACTCGACGCGCGGCATCGGCGTGCCGATGGTGCCGGGGAAGCGATCCTGATCGCCGGGCGGCAGGAAGAAATCGCAGGTGCTGGTCTCCGTGAGGCCATAGATGTCCGCGAGCGCGGCGCTTGGCAGCGCCGCGCGCCAGGCCCGCGAGAGCCCGGCGGTCATGGTCTCGCCGCCGGCCATGAAGAGCCGGTGCACGCCATCGCGTGCGATCGCGGCTTCCGGGAGCGCCGGCAGCAGCGCGCGCATCATGGTGGGGACGATGCCGAGCCGGTCGATGCGCTCTTCCGCGAGCGCCGCAAGCGCGCGCTCCGCCTCGAACCGCTCGTGCAGGACCAGCGTTCCACCGCGATGCAGCGTCAGCAGCGACACCCATTGTCCGAAGCTGAAGGTGAGCTGCAACAAGAGCAGCGTCCGTGTGTCCGCGGCGAAGGGAAAGACGCTGTCGATGGTTGCGAGCTTTCCGGTGAATGCCTCGTGGGTCAGCACCACGCCCTTGGGTGTCCCCGTCGTACCGGAAGTGAAGATCACGAGCGCCGCACCCGTCAGCAATGGTCGTGGCGGCGGCGGGCCTCGCGACGGGTCCGGCAGGAGGACCTCCCCGACCTCCACGAGAAGCCGGGCGTCGCTTCGCTGCAGCAGCTCCGCCGTCACCCGCGCAGGCGTCGCCCGGTGGATGGGAACGGCCACGCCACCGGCACGCCAGATGCCTAGGAACCCCGCGAGATCGAGCGCGCGGTTGCCGACGCGCACGGCCACGGGCTCGTCGGCGCCGATGCCGCGTCCGGCAAGCGCGCGCGCGATCTCGGCCGCGCAGCGGTCGAGCCCGGCATAGGTGAAGTCGCCGTCATCGCCGCGGGTCGCGAGCCGGTCTGGACGTGCGGCGAGCGGCGCGTCGAGGAGGCGGGAGAGATGGTGCATTGGGCTTCGGCTATACTGGCATGGCGCAGGATGGAGGAACGGCGGGCATGGGCTACGAGACCATCTTATACGAGCCGCGCGGCGCGGTGGCGCTTCTCACGCTGAACCGGCCGCAGCGGCTCAACGCCATCAACGCGATGATGCTTCGCGAGATGGGCGCCGCTCTCGACGCAGCCGAGGCGGACGAGGCCGTACGCGCGGTGGTAGTGACGGGCGCCGGCGGGGCCTTCTCCTCGGGCTTCGATCTCAAGGAGCAGGCCGAGCGCAGGCCCAGCGGCGTCGCCGACTGGCGCCCGATCCTCCGCCGTGACTTCGACACGGTGATGCGCTTCTGGCACCTCTCGAAGCCCACCATCGCGGCCGTGCGCGGCCACTGCCTCGCCGGCGCCTGCGAGCTCATGCTCGCCTGCGACATCACCGTCGCGGGGGAGGGCGCTGTCTTCGGCGAGCCGGAGCTGCGCTTCGGGGCAGGGATAGTCGTGCTGCTGCTGCCGTGGCTCGTGGGTCCGAAGCGGGCGAAGCATCTGCTCTTCACCGGCGAGGACGCGATCGACGCGCGGCGCGCGGAGGCGTTAGGCCTCGTCAACGAGGTCGTACCGGACGACCAAGTGCTGGAGCGCGCGCTCGCGGTGGCGGCGTCGCTCGCGCAGATCGATCCGATGGTGCTGCGGCAGACCAAGCGCGCGATCAACCGGAGCTACGAGATCATGGGCATGGGCGAGGCCCTCGAAGCCGCTCTCGACATCGACCTGCAGATCGAGGGCGAAGGGAGCATCGACAAGCGCGAGTTCATGGAGATCGCGCGCAAAGAAGGCCTCCGCGCCGCCATCGCCTGGCGCGACCGACGGTTCGGGAAGCGCACCAACTAGCGATTGAACCGGCGTTTCGCCTTACGGCACATAGGGCTTCACGCCCGCGATCCTTCCTTCCTCGACCCCGCGGCCGCGGAGCTCGATGACGTTGCGGTCGGGGTCGCGGATGAAGACGGAGACGTGGCCGTCGCCGAAGGTGACGGGGCCCTGGGTGATGACGATGCCGTGCGTCTTCAACGCAGCAATAGTGTCCGGGACCGATGCCACGCGGAGCGCGACGTGCGTGTAGCCCGCGTATTTCTCCGGCACGTCCATGAGAATGTTGCTCCGGGGGTCGCCGGCGTTGGCGTTGTGGATGAGGTTGATCTCGACGCCGGCATCGTTCGAGACGATGGCGACGGCGTCGAACTCGACCTTGTGGCGCAGCTCGAAGCCCAAGAGCCGGTAGAAGGCGAGCGCGGGCCCGAGGTCGCGGACGCGAATGCCGATGTGATCGACGCGCTCGACGGCGATCATCGTCTTGCTCATGCCGGCTTCTCCGGCTTGCTCTTGAAGGAGCGCGTGGGCACGTCGCGGAAGAGCGACATGTGCGTGTGGACTGCGGTCCAGCCCTCGCCAGGACGCGCGCGCTCGAAGGCGACGGTGGCGCGACCGGGGCGCTCGTAGGGCGTGCCGTCCTCGCGATAGCCCGTAGAATCGAAGATCGCCATGCCGACGGCGCTGAGGCGGTCGTGGGAAACGATCGCGCGAATGTCCGGCCGCCAGCGGAACCTGTCGATATGCGGCCAGACGTTGCGCCATTGCGCGGCCTCGGCCTTGTCGCGCCCGGTCATGAAATCCGTGAAGGTGCCGAAAGCGATCATGTCCGGCGCGAAGATCGGCCGCGCGCCCGCGAAGTCGACGGCTCGGACGTGCTCGGCCAGGCGATCGAACCAGCGGCGCACGCCCGCGAGATCCTCGGCATTGGCGTCGTTCATGGCGTCCTCCTTCTCATGAGACGAGGTCGAGCCCGTCGCGCGGAATGGTCGCGATCCGCGTGCGCCCGATGAAATGCACGTCGCAGCCCCCGGGGAAAAGTGCCAGGAGAGCGGGGTCGCGGGCATCGAGCCCCCCGGCATAGGCGCCGAAGGCCGGCAGCACGATCCGCCGCCTATCCGCCAGGAAGCAGCGCCCGCTGAGGCGCCGGCCGCGCACCCAGAGGCTCGCCTTCGGGTGAAAGTGCCCGCTGATCTCGCCGGGGCTCGCGCTCGCCGCAGCCTCGTGGCGAAAGGTGAGTGGACCCAGCTCGAAATCGCCGTCGACGGCCTTGCCCCCGACCAACGGCGCCGGCGCGGGATCGTGGTTGCCGGCGATCCAGATCCAGTCTCGCGTCGCCACCAACGCCGCAAGGCGCTTGCGCTCGATGGCCGCAAGCCGCGCTGGGCCCTCGCCGTCATGGAAGCTGTCGCCGAGACAGATTACCTGCCGGGGATCGTGGCGGAGCACCGCGGCCTCGAGAGCGTCGAGAGTGGCGCGGGTGTCGTAGGGCGGCAGCAGCGCGCCATCGGCGGCGAAGCTGGTGCCCTTCTCCAAATGGAGATCGGCGACGACGAGCGCGCGCATCGCGGGCCAGGCGAGCGCACCGCTCCAATCCGCGAGAAGCTCGGCGCCGTTGAGACGAAGCGGGAGACAGTCGAGCATGGCGTCGCCGAAGCCATACGCCATTTTCGGCGCGGGCTCCAGAGGCGCGACGAGCCCGGCGCGCGGCCGCGGATTGCCTCCGGCAGCGGCCAGCGATATCATTCCCCGTGATCTACGTGATCAATCTCGATCGCTCGACGGACCGGCTGGCGAATTTCCGCGCGGCCAACTCGCATCTCGAATTCCGGCGCTTTCCCGCCATTGACGGTTCGACGCTCGATCTATCTCGAATTTACGACGAGCCCGCGAACGAGCGGGAAAATCGCCTGATCGAGCGCGGCGTCGAGCAGCGGATGCCGCGGCCTGCGATCGGAAATGCGCTCTCGCATCTCGCGATCTGGCGCATGGCTCTGACCTCCGCCGATCCCACCACGGTCCTCGAGGACGACGCCCTGGTCCATCGCGATTTCGTTGCGCTCGCAAGCCGCGTCATTCGGACACTGCCGGCGAATTGGGCGATGATCCTGTGGGGATGGAACTTCGATGCTCCGATTCAGTTCGAGATTCTGCCGGGGGTTACTTTCTGCCGCGCAGTATTCGACCAGAATGCGCTCCGGCGCTCGGTGCGCGAATTCCAGGCACTGTCATTTGCGCCCGCCGCCTACCGGCACCAGGGCTCCTTTGGCACGGTCGGCTATAGCGTCTCGCCCGGCGGCGCAAGGCTCTTGATCGACACGATCTTCCCGCTGCGCAAGGGTGCGGCCGTCGATTGCCCGTCGATGGGGCGTCTGCAGGCTCTCGAGGCACTCGACGTCGCCCTCCACCACGCCTATGCCGGCGGCAAGGCATACGTCGCCGTACCCCCGCTCGTGGTGACGAAGAACGACCGTGCGCTCTCGACCGTCCAGCGGAGCGGTTGAATCGAAGTTTTGAGTACACGACAGAGCGCGACGGACGGCCCGTTGCGATGCGAGCCGTGCCGTCCCGCGCGGTGAGCGGCTTACTCCGCTGCGGCCCTACGCTCGGGCGCCACAACCTCCGGCTCCTCGCGCGGCGCCTGGGCGGCGGGCTTCCACACTTCGAAGCTTCCCATGAGGGCGCGGGTTCCGAGCTCCGCGAGCTTGTTGCTCTCGGCGATGTAATCCTGCATCGCCGTCCGCGCGTATTCCGCCTGCGCCTCTATCGCCTGCTCGAGGCTCGTGGATTGCGCGACCTTGCGTCCGACCTCGATATTCCGGGTGAGACGGGTGCGGCCGAACTCCATCAGCTCCTCGCTCACCACCCGCCAATGCTCGAGCATTCTGGTGCCAGCCTTGAGAATCGGCTCCAGATTGTTTGCGAATTGCGCGGGATCCATTCCGGGAAAGGCCCCGGCGCCGCCTTCAGGTTGGCGGCCAGTCGGTTTCGCCATGCTTTGCTCCCTATTTGCGCGGGCGTGCGGGCGCGTCCCAGCCCCGCCACGTCCGCTCTGTTGCTGAGAGGGACATAAGAACGCGATCCCGACTGCGCGAGTGGTGCGACTGCAAAACGCAACATCGTTTCGCCGAATCTCAGAGCAGGCGCGGTTGTGTGACGGTTCTCTTACGCGGCTCGGACGAAACCGGCGTCGCCTCGGTCGCTTCCGCGATGAGAGCGCGCGCGGCGTCGTCGAGGAGCGTGTCGAGTGCGCTGCCATAGACCTGCTCGCGTCCGATCTCCAGCAGCACGGGCACCGCGAGCGGCGAGACGCGATCGAGCCGACGATGCGTGATCCGTCCTTTGACTCGCTTCAGCATCTCGCCCAAGCGCTTGACATCCGTGAGGCCGGTCGCCGCGTCCGCGCGCGTCGCGCGGAGGAGGATGTGCTCGGGCTCATGCTTGCGGAGGACGTCGTAGATGAGGTCGGAGCTCACGGTCACCTGACGCCGCGTCTTCTCGGCGCCTGGCAGCGATCGCTCGATGAGCCCCGCGATCACCGCTACGTTGCGGAACGAGCGCCGCAGCATCGACGATTCGGCCATCCAGGCCTCGAGATCGTCGCCAAGCATGTCCTCGTCGAAGAGTGCCTCGACCGTCTCCGCGGGATTCAGGCTCCAGATCGCGAGCACATAGTCGGTCGCGACGAAGCCCAGCGGATTGAGGCCAGCCCGCTCCATGCGCTTGGTGAGGAGCATGCCCAGGGTCTGATGCGCGTTCCGGCCCTCGAAGCAATATGCGACGAGGTACTCATGCGGTCCCCGCGGGAAGCTCTCGACCAGGAGCTCGTCGGGCTCCGGCAATACCGAGCGCCAGCGCTGCAGCCGGAGCCATTCCTGCACCGAGTCCGGGAAGCTTCGCCAGGCGCGCGGGTCCGCGAGGAGTCCGCGCACGCGATTGGCGAGGTGCGTTGTGAGCGGCAGCCGCCCACCGGCATAGGCAGGCACTTTCGGCATTCCTCCCCCGGCGGCGCGGCTCGCCTCCACCATGGTCTCGCGGATGCCGTGAAAACGCAGCAGCTCCCCTGCGAAGACGAAGGTATCGCCGGGGACCAGGCCTTGCGCGAAATACTCCTCGACCTCCCCGAGCACGCGGCCGCGGCCCAGCACCACCTTGAGCATTGGCGATTCCACGATGGTGCCGATGTTCATGCGGTAGCGCTGTGCGACGCGCGGCGAGACCACGTGATAGCGCCCGAGGCTGTCGTGGAAAAGCCGTCGCCAGCGCTCATAGGCCCTGAGCGCGTAGCCGCCGTGCTCGACGAAGCGGAGCACGTCGTCGAAATCCTGGCGCGACAGCTCCGCGTAAGGCACTGCGGTGCGGATCTCCGCGTAGAGTGCGTCGGCCTCGAAGGGCGCGGCGCATGCCATGCCCATCACGTGCTGCGCGAGCACGTCGAGGCCTCCCGGCCGCGGCCGCTCGCCGTCTAGCTCGTGCGCGCGGAGCGCGTCGAGGGCGGCGCGGCATTCGAGCTCCTCGAAGCGGTTACCGGGCACGAGGAGCGCGCGGCTCGGCTCGTCGAGCCGGTGGTTCGCGCGGCCGACGCGCTGGATCAAGCGCGAGACGCCCTTGGGCGCGCCGAGCTGCACCACGAGATCGACGTCGCCCCAGTCGATGCCGAGATCGAGCGAGGAGGTCGCGACCACGGCGCGCAGCTCGCCCCGCGCCATAGCCGCCTCGATCTTGCGGCGCTGCTCCGCCGCGAGGCTCCCGTGATGGAGCCCGATCGGGAGATTCTCAGCATTGAGACGCCACAGCTCCTGAAAGGCCAATTCCGCCTGGGCGCGGGTGTTGACAAAGACGAGCGTCGTGCGGTGGGTGCGGATCGCATCCATGACAGCGGGAATGGCGTGGACGGCCATGTGTCCCGCCCAGGGGAGGGGCTCGCCTGTGTCGAGGATCGATGCCTCGGGCTCGGCTCCGGCGCCGCCGACGATCTGCGTCACTGGCGCTCGGTAAGAGAGATATGCCGCGAGGTCGTCGGGCCACGCGACGGTTGCGGAAAGTCCGATGCGCCGGTGTCGAGGCGCGAGTTTCGCAAGCCGCGCCAATCCCAGCGACAAGAGATCGCCGCGCTTCGTTCCCGCAAGCGCGTGGAGTTCGTCCACGATCACCGCGCGAAGCCCCGCGAAGATCGCCGGCGAGTCCTCGTAGGAGAGCAGCAGCGCGAGCGATTCCGGCGTGGTCATGAGCATGTGCGGGGGATTGGCGCGCTGGCGCTCGCGTTTCTTGTGCGGAGTGTCGCCCGTGCGCGTCTCGAGCCGGATCGGGAGGCTCAATTCCTCGATGGGCATGCCGAGGTTGCGGTGGATGTCGACCGCAAGCGCCTTCAGCGGCGACACGTAGAGCGTGTGGAGCCCCTCCGGCCGCGCTTCTGCAAGCTCGACGAGGCTTGGCAGGAACCCCGCGAGCGTCTTGCCGCCGCCGGTCGGCGCGATCAGCAACGCCGAGCGCCCCTGCCGCGCCGCCTTGAGGAGCGTGAGCTGATGCGAATGCGGTTTCCACCCGCGGCGGGCGAACCAGTCGGCGAAGCGCTGCGGCAGAGGACCGGCGGTCATGGATCGCCAATGATAGCGGAGCCGACGCGCCCCTGTCGCGCGCCCGGCAGATTGCTTATGTTTGGGACCCGCCGCGTCTTCAACTCCTCTCCCCGACCGGGAGAGGTTAGGTGAGGGGGTGGACGCTACCGCGACGGTAGGCAGCGACGCTCGCCCCCTCACCCCAGCCCTCTCCCCGCGGGGGAGAGGGAGGCGACGCGAGGAAATAGAGGATTCGCGTTCTTGCATCTCGCCGTCCCGAAACCCGAGACCTGGATCAAATCGACGCCCGCCGGCCTCTACTGCGAGCCCGCGGACCTCTATATCGACCCCACGCGCAAGGCCGCCCGGGCCGTGATCACGCACGGTCACTCCGACCACGCGCGTCCGGGCCACGAGCGCGTGCTCGCGACGGCAGCAACTCTGGCCCTCATGGAGGAGCGCTACGGGAACCGGGCGGGCAGGGAGCGGCAGGCGCTTGCCTACGGTGTACCCCTCCGCCTCGGCGAGGTGACACTCCGCCTGCTGCCGGCGGGACACGTCCTCGGAAGCGCACAGGTCGCGCTCGACTATCGCGGCAGTCGCATCGTCGTCTCCGGCGATTACAAACGCCGGCGCGACCCCACCTGCGCGGGATTCGTCCCGGAAAGCTGCGACGTCTTCGTGACCGAGGCGACCTTCGGCCTGCCGGTGTTCCGCCATCCGCATGACCGCGATGAGATCGGGAAGCTACTGCGCTCGCTGCGCCTCTTTCCGGAGCGAGCGCATCTCGTGGGCGTCTACTCGCTGGGCAAATGCCAGCGCCTGATCGCGCTCTTGCGCGAGGCCGGCTACGATGCGCCGATCTATCTCGACGCGGCGCTCGTACCCTATTGCGCGGTCTACGAGCGCTTCGGTGTGGCGCTCGGGCAGCTGCTCCCGCTCGAGGAGGCGGGCCGCGAGGACCTCGCAGGCAAGATCGTGCTCTCGACGCCTGGCGGCGACGACGAATGGCTGCGGCAGTTCCCGGCGCCGCTCGTCGCGATGGCCTCCGGCTGGATGCTCGTGCGCGAGCGCGCGCGGAGCTGGGGCGTGGAGCTGCCGCTGGTGCTCTCCGACCACGCCGATTGGGACGAACTCAATCAGACGCTCCTCGACGTGCATGCGCCCGAGGTCTGGGTGACGCATGGCCGCGAGGAGGCGCTGATCCGCCAGGCCGCGCGGAACGGCATCCGCGCCCGCGCTCTCTCGCTCGCGGGCTTCACGGAGGAGGGGAGCTAGGCGCGGATGAAGCGCTTCGCGGAGCTCATCGACGCGCTTCAGCGGACAGCGGAGCCGCGCGCCCGCGTGCGCTTCCTCACGGACTATCTGGCGGGCGCAGGCGATCCCGACCGCGGCTGGGCGCTCGCGATTGTCGCGGGGGCGCTCGATCTGCCCACGGTGACCCCTGCACAGCTCCGTGCGCTCGCGGCCGAGCGCGTCGACCCCGAGCTCTTCGCGTGGTCGCACGACTATGTCGGCGAGCTCGCGGAGACTGTGGCGCTGATCTGGCCGGTGGAGACGCCCTCGGAAAACGCAATGCCCGCGCTCGCGGAGGTCGTGGAGACGCTTCTCCGCAGCACGCGCGAGGAAGCGCGGACGCATCTCGCGGGATGGCTCGATCGGCTCGATCCCGCGGGAAGGTGGGCGCTGCTGCGGCTTGCGACCGGCGGTCTCCGCGCGGGCGCGTCGGCGCGGCTTGCGCGCGATGCGCTCGCGGCCTGGAGCGATATGGGCATAGATCGAATCGAGGCAGTCTGGCATGGCGTCGACCCGCCCTATGCCGCCCTCTTCGCGTGGCTCGATGGACGCGCGCGCGAGCCCGACCTCCGGAACCATCCGAGCTTCACCCCATTCATGCTCGCGGACTCGCTCGACGAAGCGTCGCTCGCGGGGTTAGATCCCCGCGACTATCGGGCGGAGTGGAAATGGGATGGGCTCCGTGCACAGCTCGTCTACCGCGGCGGCGAGCGTCGGCTTTATTCGCGGCTTGGGGATGAAATCGCCTCGGCTTTCCCCGAGATCGGCGCAGGAATTGCAGAGGACATCGCGCTCGACGGCGAGCTGCTGGCGTTGCGCTCGGAAGAGCCGGCATCGCCGGAGGGATTGCGCCGCCGCCTGATGCGCTCGCGCGCGAGCGCTGCGGTGGTGTCGGAGCTTCCCGCCGTCCTTCGCGTCTACGACCTCCTCCGTCTCGGCGAGGGCGATCTCCGGGCGCTGCCGTTCGCGGAGCGGCGTGCCCGGCTCGAGGACTGGTATCGGAGGTCGCCGCGATCCTCGCTCGATCTCTCGCCGCTCATCCCCTTCTCGAGCTGGGAGGAGCTTCGCGCGCTGCGTGCCGGCACCCGCAAGCCCGGGATCGAGGGCCTCATGCTGAAGCGCGCCGATGCGCCCTACCATTCGGGGCGGCACGCGGGGCTCTGGCTCAAATGGAAGCGCGACGCGCTCACCGCCGATTGCGTCCTCATGTATGCCCAGCGCGGCCAGGCCGACGCCGCATCCTTCTATGGCGATCTCACTTTCGGGGCCTGGCGCGCGAAGACGCTGGTTCCCGTGGGCAAGACGTGTCTCGGTCGGGGCGATTCCGCGCTGCTGGAGATCGATCGCTGGGTGCGCGGGCACACGGTTGAGCGCTACGGCCCCGTGCGCGAGGTGTCGCCGGGCCTCGTGCTGGAGATCGCCTTCGAGGGCGTGGCGGCCTCGCGTCGGCACAAATCCGGCCTCACGCTCCGCTCGCCACGCGTCGCGCGCATCCGCTGGGACAAGCCCATGGAAGAGGCGGAGACGGTGGAGGCGCTGGCGCGGCTTGCGGGGTGAGGCGGCTAGACCAGCCCCAGCATCCGCTCGAGCGCGCCACAGAGCATCTGGCCCAGCGTGATGTGCATCTCCTGGATGCGCGCGGTGACGCGGGAGGGGACGATCACGAGGGGATCGGCGATGCCTGGGAGCATGCCGCCGTCATTACCGCTCAAGGCTGCCGCGCCGAGGCCGAGCTCGCGCGCGACCTCGAGGCCGCGCACGACGTTGCGGCTGCGACCGGAGGTGCTGATGCCAATGGCGAGGTCGCCCGCGCGGCCCAGCGCCTGCACCTGGCGCGCAAAGATCTGGTCGAAGCCCATGTCGTTGCCAATCGCCGTCAGTGCCGAGGTGTCCGTGGTGAGCGCGATCGCGGGGATGGGCGCACGGTCGCGGACGTAGCGCACGGCGAGCTCGGTCGCGAGGTGTTGCGCGTCGCCGGCGCTGCCGCCATTGCCGAAAAAGAGCAGCTTGCCGCCGCCCTTCAGACTCGTCGCTGCGGCCTCGCAAAGGCGCAGGAACGGCGCCTCGCATTGTGCGAGCGTGGCGCGCAGCACGGTCGCGTGCTCATCGAGCTCGGTGCGGTAGAATGATTTCAGATCCATCTCGCCCCGCATCGGGGCGATCATCGGAGAGGGCGCCGGGGCTTTCAACCGGTATTTCCGGTCCGCCCCGGCGCAGGCGTCTCAGTGGTGGTAGCCGCCGTGATAGCCGCCGCCACCGTGGTAGTAGCCGCCGCCGTGGTAATAGCCGCCGTGGTAGTAGCCGTTTGGGCCGAATACGACGCCGACCGAGAACGGGAAATATGGCGCCGGATAATAAGGCGCCGGCGCGTAATAGGCTGGGTACGGCGCGTAATAGCCGTAGGGGTAAGGCGGGTAGTAGGGTGCGTAAGCTCCGGGGACGCCGACGCCAACGGCAACGACGGTGCCCGCCTCGGCCTTGGGCGCGGTGAAGAGCATTGCCGCGCCGACGACAGCGGCAAGGGCGCTGAGCCCAAGCGCGCGGAAAACTGGCAGTGATTTCATGACTCTATCTCCTGGCTTCGCGGCTTGCTCTCGCCCTTGCCCGGAAGGCGGCAATGCCGCGTTCACGGGAACATATAGTGAGTTCTGGCTCAATTCATCCCCTGCCGATCGGCGAATCTTCTTAGGATGTGATTCTGGTCACAGGCGAGCACGAGGGTATGCCCGAGCCATCCCGGAAACGCGCGTTGATCCTCGACCGCGACGGGGTCGTCAACGAGGACACCGGCTATCTCCATCGCATCGAAGAATGCCGCTTCGTCGCCGGCGTATTCGAGATGGTCGCACAATTCGCGCGAGCGGGGTTCCTTACGGTGATCGCTACCAATCAATCCGGCATCGGCCGGGGATTCTACGGCGAGGAGGATTACGAGAGGCTGATGGCCTGGATAAAGTCGGAGTTCGCGCGCCGGGGAACGCCGATCGCGGCCGCCTATCATTGCCCGGATCACCCCACGGAAGGGATCGGCCGCTATCGCCGCGCCAATCCCTGGCGGAAGCCCGACCCGGGCATGCTGCTGCAGGCCGCCGCCGATCTCGGCCTCGATCTCGCGCGCTCCTGGACCGTTGGCGACAAGGACAGCGACATCGAGGCCGGCCGTGCCGCCGGAGTCGGCACGCTCGTGCGCTACGATCCGCTTGCGCCCAAGGTTGAGCGATGCCAGGACTTCTGGGTGGTGCCGCGGCTCGCGGAGGTGGCGGCGCTCTTGGCCCGGGAGGAGGGCGCGTGAAGGTTCTGGTGACGGGCGGCGCGGGCTTCATCGGCACCTCCGTGGTGCGGCATCTCCTCGCCGCGGGCCACGCGGTGGCGAACCTCGACAAGCTCACCTATGCGGGCTCGAACCCGCCCTTGGGCACCCTCGCGGCGCCCGGCCGCTATTGGCTCGAGGTCGCGGACATCGCCGACCGCGCCGCGGTCGAGCGCGTCTTCAAGACGCATGCGCCCGACGCCGTCATGCACCTTGCCGCCGAGACGCATGTCGACCGCTCGATCGACCGGCCCGATGATTTCATCGCGACCAATCTCGTCGGCACCTTTACGCTGCTCGAGGTCGCGCGCGCGTGGTGGCAGCAGCTCAAGGGCGAGGCGAAGGCGCGCTTCCGCTTCCACCACATCTCGACCGACGAGGTCTTCGGCTCGCTCGGGCCGGAGGGCCGCTTCACCGAGGAGACATCCTTCCGTCCCAACAGCCCCTACGCCGCGAGCAAGGCCGGGGCCGACCACCTAGCGCGCTCCTGGCATCGGACATATGGGCTTCCCGTGGTCACCACGAACTGCTCCAACAATTACGGACCCTGGCAGTTCCCGGAGAAGCTGATTCCCTTGATGATCCTCAACGCGATCGATGGCAAGCCGCTGCCTGTCTATGGCGCCGGCGCCAACGTGCGCGATTGGCTCTACGTCGGCGATCACGCGACGGCGCTGGCACTGGTGCTGGAGCGCGGAAGGCTCGGAGAGACCTACAACATCGGCGGCGGCGAGGAGCGGCAGAACATCGAGGTGGTGCGGCTCCTCTGCGCGCTCCTCGACGAGGCGCTGCCGGACTCGCCGCACCGCCCGCACCGCAAGCTCATCGCCTATGTCGAGGACCGGCCGGGCCACGATCTCCGATACGCCATCGACGACAGCAAGCTCCGCCGCGAGTTCGGCTGGCGTCCGCGCGAGAGTCTGGAGAGCGGCCTGCGCAAGACCGTGCGCTGGTATCTCGACAATCGCGCCTGGTGGGAGCCGATTCGCGCGGGCGTCTACCGCGGCGAGCGGCTGGGGCGGGGAAGGCGCGCATGAAGGGCATCATCCTCGCCGGCGGCTCCGGCACGCGGCTTTATCCGCTGACGCGCGCGCTCTCGAAGCAGCTCCTGCCGGTCTACGACAAGCCCATGATCTATTACCCGCTCTCGACGCTGATGCTGGGCGGGATAAGGGACATCCTCATCATCACGACGCCCGCGGACGCGCCGCTCTTCAAGGCCCTTCTCGGCGACGGCGCGCCCTGGGGCATCCGCGTCGCCTATGCGGAGCAGCCGAAGCCCGAGGGCCTGGCGCAGGCCTTCCTCATCGGCCGCGACTTCCTCGCGGGCGAGGGTGCGGCGCTCATCCTCGGCGACAACCTCTTCTACGGCGACGGCCTCACGCAGATGCTCGCGCGGGCGATGGTGCGGGCGAAGGGCGCCACCGTCTTCGCCTATCGCGTGAGCGAGCCCGAGAGCTACGGCGTCGTCGAGTTCGACTCCGCGGGCCATGCGGTCTCGATCGAGGAGAAGCCGAAAGCGCCGCGCTCGGATTGGGCGGTGACGGGCCTCTATTTCTACGACCGCGAGATCGCGAAGGTGGCGTCCGGCATCAGGCCCTCCGCACGCGGCGAGCTCGAGATCACCGACGTGAACAAGGCCTATCTTGCGGCCGGCACGCTCGCGGTCGAGCGGCTCGGGCGCGGCTATGCCTGGTTCGACACCGGTACGCACGACAGCCTGATCGAGGCCTCGGAGTTCGTGCGCACGCTCGAGAAGCGCACGGGCCAGAAGATCGGCTGCATCGAGGAGGTGGCGTTCCGCCAAGGCTTCATCGACGCGGCTCAGCTCCTACGCCTTGCCGATCCCCTCAAGAAATCGGAATACGGCGCCTATCTCGAGCGCCTCGCGCGCGAAGGGCCGGGAGCGTGAGCGAGCGCGGCTACGCGATCGTCGGCTTGGGCTACGTCGGCCTTCCCGTGGCGCTCGCCTTCGCGCGCGCCTTCGAGCCTGTGCTGGGCTTCGACGTCTCGTCCGAGCGCATCTCCGAGCTTCGCCGCGGGGAGGATCGGACGCGGGAGGTCGCGGCCGAGGCGCTGCGCTCGACCTCCCTCCGCCTCACCGACGATCCCGCTGCGCTCGCGGAGGCGAGCTTCCTCGTGGTCGCGGTGCCCACTCCCATCGACGAGCAGCGGCGGCCCGATTTGCGCGCGCTGCTCTCGGCCTGCCGTCTCATCGGTCCCGCGCTGAGGAAGGGCGCGGTCGTGGTCTTCGAATCGACGGTCTATCCCGGGCTTACCCGCGAGATCTGCGGCCCCGCGCTGGCCGCGGCCTCGGGTCTCCGCGCGGGCGAGGATTTCAAGCTCGGCTACTCGCCCGAGCGCATCAATCCCGGCGACCCCAAGCATCGCTTCGAGAGCATCGTCAAGGTGGTCGCGGGCGAGGATGCGGAGACGCTCGAGCGCGTCGCCCGCGCCTATGGCGCCGTCGTCCCCGCGGGCATCCACCGCGCGCCCTCGATCGAGGTGGCGGAAGCCGCGAAGGTGCTGGAGAACACCCAGCGCGACCTCAATATCGCTCTAATGAACGAGCTCGCGCTCATCATGGATCGCCTGGGCCTGCGCACCGCGGACGTGCTCGCGGCGGCCGGCACCAAATGGAATTTCCTGCCCTTCACGCCGGGCCTGGTCGGCGGCCATTGCATCGGCGTCGATCCCTATTACCTCACGGCGAAGGCCGAGGCGGTGGGCTATCTTCCGCAGGTGATCCTCGCGGGCCGCCGCATCAACGACAGCATGGGCGGCTTCATCGCCCAACGTCTGGTGAAGCTTTTGATCGCCGCCGACCGCTCCGTCCGCGGCGCGCGGGTGGGCATATTGGGCCTTGCCTTCAAGCCCGACGTGCCCGACCTCCGCAACAGCCGCGTCCCCGACATCGTCGCCGAGCTCCGCGGCTTCGGCATCGAGGCGCTTGTGCACGATCCCCTCGTCGACGCCAACGAGGCGCGGCGCGACTACGGGATCGAGCTCGCGAGTGCCGAGGCTCTGGCGCGGCTCGATGCGCTCGTCATCGCGGTGCCGCACCGCCTCTTCCGCGAGCGGCCGCTCGCGCGATATCTCGACGCGGTGGCGTCGAAGGGTGTGGTGGTCGACGTGAAGTCGGCGCTGGAGCCGGTAGCGGTTCCGGAAGGGCTGAGTTATTGGAGCCTATGAGGGCAGTCGCCCTCACCCTCCCGCGCGAAGCGCGGGGGGGTGAGTGTCCCGCCGGTTAGCGTACGGCCAGCGCTTTTGGCTCTTGGCCGGCGCATTCCGAGACGAGCCGCCCCAGCAGCTCCCGCACCCTCGCCTCATCCCGCGCCGCCGCCGTCGCTGCGAGCGCGTCGAGCAGCGGAGCGAGGGTCGCGTGGTCGAGGCTCCGCGGTGCCGCGAGGCGGATCGCGGGAATGCGGGTCGGAGAAAGCTCCTCGTCGCCGTAAAAGAGCTCCTCGTGCAGCTTCTCGCCGGGGCGGAGGCCGATGAACTCGATCTTGACGTCCTGCTCGGGCCGCAATCCCGTCAGGCGAATCATCTGGCGCGCGAGATCCACGATCTTCAGAGGCTCGCCCATGTCGAGGACGAAGATCCGGCCGCGCGCGTCCGTCTCAAGGGCGAGTGCCGCCGATTGCAGCACCAGCTCCACCGCCTCGCGCACGGTCATGAAGAAGCGCGTGATCTCCGGATGTGTCACCGTGAGCGGGCCGCCTCGGGCGAGCTGGTGCTGGAAGAGCGGCACCACCGAGCCCGTCGAGCCCAGGACGTTGCCGAACCGCACCGTCACGTAGCGAGTGCCGCCGGCATGGCGGCCCTCCGCGAGATCGAGCGCCTGGCAGGTCATCTCGGCGACGCGCTTCGTCGCGCCCATGACGTTCGCGGGATTGACGGCCTTGTCCGTGGATATCATCACCATCGCCGCGACGCCGTGCGCGCGGCAGGCCTCGGCGACGTGGCGCGTGCCGAGCGCGTTGGTGAGCGCGCCCTCGATCGGATGGGCCTCGACGATGGGGACGTGCTTGAGCGCCGCCGCGTGGAAGACGAGGTCCGGCTTCTCCGCCGCGATCAGTCCCGCGATCGCCGCGCGCTCGCGGACGTCGCCGATCACGGCGAGCCGCGAGAGCGCGGGATGCGCCTCCAGCATCTCGCGGTCGATCCCGTAAAGCTGGTACTCGCTGCTGTCGAAGAGGACGAGGCGGGCGGGCGCGAGCGCCGCCGTCTGCCGCACGAGCTCGGAGCCGATGGTGCCGCCGGCGCCGGTAACGAGGACGCGGCGCCCGGCGACGAGCGCCTGCATACTTGGCCGGTCCAGCACAGCCTGCGGCCGGCCCAGCAGGTCCTCGATCGCGACGGGCTCGATCCGCGCCCGACCGTCACCGTCGGTCGTCTTGAACTCGGTCATGCGCGGAAGGCGGGCCAGCGGGATCGCGAGCCGGTCGGAGAGATCGAGGAGGCGGCGCACCGTCGCGCCGTCGGTGCCTTGGGCCGCGACGATGAGGCGTTGCGGCCGCTCGTCGCGGCGGTCGAGCGCATCGACGACCTCCGCGAGCGTATCGATCGTGCCGCGTACCGGCACGCCCGCGACCTCACGGCCGACGCCGCCCGCGCGCTCCGCGATGAGGCCCACGACCTCGTAGGGCGCCTCGGGGTCGCGCGCCATCTCCCGGATAAAGGCGTGGGTGCTATCGCTTATACCGACCAGCAGGACGGGAATCGCCGGCGCGCTCCGGCGCTGCAGCAGCCGGCGGATCCCGTGATCCCTGATCGCGCGGTAGACGAAGCGCGGGCCGCCCAGGAACGCCAGCATCACGAGCCAGCAGATCACCAGCACCGAGCGTGGCATTGCCTCGAGCCTGGTCGTCGCGAAGAATGCGAAGAACGAGACCGCGATGACCAGCGTGCTCGCGCGCACCAACGCCAGCAGGTCCGGGAGCGAGGCGTACCGCCAGATGCCGCGATAGACGCCGGTCACGAGGAAGATGCCGGCCGCGATCGCGGCGAAGCCCAGCGTGTAGAAGGTGAGGAGACTGCGCGGGAGAATCCAGAAGTCGTCGCCATAGCGCAGATACATCGACAGCAGCAGCGCCAGCCCCGACATCATGACGTCGTGGACGAGGGCGCCGATGGCGCGGGTGCCGTGCAGCAGCGCGGCGGTCGGGCGGGGAGCCATCGGCCCTGAGTATTAAGGGATGCGCAGGCGGAGGGGCAATCTTATTCCCCGCGCGGGATTGCGCGGCCGGGCCCGCGGGCCCACACTCCCCGCGGGACGCGTCATGACCTTTCTCCTGAGCAAGATCCTCGGCGTCGTCGCCGCGCCCGGGAATTTTCTGGCGCTGCTGCTGGCCGCGGGCGCGCTTTGGGCGGTGCTGAGCGGCAGGCGCCGGGGCTTCGGCCTCGTCGCCACGGCTGCGGCCGCGCTCGTCGCGCTTACAGTGCTGCCGATCGGGGAGTGGCTGCTCCTGCCCCTCGAGGACCGGTTCGCGCCACCCGCGACGCTGCCGGAGCGGATCGACGGCATCGTCGTTCTCGGCGGCGGCGTCGACGAGGAGGTGAGCGAGGCGCGCGGACAAATCCAGCTCACCGCGGCAGGCGAGCGCCTCGTGATCGGGGCGCTCCTCGCACGGCGCTTTCCTGCGGCGCGGGTCGTCCTCGCCGGCGGCAACTCCCGCGTCTTCACCAGCGGTCCAGCGGAATCGGAGGCGATGCGGACGTACTTCGTCGAGGAAGGCGTGGAGGCGCGGCGTATCACCATCGAGACCCGCTCGCGCACGACTTATGAGAACGTGCGCTTCGCGCAGGAGGTGGCGTTGCCGAAGCCGGGCGAGACCTGGCTCCTCGTGACCTCGGCGTCCCATATGCCGCGCGCTGTCGGCACCTTCCGGGGCCTCGGCTGGCTGGTGCTCCCTTATCCCGTGAACTACCAGACCACCGGGGAATTGGAGCTACTCTCACAGCTCTCGTTGGCGCGCGAGCTCGTGCTGGTGACGACGGCCTTGCACGAATGGGCCGGGCTCGTTCTCTATCGCCTCGCCGGCCGCACCGACGAGCTGCTGCCGGGGCCGCGCTAGGCTCGCCGCTACGCGATCGCTATACTTTCCGCAGAGGTCCGGGAAGGCGATGCGTGCGCGATCGAGACAGCTTCTTTGGCGCGGCGGGGCGGGGGCGCTCGGCCTCCTCGCGCTCGTGGCGACGCTGCTGCTGATCCTGCCGCCTCCGAAGCGCTCGGACCGGTATTTCGTCATCGATGGAGATACGATCTCGGTGCGGCCGGGCAAGTGTCTGCTGTCGCACCTGCGGCTGCGCTGCTTAAGCAAGCGGCTGCGGCTCTTCGGCGTGGACGCCTTCGAGCGCACGCAGACCTGCCGCGACGCCGACGGCCAGGTCTGGGCCTGCGGCGACGTGGCGACGCGCCGTTTGCAGGAGCTGGTAGAGACACCGGGCTTCGGCTGCCAGGTGGATCCGGAGTTCGTCGACCGTCACGCCCGCGAGTTCGCGGTTTGCACCGCAAAGGGCGAGGACGTGGGCGGGGTCCTCGTCTCGGAGGGGCTCGCCTTCGCCTACGGCCGCCGCACCCGCTACGTAGCGATCGAGGAGAAGGCCAAGGCCGAGCATCGTGGAGCCTGGGCCGGGACCTTCGTGCGGCCGCAGTTCTACCGCAGCGGCGCCCGCGGCTAGCACCGCCGCCCGCGGCGGTCGAGCGCGGAGAGAAGGGCTGCGGTGACGGCGATGCCGAGGCCGAGAGCGGGGAGCGGCTTCCACACCGAGAGCACGGCCGACCCCACGAGCGCGCAGTTCCCCGCGATGATCCAGAGCACGACCTTCCCGTGATTGCCATCCGGGCGGAGTGCGCGCTGGTAGAAGTGGCGCCTGTGCGCGCGCCAAACGCGCTCGCCCGAGGCAATGCGCGCGAGGAGGGTGAGGGTGGCGTCCGCGAGGTAATAGAGCGGCAGCAGCAGTGCCGGAATCCAATAGCCGCGCCCCGCCAGCAGCAGCAGGAGCCAGCCTGCCATGAAGCCCAGCGGCACGCTCCCGACGTCGCCGAGGAAAACGCGTGCTGGATGCCAGTTCCAGGGTAGGAAGGCGAGCGCGCCAGCCGCGAGCGCCACCATAAGCAGCAGATATCCACCGGAGGCGACGCCGGTGAGCGCACCGACGAAAGCAAGGCCGAAGCCGATGGAGGCGGTCTCGCTCGCGGTAATCCCGTCGATTCCATCCATGAAATTGTAGAGGTTGAGGAACCAGGTCCAGAGGAGGACGGTTGCGGCGGCGTCGAGCGCGGGCGGCAGCAAGCCCTGGAACTCGCGACCGCGATCGGGCAGCGCCAGCAATCCCGTCACGGCGATGAGCACGTGAAAGCCGAGCCGCACGATCGCCGACACGTGCGTGAGGTCGTTGAGCCAGGAGAGCGCCGCAAGCGCAAAGCCGAGGCAGCAGACTAGCAGCGTCTCCGGCGGCGCCATGCCGGCGGTGGCGAGGCCGAGCCAGGCCAGCAGCACCGACGAGGCCACCGCGATGCCGCCGCCCTTGGGAACCGGGCGCTCGTGCGATGAGCGCTCGACGGGATGATCGAGGATCATCCGCTGCCGCAGCCAATACGTGACCGCGCCGGTTCCCGCCCAGCTCGCGACGAACACCAACGCCGTCAGAAGCAGCAGTATCGTCATGGCGGTCGCCGGCGCGGCATGCCGCCCTTATAGCAGAGGCGCCGCACTGCCACGGCCGCGGGTATAGCCGGCAGGTGCCATAGCGCTGCAATCGACGCAGCCTGTGATTTCGCCAAGTGGAGTTAGTTTACTTTCAATAAGTTATCAGAGCATAGGTAAGCTTGCTAATCGAGAGCCTGCTTACTATCTTATCGATATGACGGCCCCTCCCGAGCAAGGTTTCGGCTTCCTGCTGCACGACATCGCACGACTCCTGCGGAAGCGATTCGACCAGCGCGCGCGTGTCCTCGGCCTCTCTCGCGCGCAGTGGCAGGTGCTGGCGCATCTGCACCGGCACGAAGGCATCAATCAGCGTGGGCTCGCGGAGATACTGGAGATCGAGAGCGTGACGCTGGGACGGCTCGTCGACCGGCTCGAGGCCGACGGCTGGATCGAGCGCCGCGCCGATCCCGGCGACCGCCGCGCACGCCGGCTCTTCACGACCGCCAAGGTTGCGCCGGTACTCGAGCGAATGTGGGCGCTCGGCGCCATGACGCGCGAGGAGGCGCTCGCGGGGCTGGCGCCCGCGGAGCGGCAGACCCTCTTGGCTGCTCTTGAGAAGATCCGCGGCAATCTCTCCGAGCGCGGTGGGCTCCGGCTCGCGGAGGAGCCAGAAGCGAGCGACGAGATCGCGGCGTCCGGCCGGAGGGCCCGCCATGGCTGAGCGCTCGGGGCGCTACTCGAAGGGGCTGCTCGAGCGCCGAGGCGTGCGCTTCCTGCTGCTCGCGCTTGGGCCGGCGGTGCTCATTCTGGGGGCCGCATATTTCTACGTGACGGGCGGGCGCTACGTCTCGACCGACGACGCCTTCGTCCGCGCCGACAAGGTTCAGATCAGCAGCGACGTCGCGGGCCGCGTCGTCGCGGTGGAAGTCCGCGACAACCAGGTCGTCGCCAAGGGTACGCTCCTGTTCCGGATCGACGACGGTCCCTTCAAGATCGCGCTGGCACGCGCGGAGGCGCAGCTCTCCGCCGCGCGCGACGCGATCTCGGCGCTCAAGGCGACGTATCGCCAGAAGCAGGCGCAGCTGCAGCAGGTCAAGGACACGCTCGAATACATGCGCCGCGAGCTCGACCGGCAGCAGCGCCTCCTCAGCACCAGCGCCGTCTCGGTCGCGCAGTTCGACCTCGCCCGGCACAACTACGACATGGCGCGCCAGCAGGTCGCATCCGTCGACCAGGAGCTCGCGCAGACGCTCGCGAGCCTCGGCGGCAACCCCGACATCGAGATCGACGCGCATCCCCAGGTGCGCCAGGCGATGGCTGCGCGCGACCAGGCGGCGCTCGATCTCTCTCATACGATGATCGATGCCCCGGATGACGGCATCGCCGCCAAGGTCGACTTGCGCCCGGGGCAATATGTGCAGGCCGGCCAGCCGGTCTTCGCTTTGGTGGAGATCCACAGCCTCTACATCGAGGCCAACGTCAAAGAGACGGACCTCACGCATCTGAAGGCGGGCCAGGCCGCGACGATAGAGGTCGATAGCTACCCCGGCCGGCAGTGGCGCGCCGTCGTAAGCAGCTTGAGCCCTGGGACCGGCTCGGAATTCTCGATTCTGCCGCCGCAAAACGCGACCGGCAACTGGGTCAAGGTGGTGCAGCGCGTGCCGGTGCGCCTCCACCTCGCGCCTGGCGAGGCGACCAACGGGCTCCGCGCTGGCATGAGCGTCACCGTCGACATCGACACCGGCCACCAGAATTACTTGCCCGGACCGATCGCCCGCGCGCTCGGTCGTGACACCAGCCGCAGGAACGGCGAGGAATAATGAGCACGGTCGGGGCTTCCGCCGTGCGTGGCTCCGACGGCAACCTCGCGATGATCACCATCTCCGTCATGCTCGCGACGGTGATGCAGGTGATCGACACCACTATCGCCAACGTGGCGTTGCCGCACATGCAGGGCGGGCTCTCCACGACCCAGGATCAGACCGCCTGGGTGCTCACTTCCTACATCGTCGCGGCCGCGATCGCGACGCCGCTCACGGGCTGGTTCGCGGGGCGCTGGGGGCGGAAGCGCCTCTTCCTGATCTCGGTGGTGGGTTTCACGATTGCCTCGATCCTCTGCGGCGCAGCGCAGTCGCTGGCGCAGATCGTGATCTTCCGCCTCTTCCAGGGCGTCTTCGGTGCGGCGCTGGTGCCGCTCTCCCAGGCGACACTCCTCGACGCCTATCCCCGCGAGAAGCACGGCTACGCCATGGCACTCTGGGGCGTGGGCGTGATGATCGGGCCGATCTTCGGGCCGACGCTCGGCGGCTGGCTCACCGAGAGCTACAGCTGGCGTTGGGTCTTCTACATCAACGTCCCCGTGGGGATACTGGCATTCCTCGGCATCGCCACCTTCATGTCCGAGCACCGTATGGAGAAGTCTCGGCCCTTCGACTTTTTCGGTTTCGCCATGCTGAGCCTCGCCGTCGGCGCCTGCCAGATGCTGCTCGATCGCGGCGAGCTCAAGGACTGGTTCTCCTCGACGGAGATCGTGGTCGAGGCTGCGCTCGCGGGGCTCGGCCTCTATACCTTCATCGTCCATTCCATGACGGCGGAGCACCCGTTCGTCGATCCGCGGCTGCTGCGCGACCGCAATTTCGTCTCGGGCGTGCTCTGCATCGCCGTGATCGGCGTCGTCCTCTTCGCGACGCTCGCCCTCCTGCCGCCGCTGATGCAGGATCTGCTCAACTATCCCGTTTTCACTACTGGCGTGATCCTCGCGCCGCGGGGGATTGGCACGATGATCTCCATGATCGTCGTGGGCCGGATCATGACGCGCGTCGACACGCGGCTTCTCGTCCTGCTGGGCCTCGCGCTGACGGCGCTCTCGCTCTATGAGATGACGGGCATGTCGCTGCAGGCCGACGAGTGGTTTCTGATCCGCACCGGCGCGCTCCAGGGGCTCGGCATCGGCTTCGTGTTTCCGCCTTTGAGCACGATCGCCTTCACGACGTTGCCGCCGCAGCTTCGCACCGAGGCCGCCGGCATCTTCAGCCTGATGCGCAACATCGGCGCGAGCATCGGCATCTCCGTCGTCGAGACGATCCTGGTGCGCACGATCCAGGTGAACCACCAGGAGCTCGCCGAGCATCTCAATCCCTTCGCGGCCGCTCTCCGCGCGCTTCCGCCCGAGAGCCTTTGGAACATGCGCACGTCCCTGGGGCTCGCGATGATGGACGGCGAGATCAACCGGCAGGCCGCGATGCTCGCCTATGTCGCCGACTTCAAGTTCATGATGATCGTGACGCTCTCGATAGTGCCGCTCCTGCTGCTGCTCCGCGGCGGCCATCCGAAGCCCTCGACCGAAGAGCGCCTCGAAGCCGCCGTCGAAGCTGCGCTCGATTGAGCCCGCATCAGATCTCGTCCGGCGCCGAGAAGGCCGTGAGCGCGCCCAGATCGCTGATGCGCACGGTCATGCCGCTCACTTCGACGCCGTGCGCGCGCAAGGCCGCGAAGGCGCGCGAGAGATGCTCCGGGCTCGTGCCGAGCCGCGCCGCCAGGAGCTGCTTGTCGTAAGGCAGCACGACCTTGGGCTCGCCGCCACGCTCGCTCGCGAGCGCCAGCAGGAAGCAGCCGAGCCGCTGCGCGGCCGAGCGCAGCTTCAGGTCCTTTATCTGCCGCACCATTTTCCGGTACTGCAGCGAGAGCGAGGCGAGCATGCGCAGCGCGAGGCCCGCCTCGCTCGCAATGAGCGCGCGCAGCGGAGCCGCGGGGATCAACAGCAGCCGCGCCGGCGCGATGGTCCGGGCCGACATGAGAAAGGGCGCGTCCGTGAGCACGGCCGCGAGGATGAACATGTCGACGGGAGTTACGACCTCGACGACCGCGACGGTCCCGTCGGGCGCAGCGCCGCTCAGCGCGACTTGTCCCTCCAGAAGGATGTGCAGTGCCTTGGGCAACTCGCCCTGGCGGAAAAGCTCCGTGCCCGCGGGGACGGAGCGCCGCTCGCCAATACCAGCGATGTGCGCGAGCGTCGCGCCCGGAAGATCCGCGAAGATCGGAACGTCGCGCAGCGGGGCAACGATGTCGCTCATCGAGAACCATTTCTCCCATTGCCAAGCAAGCGCATGACAACATTGCGGCGCCGACTTGATAAATGTCAAACCCGGCGGGCCGCTTGATAATTATCAAGAGTGCTTGATTTTATTGATATTTTGACCTGGATCAAAGCTACCGGCCGCTTGAACCCATAAACGTCTCGCGCAATGAATCGCGACGGATTCGCTCGCGATCTCCGTCAGCGCGATAGGGGCGAGCATGGCCAATTCAATCGTTTCTCCGCAAAAGCCCGCGGCAGCCGCGGAACTCTCCGCCTCTGCCGTCGATTACGGGGGGCAGACGCGGGCGCTCGCCGCGAGCACCGTCTCCTTCACCGTCTGCTTTGCGGTCTGGACGATCTTCGCGATCATCGGAGTGCAGCTCAAGCAAAACCTCGGCCTCAATGACACCGAGTTCGGCCTGCTCGTGGGGACGCCGATCCTCACGGGATCGCTGACGCGGCTGTTCCTCGGCATCTGGACCGACCAGTACGGGGGCCGCATCGTCTACACGCTGCTCATGCTTTCGGCGGCGGTCGCGACCTTCCTCCTATCTTACGCCACCACATACCCGATGCTGCTGCTGGCGGCGCTTGGCGTGGGTCTTTCCGGCGGCTCCTTCGCGGTGGGGATCGCCTATACCTCGCGCTGGTATCCGCGCGAGCAACAGGGAACGGCGCTCGGCATCTTCGGCATGGGGAATGTCGGCGCCGCCGTCACCAAGTTCCTGGCGCCATTCGTTATGGTCGCCTTCGGCTGGCAGACGGTCGCCGTCGTCTGGGCGGCGGTCCTGGCTGCGACGGCTGTCGTCTTTTACTTCGTCACCGACGACGATCCCCTGCACCGCGCCCGTCGCGCTCGTGGCGAGAGGGCGCGTTCCACGATGATGGAGCTTGCGCCGCTCAAGAACATGCAGGTCTGGCGCTTCTCGCTCTATTACTTCTTCGTCTTCGGCGGCTTCGTGGCGCTCGCGCTCTGGCTGCCGCGCTATTACGTCGGCGTCTACAAGCTCGACATCGAATGGGCGGGCGTGCTCGCGGCGATGTTCTCGCTGCCGGCCTCGCTCTTCCGCGTGCTCGGCGGCTGGCTTTCGGACAGGCGCGGCGCGCGCTTCGTCATGTACGTGACCTTCGGCGTGAGCGCGGTCTGCACCTTCCTCCTGAGCTATCCGCCCACCGAATACGTCGTGCAGGGAATTCAGGGACCGATCCATTTCTCCTTCGGCCTGGGCTTCGTGCCTTTCACGATCCTGACCTTCACGCTGGGCTTCTTCATGGCGCTCGGCAAGGCCGCAGTCTACAAGCACATTCCCGTCTACTACCCCGATCACGTCGGCGCCGTCGGCGGCGTCGTCGGCATGATCGGTGGCCTCGGCGGCTTCGTGCTGCCGATCGCCTTCGGGCTCATGAACGACCTCGTGGGCGTCTGGACCAGCTGCTTCATGCTGATGTTCCTGATCGTCGTAGTGAACCTCACCTGGATGCACTTCGCCATCCGGCGCATGGAGCGCGCCTTGCTGCCGGCGCCGGAGACCCGGCGCTTCCTGCCGGAGCTCGAGGCCGGCGCGACGCTCGCGGAATGGGAACCCGAGGACTCTCGCTTCTGGGAGGCGAAGGGGAGGGCGATCGCAACCCGCAATCTTGCGATCTCGATCCCCGCGCTCCTGCTCTCCTTCGCGGTCTGGATGGTCTGGAGCGTGGTCGTAGTGCGCCTGCCGGCGATCGGGTTCAACTATAGCAACGATCAACTCTTCTGGCTCGCATCTCTGCCTGGCATCTCCGGCGCGCTCCTGCGCATCGTCTATTCCTTCGTCGTCCCGATCTTCGGCGGGCGCACCTGGACCGTCTTCAGCACTGCGACCTTGCTCGCGCCCGCGATCGGAATCGGGCTTGCGGTCCAGAATCCCAACACTAGCTATGCGGTGATGCTGGTGCTGGCGCTGCTGTGCGGCCTCGGCGGCGGCAATTTCGCCTCGAGCATGTCCAACATCAGCTTCTTCTTCCCGAAGAGCCAGAAGGGCATGGCGCTCGGCCTCAACGCCGGGCTCGGCAATCTCGGCGTGAGCGTCGTTCAGCTCGTGGTGCCGTTTGTTATAACCATGAGCGTCTTCGGAGCGTTGGGAGGCGCGCCGCAAGCGCTCTCCGCCGGCACCAAGCTCTGGCTGCAGAACGCGGGTTATATCTGGGTACCCTTCATCGTCGCGGCCGTGATCGCGGCGTGGGTGGGCATGAACGACGTCGCGAGCGCCAAGGCCTCGCTGACCGACCAGCTTGTCATTCTCAAGCGCAAGCACAATTGGATCATGTGCTGGCTCTACATCGGAACCTTCGGCTCCTTCATCGGCTATTCCGCGGGCTTCCCGTTGCTGACGAAGATCGAATTTCCCAGCGTCAACCCGCTCGCCTACGCCTTCCTGGGACCGCTCGTGGGCGCGCTCACGCGCGCGGCGAGCGGCGGTATCTCCGACCGCTTCGGTGGCGCGCGCGTGACGCTCGGCGTCTTCGCGGCGATGATCGCGGGTGTCCTCGGCGTGCTCTACTTCCTGGGCATCCGGACGGAGCCCGGCGCCTTCTGGGGCTTCCTCGGAAGCTTCCTGCTGCTCTTCGCGGCGAGCGGTGTCGGCAACGCCTCGACCTTCCAGATGATCCCGATCATCTGCGGCAGGGAGCGGGCGAAGTCCCTCGCGGGCGAGCCCGAGGCGGAAATCCGTCGCCAAGCGGAGAAGGAGAGTGCCGCGATCATCGGCTTCACCTCCGCGATAGCCGCGTTCGGCGCCTTCTTCATCCCCAAGACCTTCGGCAGCTCAATCGCCTTCACTGGCGGCCCCGAATACGCGCTCTACGTCTTTATTGCGTACTACGCCACCTGCATCGCCGCGACTTGGTGGTGGTACGTCCGGGCGGGCGCCGAGGCCAAGTGCTGACGCTGTCTCCTTCTGTCGCTCGAAAGACAAGCCCATGAGCCATTTCGTCGATCGCCTGCTGTTCTTCCGCAAGAACGTCGACGGCTTCTCCGGCAGCCACGGCGTCGTCACCCGCGAGGACCGCGGCTGGGAGGACAGCTACCGCCAGCGCTGGCAGCACGACAAGATCGTGCGCTCGACGCACGGCGTAAACTGCACGGGCTCCTGCTCCTGGAAGATTTACGTCAAGAACGGGATCGTCACCTGGGAGACACAGCAGACGGACTATCCGCGCACGCGCCCGGACATGCCGAACCACGAGCCACGCGGCTGCTCCAGGGGCGCCAGCTACTCCTGGTATCTCTACAGCGCCAACCGCCTCAAATACCCGCTGGTGCGCGGCGAGCTCATGCGCCGCTGGCGCGAGGCGCGCGCACGATTGGAGCCCATCGATGCCTGGCGCTCGATCGTCGAGGATCCCGTCGCGGCCCGCGCCTACAAGTCGATCCGCGGCTCCGGCGGCTTCGTGCGCGCGAAGTGGCGCGAGGTCGAGGAGATCGTCGCCGCCGCCAACGTCTACACCGTCAAGACCTATGGGCCCGACCGTGTCGCCGGGTTCTCTCCGATCCCCGCGATGTCGATGGTCTCCTACGCCGCGGGCGCGCGCTACCTCTCGCTGATCGGGGGCGTCTGCCTGAGTTTCTACGACTGGTATTGCGATCTCCCGCCCTCGAGCCCGCAGACCTGGGGCGAGCAGACCGACGTGCCCGAGAGTGCCGACTGGTACAATTCGTCCTTCCTCATCCTCTGGGGCTCGAATGTGCCGCAGACGCGCACCCCCGACGCGCATTTCTACACGGAGGTCCGCTACAAGGGCGCGAAGAGCGTGGTGATCACGCCGGACTACAGCGAGGCCGCGAAATTCGCGGATCTCTGGCTGCACCCGAAGCAGGGCACCGACGCCGCGCTCGCGATGGCCATGGGTCACGTGATCCTGAAAGAGTACCACCTCGCCAATAAGAGCCCGTATTTCGACGACTACTGCCGCAACTACACGGATATGCCGATGCTCGTGCGTCTGAAGAAGCGCGGCGCGGCCTTCGTGCCGGAGCGCTTCCTGCGGGCGAGCGATTTCTCCGACAAGCTCGGACAGCAGAACAATCCCGATTGGAAGACCGTTGCGGTCGACGAGCGCGACGGCGGCATTGTTCTCCCCAACGGCTCCGTCGGATTCCGCTGGGGCGAGCAGGGCAAATGGAACATTGAGCAGAAGGACGCCCGCGACGGCCGCGAGCGGACGCTCGCGCTGAGCCTGATCGACAAGCGCGACGAGGCGGTACCGGTGGCGTTTCCCTATTTCGGTGGACGGCCGCACCCGCGCTTCAAGAGCTCGGACCATCCCGCGGTGCTCGAGCGCAATGTGCCCGTGAAGAAAGTCGCGCTCGCGGACGGTGAGATCTACGTCGCGACCGTCTTCGATCTCATGATCGCGAATTACGGCATCGACCGCGGTCTCGGCGGTGGTAACGTCGCGAAGTCCTACGACGAGGATGCGCCCTACACGCCGGCCTGGCAGGAGACGATTACGGGCGTGCCGCGCGGACATGCGATCGCGGTCGCGCGCGAGTTCGCAGAGAACGCGCACAAGACCAAGGGCAAGTCGATGGTGATCCTCGGTGCCGGTCTCAATCACTGGTACCACATGGACATGATCTACCGCGGCATCATCAACATGCTCGTGATGTGCGGTTGCGTCGGCCAATCCGGAGGCGGCTGGTCGCATTACGTGGGCCAGGAGAAGCTCCGGCCGCAAACCGGCTGGACTGCGCTCGCCTTCGCGCTCGACTGGAGCCGGCCGCCGCGGCAGATGAACAGCACCTCCTTCTTCTATGCGCATACGAGCCAGTGGCGATACGAGAAGCTCGAGGTCGGCGAGATCCTCTCGCCGCTCGCGGAGCCCGAAGAGGTCCAAGGCAGCCTCGTCGACTTCAACGTGCGCGCGGAGCGCATGGGCTGGCTCCCCTCCGCGCCGCAGCTCGGCGAGAATCCCCTCGTCGTCACCAAGGCCGCGAAGTCAGCGGGCAAGGAGCCGGTCCCCTATGCCGTCGACGCGCTCAAGTCCGGCCGCCTCAAGATGGCGTCGGAGGATCCGGACAATCCCAAGAACTTCCCGCGCAATCTCTTCGTCTGGCGCTCGAATCTCCTGGGCGCGAGCGGGAAGGGGCACGAGTACTTCCTGAAATACCTCCTTGGCGCCGAACACGGCATCCAGGGCCGCGACCTCGGAGAGGAAGGCGGACAGAAGCCGCGCGAAGTGGTCTGGCATCCGCAGGGAGCGGAGGGAAAGCTCGATCTGCTGGTGACGCTGGACTTCCGGATGTCCACGACCTGTCTTTACTCCGACATCGTTCTGCCGACGGCGACCTGGTACGAGAAGAACGATCTCAATACCTCGGACATGCATCCCTTCATCCATCCGCTCTCGGCGGCGGTCGATCCCGCCTGGGAGAGCCGGAGCGATTGGGAGATCTACAAGGCGATCGCACGAAAGTTCTCGGAGCTCGCGCCCGGCCATCTCGGCGTCGAGCAGGATCTGGTGCTGACGCCTATCCTGCATGACACCCCCGGCGAGCTGGCCCAAGCGCTCGGCGTCAAGGACTGGAAACGAGGGGAATGCGAGCCACAGCCCGGCAAGACCATGCCGGCGATGACGGTCGTGGAGCGCGACTATCCCGCGGTCTACAAGAAATTCACGTCGGTCGGGCCGCTCCTCGACAAGCTCGGCAACGGCGGCAAGGGGATCGGCTGGAAGACCGCGCATGAGGTGGAGCTGCTGGGACAGCTCAACGGCATCGTGAGCGAGGAGGGCGTGAGCGCGGGGAGGCCGCGCATCGAGACCGACATCGATGCCTGCGAGGTGATCCTGACGCTAGCGCCCGAGACCAACGGCGAGGTCGCGGTGAAGGCCTGGCAGTCGCTCGGCACGATCACGGGCCGCGAGCACGCGCATCTGGCGCTGCCGCGCCAGGACGACAAGATCCGCTATCGCGACGTCCAGGCGCAGCCGCGCAAGATCATCAGCTCGCCGATCTGGAGCGGGCTCGAGAGCGAGCACGTGAGTTACAACGCCGGCTACACCAACGTGCACGAGCTCATCCCCTGGCGCACGCTCACAGGCCGGCAGCAGTTCTTCCAGGATCATCCCTGGATGCGCGCCTTCGGCGAGAGCCTCTGCGTCTACCGCCCGCCGGTCGACACCAAGACCGTGGCGCGCCTCGCGGAGGAGAAGAGCAACGGCAATCCCACCGTCGTCCTCAATTTCATCACGCCGCACCAGAAGTGGGGCATCCACAGCACCTACACCGACAACCTCATCATGCTCACGCTCTCGCGCGGCGGGCCGATCGTCTGGATCAGCGAGACCGATGCAAAAGCGATGGGCGTCGAGGACAACGACTGGATCGAGGCCTTCAACGCCAACGGCGCGCTCACCGCGCGCGCGGTCGTGAGCCAACGCGTGCCGCAGGGCATGTGCCTCATGTATCACGCGCAGGAGAAGATCGTGAACGTGCCCGGCAGCGAGGTGACCGGCCGGCGCGGCGGCATCCACAACTCGGTGACGCGCGCGGTGGTGAAGCCCACGCATATGATCGGCGGCTACGCTCATCAGAGCTACGGCTTCAACTACTACGGAACCGTCGGCGCCAACCGCGACGAGTTCGTGATCGTCCGCAAGATGAAGAAGGTCGACTGGCTGGAGCGGCCGCGCGCCGCATCCGCCGGCGCAAGGGAGGCCGCAGAATGAAGGTCCGTGCCCAAATCGCGATGGTGCTGAACCTCGACAAGTGCATCGGGTGCCACACCTGCTCCGTCACCTGCAAGAACGTCTGGACCTCGCGCGACGGCGTCGAATACGCCTGGTTCAACAACGTCGAGACCAAGCCCGGCGTGGGCTATCCCAAGGAATGGGAGAACCAGAGGAAGTGGAAGGGCGGCTGGACGCGCCGCGCCAACGGCAAGATCGTGCCGAAGATCGGCGGCAAATGGCGCGTGCTCGCGAACATCTTCGCCAATCCGGACCTGCCGGAGATCGACGACTACTACGAGCCCTTCACCTTCGACTACGGCCACCTCCAGACGGCGCCGGTCTCCGAGGCGGCTCCCACCGCGCGGCCGCGCTCGCTCATCAGCGGCGAGCGCATGGAGACCATCGCGGGCGGTCCCAACTGGGAGGAGATCCTCGGCGGCGAGTTCTCCAAGCGCAGCAAGGACGCGAACTTCGCGGATATCGAGAAGGAGATCTACGGGCAGTTCGAGAACACCTTCATGATGTATCTGCCGCGCCTGTGCGAGCACTGCCTCAATCCCTCCTGCGTCGCGGCCTGCCCCTCGGGCGCGATCTACAAGCGCGAGGAGGACGGCATCGTCCTCATCGACCAGGACAAGTGCCGCGGCTGGCGCATGTGCGTCTCGGCCTGCCCCTATAAGAAGATCTATTACAACTGGCAGTCCGGCAAATCCGAGAAGTGCATCTTCTGCTATCCCCGCATCGAGGCGGGCCAGCCGACGGTGTGCTCCGAGACCTGCGTCGGGCGCATCCGCTATCTGGGCGTGCTCCTCTACGACGCCGACCGCATCGAGCACGCGGCGGCGGCGCCCAAGGAGGCCGACCTCTATCAAGCGCAGCTCGACATCTTCCTCGATCCCGCCGACCCTGAGGCGATCGCGGCGGCAGAGCGCGAGGGCGTGCCGGCGGCCTGGCTCGAGGCCGCGCGCCGCTCGCCCGCCTACAAGATGGCGATGGAGTGGAAGATCGCCTTCCCGCTCCATCCCGAATACCGCACGCTGCCGATGGTCTGGTACGTGCCGCCGCTCTCGCCGATCCAGGCCAAGGCCGAGGCGGGCGTCCTCGGCATGGCCGGCGAGATTCCCGACGTCAAATCCCTCCGCATCCCTGTCAAGTATCTCGCGAACCTCTTGACCGCCGGCGACGAGGCGCCGGTGGCGCGCGCGCTCGAGCGGATGCTGGCGATGCGCGCCTACATGCGCGGCAAGACCGTGGACGGCGTGGTCAAGACCGAAGTGCTCCATCGCGTCGGCCTCACCGCGGGCCAAGTCGAGGAGATGTATCGCCTCCTTGCGATCGCGAATTACGAGGACCGCTTCGTCATCCCGACCACGCACCGCGAATATGCCGAGAACGCGTTCGACCTCCGCTCCTCCTGCGGCTTCAGCTTCGGAGAGGGCTGCTCCGGCGGCGCGAGCGAGACGAGCCTCTTCGGCTTCCACGGCCACAAGCACGGCGTCAAGGCCGAGACGGGGGCGAAATGACTCTGAGCTTCCGCGTCCTCTCGGCCCTGCTAGCCTATCCCGAGCCGGAGCTCGTCGAGGCGCTCGGCGAGGGCATGGCGATCCTCGAACGCGAGAACCTAGTGCCCGTCCGCGAGCGTCGCGCGCTCCTCCCGCTCGTCGAGAGCCTCCGCGATCCCGATGCGTTCGCCGTGCAGGAGCGCTACGTCGCGCTCTTCGACCGGCGCCGCTCGGTCTCGCTTCATCTCTACGAGCACACTCACGGCGAATCCCGCGACCGCGGCCAGGCGATGGTGCGCCTCAAGGAGCTCTATCGCCTGCACGGTCTGGAGATCGAGGCGCGGGAGCTCCCGGACTACCTGCCGCTTTTCCTAGAATTCCTGTCGACGATCCCACTCAAGGCTGCGAAGTCGGTTCTTGGAGAGGCGATGCCCGTCGTCGCGGCGATCGGCCAGCGGCTCCGCGAATGGAAGAGCCCCTATGCCGCCGTCTTCGACGCGATCGGCGCGCTCGCGAAGAGCTGCCCGAGCCCTTCGGACGTCGAGACCGTGCTCAAGGCGCTACCGCCCGAGGACGACAGCGCGGCCGCGCTCGACAAGCGCTGGGAGGAGGAGGCCGTGGGCTTCCTCGGCGGCACCGATCCCGGCGGCGGCTGCGGCGCGTCGGCGAACAATCCGGCTTCTCGGCAGAGGTGATGCGATGGCCGACTACGTGAACGAGCTCCTTTTCGGCTATTACCCCTATCTCGCGCTCACCGTGTTTCTGGTGGGAAGCGTGCTGCGCTTTGACGCCGCGCAATACACCTGGCGCAGCGGCTCGAGTCAGCTCCTGCGCCGGCGCATGCTGCGCCTCGGCAGTAACTGCTTCCACATCGGCATCCTCCTGCTTTTCGCGGGACATTTCGTGGGGCTGCTCACGCCGGCCGCGCTCTATCACGCGCTCGGGCTCAGCACCGCCGCCAAGCAGACCATGGCCATGGTTGCCGGCGGCATCTTCGGTATCGTCTGCTTCGTCGGATTGACGCTCCTGCTCGTCCGCCGCCTCGGCGATCCCCGCATTCGCGCGACCTCGAGCCGGATGGACGTCGTCATCCTCCTCCTGATCTACCTTCAGCTAGTCCTCGGCCTTGTCACGATTCTCTTCTCCGCCCGGCACAGCGACGGCGAGACCATGGCCGCGCTTGCGGATTGGGCGCAACGCATCGTGACGTTCCGCGGCGGCGCTGCCGCGCAGGTCGCGGCTGCCGAGCTCGTCTACAAGCTCCACATCTTCCTGGGTCTCACGATCTTCCTGGTGTTCCCCTTCAGCCGCCTCGTCCACATCTGGAGCGCGCCCGTCTGGTACATCGGCCGGCGCTATCAGGTCGTGCGCCGGCGGAGCCTCGTGCCGTGACCGTCGCCGTCAACGGCATCGAGATCTCCGAGCGCGCGATCGCGGCGGAGATGCAGCATCATCCCGCCGCGAGCCGCGACGCCGCGCGCGACGCCGCGATGCGCGCCCTCGTCGTGCGCGAGCTGCTCCTGCAAGAAGCCCGGCGCCTCGGCATCACCGAGGGCGAGCCGCTGCCGGCGGAGGGCGACGACGCATCCGAGACGCCCGAGGAGGCGATCCTCCGCACGCTGGTTGCGCGGGAGGTCAAGGTGCCGACGCCCGACGAGGCCGCATGCCGGCGATACTATGAGACTCATCCCCGGGAGATGCGGGCGCCCGACCTCTTCGAGGCGCGCCACATTCTGATCGCGGCCGATCCGCGCGACGCCGATGCGCTTGCACGGGCAAAGGCCGCGGCGGCATCGCTCATCGAGACCCTCGCGCGCGGGCCCGGCCGCTTCGCCGAGCTCGCGGAGATGCATTCTGATTGCTCCTCGAAGACGCAGGGCGGCATGCTCGGCCAAATCGCGCGCGCGGACGTAGTGCCGGAATTCGCGACGTTTCTCGAGGCGCTCGAGGAGGGCCAGCTCTCCCCGGTGCCGGTGGTGACGCGCTACGGCGTCCACGTGCTTCGCCTGGAGCGGCGCATCGCCGGGCGGCAGCTTCCCTACGAGACCGTGCGCGAGCGCATCGCCGAGTATCTCGCCGACAGCGTCTGGCGGCGTGCGATCGGGCAATTCGTCCGGATCCTCGCGGGCCGCGCGCGGATCGAGGGCGTCGACATCAGGGGAGCGGCGACGCCCCTGGTGCAGTGATCGCGCAGGGAGGCAGGCGATGCCGAGACCGCTGAGCATCGAGGAGCCAGGGCACCGAGAGGCGGCGCGCTTCGCCTTGTTCGACTACGGCTTTCGCATCTTCTTCCTTCTTGCCGGACTTTACGCGGCGCTCGGCGTGGCGCTGTGGTTGCCGGTCTTCCTGGGATTGCTCCCGCTTCCAATTGCTGTATCACCCACGCTGTGGCACGCGCATGAGATGATCTTCGGCTTCGCGGCGGCGGGTGTCGCGGGCTTCTTCCTGACGGCGGTTCCGAACTGGACGGGAGCACCGGCGCTGCGGGGCGCGCCGCTGATGGCGCTCGCGGCAAGCTGGCTCCTCGCTCGGGTCGCGATGCTCGCGATCGGCTGGGCTCCGCCTTGGCTTCCCGCGGTTCTCGATCTCGCTTTCCTGCCGGCATTGGCGGCTGCGATCGCGGGTCCGCTCCGGCGCTCGGGCACCAAACGGAATCTCGTATTGCTGGTAGTTCTGGCGGCGCTCTGGGCCGCCGATCTGGCGATGCAATTGGATTTCCTCGGTGTGCTGCCGGAGGCCGGGCAGCGCGGCGCCCGCGTCGGCATCGACGTGCTGCTGCTGCTCATCACGGTGATCGGCGGACGCATCGTGCCGGCCTTTACGACGAGCGCTCTCCGCGCAAACGACCCTGCGCTGGCGGCCCGCTCCTTCGCGCCCCTCGATCGCGCGACCATCCTTGCGATGGTGCTGCTCGCGGCAAGCGAGGCGGCAACCGGCCTCGGGCCCGTAACCGGGGCAATCGCGCTCGCGGCAGCCCTGCTGAGCGCGGTCCGCCTCTCCTTCTGGCGCGGCGCGCGCACACTCGGCTCGCCGATCCTCTGGGTACTGCATCTTGGCTACGGGTGGCTCGTCCTCGGCCTTGGGCTGAAGGGCGCCTCGGCCTTCGTGGAGGCGATACCTGAGACGGCGGCGCTCCATGCGCTCACCCTCGGCGCCATCGCGACGATGTTGGTGGCGGTGATGTCGCGCGCGGCGCTCGGGCACACCGGACGGCCGCTCAAGGCGCATCCCGCGACGGTCTCGGCCTATGTGCTGCTTTCGCTTGCGGCGGTGCTCCGGGTGGCGGCGCCATTCATGCCGCAGGTCTTTCTGCCGCTGCTGGTGTTGGCAGCCGCAGTGTGGTCGCTCGCCTTCCTGCTGTTCCTTTCCACCTATGCCCCGATCCTTACGGCGCCCCGGGCCGACGGCAAGCGCGGCTGAGCAATCCGCTCAGGGCCAGTGCGCGGCGACCCAGACATGGGCGCCGCCGCCGGCGTCCTCGCGGCAGAGGCTCACCGCGGCGACGGTCGATTCCTCCCCGCGCACAAGTGCCTGCCGGAGGTCGCGACAGAGAAGCCCATGGCTGGAGAGATAGGGATCGGAGACCGCCGCGACCCAGCCGGCATCGGGCGCCTGCGTCTCCGCCACGGCAGCGGGCGCCGTAGCGGGCCAGGAGATTCTCTGCCCGCGCTTCGCCGTCGCAGCCTGCTGGCTTGCCTCCGCGAGGGCCAGCCGCTCGAAGGGCTCTAGCCGTGACTTTATGCCGGGCGCGATCGCGGCGTCCGCAAGCGCGGGCGGTAGCGATGCCGGCAGGTCCTCGCCGCCAATGAGCGCGCCGTGGATGCCGCCGTCCATGTCGATGGGAGCGGGTGCGGGGAGCGGTCCGGTCATGCCGCCGATGAGACTGCGAGGGTTCCAGCCGCAGGCCGCGGCGAGCAGCGCGGTCGAGAGCGCCGCGGCCATCCGCCAACGCGGGCCTCGGTGAGTTCTGGTATCATCGCGCCCATGATGCATCGCCTCATTCTCCCGGTGCTCGCTTGTGTGGTGACGCTCGCGGTGCCCGCGCGCGCGCAGTTCTACGATCTCGACGGCGCCTATCGCTGCCTTAAGGCACCGGATCCCGAGTGCGAGCGGAATCTCCGCGACCGCCCATCGCCGCCGCCCGCCGCGGCGGAGCAGCCGTCGAAGCCCAGCGAGCCCGAATTCGCCGAAGTGGTCGCGCACGTACGCGCGAAGACCGCGGGGCCCAAGGACATCGAAGTGTTGCGGCGCCTCGCCCGCGCGAATGATCCCAGGGCCGTCGAGGTGCTGGCCTGGTGCGAGCTCAACGGGATCGGTACGGAGCGCGATCCCGTCGCCGCCTACAAGCTCTATCGGCAGGCGGTCGGACTCGGTGTGCCGCATGCGCGCGACAATCAAGCCGCGGTCTTCGAGCGTCAGCTCACCTCCGAGGAGCGCCAGGCGATTTTGCTGGAGGAGAATAAGCAGTGACAGGTCGCGCGCCATCGGCGGCTCCGGGAGGTGTCGACCAAGCGCTGCATTGTCGAGGCTAGCGCTAAAGCAATCCTTAACCACGGTGAGCGCGGGCGGCGATGGCCGGCGGCGTCGCCTGTCGCGCCCAGCAGCGGCCGCATGCGCCGGCAACTCTCGACGGCGCCCGCAAACTCGGCCACCGCGCCGGCGGCTTCACGGGCGGATTGGATCGCGCGGGCGACGGCATCGAGGCTGAGCGTGGTGCCGGATGAGGGATTCGAACCCCCGACCTTCTGATTACAAATCAGCTGCTCTACCCCTGAGCTAATCCGGCCGCCCGGAGGCCCCCGCGCTGCGGGGGCGTGATACTGCGGATGAGCACCCGCCGCAACCGCTGCGGAAACAGCACGGCTGCCCGCGCCCCGAGGGGTCCCATCGGCGTTCTGGAAACGAGCGACCCTTAAGGAGGGCAGAGTGCTGTCGATCACTGCAATTATTCAGTGTTCTCCGTCGCATCGGCTACTACGCGCTGGCCTCTGCAGGCTCATCTTAATCCCAAACGGAAGCCTTTTTCCTCGCAGAAGAATCGGAAATCCCACCCGCGAGTAACGCGCTCGGAACGAGCCACTACAATCAGCTTTAGCCCATGAAACAGAATGAAAAATGGCCCAGCTGTCATGGGATCGAAAGATAGATTGGATAGGCTACCTCTTAGGACGATAATGCTTGTACCGAGAAAGGGTTTATGTAAAACCTGAAAGTGCTAAGTGGTCGGACGATTCCCACCCCCTGATGCTTCAGAAGGGGAAACGGGGTGGCAGTCGCCGGACTCGTTTAACCAAAAAGCGGGGCTCCTGCCCCTGCTGACGGCGAGAGGGTGGACGAATGGGGGGGCGACTTCTGTGGCAAGGCGCAGGGGTGGGTCGTTGCCGCCTCGGCGCGGCGGGCACGTCGGCGGTCGATCTCTTTCGGTCCGCGGAGCCGGTGGCGGCAGCGGTTGCGACAGATAAGGGTAGGGTGCCAAGTCCGCCGACCCGCCTTCGCTCGGCGCGGAACGTCTCGCTGGCCGCGGTGGTCACTTGGGTTGCGCTGGGTGCGGTCGCGTGGTCGCAAGTGGTGCCGCCGCCGATCGCGCCGGGCCGGGTCGAGCAGCCGCTGCAGCCGCGGCCGACTGTGCCACCGACGGGCGGAGCGCCCGCGCTGCCGACGATCCCCGGCGGCGGCGAGATGCCCGCGGGCGCGGAGAGCGTGCATTTCGTGCTGCGCGGCGTGCAGCTCTCCGGTGTCACGATGTACCCCGCCGGAACCCTCGATGGCCTCTACGCGAGCCTCGTCGGGAAAGACGTGACGCTGGCGCAGGTGTACTCGGTGGCGCAGCTCAGCGGCGGATCCAACACCAATGTCTCGATCGTGACGCAGAGCGGCATCATCGGGCTATACGCGATCTGGGACCTGCACCAGCCGGCGACGACGCTCGACACCACCAACGGCGCGCCCGTGCGCACCGTGGCAGGGAACGACATCAATGCCGGCGGCTTCTCCAGCACCGGCGGCAACGAGGCCAATGCGCTCTTCCTCAACGCTGGCCTCCTCGGCAACGTGAACCTCTTCGGTCCGTCGGGCGTACCGACGCCGGCGGTGCCGGGCGAGTTCGGGCCGGGTCCGTTCAGCGCGGTGCTGAAGCGGCCGGAGGAGTTCCGCCTGGGGCCGGTGACGATCTACGGCAACAACATCATCTTCGGCGTCGATCCCAACCCCGATCACTACGATCCCGATCACGCCTTCCACGCGGGCGACGTGACGGTCTTCGCGGAGGGCTGCGTGATCGGCTCGATTGACGTCGATCAGCTCCACTTCTTCGGCTCGAGCGCCAACATGTGGGGCTTCGTCGACGGCCAAGACGGCATCGGCGCCGCCGAGGCGATCGACGTGATCCAGGAGAATCCGCCGGGTCCGTTCCTGATGAACGGCTTCCCCTTCCCCGTGAACTTCCTGGGGGTGCAATTCGGGATCGACGCGATCCTGGAGCTCCTCGACCACAACCTGCCGGATGGCGGCTTGCCGAACTCGGGTCTAGGCTCGATCACGCAGTGGGACGGTGTGCATTACGGACAGGACAACCACGAGCCCTACACCGTCGAGTTCTGCCGCGCGGCCTTCAACCTCAGCTACGAGCAGGGCTGGGCGAGCCAGAAGAACGATCCGAACGCGAACTACCTCGAGTTCGTCCACCAGCTCCTGCAGCAAATGAGCTACTGCCTGCAGAGCGCGGGCGGGGGAAAGCAATAAAGGCGAAGCCGGCCGCGGGCGGCTCACGACCACTCCAGTCGAAGGTGTAGTTGCAAGACCCTGGAGCAGAGGATGCGGTCACTACGCTATGGCCTAATCTTGGTTTCTCTCCGCCGAGCTACCTCGTAGAGCGCGACCGCGGCGGCGTTGGAGACGTTGAGGGATGCGATCGGCCCGGAGGTGGGAAGCCGCGCGAGGAAGTCGCAGCGCTCGCGCGTCAAGCGCCGCAAGCCTTCGCCCTCCGCCCCCAGCACCAGCGCTACCCGGCCGCCGAGATCGAGCTCCGCGAGCATCCTCTCGCCGTCCTCCTCGAGCCCGACGCTCCAGAAGCCCGCCTCCTTGAGCCGGTCGAGCGCGCGGGCGAGGTTGGCGACACGGATTAGCGGCACCTGCTCCAGCGCCCCCGAGGCGGCCTTGGCGAGCGCCGCGCTCGCGGGCGGCGTCCCGTGCTCCGGCAGCACAACCGCTCGCGCGCCGAAGGCCGCGGCTGAGCGGAGGATCGCGCCGACATTGTGAGGATCGCTCACCTGGTCCAGCACCACTATAACCGCGAGCTCGGGACCGGGCGCCGGCGGCAGCTCCGCCAGCACGTCCTCCAGGAAGGTCTGCGGCAGAGGCTCCGCCAGGAGTGCCAAGCCCTGATGCACAGCACCCTTCGGAAGCAGTGCCTCCAGCCGGGGCCGGTCCAGGGTTTCCGTCCGGAAGTCCGGAAGGAGGCGCGCCTGCGTCTCGCCCAGGAGCTTTTGGACCTCGCCGGCCGTCTCGGCGGTCGCAACCAGCCGATGGCAGCGCCGCGTGGGGTTCGAGAGCGCCGCCCGCACAGCATGCCACCCGTAGATCCAGCTTCCGCTCTCGCGGCGGGGCGGCTCCATCGGCGCGGCGGGTGATCGCTCGCGCGGGCGCTCGGCGGGGCGCTCATGGGGCGGGCGGCGAGAGGGGCGGCGAGCGCGGGACATGGAGCCCCATAAGCCCCAAATCGCCAGCTCCCGGCAAGGGCCAAACCCCCGCCGCTGTTGACAAACCCGCTGCGACCACTTAACTACCGCTCTCCGCTGCGCCGGGCGGCAAGCGATCGCGGAGGGGTTGCCGAGCGGTCAAAGGCAGCAGACTGTAAATCTGCCGACGTCAGTCTTCGTAGGTTCGAATCCTACCCCCTCCACCACTTGCTTCCGTATCGCGTGCGGGCATGTCGTCGGCGGCGGGGTTGGCGCGAGACGCTACGGTTCTGAGATTCGGATCGAGCCGGGCGGGTGTAGCTCAATGGTAGAGCTCCAGCCTTCCAAGCTGGCTACGCGGGTTCGATTCCCGTCACCCGCTCCAGCACCCCGACGACAGGCGGGTACATCGCAAATGAAATCGAGAGAGCAACAGGAACGAGACCCATGGCGAAGGCGAAATTCGAGCGGACGAAGCCGCACTGCAACATCGGGACGATTGGTCACGTGGACCACGGGAAGACGTCGCTGACGGCGGCGATCACGAAGGTTCTGGCGGAGAGCGGTGGTGCCGTCTACACGGCCTACGACCAGATCGACAAGGCGCCGGAGGAGAAGGCGCGCGGCATCACGATCTCGACGGCGCATGTGGAGTACCAGACGAAGAACCGGCATTACGCGCACGTGGATTGCCCCGGCCATGCCGACTACATCAAGAACATGATCACGGGCGCGGCGCAGATGGATGGCGCGATCCTGGTGGTCTCTGCGGCGGACGGTCCGATGCCGCAGACGCGGGAGCACATTCTGCTGGCGCGCCAGGTGGGCGTCCCCGCGATCGTGGTGTTCCTGAACAAGGTGGACATGGTGGACGATCCCGAGCTTCTGGACCTGGTGGAGCTTGAGGTTCGGGAGCTGCTGTCGAAGTACAACTTCCCCGGGGACCAGATCCCGATCGTTCGGGGGTCAGCGCTGATGGCGCTGGAGGAGAAGCAGAAGGAGCTGGGTCACGACGCGATCCTGAAGCTGATGGATGCGATCGACGCCTACATTCCGCAGCCCAAGCGGGACAAGGACCAGCCCTTCCTGATGCCGATCGAGGACGTGTTCACGATCTCGGGGCGCGGGACGGTGGTGACGGGCCGGGTGGAGCGCGGGATCGTGAAGGTGAACGACGAGGTGGAGATCGTGGGTCTGAAGCCCACGATGAAGACGGTGGTGACGGGGGTTGAGATGTTCCGGAAGCTCCTGGACCAGGGGGAGGCCGGGGACAACATCGGGGCGCTCCTGCGCGGAACGAAGCGCGAGGAGGTGGAGCGGGGCCAGGTGCTTGCCGCCCCCGGCTCGATCACGCCGCACACGAACTTCAAGTGCGAGGCCTATGTGCTGACGAAGGAGGAGGGCGGGCGGCACACGCCGTTCTTCTCGAACTACCGGCCGCAGTTCTACTTCCGGACCACTGATGTGACGGGGACGATCAAGCTGCCGGAGGGGACGGAGATGGTGATGCCCGGGGACAACATCTCGATGGAGGTGGAGCTCATTGCGCCGATCGCGATGGAGAAGGGCCTGCGCTTTGCGATCCGCGAGGGCGGCAAGACCGTCGGCGCCGGCGTCGTCGCCGACATCATTAAATAAGGACGGGGAACCCCAGGACG